>OGCG01000047.1_pt1 | contig 83287 bp, 98 predicted proteins | sample 1570061 | NCBI WGS metagenome assembly OGCG01 (sample SAMN06268698, study PRJEB24515) | hot springs metagenome | isolation source: Joseph's Coat, Yellowstone National Park, Washington, USA | place: USA:Joseph's Coat, Yellowstone National Park, Washington, USA
GCTAGACTAAGACGGGACCCAGAAATGGCCAAAAAGAAGGAGCAGAAGCAGGGGTCCCAACAGTCCCAGCAGTCTCAGAAGAAGTAATACCCCCTTAGCATTAGGGGGATATAAAGGTAACCTTTTTTCCGTCACGTTATTGATACGATAGGACATCGAGCCAAATGCTGAAGACTCCCTTCGTACCTACAGCCCTCGAGACGGTCAGGGACTTACTGAGGTGCCTCTCAGTAGGCAAGGACGATGTAGTTTTGGATTTGGGATCTGGAGATGGGAGGATTCCCTACGTAGCTGTGACGGAGTTCGGCTCTAAGGCAGGATTAGGAGTGGAGCTGAACGAGAAGCTATGCGCGGAATCCTACTCGAGGTTTGGCGACAGGATAGAGGTGATATGCGGAGACCTCTATTTCGTCCTGCCCGCATTAGTAGACAGGGTCACAGTCATAACGGCCTACTTAAGCCCAATGCTGATTGAAGAGCTGGAGAAATTGCTACTTAGCTTAAGGATAAAGGGCGTAAGGGTAGGGCTTCACGACTTCCCGTTCCCTAACGTCAAACCCACTAAAACCGTAAAGAGCGTGGCTGAGGGAATGCTCTGGCCTTTAGAATCTACCCTCTACTGTTATGAGCTATGAGGCTCTGCGCCCTTTACTCGGGAGGGAAAGATAGCACTTTCGCTATTCACTGGGCTGTCCTGCACGGCTTCGAGGTCGCTTACACTTTAACCCTCATTCCGCGAAGGCCAGACTCATGGATGTTCCAAGTGCCCAACGTAGCCTGGGCCCCGGTCGCTAGTGAGGCGATGGGGATAGACTCGATAGCCTTCTTCACATCGGGCGAGAAGGATAAGGAGTTAGAGGACTTGAAGAAGGCGTTGTCTAAGTGCAAGGAGCTAGGGGTCTCGGGCGTCCTAGCTGGGGCGCTGCTCAGCGACTACCAAAGGTTGAACATCGCAATAATAGCTGAAGGCTTGGACCTCAAGACATACACACCGCTCTGGAGGAAGGATCAGGAGGTTTATATGAGGGAATTAGTGGAGGAAGGCTTCGAGATCCTCATAACTTCGGCCTCAGCTTACGGGTTTCCCTTCGAGTTAGTAGGGAAAACGCTCGATAAGGACGGCGTGAAAAGAGTGATTGAGGCCTCCAGGAGGCACGGCTTCAACCCGGCCTTTGAGGGTGGGGAGGCGGAGACTTTCGTGCTCTACGCCCCTCTTTATAAGAGGAGGCTCCACGCGGAAGGGGAGACAATAAGGAAAGGTGAGTACGAGTGGGTCTTCAGGATAAGGCGTATACTCTGAGGAACTGTAAGGCCGTGCTAGTAGACAGCGAGACGGTTAAGCTGAACGTTAACGTGGTTATTGAGAGGGGCGTTATAAGGGCTGTAGGAAAGGAGAGCGAGGGCGATGAGATCGATTGTAGCGGCTTCGTGGTCCTTCCGGGCTTAGTTAACGCCCACACTCACTCAGCTATGATTGCCCTGAGGGGCTACAGCGACGACAAGGAGCTGAGGCAGTGGCTCTCCGACGTCTGGGCTTTCGAAAGAACCTTCCCTAGGCAGTTGATGAGGCTCTCGACGGAGGTAGCGGTCCTCGAGATGCTGGAAAGAGGAACCACGGCCTTCGTCGACATGTACTTTAACCCCGAGGACGTGAGGGAAATGACGGAGAAGTACGGAATAAGAGCTCAGGCGGGCTTCACTTTCCTAGACTCAATGTTCGATCCGAGCGAGGTCGAAAGGCTCCAGAGGGGTCTCAGGGGCACCGAGCTGTTCACCCCCATAATTAACGTCCACAGCGTGTACTCGGTCTCTAGAGAGACTCTCAAACTGGCGTTCGAGCTCTCGAGGGAACTGAATCAGAGGCTACAAATCCACGCTTCAGAGACGAGGGGTGAGGTCTTCTACACCAAGAAGAACTTCGGCCTGTTCCCGGTAGAATTTCTGATCAAGGAAGGTCTGCCTGAGGGCTCGCAACTGGTTCACCTCGGTTGGATCGCGAGCTGGGAGCTCGACTTGCTAAAGAATTATCACGCTACCTATTGTCCCACTTCCTCCATGAAGTTGGCAACCGCTGGAGCTTTTCCCCTCTATGAGGCAATAAGGCGAGGAGTGAACGTTAGCCTGGGAACCGACGGGCCAGCGAGCAATAACAGCCTTGATATGTTCAGGGAAATGAAGAACGCGGTCCTACAACAGCGGCACAACTACTGGGACACGAGAGTCACCGCTAAAGACGCCTTTAGGAGCGCTACCATGGGAGGTTACAGGCTGTTGGGGCTCAAGGGCGGTAAGGTCGCTGAAGGTTATATGGCTGACCTAGTCCTCTTGGACGCAAACGAACTATATCCTTTCAGCCCCGAGAGGCTCGTCTCACACGTTGTGTATTACACCACGGGAGACGCGGTAAAGAAACTCATCGTATCCGGAAAGATAATAGAAAAGGAGACCATCAGGAGAGAGAAGTCTAGGTTAGTGAACGAGCTCAACGAGAGTCTTTCATCCCTATCTTACAAGTAGATCTAAACAGGTTTACTTACTTAATAGAGGGGGTCAACTGCGTCATTATCAGATTTCTTATACTATTCGTACAGTCCTCGATTTCCTTAACCACCTTACCCTTGAGTTCGTCGAAATTAGCTGCGCTGTAAAGGTACTTAGGCCTCCCAGCCTTGTTCCCCGTTTCCTTGATCCTCTTCACCAGCTCCATGCTCAGCAACTTATTGAGGCTCCTGTTAACTGAGGCCTTACTGAGCTGGAGCTCCTGCTCCAGGTCCTCAGTCGACTTGGGACTCGACTTGAGGAGCGCCATTAGGACCTGAACGTCAGTCTCAGATAAGCCATAGCAGAAGCTGAGCACGTCGAGAAGCGTGAGCTCTTTGCCTGAAGGCAACACAAATTTGCCCTGAGACTCAAGGGACATATTTCGTCTGACTTGATTTATCCTAATCGGATATTTATCATTTTTCCTATATTGTTATTTGCTGACTAGTGTTGGTATTACTGAATTTTTGTTTGTATGCAGCCCGGAATGATCCTGAAAATCGGTCGATTGAAACTTTCACCTATTTGGAAAGGTATTTACATGAATAAATTTATATATTGTTAATGTCTTAAGTTAGTATTGGTAGTGTATGCCTCTTGAAGAAGTTGTCAAGGTGTCCCGCAATTACCAGATAACGATCCCCGCCAAGATCCGTCAGAAGTTCCAAATCAAGGAAGGCGAGCTGGTTGTCGTGATTTATGACGAGAACGAGCACGTAATTAAAATAAAGCCGTTGAACCAGAGCTAAAACCACAAAACCTCAATAGCCTAAGCGCTGAGAATTTACTGAGCTATCTTGCTATTTGACGGTCACGCCCACATAGACTCTGAGGAATTCAAGGGCAGGGTTGAGGATGTCGTAAACGAGTGCAACGTAATCGTGTTCAACGCCTCGGTCGACTTCAACTCCTCAATAAAAACCCTAGAGCTAGCGAGCCGAATAGATAACCTGTTCCCCGCACTAGGCTTCCATCCCGAGTTCGTGGAGAAGAGCGATGAAGTTCCGAAAGTCCTGGACTTGCTGGACTTCGCTCTCGAAGTTAGTGAAGTGGGATTAGACTATTACTGGATAAAAGATAGGAATCTAATGATGAAAGAAATTAAAATTCTTAGAAATTTTCTCGAACAAGCTGAGAAAAGAAACCTCCCCGTAGTTTTGCATTCTAGAGGGGGAAATAGAGACCTCCTTGATCTCCTTCCATCGTATAAGGTTAGGTTCGCCATTCACGCCTTCGAGGGCTCCACGAAACACGCTAGGGCCTTCGTCGACCTGGGCGGCTACATTTCCGTCCCTCCGATCTTGGTCAGGGACAAGGTAAGGGCTGAAGCGGTTAAGGCCGTGGACTTAGCCTACTTGCTAACGGAAACTGATTCGCCCTTCATGGGAAGCGAGAAGGGGGAAATAAACAGGCCATGTAACGTGATTAAGGCTATTCAGAAAATAGCGGAGATCAAGGGGATGAAAACTGAAGATGTGGAAGCTGAAATAGAAAAGAACGCGAAGAGGTTCTTAGGCGTCTCGGACTGGTTTGAACTCAGGGAGAAGAAACGAGAAAAAATCGAGAATTACCTTTACACAAGGAGATCGGATTGATCACTTGTGTTCCTCAGTCGGCGGAGGCGCGAAGTGGACGAACAGGTAGTAAAGAACGAAGCCTATAACGGCCACTACAGCGAACGGCAGGGTGTAGGGGGTCGCCGCGCCGTGGGAAACCTCCGTGAATATCTCCCACAATAGCCCTATGACAGCCAGAACGTAGCCGATCCCGAGCATCTTATACAGGCTCGCCATCCTACTTCACCCCCCTTCCACCAATATGGCTCCCCATAGTGACATTAGCATTCCCATGTCCTCACCGGTTAATTTGCCCGACATGCCATCTATGTTGTAGACGTTGAACACTGGGTAGACTATTCCGTAGAGGTACACAGGCGCTCCCTCCGCCTTGAACGTGAAGGTCATCGGCTTATCGTACTGAATCTGCTGGTAAGTTACCGGCACTATCGTCCCGTTGGGATAGACGGCGTATATCCCCACGTACACGTCATTCACAACGTACGGCTGACCGGACGCGGTGTAATTAAGTAAGTAGTTGTGGTCGTTGTTGGGCGTTGGTATAGTCATAGTAACCGTCACGTTGGAGCCGGCCTTCACTATCGCCGTGGGGCCAGGCACTGAAGAGTTGAAAGCATCGTAGTTGTCGGCCACTAGGTAGAGGTGAGGATTCATGGTGTTGGTCAGGTCTATGTAGGGCGGATTGTACGGATCACCCTGCAAGCTTAAGCCGTTCATCACAGACTGCATCATGCTCTCGTAAGACGCTATATCGCTGGACGTATAATAAGTTCCTTTGGGCAACACTATTATTTCCCCAACGTAGTAGGAGTACCAAGGTCCGGCGTATTCTCCACTCAGGAAAGCATAGACACCTGGCGCTATCGGGTTCCCGTTCCTATCCACGGCGCCCCAGGTTGCATACTGAACCAATCCTGGCACGATCTGGGTGTTTACCACGTACTTAGCGTTATACGTAGGTATATACAGGTTCTCCGTGGCGGTCTTGCCGAGTACAGCGTACATCGTGGCGTTTATCCATCCACCGTAGGGCACAACCATTAGGTTGTAGTAGTAGTCGAGCTTCTGGCCCGTGGGAAGTATAAGCTGAGAGTTCACGGGGCCTCTCTCCTGGACCTCGAAAACGTACTGCATCGCCGTTATGTTGGCTTGAACTACGTTCGTAGCGCCAGACGGGATGTTGTTGATGACGCTAGGGTCTCCACCGACCGTAAAAACTTGAGGTAGGGTACCTATTAGAGCTGCAGCCAAAAGGACTATAGAGACCACGGTCCAAATTATTTCCCATCTTTCCTTCCTGTCCACCCATCCCACCTCGGAGCTCGGAATTTGTTTAATATTTCAAAAAATCTAAATTGATTTAGTTGCTTTGAGGCCAGGTATCGCCACTAACAGTATTCCTATCGTTAACAGAGTTATCCACACCCACTCTACAGACGTCCCAAGCATGTAGTCTATGCCCTTCCCTATGAGCAGGAACGCAGCGGACACGAAGACCAGGATACCCCCTAGGATCGCGAGGGCCCCCATTCCCGACATTGCCTTGCTTATCCTTGCGCTCCTTCCTACGTTAGTGACGGCCGGAAAAGCGGCCTCCCAGCTCAGGGCCAGACCTATGTTACCCACTAGCTGAGGCAGACCTACGCCCTGGGCAGTTATGACTCTGCCCTTAACTAGGGTGAGCACGACGTTGAGGAACCACACTAAGGTGGCCAACTGGGCGATTACCGCTCCCACAGTCGCTAGGTTTTCGGCTGACACGACTAGCGGGTACCTCGGGTATATCTCGGCCCTCCTGACTATTCCGTCCAGTCCAGCGGTCTCTAAGCCTATGTCGAGGAGTATCGAACCGACCACGTAACCAATGTAGTGCACCCAGGCCATCTTAGCGGAGAACCACTGCCTCCCGGACATCATGGGTATCATGACATACAGCACCGCCATAGCAGCCGGGACTATTCCTAGAAGGATCATCGCATGGAAGTGGCCGACCACGTAGTCGGTGTTGTGCACTATCGCGTCGTAGCTTATGGTGGCGTTGGACATGCCCGTGACTCCAGCGAATATGGAACCGGCGAAGGAGGTCACCGTGAAGAGAGTGATTACGTTCACCGGGGTGTTCTTGGAGCCCTTAGCGGTGGCCCACAAGTTCAGGAAAGTCATGAAGGTCGGGACTGTTACGGCATAAGTCAAAGCCTCCTGGAGAACCTTGAGGGCGATCGGTAGGTTGACCATGTAGAGGTGGTGTATCGGAATGTTATTACTGAATATTAGGTAAAGGACCGCGGCCACTCTTCCCATCCTGTCGCTGAAAAGTGGGTTGCCGGAGAGCAAGGGGATGAGCAGATAGAGTGCAGCTACCGCCGGTATCCAAGCCATGTAAACTACGGCGTGGCCGAATACCCAGAAAGCTATCTGGTTAGCTATCGGATCCAGCCCAGTAACGCCGTAGAACGCTAGGATGTCCCAAACGTCCGCGACCGTAACCCCGCTGTACCCTATCATGAACAGCAAGATTATCATCAGGAAGAACACGAGGGGTACTGGAAGCTTCTCCTTCAGGTTCCTCGCCGCTATGGCGTAGTGATAGACTATCCAGATCCCCGCGAGGTAAACGAATAGGTCATTAAGAATCCAGCCAATGTAGAAGAAGGGGCTAACCACGTACCACGAGTAGCCGTAAATCCCTATGGGGCTCAAGTAGTACCAGGAAGTGGAGGGGAAGTAGTTGTCGAAGCCGGGGCCGTTGATTACCAGTATCGGTCCCTCCATGAACATCATACCGATGTTCAGCAGGATGAAGGCGATGTTCAGGAGCCACTTAGCCCTGGGCTCTAGGCCTAGCAGTTTTATCGTGAAGTATATTATGATGGCGTATATCACCTGCTGGGCGAAGCCGAAGAGATCCCTTTCGGCGTGGAGCGTTATAGATGCGTAGTACTCTTGAGGAGTCAGGGGGAGAACGCCGAAGGTGCCCCACATCGATTCAACGATTCTAACCATCAGAGAGTCGATAACCCCCAGCAAGCCCCATATGACGCCCATGACCAACATTGCCTGTACGATCCTAGTAGTCCAGTCCTTGTCTAGCTGAAATAACGCTACGACTAGATCCTTAAACCCCACTCGAACTCACCAGGGGAAAGTTCTACGTCCTCAGTTTTTAAACCTTTTTATGAAGTTGAATTATATTGAATTGCTTAACGGTGTTAACGATTTAGTTGAAAACTATCGATGATTTACTTAATATGTTTTATTATTATAAAAGATTCCAATTATTTTATTTCAAAACAAGTTCCCCTCCACATGAGACCGCAATGCTATATTAATGTCAAGCGACTTAATGCAAATCGGCCGGGTAGGGTGGGGGGAGTCGCCATCCCCTGCGCCCGCGGCGTAAGGCGGGCACCAGTAACCCCTAGGCTCGGGCGACTGGCTGCCCAGTTCCTGGGTCTCGAATGAGGGTCGCCCGGCGGGGCTCGGCGGGCGTGGACGCCTCCTCCGAAGGGAGGAGGTGTACCACGCTAATCGGGGGAAGCGGCTAGGCCCGGAAGGGAGCAACCGTGCCCGACCGCCAGCGTTCGCCGGATCCGGCCCGAACGGGACCTAGGGGTAAGGCTGGGCAGCCATAGCCCGGGCTTAGGGGGGCCGGCCCCCAAACAGATTTAAAGAGTTGTCAACCAAGGATTATCTTGCCGGGGTCGCCTAGCCTGGTAGGGCGGCGGCCTGCTATCTCGAGCAGGCTGAAAGCCGCTGGGGTTAATCCCCGCGCGGGTTCAAGTCCCGCCCCCGGCGTTATAACGAGAAATTTCATATTTTGAAACGAGCACTCTAAAAAGTTCTTGTTGATATTAAATAGAAAAAGTACTTTTCTTCTAGGGAATTATTAAGCTTCTGATCGCTTCTCCCTCTTCCAACAGCTTAACAGCTTCGTTTATCTCCTCCAATTTGAACTTCCCAGTGACGAGCTTAGTGGGGTCGTACTTGCCTAGCCTTACGAGCTCCAGAAGTCTCGGCATGTCCACCCTTGGCCTACCGCCGTAATTTCCCTTTATCGTGATCCCGTTCCTGACTATGCTCGCCACCCTGAAGGGGATTTGGGCGGTCACGGGGGGTAGGCCGACTAATATAACCCTTCCTCCAATTCTCACCGAATCGAGCGCCATTTGGATAGTCTCGGAGGTTCCAGCTGCCTCGATCACAACGTCCGGTCCTCCTCCCGTCATCTCTTTAAGTGCCTTAACTGGATCGGTCTCCTTGGTGTTAATCACGTCGGTAGCCCCTAGCTCCAACGCCTTCTCCAGCTTCCACTTCTTTGTGCCCAAAGCGATTATTCTTCCCGCACCGCTGGCCCTAAGGAGCTGAATCACGGATAGTCCGACGCCCCCCACGCCTATTACCGCGACCGATTCACCAGGCTCTATCTTGGCCTCGTTGACAGCCCCGTATCCTGTGAGCCCTGCGCATCCTAAAACGGCCACCTTTTCTAAGGGGATGTCGCTTGGGACTACAGTCAGAGCGTTCTCGTGAACTACCGCGTACTCAGCGAAACCTCCTCCCAGGAATGTCCTCACGGGAGTCCCGTCCTTCAGCCTCAGCCTAGTGGTGCCGTCAAACATGGTTCCCTTAAGCCTGACCGAGGCGAAAGTCTCACAGAGGTTCTCGTGGCCCGTAACGCAGTTTCTGCACTTGCCGCACGGGTGAATGAAGGCCGAGATCACCCTATCTCCGGGCTTGACCCTCGTGACTCCCGGTCCAACCTTCTCCACGACTCCTGATATCTCGTGACCGGCCACTACCGGCGGAGGCACAGGGGTGGCCCCGACGAAGACGTTAACATCAGAGTGGCATAGGCCCGTCGCGGTCACTTTGATCAAGACCTCGTTCTCCTTGGGATCCGAGATCTCAACGTTCTCTATCTTTAAGGGCTCCTTGTAGTTGAAGAGGACTGCGGCCCTCACGCCACGAAGTATCTGTCAGAGCTTTATTACTGTTACCTGGAAGAAGTACGCCATAACGGCGAAGACTGCCTCGATTCCCCAGAGGATTAGGACCACCTGATATTCCTTGAACCTGCCCAGCTTCATAACCACATGGGTCAACGAGTGAGGGAAGGAGTCCCAATAAAGCGTCCCGTCCTGAGACACCTTACCGAAGGATACCCCCTTGAACTTGGTTCTCGCCTTCAGTACGAACTCTGCAACGTAGGGGAGATAGAGGAAGATGAGTGCGGTGAGCATGTAGCCCGAAATCCCCAGGGCCCCTATCGCGGCTCCGATGAAGTAGGTCCCGACGTTTCCCGGGAAGACTTTAGCGGGGTATTTATTGAAGATCAGGAAGGCTATCAGCGAAGCTAGGAGCACCACGGCCATCTCGCCGGATATTAAGGATAAACCGCCAGCCCTGAAGCCTATTAAGGCTAAGGTAAGGGTCATTATGACCCCCATCCCTGCCCCGAGGCCGTTGAGTCCCTCCAGCATGTTGAAGGCGTTGGCCGCTATCGTTAAGGCGGCCGGAAGTATTACGATATAATACCAAGGGCCGAAGTTCACGTAGCCCAGGAAGGGTACGCTTATCGTTGTGTGGCCAACGCTGAACACAGCCAAAGGCACAGCAGCGAAGACCGGGGTGAAGGCCCTTATTGACTGCCTAACGTTGAAAATATCGTCGAGCATTCCGAGAAAGGCGATTATTAACGAGGAGAGCAGAACAGCCTCGAGGACGTCAGCTCCGTCCTCCCTTACTAACGGCAATAACACGAAGCTCCCAGACACGAATCCAGCTATCGGACCTATTCCCCCGTATAACGGCACCTTGGGCCTATCGGGCTTGTTGACGTCTATTCCGACGAGGTTGGCCTTGAGGGCTTGCCTTATGACCCACGACGTCGTGAGATACGAAACCAGGAAGCTCGTCAAAGCCGCTAAAACGAGGGAATAGTAATCTAAGGGCATACTAACTCATTTCCTCCGCTTAACGGTGAGTTCGGCTAACTCGTTTAACAGCTTCAAAGGCCTATCGTCCCTGACGCTCTTAATCGAGCTCAGCGCCTTCAAAGCCTCCCCCTTGTATCTCTCGGCCAGGGCGTACGCGAAATCTAAGGAGTGAGCCTTGATAATTTCCGCAGCTTTAGTTAGTGTCTCCTTAGAGGCGTTCTTGTTACCCAAAGCACTAAGGACTACCTCCTTTTCGGGCTCGCTGGCCTCCCTGAGGGTCTTCAGTACGAGTATGGTCTTCTTTCCCTCCCTGATGTCGCTATAAAGGGGCTTCCCCAGCTCCTTTTCGTCTCCTATTAGGCCCAAAATGTCGTCGACTATTTGGAAGGCGATCCCGAGGTTCTTGCCGTATTCCATAGCGTGTATTACCTCCTCCTCGGCCTCCGCAACGTATGCCCCGAGGCCGGAAGAAACCATGAATAAGGCAGCGGTCTTCCTGTATATCATGTCCATATACTCCTGTTCTGTGACGTCGGTCCTCTCCTCAAAGCTCATGTCGAGAGCCTGCCCCTCGCTTATGGTGATGATCCCCTTTATGAAGAGGTCGATCGCCTCGTAGGCGTACTTGGATCCCCTGAAGGCATCGTTCAACGCCTTAAAGGCTAAGGCGTGGAGCAAGTCGCCCGCCAGTATCGCCATGGGAACCCCGTACTTTACGTGGACTGTCGGGAGGCCTCTCCTCATCGTGTCGTTGTCCATAATGTCGTCGTGAACCAACGTGAAGTTATGAAGCATCTCCACTGCCGCTCCGGCCTTAATCGCCCTATCTCTCCTCCCCCCAAGTAGGTCGGAGAAGGCCACTAATATGAGGGGCCTGAGCCTCTTACCTCCTCCTGTAAATAGGTGATACGAGGCCTCGCAAAGCTTAGGCACAACGCAATCGACGTAGCTTTTTATGGCCTCATTGACCTCCTGTATTATCTCGTCAGCGTAAGAGTCGCTCATGAGCTGTCCCCCTCATTTTTAAGTACGTTGATAAATCTATTCCTCTCTGGGTCAGCCAGTTAAGGAGATCCCCCTTAATCACCAAGGGCGCCGCCTTGAGCTGCCTTAAGTCCTTGGAGCCGCTCAGGAAAGCCGCCACTTTCATCTCGAAAATGAAGACCTTAAAGAACTCGTCCCCTCTCCCGCTCTCGGCGGCCTTAAGGACCGGTAACGCGAGGCCAACCGCGTCCGCTCCCAGGGCAATGGTTTTCGCGGCGTCCAGCCCGTTCCTAATCCCCCCGCTGCCTATTATGAACGCGTTAGGAGCCTCGCTCCTCGCCTCGACTATGGAGGCCGCGGTTGGAATGCCCCAGTCCAGGAAGCGCTTCGCCGCCTCAGCCTTCCAGTTCCCTCTCCTCATCCCCCTTATCATCTCCACCGCGACCCAACTAGTCCCTCCGGCCCCCTCTACGTCGAAGTACGTGAAGCCCTTGCTTTTGGCCAGCCTTACGAACTCCCTGGAAAACCCGCAGCCCGTTTCCTTAAGAATGATGGGAACCCCCAAGTCCTTCGAGACGTCGGATAGCTTGTCCAATATACTTAGGCCGTAGTGCGGTTCGCCTTCGGGCTGGAAGACCTCCTGTGCTGGGTTGAAGTGAACGGCTATCGCGTCGGCCTCTATCATTTGAACCGCGGCCATCAATTCCTTCAGGCCGTACCCCTTGGCTATTTGTGGCGCCCCGACGTTGCCGATGACTGGGACGTCCTTAGCGACCTCCCTGACCACTGCGAAGCTCCTTCTTAGGTCCTCCCTCTCTATAGCCGCCCTCTGGCTGCCTACGCCTATGGCTATCCTGAACTTCGAGGCCAGCTCAGCCAACCTCCTGTTAACTATTTCTAGCTCTGGAGACCCCCCGGTCATGCCTGATATGACTATGGGAGCGTCGACCTTCTTGCCGAAGAGAGCAGTAGACAGCTCCACGTCGCTAAAATCGAACCCAGGAAGCGCCTGATGGACGAGCTTGACGTCCTCAAGGAGCGTCGAGGTGAAGCCCTCAACCCTCTCGTAAAGCGTTATCTCGAGGTGCTCCAGCTTCCTGTTGGAGATCGACAAGCTCGATCAACGAAACACTGTTGCCGTCCCAAATTAATATCCAGTCCCTCCTGGGCGGAACCTTGAGACCGTAAACCATTCCCCAAACGTGGTCATTGACCTTCAACACGCTGAAGTCCCTGGTCTCATAGACTTCGAGGGGCAGATAACCGGCCAAGTGGATCAGGGAGTCGTCGACGTACCTGATCTCCTCCACTAAAGGGTGACTGGCTATTAGCCTGGCCCTCAGCTTCGGGAAGTCGACGTAAACTTCCTTCTCTCCCTCCCTGAAAAGGACGGCCGAACGGCTCCTGTAAGCCTTTCTCAAAGGGGAAAGCAAGGGCGAACCGTAAAGGACGTCGTCTATTTCGCTCAACACGTCGTTCGTCTCCTCGTCGCTGAGAGGCACTTGGCACTCCTTCACCGCTTTGCGCACATAGGCTTCGCTGATCAACACGTAAGCTGAGACCTCAGGCATCCTCGGGAGCTCAAGGGAATCGCTCCCGCACCTGAAACCCGTGGCCTCCTTGAAGAGCTTATCGAACCCAAATGAGTATCTGACGGAATCTCCCTCGAAGCTCACCAGCGCAATCAGAAACGGGTTCCTGACCTCCTTTATTGGAACTCCTGCCAGGACTACGGGGGCCTCAATCACCGAACCTCACTGAAAGGTATCCCACCACAGAGTCCTTCGGACCTGAAGTGTCTCCGGAGTTGGCGTGCTTAAGGACGTAAGGCCTCTTGTTGAACTTCCTAGCCAACATCAGCACCCCCATTATCGGGCCGTAACCGCAGGCCGTTACGTTCATGTCGTTCACCACTCTGTAGAGGCCCTCGTAATCTAACTTCTCGATCTCCCTAATCGCCAGTTCGTCCTTCTCATTGTTCAACTCGTAGGGCTCGTAATGGTTTAGGTCGCTGCTCGCTATCACTACGACATCCAAGCCCTCGTGCTCCCTCATTACCTTCTCGATGGCGTTGGTTATCCTCGACATTATTTCGATCTCCTGCATGAGGATGACTATCGGTACGATCTTGAAGTCGTTGCCGAAGAAGTACTGTAAGAAGGGGACTTGCACCTCCACAGAGTGCTCATACATGTGAGCAGTTTCGTCGAAGTCCAGGACCTTGGACTCCTTAACGAGCTCCTTCGCTATTTCCGCGTCGACTTCCACCGCGCCCAACGGCGTCTCCCAATAGCCCTCGGGCCAAACGGATGCGAAGGCCCCAAGGCCCGTATGATTGGGGCCCATGATAATCACGAGGTCCGGCTTACCCTCGCTGGCTAAGTAGTAATAAGTGTGCGCGGCCACCGGGCCGCTATAGATGTAACCGGCGTGGGGGGAGACGAAGAAAAGGTTGCTCCTCTTTCCCTTGGAGATGGGGACCTCGGGGATCTTCCCAGGACCTACAGGGTGGAGGAAAGACCACTCTATTTGCTTCCTAAGCTTAGCCGGATTGGCCTCGTAAAAGGAGCCCGCTACTGCGGGGAACCGCCTCAAACCGTCACCTTTGCCTCGAACTGCTCCACTGTTATAGGAATGTCACCGTCGGGTGGTATTTCCCTCCTCTCTCTCAGGACCTGCCTGGCTAGGATCCAGTAAAGCAGCGCTAAGGACTTCCTGCCCTTGTTGTTCGCAGGTATCACTAAATCGACGTATTGAGGTGCGGCATCCGTGTCTGCGAAAGCCACTATGGGTATGCCTACCTTCGCTGCCTCCCTTATGGCCTGAACGTCCGTCCTTGGATCCGAGACCAACAACACCTCGGGCTCTATGTAGCTCGGGAACTGTGGGTTTGTTAGGGTTCCCGGCGGGAACCTTCCAACTATCGCCTTAGCCCCTACGACTTCGGCGAACTTCTGAACCGGCGAGAAGGCGTAAGGCCTCACCGCTACCGCCAAGACCTTATCCTTAGGGAACCTGGCCAGGAACTTGGCCGCCACCCTCAGCCTTTCGTCTATCTTTCTAACGTCCAGGACGTACAGTCCCTCGGGCCTTACCCTGTAGACGAACTTCCTCATGCTAGCGGTGCAGGAATGGGTCCCTATGTGGACTCCCGCGGACAGGTAAGTGTCCAACGATACCAACAGCTCTATCATCTGGCCCTTTTCCGTCCTCTGCATCTCCGCCCTTTCCTGCTCGTTCAGTTGTCCGCCTCTCTCTCCCTCCTCAGCCATAGCCTATCACCCTCAAACCGGTCTCGTATACGGGATTACTTCATATATAATGTCTACGTGGGAAAGGAGCATCCTCCTACAGCAGTACCTCTTTACTCCCAGCTCGTCGAGGACCTTACCTGGATCCTCTCCGGCCTCCACCCTTTTCTTGAACTTCTCCCACTTATCCGCCAAAGGCGTACCGCAAGTGAAACACCTTACCGGGATGAGCATAACGATCACCTGTAGGCCTTTTGCCTCCATCTCCTGGCGCTGTACCTCATCCACTTCTCGCTCTCGGTCCTCCTCTTGTCGCCCGCCAGCATCGACCTGTCGTAGACCATGAAGAGCTCACGCAACTCCTGGCTATTAGTGAACTTCACTAGCGCCCTGGCCAAGGCCATCCTGGCAGCGTCGGCCTGACTCATGACCCCACCGCCCTCAACGGTGATCTCAGCATCGATGGAGTTCCTGATTTTCTCGCCGGCAAGCATTAGGGGCTCCATGATTTTCATCCTAACCATCTCCATCGGTATCAGCTCCAATGGCACTCCGTTGACTAACACCCTTCCCTTCCCAGGTCTTAACACGCACCTCGCGATGGCCGTTTTCCTCTCGGCTGAGGATAAGATTACCCCCTCAGGCACCCTTCCACCCCATGGCTTCGGCTATTTCGAGAACCGTGACGTACTTCCCTTTCAATCTAGAGACGTCCGCTTCCTTGAACTTCACGAGCCTCGCCTGCCCTTTCTCAACCATTGCCTTGATCTCCTCGGGGTAGCCCACGTAGGCCTTTATCGATTTATACATTATTCTTCCCGTTGCGTTCTTAGGAAGCATCCCCCTGATTGTCCTCTTGACTATCCTAGCTGGGTTCCTCGGCCTTCTTATGCCCTGCTTCTCTGGGTTCCACAGGGTCCTAACCGTGAAAAGCAGCTTGTACCCGTTTATCACCCTGTTCGAAGGGCCGCTAACCACGGCCTTCTCCGAGTTCACTATGTGAACCTCAGCTTCTTTCCCTTCCTTTATGACCTGTTTCATCAGTTTCACTATCTGGCTACTCATCCTTCCGAGGATCTGCCCTTCCGCGTCGACCACTATGACCTCCTTGACTCTCTGCTTTGGAGCCTGTTGGACCGAACTCATCACTTCATCAACCTCACGTTCTTATAATTCTTAATCTCATCTAGGGCTTTGAACAGGCTTCCCGCCCTACCACCGGCCTTTTCTATCTTCTCTTTCGCGGATTTAGAGAAGGCGAAAGCGTAAACTGTGACAGGATGAGAGAGTGTCCCGACTCCCAGAACCTTACCCGGCACAACAATTACGTCGTTAGGCTTACTGTACTTATCGATTTTCTTGACGTTGACGACCACCCTCTGCCTGGCGGGCCTCTCGAGTTCCTCGGCCACCCTCTTCCAAATCCTCTTATTTTGCTTCCTTAGGATGCGTATGAGCTTCCTGGCCAACGCGTTCGTAGGCCCGGTCCTTCTCATTAGCTGAGCACCCCTACCTTTTCAGAGAACTCCTGCAACTTTCGCCTTAGGCTCTTAATGGCCTCTCTTAAAATAGTCTTCGGTCTGAGAACTCCCGTTGACTCCAATTCGAAGATATACTTGTTCTCCACTGCCGTAATCCTCACTTTCTCGCCGCAAACCTTCACACACTCCTCGCAAAGGATGCAGGCCTCCTCGTTCGTGACCTTTATTTTCCCGTCACTAACCTCGAAAACCTTCCTCGGGCAAACCTCGGCGGCTTTGACACAGTCCTCATCTATCTCAACCTTCGGGTAGTACCTTACGACGGCTACGCTCACAGGGATGAACTTCGCGTGCTCTATTCCGTAACCTAACCTCAACTTGGCCTCGAGCGAAACCGACTGGCCCTGAGCCAGAAGGACGATCGGGATATCCCCTGAAATCGGTTTGACTTCAGGGTCGTCGGACTTAAGGTCCTTCGTGTAAACCCAGGTTGGGCTTTCTTCCCTCTCGACCTTTTTCACCAAGTAAACTTTAGTGGTGCAGTCCCTCTCGTCACCGGTGCACTCCTCAGGCCTCTTGTACTTCGTAAGGGCCTCCTCGGAGTCGAAGGGTACCATTCCGAGCCTATGGGCCAACATCTCGTCGTATAGCGGGCTGTTGTTCTCTATGATGTAAACCTCGTCAACTGCCATGACGGGGGTGTAAAGGATGAGTGACCTCCTAATCGCGTTCACTAAGGCTAATGGGTAGCCCTCGACTATGAGACCTAATCTATTATCGTCGGAAAAACGTAGGTAGACGGGCATGGCAAAAAGTCCTCAGACCCTTCTTCCCCTTCTTCCGCCAGGTCTCCTTATGCTGTCGTGAGGCAAGGGAGTTACGTCTTCTATCCTTCCGATGATGAACCCTGCCCTCGCGAGGGCCCTTATAGCGGGCTGAGCTCCCGGTCCCGGAGTCTTGCTGCCGTAACCGCCAGGGGCTCTGACTTTTATGTGAATCGCGCTTATCCCTCTCTCAAAGGCCTCTCCGGCAGCCTTGTTGGCCACTAGCATCGCCGCGTAAGGTGAGGGCTTTTCCCTGTCGGCTTTAACCACCATGCCTCCTGAAGCCCTGCTTATGATTTCTGCCCCGGTCAGGTCAGTCAGGGTGATAATGGTGTTGTTTTGAGAAGCGTAAATGTGAGCTATACCCCACCTAATTTCACGCCTGCTGGACACTTCCCTCACCTCCTACCTGAACGGTCGGAGGCCTGTTCTTGAAGGGTGACGTCGGATAAAAGTCTATCAGATCCTCTTCACTCTTCTTTATTATATACCCCGGCGAAGTTACTCTCCTTCCGCCGATGGCTATATGGCCATGTACGATCAGCTGCCTCGCCTGATGGATTGTCCTGGCTAAACCTTTCTTGAACACTATCGTCTGAAGCCTCCTCTCCAAGTAGTTCTCCACCGTTAGCCCCAGGATGTCGTCTATGGTCATGTTCTCTTTTTCGAGAAAGCCAAAGGCTCTTACCCTCTCGAACAGAGCCTTCTCACGTGCGGTCCTCTCGGCCGGGGGTAAAGCCAATAGGCTCCTTGCCTGGTGCCTCAGCTTCCTTATGTATGTCTCAGCTATCCAGATCTCCCTCTTGTTCCTTAGGCCGTACTTACCGAGAAGCAGCTGTTCCCTCTCAAGCCTTTCCTTAATCCAGGGATGGTTTGGGCCCTCCCATTTCTTCCTCGGCTTCTTAGGGTCCCCCATCTAATCACCTCACTTCTGCTCCTTGCCTCCTCCCGATTGTTGTTGCTTCTGCGCTTGCTGTTGCTGCTGGGGCTGAGCCCCCTTACCCTTCCTCACTCCTACCGTGATCCCTGTCCTTCCGGTAGTCCTGGTCCTCTGTCCTCTCACCTTAAGGCCTAAGGCGTGTCTGACGCCCCTCCAGCTCTTTATCTTCTTCTCCCTCTCTATGTCGTTCCTGGCGTAGAAGATCAGGTCGTTCGTCACCAAGTGAAGGTCGATCCCCGTCTCGTAATCCTTCCTTCTGTTGTACATCCAAGTCGGGACGTTAGGGATCATCTTATCCTTAAGGTAGTTCTCTATGGACCTCAACTCGCTCTCAGTGAGCTCCCCCAGCCTCTTGTTCCTGTCTATGCCTAAGTTATGCAGGATTGCCATCGCCGTGTTGTAGCCTATGCCCTTGACTGAGGCTAAAGCGTAAGGCACTCTCATCGTGCCGTCCACGTCCTGACCGAAAAGCCTAACTATGTACTTGAAGGACTCACTCATCAGCTACCAGCTAACCCCTAAGAGCCCTCGTTCACTTTTAAAGTTTTCAAAACCGTCTCGAGCTTCGTCATCGCGTTCCTATAGGCCTCCCTGACCCTATCTTCCAGCTCCTCCCTCGTGAACGGCGTTTCGTTACCGATGATTTTCTTCACGGGGGTGTAGGCGGATTCCCTGAAGGGAAACTCGATGGGTCTTCCGTAGACGTCGACCAGTGGAGCTCCCCTCCACTCGTCGAGGTACCCCACGACACCGCTCCTGATACCGAACTTTCCGAGTTCCCTAACTAGCTCGTCGGGTTTATCGGTAGCCATTAATATGGAGTCTATCGAGAGCCCGAGGGGGTCAATGTTAAGCTCGTCAAGCATCCTCGAAACTACAGGGTCTATTAGCTTCCTGAACTCCTCGACGTTCAGAACGACGCTTAGTCCCGTGGAGTGCGAGATCTCAACCGCGTCAGCCCTTATCCCTCCGTTAGTCACGTCTGTCATGGCGTGAACGTATTCGCCCAAGTCCTGAGCCACCTTCATCGCCGTCAAGACGTCAGACAAAGTCAGGGTCCTTAAGGCGACCTCCGGCATGCCGTTGAAGATCGCCGTAGCGGTTATCGTGCCGCCGCCCCTACCTTCCGTCATAACGAGGTAATGGTTCTTCCTCGCGTTGATCCTGAGGTAATGTTTTGTGGTCAGCCTCCCGACGGCCCCAACACCTCCCGAAACCCTCTCGCCTATAACTAAGTCCCCTCCTATCCTGAGCGTGCTGCCGGCGAGCAGTTTTATCCCAATGGCCTTTACCACGGCGAGAACCCCGGCCTCGAAGTCGAACAGGTACGAGAGGTCGGCGTCGTCGGCCAGATGGACATCCACCAAGACGCCGAGGGGTCTCGCCCCTTTGACGGTTATGTCCCTGACGGCTGCCCTGGTAGCGTGGAAGCCGGCGAAGAAGGGGAAATAAGACAGCCTGGAGTGAATCCCGTCTACGCTGACGATGATGTCCTCGACTATTCCAGCGTCCTCGAACGCCCCTCCGCTCATCTGTAACAAGTACTTGTGAATTAGGTGATCGCCGAACCCCCTGGATCCGAGTCCACTCTCCCCGGCCTTGGCTCCGACCTTGTGAACCCTCAAGAGCTCGAACGATTCGGCCTTCCTCGAGTTCTTCACTTCCTGAACTATGGCCTCCGGAAGCTCCCTCACCGGGGGGGAATCGCCCTTATATATCTTCAGGAGGTCGGCAATAATCCGCTTGGCTGTGCTCTCGTCAAGAACCCTCGCTAGCCCCTCCAGGTCCAAAGCTTTTCAACCCCCCGTCTAGTAGGATCAAGTGAAGGTCGTAAGAAGGGAATTAATGTTTAGGACTAGGTCGAGGTTCGATGATTTGGACATAACGGACCACGTCAGGAAGGAGATAGAGGGGACGATCAAAGAAGGCGTGCTTTTCGTCGTTAGCAAGCACACTACGTGTACAGTCGTGATAAACGAGGCCGAGGAAGGCTTGATGAAGGATTACATAGAGTGGGCGAAGAAGCTGGTTCCCCCCGAGGGCCACTTCCACCACAACGCGATCGATAACAACGGGCACGCCCACGTACTCACAATGCTTATCGGGAACGCCAGAGTTGTGCCCATAAGGGAGGGCAAGTTAGACTTGGGGACGTGGCAGAGGATAATACTGCTCGAGTTCGACGGCCCTAGAACGAGGTACGTCGACCTGATAGCGATGGGAGAATGAAGACGGGAACTAGGAGGAATAGTGATTTAATTAAGCCCAGTCCCCAAATTAGCCCTAAGTGATGATTATATGAGTCAGAATAGATTACAATTAATCATTAGAAACACAGAAGAAATTGTTACCCTAGACGAACTCAGACAAAAGTTAGAAAGCGGAGAGCAGCTGAAGGGTTACATAGGCTTCGAGCCCAGCGGCCTCTTTCACATCGGCTGGATGATCTGGGCCTACAAGCTGAGGGATCTAGTGAACGCCGGAATCAAGATGAACGTCCTAGTGGCGACGTGGCACGCGTGGATCAACGACAAGCTAGGGGGCGACCTTGAGTTAATAAGGAAGGCCGGCGATCTGACGATCGAGATCCTGAGGGCTTTAGGAGTAGACATGAGCAAGGTGAACGTGATAGACGCGGAGGAATTCGCGAAAGATAAGGACTACTGGGCCCTCGTGCTTAAGGTGGCCAAGGGCACCAGCCTCGCGAGGATAAAGAGGGCCCTAACCATTATGGGCCGGAAGGCTGAGGAGGCTGAGATAGACGCGTCGAAGCTAATTTACCCAGCAATGCAGGTAGCCGACATCTTCTACCAGGATCTGGACATCGCCCTCGGAGGCACGGACCAGAGGAAGGCCCACATGTTGGCGAGGGACGTTGCCGAGAAGCTCGGCAGGAAGAAAGTGATCGCCATCCACACGCCGTTGCTCGTAGGCCTTCAGGGAGGGCAGAGGATGGAGGCGGGCGTGGATAGGGACGACTACATGTCGGCGATCAAAATGAGTAAGAGCAAGCCTGAGAACGCGATTTTCGTAACCGACCCGCCGGAAGTGGTGGAGAGTAAGCTCAAACAGGCTTACTGCCCGAAGGGAGTCGTAGAGGACAATCCTGTCCTTCAGATCAACAAGTACATAATCTTCAACACCGAAAACCCGAGGCTGGTAGTTGAGAGGGATCCTAAGTACGGCGGCACGGTGGTCTTTGAGAGTTACGAGGACCTAGAGAGGGCCTTCGCTGAAGGGAAGCTTCACCCTCTCGACCTGAAAGCAGCGACCGCGAGGAAGCTGAATGAAATATTAGACCCCATAAGAAAGAGTATTGAAAGGAAGTCTGAGTACGTGGAGCTTGTAAGAAGAATTGAAAAAAGTGTAACTAGGTGAAATGCATGAAATACAATATAATTCTCAAATTTGAGGTCGAAGGAATCGTAGATCGGCCTGACGTGATCGGAGCGATCTTCGGTCAGACAGAGAACCTCTTCGGCGAGGAGATGGACTTAAGGGAGCTACAGGAGAAAGGGAGGATCGGTAGGCTCCTGGTTAACCTAACCACTAAAGGCGGGAAAACCGAGGGCGATATAATCGTCCCGTCTAACGTCGACAGGATCGAGACAGCGTTACTGGCGGCGATGATAGAGAGCGTTGATAAAGTGGGCCCCTATCCTGCAAAGTTCAGCCTGGTCAAAATCGAGGACATAAGGGAAGAGAAGAAGAAAAAGATCATAGAACGCGCGAAGGAGATCCTGGATGCCTGGGGCAAGGAGGAGACCCTGGACCTCAAGGAGGTCATCAACGAGATAATTGGCTCTGTGAAGATCGGCGAACTAATACAATACGGCCCTGAGAAGTTGCCCGCCGGTCCTGATATCGAGAAGGATCCGAATATGATAATAGTAGAGGGAAGGGCTGACGTAATCAACCTGCTCAAGTACGGCTACAAGAACGTTATCGCGTTAGAGGGTGCCCAAGGGAAGATTCCCGAGACCATTAAAGAGCTATCGAAGCAGAAGAAGATAGTCATTGCGTTCCTCGACGGCGACCATGGAGGAGACCTCATACTAAGGGAGCTTCTAGCACAAAATGTCAAGATAGATTACGTCGCCAGAGCGCCTCCAGGGAAGGAAGTCGAGGAGTTGACGAAGAAAGAAGTTGTGAAAGCGTTGGAGGACATGGTGCCACTGGCCCAGCACTTGAAAAAGATGAAGGAATACAAGCCGGTTCAAGCGGTTAAGGCCGAGACGCAGGTGCAGGCCCAGCTACAAGTACTCGAGGGAGTTCAGCAAGCTCCAACGGTTTCCTCTCAAGCGGCTAAGGAAATCCTAGTGAAGATACCTAGCCAAGTGCTCGAGAGAATAAAGACCTTGAGCGGAACCCTTGAAGGTTATCTCTACGATGAGAACTGGAACGAAATAGCGACAGTACAAGTTAGGGAAATCGTAAGCAAGCTCGAGTCGCTGGAGAAGGATAAAGTGGCCTACATAGTTTTTGACGGAGTTATTACCCAAAGGCTTGTGGACTTAGCCTCTGCAAAAAACGTGAAGGTCCTCATCGGCTCGAGGATCGGAGGAGTAACCAAGAAGCCCGAAAACGTCGAGCTCCTCACTATAACCGATTTATTAACAACATAAAAGTTTTTTATTTTATTTTTTAAAATTATGGACGAATTTCCTTCACTTTTTGCTGAAGAAAGACAGGATATCGGTGCCAGTAATCGTCTTCAACGAGTTCTCCTTGACCCCGAACCTCTCCAAGATCCTCATGGCGGCAGGAACTATTTGTTTGTCTACGTAATACTCGACGTCGATCCTCGACTTGTCCTTTACCATGAAATACGGTTCGGCCCTGTCGGACAACTTGCCCGTCCCCTTAACTATCACATATCCTATCTTGGAGTTCTTCGTTATCAGGTAACCGACCTTCATCGCTTTCTTAGCGGCGGCCACGTGTGGGGCCTCTACGTCGTATTCGTCTATGTCCTTATCGAGGGACTTCCATATGATAAGATCCTCCAACTTGAAGTTTCCTCTCCTGAGGTTCATGATTACGTCCTTTACATACTTGACCGCTTCGTCCACCTTTTCGGTCAGCAATATTTTCTCGATGACGACCCTCTGAACTTCCTTAGCAAGATCGCACCAGTCACCCCTAACTGCCTCGAACCCGACTATATCTATCTTCCCGTCCTCGGTCAGGCCTGCATAACGTTTCTTATTCTCAGTGAAAAAGACTCTCTTGTAGACCTTGTCTATCTTGATCTCCAGGTCGAACCTCTCCGTTATCGTCTTTATCAGTGCCTCGATGTTGCCGTTGCCCTTCACGAACATAGAATCCGTGTCGCCGTAGACCACTGTAAAGCCCATCGACTTGGCAATCTCCGCGGACTCGCTTATGATCTTCCTGCCCCAGGCCGTTACAGCCTCAGCCCCCTCCTTGGAGTACCACCTGGCACCTAGCCAGCCCATATAGCCATAAAACGTGTTAGCCAGAATCTTCAACGCCTTCTGTCTCTCCTCGTACACCCTCCTCTCGTATTCGTCCTTGGCGGACTCCATGAGCTTCTTGACCGCTTTCCTCTCCTCGATAAGCTTCCTGAGAACCTGTTTGTAAAACCCAGGGGGCTCCTTCCTGAACTTGTGGCCCACGTAGGGAGCAACGTAACAATCCTCGCATTCGCCCTTCATCAGGGTGTCAGGACCTACGTTGTGCTTTATCATAATAGACGGGTACATGGACGAGAAGTCGAGCACGTAAACGTCGTGATGGATGCCTGGTAATGGCTCGAATACCATTCCACCCTCGTAACCTTCGTACTCCCTCTCTTCCTTGTTCGGGACGAGTTCGTTGAATTTGTAAGCCTCCCTTATGAGGAGCCATTCCACCCTGTTGCCCATGCTGGCCATAGCCAATTGATCTAAGGGGAGGCCGGTTATCCTCGAGAGCTCTACCCCGAAGGGTAAGAAGACGTCTCCCAAAAGGTAGGTGCTTTTGACGTCGTCGGCGTTATACTGAAGCAGTACTTTCCTCCTCTCCTTGTCCTCCCAGTACTTCGGTATGTCGTACCAATCAATAAGAACCCTTTCGGTTTTCTTCATCACTCCCAAGTAGTCGGCGACGTTGTCAAGGCTCTTCACCTTCACCTCACTTACGTACCTGGCGAAGCCCATCAGGTCGACGTGAAGCCTCCCAGAAATCGAATAATGACCGTAAACACCTTGATTTGGTTCGGATCCTGGTCTCCTTCCTAAGTCCAGCTTTAAGTTATTAACCTTCGTCCTTTCGAGCAGGTATGGTATGTCGAAACCGCTGGAGTTATATCCTAATATCACGTCGGGGTCGTAAGCCTGGACGAACTCCACGAACTGCTTGATCAAGTCCCTTTCGGAGTCTTCAAGGACGAATTGTCTCAAACCTTCCTCGGTCCAAGTGCCTATTAGTATAACTGGGTCCTTCCTGGGGTTGGGCGCCCCTACCTTGGTGTAAACCTCTATGTCGAAGGCCAACACCCTCAGCTTTGGGGGCCTCAGATTCAGGTCGCGTTCCAGAATCCTAACTATTCTGTAGACTCTGCTCACCCTCAGCTTCTCGGAGTTCTTCAGCTCCTCTACTTCTGCCCTTATCCAGGTGAACGGCCTAAGGTCGTTATCTATCGCGTACCTCATGGCGAACCTTATGTCTGCCTCTAGAACCATCTTAACTCCGTCGAGCTTAGCGACCTCCTCCCTGTACGTCCTCACGAAGGCCGGAACTTTGGTTACTATCTTAAGGACCTTGACTGGCTTCCCGTAATAGTTCCTAACCATTGGAACGACATCTATTATAGGCGAGGCGGTCTTGCTTAGCTTCTTAATCGCGGAAACGAGCTCCTTTTCTTTATCTTCGTCTATCACGGCGTAAAAGTAAGGCCTGAACTCCGTCTCGATCAGGACGACCCTATCGCCCTTCTCGTCAATAGCCCAAACGTAAACCCAAGGCTCCTGGCCCTCTACCTCATAGGAGAAATCTAATACATAGAAGTTAGCTTCCATTGATTGTCCTATTCGAAGTCTGGACTATAATACTTAGCAGGTTTAACCATCAAAACCCCGTGATCTTCCCTACCGTAATAGGACCTTAAGAATCTGGCAACGCGGTAGCCCAGCTTATTGTAAAAAACGACTGTCCCCCACTCAAGCGAGGTCTCTAGGACGAAGTAAAGGGCGCCCATCCCTGAAAGCCTCGTCTCGAGCTCCTTCATCAGGGCTCGCCCTATCCCTTTCCTCCTGTATTCCTCGAGAACGGCTATTGAGATCACGTGACCAACTCGTCCCCACTGGAGAAGTCCCACGGCATAGCCCACAATCCTTCCGCTCCGTGAGTCCTTAGCTATCAGGAAGGTTCGAGGGGTTAGAAGCAGGTAGAACTTGAGGAGTCCTTTAGGATAGGGTCTCTCGAAGCTCGACCTTTCGACCTCATAAATCGCGTCTAGATAGTCGGGTTTAGCGTCAGTTATTATTATCAAGGCAAGAGAAACCTCCTAACGTTGAAGATCGTCTACTTCGATGAAAAGCACGGGATTATGAAGGTTCACGTTGACAACGAGGACGATTTGTGGACCCTCTCATTGGTAATAGAGAAGGGGGACGAGGTGATAGCGAGGACCATGAGGGACGTGAGCGTAGGTAAGGAGAGCAGGAGGGTACCCATGACCGTCAAACTGAGAGTGGAGAGGACCGAGTTCCAAGTCTTCACCAACAGGCTGAGGATTCTGGGGATGATCGAGGAAGCCCCAGAGAAGTTCGGCGTTCAGGGTTCGCACCATACTGTAAACGTGGATGTAGGAGACGAGTTGATAATTATAAAAAAGATATGGAGCAAGTTCGCGCTGAACAAGATAAAAAGGCAGGCCGAGCCGAGGGTCAAGGTCCTAATAGTCCTAGTGGACTACGACGAGTTCCTGATCGCCGTTCCTTACTCGCAGGGCGTTAAGGTATTAACCGATAGAACTCTGAGGACGCCAAGCAAGAACGATCCTTCCGTAATCGAGGAGAACAAGGCCGAAATCCTAAAGGAGATCGAGGCCTACGCCAAAAGCTACCAAATCGACGCAGTCATAGTGGCTGGCCCGGGACCCTTCAAGGAGGAGGTTGCCAAGGAGTTGAAGGGAGTGAAGGTCTACGTTGATAGCGTCTCATCCGCTACCAGGAGCGGTCTGAACGAGCTCCTCAGGAGGGACGTGATGAATAAGGTGATGAGGGATTATGAGATATCCAGTGAGGCCAGGATACTTGACTCCGCGTTAGAGCATATAGCTAAGGGCGACGGCCTGGCGGTTTACGGCGTTGAGGAGGCCATGCAAGCGGCAGACTTGGGCGCGATTTCGGACCTCCTGGTCTCGGAGGACTTGTTGATTACAGACAACGATGAGCTGAGGAACAAGGTGGAGGAACTGATGAACAAGGTGGAGGAGGCCTCTGGGAAAACGTGGATTGTACCGAAAGAGAGCGAGACCTATCATCAACTCAAGAGCCTTACGGGGGTGGTCGGCCTATTGAGGTTCAGGATTCGGTAACCTTCAGCCCGCTGGGGAGCTCCTCGATGATCTTGACCTCCTGAACACCGTACTTGGTCTTAATTTCCTCCAACAGGCTGGGGCTCACCACGTAAGTTCCCTCTTCTAACTTAGGGCCGTAATCCGACAGGTCGGCGTTAGTCCTCACGATCGCCCTGACTACGGTTCCCTCCGGGTTGAGATCCTCGAAGGGGAACGAGCTGATTCGGAACGTCCTGATGAACCGGTTCCTCGTCTCAACCACGTCCTTGTATAAGGATGTACAATAATGAAGGCTCAAGTCGTAACTCTCGTATGCTCTCAACAGGCTCAAAGCGAGCTCATGACTCTTGGAGCTTCCCGCAAGCCCGTGGTCAGCTAAGTGCCCCCTCGCCCTCATGAATACCGCGTTCCTCGGCGTTACCTCGAGTTCGTTAATGTTAACGAACTTAACCCCCAGTTCCTTAGCCCTCTTTACTAGCTCGTCGAAGTTGAAGTCCTCGACCGCCGGAACTTCCAGCCCAACTGTTAGCCCAACCTTAACGGCTTTCTCCACCGCCTTCCAGTAAACTTCCTTAATCGGGTGAAACCTGATCTCGTCCAATCCGGCCCTCTTCAGCTCCCTGAGGGCGTCCAGGTTGACGTACCTCCCCGTGGTGTAAAGGTGTACATGAAACTCCGGGCCGAAGTAGGCCTTGAAGCGCTCTATCAGCTCGACAGTTCTATCTATGGCTAGAATAGGGTCTCCACCCGTAATTCCTGCCCCAAGGGCCCCCATCCTGTACGCCTCCTGTAAGTAGTCCTCAAGGTCGGTGGCCCGCCTCTCGTTCGCGTAGCTTACGGGCTTACCGAACCTCTCGAAGCTCACGGGACAGTAATAACAGTCGTCTCCGCACTCTCCAGTAACGAAGACGACAAGCTTGCCGCCTAGCCTGCAGAACTCGCAGCCCTTGGGTAAATCCCTATTGTAAAGGCCGGTCTCAGGGTTACCTTTTAGCACTAATTTACCAGCTCCGCGACGACTCTATTAACTCTGTTCCCTCCCTTGAGGACAAACGGACTCGGTCAGCCCGCGTTTCCTCAGCTCCTCCTCAACAGCTCTCTTAGCCTCCTCCGTCCTAACTTCGGAAAACAACTGACAGAGCTGTCTGACCCTCTCGCCATCGCTCATAGGCAAATTCGCCTGAAGCTTCATCCCCCCTTCGGCCCCTCCCTCAGGGAAATACCAGTCCTTGAACCACGTGAAGCCCGCCCTCAGTAGCGACATCCCTAAAGGGGTGTCGACGGGATGAAAACCCCTGTATAGTAGCCCAGTTGTCTTTTCGTCCTTGAGGTAGACTACGAAAAGCCTCCCTCCAGGGCCAAGCTCTTCTGCTAGAGCCCTGAACAGCTCGACCTCTAATCCCTCCTTCCTCGGCCAGGGGTCATAAATCAGCTCAATCCACTTGGGATAGAAGGGAGGCCTACCGTGGAAGTAAAAGGCTCTTCCCACCGGCCTCCCGTTAAAGCGGAGCTCGCAGACCTCGAGCTCCTTTACGTTCTCCCTTTTGCAGCCCTCAAAACTGACGCTCATCCATGACCCTCCTGAAGAACTTGTTGGACTTGTAAAGGGTCCTTACGGCTTCAAGAACGCTATCGGTTCCCGAGATCACGTGTTTGAGGAAAATTCCAGTCCTCCCCATTTCCTCCCTCCTAGTAAGCAATTTCTCCCTCTGCAGTATAGTGTCGATGCTTATCCCCAAGTATTTGGAGGCCAAATCCTCGTTGCCCTTCAAGGGCATTTCTATGTGACCTCTTTCCGTGGGGATTATGAGAAAGAGGTCCTTGTTTACCCCAGGTACTCTCATGTTCTTGATTAGCCCTTCGTAGCTTAGTTTGCCCCCGAAGCTGAAGAACTCGAGCTCGTCCCTGGTGAGCTTGGCTAAGGGGAAGGTGATCACTTCCGTTTCCTCAGGATCGAAGGATAAGTATGCTTTTGGGGTGGAACGGGGCGTCGCCTGAACGATTATCTTGTGGTCCACGTCCTCCAAAAGGTCGAGCTTCAACACGTCTGGATCAAGTACAACCACGTCCATATCGCTCTCGGGCCTCACGTCTCCCCTAGCCACGGAGCCGTAAACGTATACTTCCTTCATGCCGAGCTTCAATACCCTCTCCATCATTCGCCTGGCCTTCTCCCTTTTCCTTCTCAACAGCTCCCAGTGGGCGTCGGTGTACTCTACTTCCACAGGGCTTAATTATTCCGAAACGGGAATTAGCCTTAGCTTGAACGCCCTAGACTTCTTCGTAATAATCACAGTAGTTTGGCTCACGGCCTTTCTGGTCCTGTACCTAAAGAGGGACGAACTAAAGACGAGGGGAATAACCGTTTACCCTTTCTTCATTATGGCGAGGAGAGACTCGAGGTCGGAGTGGTTCCCGAGCGCTACCAGGACTAGGGCGTTCAAGGCCTTAGAATGGGCCTTCTTGGGCTTATCGTTCGTTTCATCCGGTTTGGGTTTCTGGCTCCTAATCGAGGCTATTTACAACAAGTACGTTACTCCTGCTGGTCCCCTAGAGGCGTCGATAACCCCTATAATACCTGGTATCACGACCCCCCTAGATCAGGCCCCTTACATACTCCTTGCCATAGCGGTCTCGGTCACTCTACACGAGTTAATGCACGCTATGTCCTCTACGTCCAACGGAATTAAGGTGCGGGGAGGAGGGATCCTGTTAATCTACATATTCCCTGGGGCCTTCGTGGAGCCTGATGAGCAAGAGTTCAAGAAAGCCGAGAAAGCGAAACGGTTAAAGGTGATAGCGGCCGGCATTGGCGTTAACTTCGTCCTAGCCCTGCTTTTCCTAGCGCTTATGAATTACGCCGTACCGGCGATGTCGCAAGGGGCACAAATAGTCGGCCTCGTCAAAGACTACCCCGCATATAACGCCTCCATTCCGGTGGGGTCGGTTATACTCGCAGTCAACGGCCACAAAATAACCGTACCGTCACAGGTTGACAGTTTCCTCAGTAAAACGGAGCCCAACAACGTGACGCTATTGATAAACGGTAGCTTGGTCACGAAGACTCTGTTCACGCCTCAGGGAAAGCTGGGCGTATACCTAGATTATTACTTCCCTTCTTCAATAGAGCAGGGCCTAGCTTACTTCGTTATCTGGATGTATATAATCAACTTCAGTTTAGCCTTGATCAACGCGTTACCCCTCTTCATAACGGACGGGGCTAAACTCTTCAGCGAGCTTCTAGGACCTCAGGGACAAAAAACTGTCATGTACCTAAGCGGCGGGACTCTGTTACTGTTGCTGTTGGCCTTAAGACTGCCGGGCACGTGAAAGACCTGCCGTGACTTTTCAGTCCTCCTCGAATGCCCTTCTGCTCAGTATGGGGAACGGCAGCACTTCCTTAATGCTGTAATTGTTCGTTAGTAACATGACAATCCTATCTATCCCTATTCCGAGACCTCCTGTAGGAGGCATGCCGTAGCTTAACGCCCTCACGAAGTCCTTGTCGTACGGATGGGCCTCCTCGTCACCCCTTCTGAACATCTCCTGCTCCTCTCCGAAGAACTTATCCTGCAGGATGGGATCGTTGAGTTCAGTGTAGGCGTTGGCTATCTCCATACCCGCTATGTACAGCTCGAACCTTTCGACCAGGCCTGGCTTGCTCCTGTGAGGTTTACATAAGGGTGTGGTCTCCACAGGGTAGTCGGTTATGAAGGTCGGTTGGTCAAGCTTCGGGGCCACGAGCTTGTCGAAAAGCTTCTCTATCATAAGGCCCCTCACGTAAAGGTTGCCCCTGGGCTTAAGCCCGAGCTTGTCGAGCATCGACTTGAGCTCGTCGTCGCTTACGCTCTCCACGTTCTTGCCTAGCTCGTTGGAGAGGGCGTCGTACATCGTGATCCTCCTGAACCTCTGGGAGAAGTCTATTTCTATAGGCCTGCCTAAGGCGTCGTACTTCACCTTAGTAGTACCTAAGGTTTTGCTCACCGCGTAGCGGAGCATCTCCTCCGTGAGGTTCATGATATCGTTGTAATCTGCATAGGCCCAGTAGAGCTCCATCATCGTGAACTCGGGGTTGTGGGTGACGTCGATATCCTCGTTCCTGAACACTTTCCCGATCTCGAAGACCTTGTTGAAGCCACCCACTATGAACCTCTTGAGATAGAGCTCTAGGGATATCCTCAGGTACCAGTCCTCGTCCAAATAGTTTATTCTGGTCTTGAAAGGCTTCGCCAGCGCGCCACCGTAGACCGGTTGAAGCACGGGAGTTTCCACTTCGATGAACCCCTTGGAGTACAGGAACTCCCTTAGGTACCTTATGAAGGTGAACCTTACCTCCATCGTCCTTCTGGCGTTGTCGTTGTAGAGGAAATCCACGTATCTTCTGGCGTACCTGAACTCGGGAGATAGGGAGGACCAGTCGGGAGGCTCTATCAGGGCCTTGGCTAGCATGGTGTAATCCTTAACTAAGAGCGAAAGTTCACCCCTCTTGGTGAAGAACAGGTCCCCAACTACTCCTATTATGTCGCCCCTGCCGAAAAGCTCGAAAAAGCTGTTGTACTTTTCGTCACCCAGCTCGTTCACTCTAAGCACCAGCTGGAGCCTCTCGCCCTCATCGAAAATGTCGACGAACGATAACTTGCCCTGCCTCCTTATGTTGGCTATCCTACCGGCAGTCCTAACGTCCTTAAGGAAGGGCTCCTGAGGTTTATCGTTCAGGTTAGCGTATTTCTCCCTTATCTCCTTTATCGAATGGGTAATGTCGAACTTGTGAGGGTAAGGGTTTATTCCCATCTGCCTGAGCTTGTCGAGTACTTCAAGCCTGTGCTTGTCCCACATGAGCTTTCCTCCAGCAAGTCTTTCGAGTCCTTCAAAACAAAATTAGTTTAGCGATCGGAACAAGCTTAATAATCACCGAAATCGAGATTATAAATGCCGAATGAACGGTAATGGGCCCGTAGCTCAGCCAGGTAGAGTGCTGGGCTCCAGACGTGGGCAACATTGGGTCAGTTGACCCGCAAGGGGATGAGGTGGGTCTGGAGGAGTGACCCAGTGGTCGCGGGTTCGAGTCCCGCCGGGCCCATTACCCTTCAAGATAATCTCGGGTACGTAATCTCCTCAAGTTAGCTTGGCACACTTTGCTCTAATTGAGATACATCTCACGTATGAAGGTCGAACTATCCGCATCGCTCAAACGTCTTAGGAAGTTCCGCCGAATGACGCGAAGTCCCCAATAACCTCGGTATCGAACAGTGCGTTTTCTCACCCTTTACATGAAAGTGAAGAGCTCAGCGTTTGCACCTTTCTTCATCCCTCTCTGTAGCCTAGAAGCTCATCATGATCTCTCGTCTAACCTCAAAACAGCGACGACTTCGTCCTCTTTAATTTTTACATCAAACCCTAACTTTCTCCCTATTTTAATCATGGGGATGTTATCTGGCAACGTGAAGAACTTGAACGTTGTCATCCCGAGAGATTTCCCTAGGTCGATCAAGCTCTTCACGAGCGTCGTTCCAATACCCCTGTTTCTGTATTGAGGGTGAACCACTACCGCTATCTCACCGTCCCCGAAAAGTGACGCCTCCCCCACTACTTTCCCGTCGATTTCGGCCACAATAGTTACATGATTCTTATCGTTTATTAAGAAAGAAATTTCTTCGGGACTGATCTTGTGAAACGACATGAACCTGTAAAATATATCATCGGGCGAGAGAGAATCGTAAAGCTCTAAAAGCCCGTTGAAGTCGTCTTTCTTCACAAGCCGATATACTACCTTCAAGCCTGAGTTAATCTGACGCTAACGGCTTATATTCCCCAGACCTTAGGATTCCGCCGTATGGAGATCCGCAAAATAGTCGTTATTGGAGCTGGAACGATGGGACACGGAATAGCCGAGGTCGCCGCCCTTTCCGGATATCAGGTGTATTTAATTGACGTGGCTTGGGACTTCCTTAACAAGGCTAAGGAGAAGATCCAGGAGTCCTTGAACAAGCTGGCCGAGAAGGGCGCAATTAAGAACCCCCAGGAAGTGATCAACAGGATCACTCTTTCCGTCGACTACTCGGTCGTAAGGGATGCAGACTTCGCCATAGAAGCGGTGCCTGAGAAGTTCGAAATAAAGAAGAAGGTGTTCGAGTCCCTCGACTCGGTACTGCCGCCTCACGCGATCATGGCTACCAACACGTCGTCAATTCCCATAACTGACTTGGCGGAAGTCACTAAAAGAAGGGAGAAATTCATCGGGATGCACTTCTTCAACCCTCCGGTCTTAATGAAGCTCGTGGAGGTAATTCCAGGTAAGTACACGTCGGAGGAGACCATTAACGTTACAGTCGAATTGGCTACGAGGATGGGCAAGGTTCCCGTGAGGCTCTCTAAGGACATACCGGGCTTCGTCGGCAACAGAATTTTGTTGAGGCTGGCCCAGGAAGCCTGTAGAGAGGTGGAGAGCGGGGAGGCTACGATCGAAGAGGTAGACGCAGCTGCTAGGAACCTGTTAAAGCTCCCCATGGGCGTGTTCGAGCTATCGGACTACATAGGTCTGGACGTTATGTACGACCTTTGGACTGTTATAGTAAGTAGGGGCACAACCGATGTGCCCTGCAAGATGTATAAGGCGAAGGTGGACGCCAAGGAGTTAGGAGTCAAGAGCGGAAAGGGCTTCTATTCCTATCCCGCGCCTGGCAAGTTCGTTAAGCCCCAGGTGCCAAACACTACTAAAGTTGACCCAGCCAGGCTCATCTCCTTAGCCGTAAACGAGGCCACGTGGTTCATCGAGAACGGTATTGTCGACGCCAAGGGGGTTGACGACGTAATGATCTACGGTTATAACTTCCCTAAAGGGCTGACTAAGATGGCCGAAGAACTCGGCGTGAAGAGGATATACGACCATTTAATGGACATTTACAAGAAAGGCTACGAGGCTTACAAACCCACCAAGCTATTAGAGGAAATAGCCTTAGGGAAGAGGAGCTTTTGAGGGCTTGAAAGGCTTGAGGTTTAATTATTTTTAAACTGATTTAGATTCGCTTGTATTAATGAGTTCCGTTCTCCAAGAGTACGAGGCTATACATAGGGAGTTAAGGAGTGAGGGTTTCATAAGATCGGACTATCCGCCCTCGCCGGACGAGGTGCTGTGGAACAAGAAAGTAATGACGATGAAAAGGGAGGAGTTGGATAAGCTGAAGACGTTCAGGCTTAAGAGAATAGTGAAGTGGGCTTGGGATCACGTAGAGTTCTACAGAAAGTACTGGAAATCCAAGGGATTCGAGCCCGACATGATTAAGGACTGGAAAGACGTCGTTAAGATACCAATACTCAGGAAGGACGAACTTAGGAAGGACCTTTCCGCGAACCCGCCCTTCGGCACGATATTCGAACCGGAACTCGCTAGGAGGATAAGGTTCGTGGGCGCAACTTCAGGCTCCACGGGGCTTCCGACGTTCCAGGGATGGGGAGCTTTAGAGATGGATTACTTCCAAGAGGGGCAGGCCAGATACCTGTGGACATTCGCGGGAGTTAAGCCTGGCAGAGTTTACGCTAACTACCTGAACATGAGCGGCTTCTACAGCTGGGGCCCACCAGTAGTTGAGACCGCCATGTGGCGTTGCGGAGCTACGGCCATAGCTGGAGGAGGAGAAACGTTCTTCTCATGGAAAAACAGGCACATGCTCATTTTCAAGTTATGGAAGGTGGACGTGTTCGCTACCACACCCTGGCTTCACAGGCTGATCGGCGAGGAAGCGAAAGAGCAGGGATGGGAGACTCCGTTCAAAGTGCTACTGTTACACGGTGGTGCGGCTGCAGAGAAAACGAAGAAGAAACTTTTCGAGGTCCACCCCAACGCTGAGCTCGCGATTAACGTCTGGGGTACCACGGACGGACACATGGCGATTGAGATACCCGGACAGGAGGGTCAGCTCGTAGTTTGGGAGGACATGGAGATATTCGATATAGTGGACCCGAAGACCGATGAGCCTGTTGCAGAAGGCGAAAGGGGAGAGCTGATAGCTACCCTGCTTAATCACTTCACCATGCCCTTAATTAGGTATAGCCTGGGCGACTACGTTAAGAACGAGTTCATCACAGACCCCGACCCCAAGTTCGGTATAACTCACATGAGGTTCGCCGAGCCCATTCCCGGCAGGGTCGAGTGGATGTTCTCAGTTAAGGGTAAACTGCTCTTCCCGATCTACGTGGAAGATGCCGTCAATGACGTACCCGACACAACTGGTATGTATAACGTGATAGTTTACGATAATGAAATGGACAAACTGAAGATCAAGATAGAAACCAAGAGAGCCACAGTGGATAGCGAGTACGACAAAAGGGCGAGGGAGATAATCGCTTCAAACTTAGGTCTTAACCCTGACGATATCGACATCGAGTGGATAAGGCCTGGACAAGCTGTATGGACTGGATATAAGCTCCAGGTGTTCCTAGACCAAAGGAAGAAAAAGTAAAAAGTAAGGACTAAAAATCAAGATTTGTTTTTCATCGTTTGACTAGCCATTCTCTCCGTCTCGGTTCCTCTCCAGGGCTCGGCCTCCTTCTTCCAAACCAAGTTGTTCTTCATCCCAGCTAACCTCTTCGCTATCTCCTCAGCGTAATTGAAGTCGTAGACCCTGTTGAAGGTGATCCTCTGAGCCGCTGGGCTCCCGGCCCCGTGAATCGACTCTATTTGGAACGCCACGCCCAGGCCAACGTTCTCCACCAACCTCGTCATCCTGAGCCTGTCCTCCGCAGTGAACTCGGTAACTCCCTGGAAGTATTTCTCGATGTAAGACCTCAGCTTGGGGTTCTTGAGGTCCCATTCACTTGGTGCGGTCCCTACTGCACCCCCTGCTATATCTACTGCGAGCTGATTGAGCATAGCTGGAAGTCTCGCTACCCAGTGCTTAGTTATGTTAGCCTCTAACGGATTAACCCAGTAGCAGTCCTCGCATAGCTTCACCGCGTTGAGGCTCGCCGCTATACCCGCGGCGTACATCGTCTCGGTGTAGAAGATCATCTCTGTGAGCTTCTCCTGAACGTGGGGTGCCTTCTCGATACCTAGCTGCTTCGCTAGGTTCAGCGAAGCTCCAATTAGGATGTCCCCCAGCCCGGCTTTGCAACCTCCGTAACCTTGTCTGTGGTAGGCCGAGAAAATCTCGACGATGGGTACCGCATACTTCGGTTCCTTCAGGAGGAAAACCCTCTCCTTAGGCACGAAAACGTCGTCAAATATTACTAAGCCCTCGTGGTTGAACGCGTAAGGTACTCCGTCTATGTCGCCTCCTTCAAACCTCCTCGCGTCGTTCACCTGCCTGCCAACGACGATCTTCACACCTGGACTGTCGGTGGGGACAGCGAAGGCTACAGCGTACTCAGCGTCCTCTTGACCCATAGCCCTGGTGGGCAAAACGATTATTTCCTCGGTGGCCGCCACTCCAGTTATGTTTGCCTTAGCACCGCTGACTATAATCCCGTCGGGAGTGACCTCTTTGACCCTGACGTAGGCGTCCTTGTTTGGCTGCTGGCTCGGCTTTAAAGACCTTACTCCTTTCGCGTCAGTCATCGCACCAGCTAAGGCCAGGTCGTTCCTCTGAACGTATTTCAGATAGTCCATGAACCTCTCATAGTACTCCGGCCTCCCATCGGCCTTCATCATCTTCGTTACTATGTAAAGCGTGTTAAGGGCGTCCCAACCAACACACCTCTGGAAGCATGCCCCCGTCTTATGGGTGAGCTTCCTCAATAGCTTGACCTTGGCTGCCAGATCCTCCGGAGACTGGTGAATGTGAACGAACCTATTGATCTCCTCGTTGATGAACGGGCTTTTAGCCCTGGCTAACTCTCTCGTATCGTCCTCCCACGCCGCGTCGTAAGTAGCCTTGAAGGCCATTACGCTCGGCTTCAAGAACGGGTCTTGGGTGATGTCCTTGACTTCTTTACCCATCACGAAAATCTCGACGTTCTTCCTGACGGCGATGGCCTTTAGGTAGTCTTCGCCAGTCCTAAGCATGCGAGTTCACGCGTATAAATCGGTTTAGAGAATATAAACACATGAATTAACTGCGGATCAGCCTGTGATCGTTAGCTTTATCAACGGGATCTTCTTTAACGTGTAACCTAACGATGACCAACTAACATTCGTTAACGTCAACTAATAAATTTGTTAAAAATAAAAAGATTGGTTAAATAAATTAAATATGTTTTAGGCCAGAGATTACGGACTTTACTTCTTCTGCTTGGCCAGCAAGTCCAGAAGCTCTTTGGGGGCGTCCTTCTCGCTGACGGCACCTCTTCCAGTCTTGCCGTTGTCGTCATAAGTGAAGCTGACCATTTTGCCGACTCTCCAGACCTTCTTGATCTTGGAGATATCTACTTCCTTCTCCTGACCCTTGTACTTGAACTTCACCTTGGCTGCCATTTTTGGTCAGGATGAAGCTCCCTTTCCACTTAAATAAACCTTACGGTAGTATCTTAAGGAATACTTATGGTATTACCTTAACCTTCAACGTGGAGTAAAGGTCGTTCCTCTTGAGTTAATGTCACAAGATAGCGTCAAGTAAAAGTCGAGGCATTTACATGGGAAAGGAATCCGAAGAACGACAACCTTTTAGAATTACACGAAAGAAATGCTAACTGGGGCCGTCGTCTAGCCTGGACTAGGATGCCAGGCTTGGGCCCTGGTGATCGGGGGTTCAAATCCCCCCGGCCCCACTGCGGACTTTTTCAAGGTATGAAGGTCATAGTTGTGAAATCGGCTATAATGCAGCGTACGTACTACGCCAACGAATCCTCATTTTAGTTAAAACGCGGAAGAGCACGAGTAGAACCTAGATTCGATACGCATGAAACATCTCGGACCTTCCCCGCCGTAGAACCACCCGCAACGTATTTTAATGAATCACTTCCGTTAAGGTATTACGATGGAGAGGAAGATCAAGGCAATAGTTGCAAAGTTAGGACTCGACGGTCACGATAGAGGAGCTAAGGTCGTCGCTAGGGCGCTTAAGGACGCTGGAATGGAGGTCGTATATACAGGCCTGAGGCAAACCCCAGAGCAGGTCGTTAAGGCCGCTGTTCAAGAGGACGCCGACGTGATAGGTGTCAGCATATTGAGCGGGGCCCACTTGGAACTCGTCCCTATGTTAGTTAACTTGATGAAGGAGAAGGGGTTGAACGACGTGGTTCTCGTCGTGGGAGGCGTCATACCGCCTCAGGACGTCCCAAAGCTCAAGGAAATGGGTGTGGACGAGGTATTCTTACCTGGGTCAAGCCTGAAATATGTGGTGGAGAGGATCAAGGAGCTCGTCAGTAAGAAAAGGGGTCTGAAGGTTGCGACATGATCTCCTCGAGAAAGCTCTCAACGGTGAAGAGCTCGCCATATCTAAGGTGCTAACTCAGGTAGAGTACTTGACCCCTCTCGGTATAGAGTACTTAAAGGAACTTTTGCCTAGGGCAGGTAACGCCCATACAATCGGCATAACGGGATCTCCTGGCGCGGGGAAGAGTACTCTGATAGGCTCCCTAATCGAGGAATACAGCAGGAGAGGCCATAGGATAGGAGTGTTACTGATCGATCCGTCTAGCCCCATATCTAAGGGCTCCTTTATGGGAAACAGAATTAGAATGGTCGGGAAAGAACGGTCTGGCGATATCTTCATCCGGAGCCTCGCTACAAGGGGACACTTAGGGGGGCTCTCCGCCGACGCTATGTTGCTGATAGAGGCCTTAGACGGGCTGGGTTTTGATAAGATAATAATTGAAACTGTTGGAGCAGGTCAGACTGATACGGAAGTTATGGACGTTGTACATACTTTAGCGGTGGTCACGGTACCCGGAACCGGAGACGAGATACAGGCGCTGAAGGCGGGAATTATGGAGATAGGTGATATCTACGTCGTTAATAAGGCCGACAAGCCAGAGGCGGAAATGCTTTACGAAGCGGTGAAGTTCGCGATCGAAGGGATAGTCAGCCCACGCTTCGGCTGGCAGCCTAGGATAGTTAAGACCGTCGCCACCAAGGGATTAGGGGTGAAGGAGCTCGTGGACCTCTTCGAGGAACACATGAAGTATCTCGTCTCGAAGGGATTATTCGCGGACATAGTGAGGAAGAGAAGGAGAAAAGCCGTCGAGCTTACGGTGAGGAGAAAACTAAGCGAAGTCGTCTCAAGCGTTGTGCAGAGAGCCGACAAGCTGTTTGAACAGTTGGAGAAGAACGAGATGACCATAGACCAGGTAATTAACGCGATCTACGACGAGGTTAAGCTAAACCTCTGAAAGCGATCAGGTTATGATTCTGGCTCTCTTCAAATACCTCATTAGTAATTCACCTTCCCTTGTGAGCCCGTAGTACTTATGGTGCGTTCTCGTCTCCTTTTTCGGCTTAGCCTTCCTCTCCCCAAATTTTATTATCTTATCGTGCTTCTCCTCTAAGAGTCCCATCCTAACGAGCTCCTCTAATATCCTTATGGCGTCCTCTAAGGTCTTCTTGCTCAGCTTCGCGTAAGTTAACGCGTGATCAGCGTTGAGTTTCTCAGCCAAGGACAGAAAGGACAGATAATCCGGGTTGTTCCTTACTAACTCTGCATAGGCCCTAATCAGCTCCTCCTCTGTTAGGTTTCTGAGCAGGTGATCAGCGAGTCTTGAGAGTCTGTAATAAGTGTGATGCTTATGGACCTCATGACTCAATTTGAACTTCGCCTCTGTGTTCTTCACCGTCGCGCCCGGAACCCTCTCAACTAAGCCCATCTTTTCCAGGTCATCAAGCAACATCACTACCTGGTCTATCGGAATCTTAGTGTTCTTCATTATCGACTTTCCGTAGTCGACGTTAGCCACTTTTAAGTGTCTAAGGATCTTAAGGTACCGATTGTCCTTTAGTACCTCCATTAAGATCTTCTTTAACTCCTCATCCAATCCATTACCCCTTTAGGAAGTTTATTATCTCCTTGTTGAATCCCTCCGGGTCGTCTAAATAGCAGGCGTGTTGTCTTCCAACATAAACCAGTTTGGCAGTAGGCACCGCGTCCATAATCAGCTTAGCGTTCTTTATAGGAGCAACCATGTCCTCTTTTCCCCAAATCAGGAGAACCTTCTTGCCGCTCAAGTAAACCAATTTCTCTTTATACTTATCGACTCCGACGGCACCAACTAGAATTACGCCCTCAACTTTCTCGGGGTTATTGAGGGCGAAGCCTAGCACCGCTTCCCCGCCCATCGATGCTCCAAGGTAATATGCCCTAGTTACCCCCAAGGTCTGTACCAAATCCCTAATGAATTCCGAGAGAATCGTGTAGTTTCCCCTCTCGGATTTGCCATACCCTGGAAAGTCTACTGATATAGCTTGGAACCCCGCGTCAGCTATAGCCTCGACGGTGCCCGTACTCACCCAGGTGTCGGCGGTGAACCTGGCACCGTGGAACAGGAACACCGGCTTCCCCTGGCCCTCTCTAATTACCCTTATGCGGGCCCCCTTAACGGTTATGAACTCCTCGGGCATTATTGCTACAATTTTTTACCGCGAAATATAAAGCCTATTCGAAAAATAAATTTAGTCTAAACTTTCTTTATCCTATTGAACCCCTTAAACTTGCCATGTCTCTCAATAGCTCCCTGGCTTCGTCCACCTTCTTTTCCTTAAGCGCCAAATAGAGCAAAGTGGAGAGCATTACGTGTTTCTTAGTAGCGTAGTCCTTACCGCCCAAACTCAACCCTAGATTGTTTTCGATGTAGCTAATGTCCTCCCTTATCGAGGCGATCACGTCGCTCTCGACGTTCCAGACTTCCGATATTAGGTCTAGTGCCTCGTAATTGAGGAAAGCGACGGCAAAGGAAATATCGTCCATATAGTACTTGTAGGCCGTTCTGAACAACTCGAACTCTTCCTCCGTGAGCTCTCCTAACGCGGAGACCCCGAGAATTTCGGGCGGAATGCCTAGGGAGTACATGGCACCCACAAAACTTATCGCCCTGGGAAGGGTGACCCTTCCCGTGCTCCTCGAGTATCCGAAGAGGCCTATATGAAGCTTCCTCGCTCGCCTCCTCGGAAGCAACGACGCGACGCTGTTGATCGCGTTTGCTAGCCCTTCTATCTTGTACTGATACTTCTTCGTGAACTTATCCGCTATACTCAAGAGATTTGCCTCCTCATCTTCTGAGTAAGTCTCAATTTCTTTCACTTGAGCCTCGTTGAGTTTCTTTATAGCGTCCTTAACCTCGGCCTCGTTATAATCGTATCTAAACGCGGACTGAATCGTTACCGTGTACACTCCTCTGTACTCGTCCAAGAACTTGTCAACCCTTGAGGGGGAATTATGGCCTCTGAAAGGAAGGCTCCCTGCCCCTATGATGGGAAACATGGGAACGCCGGTTCTATCGGAAAGCTTCTCAATCCTACTAAGGGCGTACTTAACCGAAAGCACCGCTGAGAACATACTGTAGTTCATCGCCGGGTCTGACCTGGCCAAGAAAACCCTGAGGTAGGGTGGCTTGACAATTTCGACGTATTTCCCAATTATCTCGTCTATTTTGCCCATGGAGTAACGGTCCTCAATCAGCGGGATTACCTCGATCTTCTTGGGATTAGTCTCGCCTATCAGGTCCTTAACCGTGAAATCGTCGTAAAGCTTAACGTCGTCCTTGCTCGCCACTACCTTTTCGTAGAACTTCACGGTGGATAACAGATCGGTATAGGACGTGGTGAAGGGTAATATGACCTCAAAGACGGGAGGGGTCAGGTTGCCGCTACCGTAGAACTGTTCCGCCAAGTCGTAAGTGATCGGTATGCTTTCCAACGTCTCAACGAATACCTTCCTTTCTGCCCCTTCTATCTTGGGATTAGGGATTCTGTATGTTAGGAAGACGTCCCTCCCTAAGACCTTCTCTTTGAAGAACTCTGGGTAATTCGTGAAAAGCTTCCTCACCACGTGGGTGTCTACGTCCTTACCCTCGGCGTCCCACATCACCTCGTGAACCCCTAAATTAGAGAAGACATAGTAGGCTTCCACCACTTCGTCGTCCCCACTTATCACCTCGCTTTTCGCCCAAAGCGGAACGGTAGCGTTATCGGGATGTTGTGTCGACATAGTCCTAGGTATCAGTCTCATTCCTCGCTAAGCTGGACACCCACCTTTTTTAAATCTAAGAGTACGGAGAGAGTGTCCTAGGATCCGCGTTGGTTATAGAGGTTGGATCTCAGGCCCCCGACTTCGAGGCAGAGAGCAATAAGGGTAAAATAAGGCTTAGTGACTTTAAGGGTAAGAGAGTAGTTCTCTACTTTTTCCCTAAGGCCTTTACGCCGGGTTGCACCAGGGAGACGCAAAAGTTCGCCGAAATGTACGAGAAGTTTAAGGAACTTAACGCCGAAGTCATAGGGGTAAGTGCGGATAAACTGTCCACTCAGGAAAGGTTCGCCCAGAAGTATAACGCCCAATTCCCCCTAGTGGCGGACCCAGAACTCAAGATAATCAACGCCTATGGCGTCCTGAGCGAGACGGGGAAGAGTGCCTCGAGGGTAACGTTCGTCATAGACGAGAACGGCGTCGTTAGGGCTGTGATCAAGGGACTGAGAAAGGCTGAGGAACATGTGGATAAGGCCCTAGAGGCGTTAAGGAGTATGTAAGGTAGAACCCGCTTTTTATCTTAGAAGTACTCGTCGCCTCATTGGAGTATCCGTTTGTACACTTTTTTCTTAAAGGAATTCAGGGGATCGTTCATCACTTGCGGTATTCTATATACTAGGTCCGAGGCTGTTATGTGGGGACCGAGCTCGGCGTAAGCTAAGGAGCCTGCCAGGCCGTTCACGAAAGCCCCCAAATAGGCCGCCTTGTACGGCTCCAGTCCCATAGCTAAGAAAGCACCCACTAACCCCGCGAGCGTATCGCCCGTGCCTCCCACGGTCATCCCGGGGTTACCTGTCTTGTTCAGTTTGAAGCGGGAACCGTCAGCGATTACATCGACGTAGCCCTTAGCGAGAACCACGCAATCGCACTTCTTGGAGCCCTCGATCACCTGCCCTATCCTTTCCTTAACGTCCATGCTGAGTTGCGAGCCGAAGTATATCGCGAACTCGCCGGCGTGGGGAGTTATGACGAAGCTTTTGCTGAGCCTCCTCCCTTTGTTGGCCTTTAAGGCGTCAGCGTCCAGAACCACGGGCTTGTTCAGTCCGAGTAACAAATTGACTATTTCCTGAGAGAACTGAACGGTTTCATCACTCATGCCCATGCCAGGGCCGAGAACTACGGCGTTAGCTCTTTCGATCCACGGCATTAACTCTTTGACGTTATCTGGATTGAGGTTCCTTCCCTTGAGCTTGATCGTTATGAGGTCGGGCGAGTAAGAGGCGATGGTCTTGGCCGTCTCCTCGGGTGCCGCAACGTAAACCAAATCCACGCTCGCTCGCATTGCCGACATCGCGGCCAAAGTGGGAGCACCGTAAAAGGTCTCGCTGCCTCCTATGATCAGGAGCCTACCGTAATCGCCTTTCTTGGACTGGGGCCTTCTAGGACGCATTGATACCATGAGGTCTCCCGGACCAACGTAAACTTCGGCCTCAGGGGGGATTCCTATCTTGGCTACCTTAGCCTTGAAGGGCTTGTTTATGAGTCCAGGCTTCAAGTCGTGGAAGGTCACGACCAGATCCGGCTGAACTGACACACCTAGCTCCTCTCCTGTGTCGGGGTCGATGCCAGATGGTACGTCAATGCTCACCTTGAAGCCCTTGCTTTTGTTAAAGACCTCTATAGCTGTTCTAAACGGTTCCCTGACTTCTCCCTTCACTCCAGTACCGAGCATCGCGTCTATAAGGACGTCTGCGTTTAGGGGAGTCAGCTGACTGGGATCCTTTACTTCGATCAGCTTCACGGAATAGTCCATCTCGTTTATCACATCCAGGTTAGCTAACGCGTCAGCGTGCTTGATCTCTCCCAGGAGGAAGACTGACACTCTAGCTCCCTCGCCCGCCAGGTGTCTCGCTGAGACTAAACCGTCTCCACCTTTGCCGCCGTGCCCTACGAAAACTACCACTTCCTTACCGCTCACCGTACCGAGTACCTCAATTACTGCATCCTTCACCGACCTTCCCGCGTTTTCCATTAGGAGCCTCGTAGGGACGCCCAACGCTTCGGAGTTTATTTCAAGGGCCCGCATCTCAGAGACCGTTATCATGTCCACTCAGCCTCGGGTTACCTCTTCACCACATCAGTATTGGAGTCTTTCATCATTGTTTAAGGGTTAGTTGCCTTTGGCTAGTAATTTAACGCACCCAATTTATTATCTTCTTATGAGATATAACACCTCGATGCCGTTAGGCTCAAAGACGGAAGAAGGGCTCAAGCACCTGTTCATGGCGAACTCTGAAGATCACTTATTGTTGCTCTTTTCGTCGGAGGCCTATGAGGCAGTCGGGAAGACGAACCAAGCTAAGGAGCTCAAAGAGAAGGCGTTTGTGGAGCTCGGCCACGCAAAAGGGATCCTTGAGAAGATCGTTCAATATAATGGAATTGACTACGTCGTGAAATGGTATGAAGAGTTGAAGTCGAGCGAGGTACCTAAAGAGGAGCCTAAAAGGTTTATGCATTACGCGACGCTTTACATGATGGCCAACCTGCTTGCGGAAAGGAAAAAGGACAGTGAGGCTGTCTATAGGGCTGAAGCCTCGCGGTATTATGAGCTCTCGAGGAAAGCCTTTCAGGACTTACTGGACAGCGGTCTTCCACCTGAATAAAATTTTTGAGATCTAATTTTTTGATGTAAAAGTATTTAAACTCCGAATATCGATTCATAGTTCGACCAAAAATGGTCTTCGCCTTCGAGAAGGTGGAAGCCCTTCTAAGGAACTTCAGCGTTAAGGAAGCTGCAGAGCACGTAAGCACCTATGACAGGGTTGCCATGGACGCCAAGGCCGAGGGCTTCGCCGACATAGAGGCTATGCTCTGCGCCTTCGCCGCTCAGGAGAAGGAGATAGCTGAGACCGCGAAGAGGGTAGCTGCTTAAATTCGTAAGCCAATGTTTTTTGTATTACCCTCTTAGTATTGAATGAGTTTTTAACAGTACGGGACTATTTATACTGACTGATAACCGATGTTTATAGGTTACGTTGTAGGTGAGTCGACGACTTCCTCCGCTAACGTACTTATGAAGAACAAGGTTAGGGAGGGCAGTTACGTTACCCTCGAATACGAGGATGTGAAGGCGCTTGGCTTGCTCACTTCTTTAACTGTAGGAAGCGACGTGGTCGATAAGGATATAAATGACATCATCCTTTTGGACGATTTGGCTAAAGTAAATAGGGACAGGATTCCCAAGTTCGTGAAAGGTAAAATCAAGCTCCTGGTTGATCTGAACGGGTTAAGGAGGATAGACCTGCCTCCGCCCCCCTTGACTGAGGTAAGGTTGGCGACGGATGAGGAGCTCAAAGCCGTTTACTCAAGGGGAAACCTAAGTATCGGTAAAGTCCTGGGTTCGAACGTCCCAGCCACCATTGATATTAACGGTCTAACCAGACATATGGCTATACTTGCGGCCACAGGTGCTGGCAAGTCAAACACCGTAGCGGTACTCTCGACCAGACTCGCAGAACTAGGTGCCACCGTGGTAATCTTTGACTATCACGGGGAGTACTCGTCCCTGAACACCAAAAGGTTGAACCTGATAGAGCCAAAGCTCAATCCCCTTACGTTCTCCACTAAGGAGTTCGCAACCTTACTTAACATAAGGGAGAACGCCCACATACAATATAGAATACTGAGAAGAGCTTTCGATGACGTTAAGGAAGAAATTAAGAATCAACTGAAGTCGGGTAAACTTGACCTGAAGAACGTTCAAGAAAACTTGAAGAATTTATTCTTGGAAAAGATCAACAATCAAGCTACTAAGGAGAAAGACAACGATAAGTCCTTAGCCGAGGTCAAAAACAAGATCGAGGAGTTCTTCGACGAATACGGTGACTTCATAGACGTTAGTCTGGAGGACGTTATGGACCTAATCAGCTCGGCACGCGTGAACGTCGTTGACTTGAGTCCTCTTGACGAGGACGTGATGGACGCCATAGTTTCTCACTATTTAAGGAGGTTCCTTACGTCCAGGAAGGAGCATAAGAGGACGGGAAAGGGCTTCAAGTATCCCCTTTTCACGGTAATTGAGGAGGCTCACGTGTTGCTGTCGAAGGATAGGAACACATTAACCAAGCACTGGGCGGCCAAAATTGCGAGGGAGGGTAGGAAGTTCGGCGTCATACTCACCGTGGTCAGCCAAAGGCCGAAGGGGTTGGACGAAAACATACTTAGCCAGACGCTTAACAAAATCATCCTAAGGCTGGTTGAACCCACGGATAAGAAATATGTCCTGGAAACCAGCGATAACCTGACCGAGGACCTCGTTCAGGGACTCTCCTCGTTCAACCCTGGAGAAGCACTCGTCATAGGACCTAGCGTCAAGCTGCCCATGATGGTTAAGATAGACAAGTATGAGGGTAATCTAGCCGGAAAAGACCCTAACCTGATGGAGGAATGGAACAGGGCAAAAGAGGAGGAGTTGATAGGCAAAGAGGCGCTTGAGTGGTGAGCTAGGCTTTGTTACTCCTTCACGTTTCCGACACTCACTTAGGCAAAAGGCAGTATAACCTAGAGTCCAGGGAAAACGATCTTTATGAGGTCTTCTCCCAGCTTGTTGACCTGGCTATAGAGGAAAGGGTAGATGTTGTAGTTCATTCAGGCGACCTCTTCGACGTGAATAACCCGAGCAATGAGGCCGAAATGATCGCCATAAGGGAGTTAAGTAGGTTGAAGGACAAGGGCATACCGTTCATAGGCATACCCGGCGACCACGACACTCCTAAGAGGCGTGGATTAGGTAGGAGCGTTACAGTTCATGACATGCTTCAGACGCTAGGACTAATCAAAGTCCCGGAGCTAAGCGAACCGATTGAAGTCAAGGGAGTTACGATATACGGAAAGAGGCACGTCCCTTTGTTAAGCGAGAACTCGAGAACTGACTTCCAAAAGGCCTTGAGATCGCTAAAGCCTAAAGGGAAGAGTGTACTCGTCCTCCATCAGGGGGTTAAGGAACTCCTCCCGTTCGATTACGCTTACCAGATGAGCTTCAGCGACATTCCTATGGAGATAACTTACGCCGCGTTGGGTCACTTCCACGACAGGTTCGTGATGAGGAGAGAGAACGGGAGCGTAGTCGCGATAGCAGGGTCGCCCGACATCATAGATGAGAGAGAGATCGAGGGATACAAGAGGAACGGCAAGGGGGCCTGGTTGGTCGACTTAAGTAAAGACGAGCCCTCTATAACGGGCCTGAACGTTAAGCTCAGGCCTCAGGACGTTATTGAGGTAAATACTTCCTCCTTCGAGCAGGACATAATACAGAAAGCCCCGAAGCCGGTGGAGGGCAAGCTACCCGTACTGCACTTGATCCTGAAGGGCGAGCCCCTCATGAAGGACGTGCTTATGAAGAAAATAGCCTCCCTAGAGGGCAAAGTGGCCGAGAAGATAAGGATCTACAAGGACAACACATACATCCTATCGGAGGGCTTTAAGGACGTGAGCGTAGTTAAGGGCTCCCTGAACGACCTCATTTTGGAGTACCTTATTAAGAGAGAAGGTTACAGCCCTGAGGACGCTAAACTGATCCTTAGCTTAATCGCTTCAGATGACGAGGAAGAAATGAAGTCGATACTGAGGAAGTTCGCGGGGCTAGAGAAATGATAAGGATCGAATCGGTTCATTTGGAGAACTTTCTCAGCCATGAGAGAACGGACGTCGTGTTCAAGGGCCACACAGCGGTGATTGTGGGCCCAAACGGGGCGGGCAAGAGTTCCGTGCTCGACGGAATTCTCTTCGGCCTTTATAGGGAAACGGGCAGGAACGCCAACCAGGACGAAATAATCAAGAAAGGGAGAAGGTTCGCCAAAGTCGTTCTCAGGCTCACGGACGGCATAAGGGCTTTCGAGATCGTGAGATCTATAGGCCAAGGGGCCTCGATCACCGACCTCTTCAGGGTCGACAACGTAACGAAGGCTAGGAGCGCCAAGGAAGTGACTAACCAAGTCATCAACCTGCTCGGCCTGGATAAAGACACCCTAACGCTCACGTTGTTCGTAGTTCAGGGAAACGTAGAGGACGTCCTCGAACAGCTCGACGACGTTTTCCGCAAGGTAATCCAAGTGGAGAAGTTGGAGAAGCTCAGATCCTCTGACGGCCCGATCAAGGAAGTCATGGATGAGGTGAAAGAGAAACTGACTAGGATCGAGACCGACTTGAAACTTATAAAAGAATTTGAGGAAGATGTTAAAAAACTTGAAATGACTATAACGGAAAAAACGAGCCTGCGGGCGTCTTTGACAGATACATTAACCAAACTCAGGGAGAAACTTACCCAACTCGAGCAAAGTCTCCTCGCTTTGGAGGCGAAACGGGAAGCTTACATAAAGTTGAATCAGAAGAGGAAGGACCTGGAAAGGGAAATACAGGACTTACAGAAGTTCTTAGACGTTAATAAGCGGAAGCTGACCGAGATCCCAGACATTAGGCAGATAGACGAAGAGATAGAACGTTTAGACAGAAAAATTCAGAATAAACTCAAATTTAATGAATTATTGAAAGAGAGGGAGAGAGCCTCGAAACTCGTCGAGTCGTTGAGAAGGGAACTTGAGGCTGCGCTAAGTGACTTGGAAAGGAAAAGGTCGTTGGAGGACTCCTATAACAATTATTTGAAAGCGAAAACGGAGATGTCCAAACTAGAGCAGTCCTACCAAGATTACGTTAAACTAAAGGCCCAGCTGGAAAGTAAAAGGAGGGATCTCGAGGAGCAAAAGAAGCTGGTGGAGGGTTTAACGAGACCTAACGTGAAAGATATCGAATCAGAGCTAGAGAGAACTAAAAAATTAAGGCTAGAAAGGCAGGAAAAAATTGGTAGTTTAAAGAGGGGTCTGGAGGATCTTAACGATAGGATCAGGAAGGTAAGTGAGGCTCAGGGAACGTGTCCTCTCTGCGGTTCCCCCCTGACTGAGATCCATAAGCAAAAGTTACTTCAAGAGTTGAACGAGCAACTCGAGAGCGTAAGGAACGCTCTCGTATCTATGGAGTCTGAACTCAAGGAGATCGAAAGACGGATAAGAGAGTTAGAAAGCGCCAAGGAAGTCGCTCAAGCCCAGTTACAAAAGTTCTTGTTGGAGATGAATAGACTCAACAGACTACAACAAGAGGTTACCTCACTAAAAGGAAGGCTAGAGGGTTTAGAAGCTCAAGCGAAAAGGTATGAAGAGCTCAAAACTTTGCTGGAAAAGCTGGAACCGAGTTACAGGGAGTACCTGGCGTTGTCCAAAGTAGACGAAAACACTATAAAGGCAAAGGAGGAAAGACTACTTCAAGAGGAGAAAAGGCTTAACGAGTTGAACGCCAGTATACAAGCCCTTTCGGACGTATCCGACTTCGACGAAAAGGAAGGTATGAGGAAGCTTGAGGAGTTGAAGTCACTGAAGGCTAAGGCTGTGGAACTGCTCGAGTTGAGAGAAAGGGTGAGACAAAAAGAGGAGGAATTAAGAAGAAAAACGGATGAGCTGGCACAAGTAGAAACGAAGTTGAAGGACTTAATGTACGACGAGAATGAGTACCTTAAGGTCAAGAAGGAATTGGAGCTCACGAGGGATGAGGTAGCCAGACTGGAAGGAACTCTTAGGGCCCTGGAGGACGAGCTCTCCAGGCTCGAGACAGAGAAGCGGATCAAGACCGAGAGGCTTAACGAACTGAGGAAGAGCGTGAACGAATACGATAGATTAGCTAAAGCCTATGAGAAGCTCAGACGCTTAAGGGACGTCCTTTCAGAAAACAGGCTCCAGGCTTTCCTCTTCGTTTCGGCGAAGGAGTTCCTCGAAAGGGTACTTAACGAGATAGCCAACACGTTCGACCTCAAGTACACGACGCTCGAGATAGCGCAGGAGGTCTCCGACAGTAGGTCGAAGTCGAGGAAGGCTAAGCTGGTCGTGTACGGCTATACCTCCAGCGGTGAGAAGATCCCCACGAGCCTGATGAGCGGCGGAGAGAGGGTCGCAGTGGCTTTAGCCTTGAGAATGGCGTTCGCGAGACTCCTGAGCTCCAACGTGGGCTTCGTGGTCTTAGACGAACCCACGGTGTTCCTCGACGAGTACAGGAAAAGGGAGCTACTGGAAGTCATCCGCAAGGCCACCAACTTGGTGCCACAGATAATCCTGGTCACGCACGACAGTGAGTTGAAGGACGTCGGGGACCAAGTGATTTCCGTGCTCAACGAGAAGGGAACGAGCTTAGTGAAGGTGGAGAACCTTGATCAATGACGTATACAACAAACTGATCCGAAAGAAGGACGAAATAATGAAGAAAATGTTGTTGACGAGAACCGAATGGGCTCAGAATCACGCCAACGCCTTAAAGGATGAATGGATTGAATATTGTCCCGAGAAACCCGTTGAGCTACCAGTTATCGGCGTTGACGGCGGTATGTGGGTATCAGAGACGAAAACAGGGGCGGTGTTCGCTGTTGACGCGGTTGCAGTTTATGGGCAGGGAATGAATTGGGAGCTATTGGACTCGATGGCCGAACTGGGCTTCCTGAGCCCAGGGAACGACGCGAAGGACGTGGTGAGCCTCTTCATGGAGATCATGGAGATGAAACTGGCGTTAAGGGGGTTAAACGGTCTGAAGAACGTCAACGCGGAGTTAGTTCTGATGGACGGGAGCGTAGTTAAGAAGGGCGAGAGGAGTTCACGTGTCAGAACTGCAGAAGGAGCCGTAAACTTGGAAAAGATCGAATCCCTAGAGGAAAGCGACGAGAAGAAAGCGTATGAGAAGGCGTTAATAGAGCACAGAAGAGCTCTGGTGGACCTCCTGTCCTTCAGAGAAAAAATAATATGGATAAGCAAAAAGAGTAGATCTACGGAGATTTTCGGGTCTGAATTTCCTGACTCAGTAATTCTTGATCTCTTAACGGATTCTTGCGGCTATACCAAGCCGAGGCCAATTCACATGAGGTATCTGCCAGTACCCATGTATTACTCCTTCGTGAGGTTGAGGAGGGGCTCAAAGGTTTTAAGAGTGGACTTCTCCGGTGACGAGGCTTTCTTGAGAAGGGTGATCTCCATACTTAGGTCCACCGAGACAAAGGGGTATCCAATGCAGCTCCTCGAAGCCCATAGGAAGGCGAGGTTCTCGAAGGCCGATGTGAGAAGGTTAAGTCAGGTGTTGAAACTGAACCTGATTAAGGGCCCTCAATGGGTTCCTAAATCATTGAAGTAAGGAACGCCAAAGGCATAAATATTGAGGACAGGTAGTCTGTTTTAGGTCCGGCGGATCGCCTCCTCAAGCCGGCCCCGCAGCGGGTCCGATGAGAGGAGGACCGGAAACGCATATGAACGAACCTGTTTCACCCTCCATCGGTTCCTGAACTTTAGGCCTCTCGTCAGGTCTGAAAGCTAGTGTACTCCTTATAGACTCTAACTTAAAGTACTTTGTGAATACCTTCATTATTTCGTCTTTCGGCCTGAAAATTGCCTTACTGTAATAATGGTGTCCCTTCTTGCCCAGTTCTGCGTAATGTTCTCCCCAACTTGAGTCTAAGGGGATAAAACAGATAATAGTAAGCTTCCTCGTGACCCTGCTAGCTTCCCTGAAGAATGAGTCGAGATCGTCGACGAAGCACACTGTCACCGCGGAAAAGGAACACTCGAACGCCTTATCCCTGAAGGGCATCTGTCTCACGTCGCCAACCACCCTATCCCCTTCGAAGGCGGAAAGCATGTGTTCAGAGATGTCTAACGACACAGTCTCGCCCCTTAGCACCTCATGAAAGATCCCGGGACCAGATCCCATATCTAGACAGTCCTTAGGGTTGAACGAGCTTACAAGCGCCTTCTCGTCCTGGTAAAGTATCTCGTTTCTTCTATACCAATCACTGTATTTACCAGGGTTAGAGAAGAGCTCGCGGATTTCTTCAGCGTAATCGGGCATACCGTGCTTATTTAGAACTGTGTAGAAATATCCTTACGCCCAGCCATGACCGTAATCAGTTCCCCCGTTACTGTTAGGCCCCATGATAGCCTGCTGCACGTCCTCAAGCTCATGGAATATCAATACGTGCCTAAACTCGTGGTTACAGACGAATTCAACAACCCGTTAGGTATCCTGACCCAGAAGGACATACTCGAGAAAATCGACAAGATAGCTGGCAGGTCGCTATCTGAGATATACGTCTCCGAGCTCATGAGGACCGACTTCCTGAGAGTTGAGAACGGAGTGGACCCGATAGAGGCAGCTAGGCTCCTTTTAGAGCGTAACCAGCCGATGATAGTCATCACTTCGGAGGAAGGCAAGGTTATTGGAGTGATCCTTAAAAAGGACTTAGTCTCCTATTACGCGAGTCTCATAAAGGGAGTCCATAAAGCGTTGGACTTCATGAGCAAGCCCGTGGAGACCGTCATTGACGAGGAGCCCCTCTCTGAAGCTGTGAAAATTATGAAGTCTAAGTCCCTAGGAAGGCTGGTCGTCGTCAGTAAGTCTGGAAAGGTTGTGGGCATGCTTTCAACCAATGACGCCCTTTTCGTTTTGCCCTTCCTGACGAACTCGAAGTGCCTGGAAGTACCGGTCAAGGACGTGATGAACCCCTCCCTCAACATAGCTAGCCTATCTGAGGACCTGAGTTCCGTGGCCATGATGATCTCGGTACGCGTTCCTAGGTCGGCCGTCTTTCTGGAGAACGGTAAGCCCATCGGTATCATTACTTCATCAGATATCGTTAGAGCGTTAGTAGACGAGAACACCAAGAAATACCTTATGGAAATTAAAATATATACTTCTCAGTTTTGAAACTATTTAATTAAATTCGAAAGTAAAGACTAACCTAATAAAAGGATAATAACCGCTAGTGTTTTTGCTCGTTCACTGCTTCGAGTTTATGTTGAATCGACGTTTCCTTATCTCTCCTATCGTCTATTTTCAGAACGGTAACAACCCGCTTAACGCCCATCTTCTCTAGCTCGTCATTGATCTCCTTCAGGATGTAACCTAACTGCGATAAATCCTCTAGCTCGAACGACGTCATCGATGGTGCTGGATAAACCTTTAGTCCCCTCCTTTTAAGGACCTCGATCACCGCGTTCACGTACTTAGAGATGCTAGTGGAGCTTGTACCAATCGGCTCAACGGCCAGATCCACTACGACCTTCATCGCGGAGTTCCCCCAGGTATAGACTATTGTAAGGTTGAGTATATTTATTTCCTGTTTTTAGAATTAACTATTAAATAGGAAGCGGTTCGACCCATTTCTGATGAGTTTAGAGGAGGAAAGGATAGCTGAGCTGTTACGAAAGCACGACCTGAAGGCCACTCCGCAAAGAATCGCAGTTATGCGTGTTCTACTCAATGGGGGGCACTACACGGGCGAGCAGATCTATAACGAGGTGAAGAAGAGGGAGCCAAGTATCTCGCTTTCAACCGTCTATAACGCCTTGGAGGCCTTAGAGAACAGTGGCCTAGTGAGGAGTTTCGAGTTCATGGGTGTTACCTGGTACGAAGCGAGGCTGGAGCCCCACGTCAACGTGATATGTGTCGATAGTCCAGAAAGGAAGATCGTGGACGTAGATATTAACGTGAGTTCGATCATGGAAGCCCTGTCCTCTAAGGGTTTCGTAGTCAAGAACCTGAGTTTGGTCGCCATTGCCGAATGCAACAAGTCAAACAGCCTATCCTCTTGAGAGGAGCTTCTGAAGCTCCTCCACGAACTTAGACCTATTGGCCTTAAGAACCACGTTCGCGTTTCGCTTCCTTCCGGTGAGCCCGTACCAGTCCACCATCATGGCTCCCCTAGCGTCGCCACAAGTCTCAACGTCCACGTTAAGCTCAGCCGTTTCTGTAGCTATGCTAATGTCGTTGGCTATCATTACCGTCAGGGTGTCAGGGTGAATGCTCCCCAAAGCGCCGGTTGCCTTTGAATACTTCCTCAGCGTCTCGTTAGCCCTTATGAAGAAGTCCGACCTTCTAGTCCTCATCGAGGCTATTTTCTCCCATAAGTCGTCATCGACGTAGGCCGTTTCTTCGGTGACCTCCCACGGCACTATCGTAATATTGAAACCGGCATTAAGGACTATCTTCGCGGCTTCAGGATCTACCCAGAAGTTGAACTCCCCCAGTGGCGTCGTGTTACCTCTAGTGAACGCGCCTCCCATTATCCAAACCCGGGAGATCTTCTTAGGTAGAGTCTCGTCCTTCAGGTAAACTAAGGCTAAATTGGTTAAGGGACTAACCGCCAATATCTCCAGTTCGCCAGGGTACTCGTTAGCGAGCCTTATTATCGCGTCCACCGCGTGTTCTTTTTCAGGTTTTTTCTTCGGCGATATGTCGGTCAACGAGCCGAGGCCTGTGGGGCCGTGAACCTCCTCTACGGTCCTCCACCTTCCCATGATTGGGCGTCTCGCCCCCAGATACACTGGCACATCGGGCGCGAACTGTTCAAGGGTGTATAGGGCGTTCTTGACCTGGTTCTCGTATTTCACGTTTCCTGCAACTATTGTGACTCCCAGCACCTCAAAGTGATCTAGAGCGTATAGGAGGGCTATCGCGTCGTCGCTCGCAGTATCCGAATCGAATATTACCTTCCTCAATTTCCCCCGTGTCTTTGTCAAGATTAGGTAATACGTTTAAAAGCACGAAATGCAATTTCGTCCAGTTATGAAAGTGAAGCTACAAGGGATAGGCGGGATTATCGACCCTATGGAATACGAGTTCGTTAAGGGCGTCAACGTGTTCAGGGCGCCCAACGCTTGGGGAAAGACGTCCCTGGCTAAGGGCCTTCTCTCCGTAATGACGTCCGCTATAAAGGCGGAAGACCTGATAAACGTGAACTCCGACAGAAGTTACGTTCAGGTCGAGATCGACGGGAAGAGATATTACCGTAAGATAGTCGTGAAGGGGAAGGGCGGAAAGATACTCGAGGAAAGCAAACTGATGCTCGACGACCCCAGGGCCTTACTGCTTGGCTACTTCTCTCCCGAGAACCCCTTGGTGAGTAAGATACTCGCTGGGGAGGAGGACGTGACTTGGTTCATAACGGAGGTAGGGGAGATCTCGAAGCTTAAGGCTAAGAAGAGTGAGCTCGAGAATGAAAAAACTAACCTATTAAGGGACTTGGAGTTCCTTAAAGCCTCATATTCGAGAGTCAAGGAAATCAAAAGCAAATTAGAGAAAATCTACCTTGAAATTGAAGAGTTAAAGAAGAGTAAGGATTTCCTTTCCAAAAAGATCTTAGAATCCATAGAGATCAGCAAGAAAAACAGGGCGGACGTCCTTAGATCTAGGCTAGAAGTCAAGCGCGAGCGTTACGCAATGCTCGTAAATAGACTCAACAAGTTACGCGAGGAGCTAAATAAGATCAACCAGGAACTCGTGACTGAGGGCGTCGCCTCCATCACAGAAAAGCTCGAGAGAATCAACGCAGAGCTAAGGGAGATCTCCGCCAAAAGGGGAGAAATAGAGGGGCGCCTTAAGAGCCTGGAATTTCTTGGGGAGAAAGTTAAGGAGGCTGAGAAGGCTCACACCGACCATTGTCCGCTCTGTGGTACCAAGGTCGATCCTGAGTCGTGGCGCCGTAGGCTCCAGAGCATAACTGAGGAGCTGAAGGGATTGGGAGAAGCCCTAAGAAGTTTGGCGATCAAAGAGGCTGAACTCAATACCAAAAAGAGGGAAATTGAGGCATTGTTAAAAGAGAGTCAGAAGAAATTAGAGCGAAAATCAGCGATAGAAAGTGAAATTGCTAAAATAGAAAAAGAACTTAATGAATTGGACTACCAGATAAAAGATTTAGAGATACAAATAAAATCGAATGATGAGAGAACGTCGAAGGAAATGACGATGGTTCTGACCAGCGATAAGGCTATGGAAAACAGGCTAAAAGAGTTGGAAGAGCAGCGTAAGAGCCTAGAGTTCGAGCTTCAGGAGTACCCACCTGAGACTACAATTCTGGAAGAGATTCAGAGAAAGTCAGCAAGGCTTAAGGAAGTTGACGAAGAGCTGGCCGAAGTGGAACAGAATTTAACTAGAAACATAACGATCGCCGTTTCATCTTTCCAAACTGAACTCTCTGAATTATTATCTAAGCTGGGTTTCAGTTACACGGCTAAAATTGAGGTAGTTAACGATAAGATGCTCCTAAAAGTGTATAAGGGTAACACGGAACTGGGAGTTAAGAGGCTTTCAACCTCTGAGAAAACGGCGTTAGCCTTAGCTCTAATCGCCTCCGCAGCTAAGGCGTTCTTCGCTCCCCCGATTATGATACTCGACGAGACGGTTATGGCATTCGACGAGACCAGGTTCAGACAGCTGGTCGATTACTTAACGCGGTTCTCGAAGTATATCATAATAACAAGGGCCGACACTAACTTATCCCTTGAGTCCCAAATGGTGCCCATGGCTCAGCAAGCTTAGCCATGTATCTCCTTTTCAGATCGTTATTTACAGCCTCTAATACGTCGTCCGGTACGCTGGTTATCTCCTGAAGCCACCCTACGACTGCGGTCATCTGGAGTTCCTCAGCCATCTTTTTAAGCCAAAGGGCGGTGGCGAGCCCTGCCTTAGAGGGCTTGAAGATCACCACCGTGGGGCCAATGGATGAGCTCGCTATTTTTATTGCATTTTTAGATATAGTTTTCCATCTAGTTTTTGTAATAATTCTTACTAACTCTTTCGCTCTTTCTCTTGTGCCTATTGCGAAGAAAATTATCATTAGTCGAATTAGAAACAAAGAAGTTTAAAACGGAATCTGATCAGCCCGATCCTGTACCACAGCCACAGTAACCGAACTCATCTATTTCATGACCACACACGGGACATATATAGCTTGTGCCCTTCACGTCTTCCATACTCATCCTGAACCTCATCTCGTGTGGAGAAATCACGGTCCTGGCCAAGTCCCTGATCGAGACTATCCCTACAGCTTTACCGTTCTTATCCACTACGGGTAAATGCCTGAACCCGTGATCCAACATCACATCTAACGCCTCCGTTACGTCCACGTTCTCAGAGACGCCCAGCACGGATGACGTCATGATATCCTTCACTAGGCCGTTCTCTAGCCCGAGGGCCAAGGCTTTCGTTACGTCCCTTTCAGTAACAATTCCAACTATGACGTTCTTCTCGTCGACTACGAGAAGCGCACCTATGTTGTGCTTGATCATCTCCTGTGCCGCGAACCTTATAGTGTCGCTGGACTTAACAACGTGTACTACCCTCGTCGCTACTTGACCTACCGTAAGTGTCATGTCGAAGAATAGATATGCAAATGATGGTTTTTAAATTGTGAACGAACGTGAGCGCAACATATGTTAGTAGCGTTCGTCAGGCATGCCCAGGCTTTGTCTAACGTTTTGAAAATATTATCGGATGACTACGACCAGTACCCGCTGACTGAGGAAGGAGTAAGGCAGGCTGAGAAGGTCGGAGAGGAGCTGAGAAAGTTGGAACCTCAGGCCATTTTCACGAGCCCCGTGCTTAGGGCGAGACAAACCGCCGAGATAATCGGAAACAAGTTGGGTCTCCAGCCGATGGTTGATGAGAGGCTAAGGGAGAGAGGGCTTGGAGAGCTGAAAGGGAAGAAGGTCGATGAGAACTCGGAACATTGGAAGCTTAGGCTGATGAGGGGATTAGGGGAAGTCAAGGGCCTAGAGAGCTGGGAATCCATGCAGGCCAGAATGCTCGGCTTCATTGACGAAGTCAGGGCGAGGGGCTTCAGCAGGGTAGTAGCTGTGAGTCATTACGACCCAATAAGATCGGTCATCGGATACGTTTGTGGCCTTTCCGATTTCCAGTCCTGGGGAATCATGGTTCCCAATGCCAGTATAACGTTACTAGAGGTAGAAGCGGGCCTAAAAGTACTCGGTGTGGGGCTACCCGTCCTGCCCAACGAGGTCGTGAAATTGTTACGAGAGAAAGTCAACGCTTAATCGGGAACAGTTGTTACCTTGACTTACTATAATTTCTGTATCTTTAACTGTCTATTTTGTAAAGTCATGAGTATCCTTTCATAGTTAGGCTTGCTCACATTATCGAAAACTACCTTTGTCACACCGTTAACGGACTTATCCACGGCCTGATTTATAACGTCCTGTTCTACGTCCTTAACGTAATGCTTGGAAATTATGTGGGCGACGCAGTCTCCGGATAGTAAGGCCTTAGCTGCTACGTGTGAATAGTGAGGGCCTCCGAAAATCGTAACTACATCATTACACTCCACAAAATCCGCGTTATCGATCCCCCTCAGCACGACCTCGACGAACTTCCTGACGAGCTTCTCATTATTCCAGTACTCCTCAGAGCTGCCGATTTCTGCAAAGACTATCGGCACCCTGAGCGTCGTTGGGCCGTGATGTGTGGCCTCTACGGCCTTATCGAGTGATACATCGAGTTTATTTATCTCAAGGAATATCGATCTCATCAGCCTAGGGAACGCCGTTGCGAGCTCTCTTGGTCTTCCGCCCATCGTCCTGTCGTTGGGGTTGCCAGGAGTGTGAACTGTTAAGGACGGTTTTCCAGACGAACTTTCATGTCTTGAAATAACTACGACAGGTTTCGTGAAGTCACCCTCGAAATCTATTACGTCGTTCTCGACCTCTCTGAAATCGTAACCTAAGGCTTTAACGACCCTCCCTACGGCGTCCCTTCGGGAAACAACGACCTCGACATCCACTACGTAGTTACGCTTAGGATTCGCTTAAATTTGTTCGTCAAAATGCGAGACCTAACGAACGTGATTATTTCGTTTAGCATTAATTAACTTTTAAAAGCAATGAGAGACGAATTCGTAAATATGGAAGAGGACAAAGAGCTCGAGGAGTTACTAAACAAAAAGGCCGCGGAGCTGATTGAGAAGACCCGTCAACTTCAGCGGGATCCCTTCCCGCCAGGAGAGGTAGTCCACTTGGACTCAAGCAACTTCGACGATTTTATATCTAGAAAAAGAGTGACCGTCGTGGACTTCTGGGCGGAATGGTGCGCCCCCTGCTTCATACTGGCCCCAATCATCGAGGAGCTTGCGAGAGACTACCCCCAGGTTGGCTTCGGAAAGCTCAACACCGACGAGAACCCAGAAATAGCGTCCAGATACGGAGTCATGAGCCTACCCACCGTTCTCCTTTTCAAGGATGGGGAACCCGTGGACGCCATAATAGGAGCTGTTCCCAGGGAAATGATTGAGGCCAGACTAAAAGTGATCTTGAATGAGTAAGCGGGCGATCCTGCTCGGTATCGATGGACTGAGCTACTCAAGCTTCATGAAGTGTTCACCAAGGTTTCTCATGGCCCTCTTCAACTCCACCTTTAGAGGCGTCGTGAAAAATGACAGACTGAAGGATCGTACAGCGGCGTCGTGGCTCGAGATCCTTACAATGGATACCCAGAATCCCACCGAATTCCTAAGCTCTCCTCCGCCCCTTCCGTTGATTGAGGCCACACATGCAGATGCGATAAACATACCGATAACCAACCCGACCTATGGCGTCTTGAGCCTCGATCTGAAAAACGTGGATTATTTCGATGAGATCTCTAAAGTAAAGGAGGCAGCCTTAAGGAGTCTGAGTATAGGAAGGCCTGTCATCGCCTCTATAACCTCCATAGACCGCGCGCTCTCTGCTGGTAAGGAGGACATCAAATGTAAGCTGTACGCGGAAGTCGACAGGGCTGTTAAGGAGTTGCTCAACGTGGCGGAGGACTTCATAGTCTTCTCGCCGTACGGTGAGATTAGAGCCAACGGTAGAGAGCCCTACGGCGTTTTCCTAGCAAGCGTACCAAGACCGCACGAGCACGATACGGTGTCTCTGGTTCAAATAGGCAGACTGTTCTTGGACCTAGTCGGCCACTGACGGGTTGAAGAAAGGATACAGTGCGATTATGACCGCCTGAACGTAGAGATCCTTTCTATTTATGTATTTCGTGAGATATTTAATTACGCCGTCGTAAGCCTTAGATCCCTTAACGTTGAACTCCAAGTCCGTCGCATCGCCTAACTCTTTACCGCTTATTACGTGCCTGGCTACCCTATTCGGTAGGGGAAACCAAGGCGAAAAGGAGAAGTTGTCCCTTCCCTCCCTTGATACGGCATATACTACGGCGAATCCCATTAGCCTATTCTGATACACACATAGTCCCCCCTCGATCCCAACGCTCAAATCAGCTCCTGTAAGCCTTAGGGCTTTTAGGGCCCTATTCCTCGCCCCGTAAAACGTTTCGGCACAGAAAGGCTGGTTTGACACCCCTGGATCGACGCTTACTGGGATTATCTCCGCCTCGAGACCGATCAAACTTAGGGCTTCCCGTACGGCTTCGACCTTTGCTGGATTTTCGCTACCTACTCCCACTCTCCAACGAGGCAAGGTTATTTTATTGAACCTTTCCAAAGTCAGAAATTAAGGGTAAAGTTGCTTATAGACGATACGACCACGCCGAGTTCCTTTCTGTACTATATGCCAAGGGCCCTCGCTCGATTGGTGAAGTACTTTAATGACGGCTTTCGTGAAGACCTTAACGGTTTAAGCCGGTTATTGAATGTAATTCAGAGGTTCAAGCCAGCACGCGACGTCTGCACGTTGATTGATAAGAGCAGGCTCCTCAGTATCCTAACCTCATCCGCTTTGGACTTGGAACATATCGATACAAGCGCGGTATCGCATGAGGCTGACCTACATGACCTCTGCGATATAGAGTTGCTTCGGCTGTCAAACGGCCTTTTCTCCGTCAGGGAAGAAGACGGATGCACCAATCTGGTAGTGAGAGCTTGTGGTTTCGATCTGAAACTACGGCCACACGTTCTATCTTATCAGAAGCTCTTGGTTTTAGATAATTCTCCGATTTCTCAACTGATGAGCTTGTGCACCACGTGTGAAGTCATGGGGCCACCCGACGGAGCTGAGAGGATCTCCGGTGATGATGTCATTAAGGTAGGAGATATGCTACTAGTAGGGCTCAGTAACAGAACTAACGTGGCTGGAGCCTTATGGTTGGGCGAAAGATACGGGTCAGAGACCATAGCCCTTGTGGCCTCTGAGGGTCGTCCATTGAGATCGTTCCTGAAGGTCATCGATGAGAGCAACGCTGTAATTGACCGTACGGCCACCGTTAGCTCACAGGTTATTCTTCTGAGAAAATCCCCTTCGGGATTCGAGGAGATAGACAAGACAACCCTTGAAAGCTTTCTTAAAAGGAACTTAGGACTAGCAATTCAAAATATAGAAAAGGCGAATATGAAAAGCATTATTAAGCCTACTGAAAAACTTTATTTGATCGGAAATGATTCGAGACGTCTTTCAGACGTCCTAAAGGACCTAGGCTACGACGTCCTTTCGCTCAGCTACCCTATTACGGAGGACTATCTAGTCCCTGTCTACGGATAGGCGTAAACGACGTTAAAATAAGCCTACCTGGATTTTAGGAAAAACGTTTAATATATAGTCCCAAGCAAATGAAAACGACGAGGTGAAGTATATTGGCCGAGTATGAGATCAAGAGCTTCGGAGACGTGATAAAGGCGCTGTTCAAATACGGGAATTGGTATTTGGGCGGTTTCGTGATATTGTTAATACTGTTCATCTTAATGGATATAGCGTTATTCACTCCACACACGTGAATTCGCTGAAAGGTAAAAATAATTTATTGCCCGCCCTCGATTATGTATTTTATTATTTTGTAAGGAAAAAGTGTTTTATAGCGACGTTATTAAGTTATTACCTTAAGAGATACTTAAGAACGTCAACATGGCCCGTGTGACCCTCGCCGCGTCGGAAGAACTCGTAGACGAGCTGGACTCCGAGGCCAAAAGGAGAGGTATAACGCTCTATTCCCTAACGAACACCTCGTTAGCTTCGATGGTTCAACTGTTGAAGCTCGGCAAACCCCCAGAGACGTTAGTGGCCCTAGTGAAGTACATCGAACTCTCTGAAGCCCTAAGGCTTATCCCTGTGACAGATTGGTTCATAGAGAACCTAATATCTGAGCTCTACAAGGCTAATAAGGAGAAGCTGTTCGAGCTATGCGAAAAGACAGGAGATCAGCTGGCCACTTTCCTCACAGGTTACGCGCCCACACTAGAAGAATTGATGAAAACCTTCGACACGGTGAAACATATACTACCCCTGAAGTCCCTTTACATGAAGGAATCTGATGGCGGATTCATAATTACCGTACTGGGCTCGGGATTTAACCTGGAAAGCACAGAATGTTCGGCAATAATCGCGAAGAAGGTGTTTGAGAGCTACGGGTTGAAAATCAACGAAGTGAAGCCCAACGCCGGGGGTGTGATCGTACTTAAGGGAAATTATAGCGAGCATGCGGACGCGAGCATGCAGGCCACTTGATACGCCTCAAGGGTTCTTGACGATATGGAAACCCTCCTGACGGATAGCCTTAACACTTCGGGAGAGAAGTCACCATGCGGGAACGCCCCTATGCCGATTAAGTAACCGTCGTTCGCCATTTGACAGAGCTCCTTAATATCGACTCTCTCGCCTCTTTCGTCCATTAAGATCAATCTGCCCTCCGCTAGTTCCTTCAACCCTCTGTCATCGATTCTCTTTAGTAGAGCCTTCCCCGTGGGCGGCACCCTGCCATAAGACAGTAGCTGTGACATTAGACCGAGAAAGCGGAAGTAGTTCTTGGGCAACCTAACCTCCTTAGAGACCTCGTAGACGGTCCCCTCGACAGTGTGAACGTAAATCTCGCCCAGCTCCTCACGTGGGATAGCGAACACGGAAAGTAGAGTCAAATGGACGATGTCGGGTCTGCCCAATTTAGGGTTTTTTAGGGTCCTAACTATGTCGTAATGAAACGATATATCGAGGATCTGCCTTTCGGGCGGCACGCCGAACCTCCTATAGTAAGCCTTAGCCTCCGGCCAGTTCCAGAACCTTCTGGGTAAAAGTGAAATGGATGACTCGAGAAGTATTATGTTGAACATTGACCTCAAGGAAGGCTAAGAATTACGCAAGGAAAAAAGTGACAGAGCTTCTCAGCCTGGCTGAGATTCTAGCCAAGAACGATCCTGAAACCGCTAAGGAAGTGGCCGAGCTGGCCTTCATCACCTCTAGGAAATTAAGGGTGAGAATACCAAGGAAGGTGAAGAGAAGGTTTTGCAGACGTTGTCACGTGCCTCTGATTCCAGGCGTGACTATGAGAATTAGGATAAAGAGGAAAACATTAGTAGTTACGTGTCTAATGTGCGGATGGATAAGACGATATGAGCTCTCAAGGGGAGTCGATAAAGGCGAAAATTAAGAGGAAGAAGGCAGAGCATGCCGACGTGAGGATAGGGAAGAACGGTCTCTCTGAGGGAATCATCCAGGAAATTAGGAGGAGGCTTAAGGAGCACAAAGTAGTGAAGGTGAAGATCGGGATTGAAGTGGACGACAGGAGAGAATTCGCCAGGAGGGTAGCGGAGCTCGTGGGCGCTAAGTTAATTGAGGTCAGAGGAAAAACCTTCATTCTAGCCGAAGTTGTGGGCAAAGGACAGGATAAGAGCGAAGGGACATCCTAACGTTAAGGCGTCCCATAGAACGACCCTAGAAATCACTAGGGATAACTACCTGACCCCAAGAGGGGATTGTATAATTGGAATAGACGCAGACAAAGGTCTAGGCGACTTGAACGAAAGCGTAAAGGCCCTAATCAGGGGAGGAGGTTATGTCTACCTCGTCCTTCGCGTTGAGGACTTAGTCGACATCGTTACTGGTAGGGGGTCCCCTGGCCTAGAACTAAGCGACCCGAACAGGTTGATCGTTAGGAAGTCTGAATACATTTCGCCCAGCACGCTCATGATAAAATCCGACAAGTCGGCGAGGGATATTAACCGTGAGATCGTGAGGAAGCTGAAGGAGGGCAGCGAACTAACTGCTTATGTCATCGCAAGTGATGAGCCCCTTAAACACGAAGAGATCCTTAGAATACTCGTTGACCCTTAGCCACTGGGTCTTCCCGATCTTCTCCTCGGCCTCCCTCTCGCTTCTAGCCAGTTCGTAAAACACGGCCTTTGATGATACCCTACAGATTTCGTCCTTGAACTCGTGACCCTTAGTCGGGTTGTCGGCAATCGTGATGTCGAAGGCCTTGTCCCTGAAAGGTAAGTGGTGGGCGTCGTATTGCACGAGGTCTAAGTGTTGAACCTTATTGAGTCTCGCCGACTTCTGGGCCATATACAGGCCGTCTAAGTTGAGGTCCCCAGCTACCACGTAACACCCCCTTTTAGCTACTGTAATAGCGATCGGACCGTAACCAGTGAACGCATCAAGCAGCTTACCGGGCTTTTCGGCACATATATCTCGCGATAGCTTAGCCCTCTCACTAGCTAGAGTCACGTTGACGTAGACCTTCGATATGTCAACGTAAAAGAGCAAGCCGTTCTCCTTATAGACGGTCTCCGTTGTTTGCTCGCCTCCTGCTAACTCTAACTCGTTTATCCTTAACTCGCCCGAGACCTTTCTCCTGATGTATACAGCTCTAACCTTTGGCTCCAACTGCTTTATTGCCTGAAAGAGCTGAGCCTTGTCAACGTCCTTCTTAGGACTAACGAGTGCTATATCGCCTATCACTACGAAACTCCTCACGCCAGGTATTAAGTCCCTTAATTTTCTCCCCTTCTCCTTGCGTGGAGGGTTACACTCCTCTATCGTGTAATCTTCCACCCTCTCCTTTACCGGGATAAGGACGTAATCTCCGAGGAACACGAACTCGTAATCAGTATTTATGAGATTCCTAGGAAAAAGTCCCAAATCTTTTCGCTTTAGCTTAACGCACAACATCAACGTTACTGGGCTTTCTCCGCGAACTTCTTAGCCATTTCGGACGAGTGACCTCCGAACAGCGAGGCGTTAGGGTCAACGTACTTCTTAGCTACGCTCACCGCTATCGCTGCCTGGGCGAAACCGACCGCTATTAGGGCGAGCTTCGGCGTGCCCTCCTGAGTGGCTATGTCCCCAGCGGCGTAAACTCCAGGAAGGTTAGTCTCCATCTTCTCGTTTACTACTATATCCCTGCCCTTCATGTTAACGCCCCACTTCGGGATGTTGCCTAAGTCGCCCTTGAAACCTATGCTTATTATGATGGCATCTACGTCCAACACCTTCTCCTCCTTGGTCCTGTTATCGAATATAACTGCCTGAGTTACCCTTGAGCCGTCACCTTTCACTTCCTTGAGCTCGTGCCACGTGTAAACCGTCGCGACCTTGTAGAGTTCCTTCACGCTCCTCTCGTGAGCCCTGAACTGATCCCTTCTGTGAATTAGCGTAACGCTCTTAGCTACTGAGGCCAACGTTATGGCCCAATCCACAGCGGAGTCGCCGCCTCCTACAACGAGAACCCTCTTGTCCTCAAAGTCCTTCTTCCTCCTAACCGTGTAGTAAACTCCCTTATTCTCATACTCTACCTCTCCCTTGGCGCCCAGCCTGCTCGGAACCATTCGTCCTATCCCTGCGGCTATCAATATAGTCTTGGCCTTGAATTGGTTGCCCTTGTCGGTCTTTACTACCCACATGTTGTCTTGTGTCCTTTCAATCATGTCGGCCCATTCTCTCTGCCTGATGCTCGGCCCGAACATCTTCGCCTGCTCGACCAGCCTTTGCGCTAACTCGTACGCTTGTATTCCAGGGAACCCTCCCACATCATAGACCATCTTCTCAGGGTATAGGGTCACCAATTGGCCTCCTAGCTCGTCCTGAACGTCGATGAGCAATGCCTTCATGTCCCTTAGGCCAGCGTAGAACGTTCCGAAGAGTCCTACCGGACCTCCGCCGATCACGATCATGTCATACTCCGTCATAACGACCGCAGGCTATTTGGTTTAGGTCGATTTAAATACTTTAAAGAACTGCGGTAAGGAGACGTGGACCTTCTGACGGCGCTCTTAGTGCTTTTATTATTGCTGTCGTTCCCGATCCTACTAGCGACCTGGCTACATTACTACAGGAAGATCATTGCGGCCGGCGTGGAATATCCAGGTCCTAACCCTCATTCGCTGACCGTGGTTTTGAAGCCTAAAGATAGAGCAGCAATAGAGACTGAAGGGAAAGTCACGGTTATAGTTGAAGGGCTGAACGCCTGGCTTGTAGCCAGAAGGAACGGAGGGCCTCCGAGAAGGGTGTACAAGATCGCCCTGTTCAGCGACGTCAAGTATTTAGAAATGACCAACCCGAGTACTGTGTTTACGATCACGGTAAGGGTGTTATGCGAAAGGGAATGCCAAACCTTTAACTCCAGAGATAAGGAGTTAGAGCGGACTTGAGGGTTTTCGTCGCGGCGAAGCGGAGCCCTGAGGCGGAGCAGTACGCTAGGAAGATCGTAGAAGAGTCGGGCTCATTGGGAATAGAAACGGTTTCAAGGCCAGAGGACGCCGATGCCATAATAGTGGCTGGGGGCGACGGAACGCTCCTGAAGTACGTTAAGTATGGCATACCCGTGCTAGGAATAAAGTTCGGCAGAAGGTCGAAGTTGCTTGAGGTGGAACCGGAGGAGGGCGAGCGTGCGTTACGAAGACTGATTAAAGGGGACTACGTGATCGATGAGTACCCTTTACTTGAGGTCGAAATGCGCGGAGAGAAGTTCTTGGCGTTTAATGAGGTAGCACTCATCTTTGACGGCTCAGAGACTATAGTGGCCAGTGTGAGCTTTGAGGGGGAGACGATAACGTTCGAGGGCGATGGCGTGATAATAGCAACGCCCCAGGGCAGTTGGGCTTGGGGGTTCTCAGTCACTGGAGTGGTTGTACACAAAAATGTGGACAGCATGGAGCTTATCCTTATGAACCCCCTTTCTCCCTTGGGCCTTAAGGCAGTTATCCTCCCTCCAGTGGAACTCACTGTAAGGTTGGAGGATAAAGGAAGGGATCAGAAGTCTAAAGTAGTGGCAGACGGCGAGATCTTAGGCTATTTTAGCAGGGCGGGCGAGGGTTTTAAGGTAAGGAAAAGTGAGAAAAGGGCGAAGCTCATCAGGTTCGGACAACCGATCAGGATGCTCAGGGTGTGGAGATAGTAATAGCATTATTTTCGACACTGCCGGCTTCCTGGCAGGCCTCGAGGGCCTTTTCGAAAGGGTTTACACCACTCCCTTAGTTTTGAGCGAGGTTAAGGACAGTCATTCAAGGTTCAACCTGGAGCTCGCGATTTCTGGGGGCAAGGTTATTGTGATTGAACCTTCCAAGTCGGCGTTAGCTAGGGTGAGACGGGAGTCCGAGGCGTTAGGCGAGTTAGGGCTATCCAACGCTGACCTCAGTGTTGCCGCTTTAGCGTTAGATCTAAGCAGACCTTTCGTCTTCACCGACGACTTAGCACTACAGAATTTGCTTGCAAGCCTAGGGATACGGTATGGGTCAGTTAAGCTAGGCATTAGACTGACGAAGGTTAAGAGGATCATTTACGTCTGTCCCTCCTGCGGTAGGACTTACTCCTCGCCCGGTCTTTGCTACTTCTGCGGTAACAGGCTGCTCAGAAGACCCGTTACCTAAGGGATTCTTAGCCTAAGGAGAACTATAATTTAGTGGGGCAAATGATGAAACTCTCGTGGATTACTTAACCGAATATCAGGCTTCCCTCACCGACCCTGAGTCGTTTTGGTCCAGGTGGGCGGATAAACTGGTTTGGGACACACGCTGGACTAAGGCATACAACCCTCAGGGACCCCTGGCCAAATGGTTCGAAGGGGGCAGAACTAACATAGCCTTCAACTCCGCCAGGAGCGAGAGTTCAGCCCTCGTCTGGTACTCCGAGACCGGGGAAAGGTTGGAGCTCAAAGGAAGGGACTTGAGGCTGGGGATCGTAGGAGCTGCGTGTAAACTGAAGGAACTCGGCGTCAGGAAAGGGGACAAGGTGGCCATCTACGGACCCAACGCGATCCAAACCCTCCTATATATGCTTGGATCCGCCTGGATAGGGGCGGTTTACAGCGTTATCTTCGCGGGCCTAGGCGAGGACGCCGTGAAGGCCAGGCTGGACAGGCTGAAGCCCAAAGTGTTGGTTAAGGCAAGGTGGACAGAGCGAAAAGGAAGACGGATTCCTCTGTACTTCTCCGGAGATATAGAGTACAGGACCCTGAATGACGAGGAAGAAGTGAGGGATCTGATCGAGCTTGGGGAATCATGCCACCTCGAGTATGAGGCCGTCGAGGCTAACGAGCCCCTGAAGGTTTTCTTTACTTCAGGAACTACTGGAGTTCCTAAAGGCATAGTGCTCCCCCATGGGGCCTGGATGGTAGGGGACTACGAGGTGTTCGATTACCTTTTCGGCCTAAAGGATGGGGACGTGGTCTTCACCACGGCTGACGTGGGTTGGATAACGTTCTCGAGGATAATGTACGGAACCCTGCTGCACGGAGGGAAGTTAGTGTTCATGGAAGGAGCTCCAGATTACCCTAGCCCCAACAAGATCCAGGAGATCGCGGAACGAGAACACGCCAGGGTGTTCTTCACCTCGCCCACTCTGATCAGGCTGTTCAGAAGGCTCGGCGCCGACCTCCCGAGGACAGAGTTCCTGGCAGCGGCGGGGGAGATATTCGACGAATCCTCATGGAATTACTCCCTGAGGTTCGCAGAAAAGGTCACCGACGTTTACGGTCAGACCGAGCTCGGCTACGTGATCGGCACCCCGTACTCTTTGGACGGCGTGGAGGCGAAGCCCGGTTACGCAGGAGTCCCCTTGCCTGGGGCCGAGCTGGCGGTCCTGGACGACGAGGGCAAACCGACTGATGGCATCGGGAACCTGGTCTCAGTGAGGCCTTTCCCAACTCAGTTCATAGGCGTCCTAAACGACGAGGTAAAGTTCAAGCAGTACTTCGTAAGGTTCGGATATCACGAGACTGGAGACCTAGCTGTGAGGGAAGGCCTTCACTTCAAGATAATGGGGAGAAACGACGACGTGATAAAAATCTCGGGACACAGGATAACGAGCGGTGAGGTCGAGGCCGTAGTTTCCGAGGTCAAAGGCGTTACTGAGGCTGCCGCCGTCGGGGTACCCGACGAAATAAAGGGCAACAAGCTCGTTATATTCTACGTGGGCGACGCTGCCGAGGACGAAATAAGGAGGATAGTGAGGGAAAAGCTAGGGCCGATATACGTCGTCGACGACGTCATCAGGGTTAAGAAGCTCCCTAGATCGAGGAGCGGAAAAATAATGAGGAGCGTTCTGAGGAAGATCGTGACGGGAGAACCCTTCGATCCCACCGTTGTCGATGATCCTTCCGACTTGAGGGAGATCGAGCATGTCGTTCGCGGAAAGCTTCAGGGATCTGGTTCCAGTCACTAAGAAGTTTGTATACTTGAACCACGCCGCCGTCTCCCCAACGCCTCTTCCCGTCCTCGAGGCCGCTCAGGCTTACCTCAGGGAAGTCGCCAGTGAAGGAACAATAGCTGTCAACAGATACGAAGCTGACGACTTCAGGGGCTTGAGGGAGAAACTAGCCAACCTCCTCAACGTCTCCTGGGAGGAGATCTCCTTCGTGCCCAACACCTCTTACGGTGTTAACGTTATCGCTCACGGCCTGGACTTAGGCCCCGGTGACAACGTAGTTACGGACTCCCTGGAGTTCCCAGCGGTGCCTCAACCCTTTTACAAACTTAAGAAAAGGGGCGTCGAGGTGAGACTGGTAAGGCCTAACCTGGACAGCTTCGAGGACGACGTACTTTCCGCAGTTGACGGAAGAACGAGGCTTGTAGCGATAAGCCACGTTAGCTTCAACACCGGTATCAGGGTGGACTATGAGAGGATAGCCAGGGAGGCGCACTCGATGGGGGCTTACGTCTTCCTCGACGTAATTCAGAGCGCTGGGGCGGTCATGGTAGACCTGAAGCCCGTCGATTTCGCTGCAGCCGGGGGATATAAGTGGCTCATGGCGCCTCAGGGCTCGGGGTTTCTTTACGTTAAGAAAGGGCTGATAGAGGATCCACCGTTTTACGGCTGGAGAAGTTCGAAGTACTGGCTTGAGTTTAATGCGGAGAAGTTCGAGGTAGATAAAGGCCCAAGGAGGTTCGAGATCGGTACGATTGACGTGGCCGCCAATTTGGCCTTAGCGAAGTCCGCCGAGATCCTGGCGAAGCACATGGAGGAAGTGAGCTCGAGGGTTCTGGAGCTCTCGGGATATACAATAAGGAGGTTAAGTGAGGAAGGTTTCGAGGTGGTCACGCCTACTGAGAAAAGGGCGGGCATAGTTATCTTTAAGGTGAAGGACCCTCAGAGGGTAGTTAAGGAGCTTCAGGCTAAAGGCATCATAGCCTCGGCGAGAGGTCAGGGAATTAGGGTATCCGCCCACTTCTATAATACCAAGGACGAAATAGAAAAATTAATATCAATCCTTAGACACTCTAACGGCTGAGAAATACGCCTGTTCAAGGATTTCCAAGATCCTGATGAGGCTCGCCTTTATCATATCGAGATCGATAGCGTCTAAATTATCTAGAAGCCTTTCAACGTCCTTTATCTCGTCGTACAACGTCCCTGAAATCAGACCTCTCGAGAAGAGGGTTTCCGAGATAGAGCTTCCGACCTGGGACTTAACATACTCGTAAAGCGACTTTACGTCGTCCCTTATCAGATCGTTAACTTCGCTGGAAAGGGCCCACCTCTCAACGTTCTTATAAAGCCTCCAAAACTCGTCACTCATTTTTCCTGGTTATGGCCAATAGTCCGATCGCGATGATAAAAGAGTACTTCGGTTACTTCGCCGATAGGCTAAGGAATAAGAAGGCGACTTTCGTCCTCGTAATAGCGACCACCGACGTCAGCCTTATCCCTGGAATAACGATAGCGGGCGCGTCCCCAGAATTCACCCACTTCACCCCAGCTGCTGACGCCGAATTCCTCGTGACCGGGCGAGTTTACTCTATGAACAGCATTCCGGTGTCCCCTACTGGCCTGCCTAGCCCCGTGGTGCTAGCCAGAGCAACCAACGAGCTCCTCAACTTCCCCGTCCTAGTGGCCGACGCGGGTAGTAGAGTGAAGCCGAGAATACCTCTCATAGACCTAGGGGGCGAGCCAGGGAAAGACATTAGGGTTGGAGCGGTCAGGAAGGAGGTTGCGGAGGAAGTCTTACGTAGGTCAGAACTTTTGGGGAAAGAGCTGAGCAAAGCGACCGACCTCCTTCTAATAGGGGAGTCGGTCCCAGGAGGAACCACGACCGCCATGGCGCTGCTCCAGGCGTTGGGCTACGACGCTTTAGGAAAGACGAGCTCCGCGTCTCCAGACAATCCGAAAGACTTGAAGGTCAGGATAGTCAACGAGGCCTTAAGGAACCTGGGGAACGTCAGTTCACCCTTAGAGGTCGCCGCCAAGGTCTCAGATCCTATGTTAATCGCGGTGGCCGGCCTTGTCAACGGGTTCCGTAAGGACGTGCTCCTTTGCGGCGGCACGCAGATGATAGCTGCGGCCGCGTTGATTAAAGCCATGTACGGAAACGAAGCGCTATCCAGGATAGCAATCGGTACGACCCGATGGGTGGTCGAGGATCCTACCGCTGACGCCCTGGGGTTAGCGAAACAAGTGGGGGTCAGAGTGCTTTCAGCCCAGTTAGAGTTCTCCAAATCGAGATACGAGGGGTTGAGGATGTACGATAAGTATTACGTCAAGGAAGGCGTGGGGGCCGGAGGGCTAGCCGTGACCGCCATGGTGAACGGTTACGATAAGGACGTCATATTAGCTAAGACGGAGGAAATATATTCGGGATTGGTGAATAGGGTCTAGAGTAGTTTTAGTTAGGTCGTCATCTATGGTATCTGAATTCCTTACTACCCGGGAGAAAATATTCTTCCTTCTGGAAGAGACGGACAAACCCCTAACGGCTAGACAAATCAAAGAGATACTACATCTCGACTCCGAAAAGGACGTTTACGAGCACTTGAGGCACGTGGCGCTAAGCGCCAAGAGAAAAGGGTATAAGTTAGTTGTCCAATATCCTATGTGCTCTAACTGTGGCTTCGTGTTTGATGACAAGCTCACTAAGCCCTCCAGGTGTCCCAGATGCGGGAGCACGAAAATAGCGCCTCCAAGGTTCCTGATAAGAAGGTCGTCTTTGTAGACATGGGAGAGACGATAGTCTCGTTCAACCCTAAGTTCTGGCAACCCATTTACTGGACGCTGAGGGAACTGGGGTACGACGTCACGGAGAGGACCGTTTATAGGGCCGTTATGAGGGTTTTAGGGGAGGACCATCACCCTGACCCGTTTATCGCAGGACTCTCAAAGCTCGACATAAGGAAGGTCTTGGTGAACTTAGGGATAGTTCCAAGACGTGACCTGGTGAGCTACCTGGAAAGCAAAAGGCTGTTGGCAAACGAGTGGACCATGTTCGAGGACGCCATGAGGTTCCTTGAGGAGAAGAAAAAGAAGGGTTACGATATAGTCATGGTGACGAACTCCACTCCCGACCTAAAGGAAATAAGGGAGAGCTTGAACCTCGACAATTACATTACGGGCTACGTCGCTTCCTATGAAGTCGGAGTGCTTAAGCCACATCCCAGGATATTCAGGGTGGCCGTAGATAGGTACGGTTATCCTGAGTACCACGTGGGCGACGTTTACGAGGTCGACTTCATTGGGGCGAAAAGGGCTGGAATAAGGGGGATAGTTTTAGACAGGTACTCCTTTTATGATGACCTTAAGGGTGTAGAAAGGGTGAGAAGCCTATTGGAACTGTTGTAACGTCGAAAAAGTCGCTTGAGATCGAGATGTCAAAAGCCCCGCCGTTCCCTTCGCCTAAAATAGACCTGGAACAGTACGTCACCCCGCCCGAACTGGCCTCAGCCGTGTTATGGAATGCCTATCTTTCGGGTCACATAAACGGGAAAATCGTAGCCGATTTCGGGTGTGGTACTGGCATCTTCTGCCGAGGGGCGGAGCTGTTAGGGGCGGAGGAGTGCCTGTGTCTGGAGTTGGATTACGACGCGCTCATGACGGCCAGAGGCTACTTAGAGCGGGCGGAAGCCCTTAATGCCGACGTAACTTCTTCCCCTCTCAGAATCGTAGACGTTGTAGTCATGAACCCGCCCTTCGGAACCCAAAGAAAGGGAATAGATAAGGAATTCTTGCTGGAAGCCTTCAGGTTGGCGAGGATAGCCGTTTACTCCATCCACCTCAGCTCTTCTAGCACCATAAGACTCTTTTCTAAGTTAGCACAACAGTTCGGGTTCACGGCAGAGATCGTTACGGTTAATTACAGGATGAAGAGGGAATACGCGTGGCACAGGAAGAGGTTCCACGAGATGCCGACGGATGTTTATAAATTCGTAAGGGTGATTCCCTAAAGCGTCTCTTCGTTTCTGTATATTCTCTCGAGGAGTTCCTTAACTCCGAGACCGTTAGGCTTGTCTAAAACTATATCTGCTACCCTCTTCACCTCATCTAAGGCGTTGGTCACAGCGACTTTAACGTCGGCTATCTCGAACAAGCTAAGGTCGTTCTCGCTGTCACCTACGGCGTAAATTTTACCTTCGAAGTTCAGTTCCTTAAGGGCCCGAAGCACTCCGTTCGCTTTGTTCACCCCTTTTGGTAATATCATCACGTCAGACCTGTTCCTTTCCGCGTGTCCTAAACCCTTCACTGCCTCGAGGACTTCCTTTATTCTCTGGCTGCCCCCATTCACGTAAATTATCACCTCGCCTACGGAGTACTCGATGCCCAGCTGCGATAATTTAGAGAGTATTTTGTCCCTGTAAGCCATCCACTCCTCGGTGCTCAAAAGGACCGTTCTTCCCTGAAAAACCAGCTTCGCTCCGTTTTCTAGGACCCAAACTGTCGGGCGAAGGTTAGGGGCTAGCTCCCTTATGATCTTCTCCTCCCTACCGGAGGCCACTATGAAAACGTGCTTTCTGGAGAACTCATTGACGGCTTCAGAAACGTCTTCTCTGATCCTAAAACCGTCGCTCTCACAAGCCAACGTCCTGTCGTAGTCTGAAACCACCGCTACCTTAGGAGAATTCATAACCTAATTCCTCTAGAACTTTTCTCATTTTAAGGGCGTCCCGTTCCAGCTCAGGACTCTCGCATATGAGCGTTATCGACTTTAGTCTCTTGTTCTTAAGGATCGCCTCCGCTAGCGGCCTAAAGGGTGGAGTCTCGTTGTCGATCGGGAGGTGCTCATCAACATACTTACCGTTCCTGTACACTAACGATTCGAAATGACTGTTGATGTGTTCCAGGCCTAGCTCGTCTATCAGTCTGTTGATTATCTCATCGTAGTTTATTTGACCTCCTTGTCTCGCGAAAGTGTGGGCCCAGTCTATGTAGGGAATTACCCTTCTGACGTCCTTGCTTATCCTTATTACCTCGTCTATGGTCCCGAAAGCCGTGTCTTTTGCCATAGTCTCGACGCCGAACTTAACGTTATACAACCCTTGGCTTTCCGAGAGCTCCACGACCTCTTTAAGCCCTTCCTTTACCAGCTCATAGCATTCTTCAGGTCCTCTTCTGCCGTAAAAGGCTGCGTGAATGGCTATGGCATCAGCCCCCATCTTTTCGGCCCTTATGGCTGTCTCTAAGAGCCTCTTTTTGGAGGCCTCTATCTTAGCTTCGTCCTCCGAGCACAGGTTTATCGCATAAGGTGCGTGAACTGAAAGCCTCACCCCAAGTTCCGACGCCAGTTTACCTACCTTTTCGGCCATCTCTTCTGACATCTTAACTCCTTGTACGAACTCGACCTCCATGGCATTCAGACCGAGATCCTTGACTACTTTCACTCCTTCCAGGGTGTTCCGTTTGCTCGAGGCGTGTGGGATTCCAGCCGGGCCTAAAAATATCTTAACCATTCCTTACCCGTCACTTTAGCTTTCGAGATACTAAATTTATCAACTCGGGCATTTTGTCCCTAAGGGAAACGATTACTACCTGTATGAACAGATCCTTGTTAAACGCTGACCTATCCGGAACGGTGTTCAGAACTTTTTCCGCCACCTCAGATGCAATCCGCTGAAAGTCTGTCTGGGCGTTGACCACGTTCATAAGTTCCTTGACGTAACTCGATGTTACCAAAAGCACGCTAGTTTCTCCCTTGCCCGTGTCTTCTTGAACCAGCTTAGACAACTCGCTCGCTATTTTATCGCCAGCTGAAGTAACAACCTCTGAAATAACAGGGTCCAAGATCTTTCTCGACTCATCTAGCGAATCTGAGACGAACGCAGCCAGATCTGCGAAGATCGGAACTTTGTTCTCTAATTCCTCTAAAATACTTTTCATAACTATTTCCTCTATAGCGTGTTTCCTGTCTTCTGATAGCGTGAACCCCACCTTAGTTTCGACTTTGACTACTTTCTGTGCGCCGAGCTTACTCGCCATAAACTCCACCAGGGTTTGCGCCCTGATTCCGAAGCTTCTGAACTGCTGTGCAGCGAGCGGGCATAGGGTTACCAACTCGCTGTACTTCTCCGCCATAGCCTTACTCAGTTCCCTCGCTCTATTGCCTAGGTTCTTAGCAAGCGCCGCACCGCTGCATCCGTCTATTCTCTTCACTTTGAAACCTCTACTCGTTAACTTCGCGATTATTTCTTGTGCATAATCAGTTGCGAAGCAGGGTACATGTAAGTTGATCTGCTCTTCTTTACCCTCAAAAGGCAAGGCCATGGACAGCAGGAACAATTCTATCGGCATCACGTAGTAATTAAGCTGCTTACGTAGAACTATGTTGGCGGCTTGCTTAACGTAATCGTTCAAAGTCCTGTAATCCTCAGGTGTTAACGTTATTACGAGCTCCGAGTCCTTTAACGTTTCGATTACCTCACCTAGCCTCTTCTCCACGAACTCCCTAGATCCAGATATGTAGTCATAGAAACCGGAATCCTTATCCGTATCTATAACTCTCACCTTGACCTTGAGTTTCTCAAGGATGGAGGCGGCCACGTAGGCTTCTTCGACGTTCTCCTGCATTAACGAACCTACCCATAGGACCGTAGTGGAGTCTGGGTTGTGAATAGCGGAGAAGGGTTCTTTCTCGGTTAGCCCTAATGATACATAGGCCTTGGTGGAAACCCCTTTGGCGACCTTAGTCGATAGCTGAACTAGCAAGTATGAGATCGGAATGTTTTCTGGACACACTCTGTCACATAAACCACACTTGTGACAACCAGAAATATCGGCTATTACGGAAAGCGGAATGTCGATCTTTTTGTCGTTTAAGAAGTAGTAGGCCATCGCTCCTTTAACGAAGTCGAACATCCCTTTCGGAGCGTACGGGTTCTTATAAACCACCTTGTACTGCGGACAAACGGTCACGCACATCGCACAGTCGATGCATTGAAAGGCGTAGTCCGTGAAAGTCTCCAGGAAAGCCCTAACGGTCTTATAACCGTCGTTGGGACCGCCTGGAGTGACTGACTTCGCCAGCCCTATGCCGAACCTGAAGGTCAGCGCCAGTTTCTGCCTATCTGAGATCTCGAAAACTTTCTTCCCGCGCTTTTCGGGCGGTAGAAGCTTGCCTGGATTGAAGAGCTCCTCGGGATCCGACTCTTTCTTGTACTTCGAGATTATTTCATATCTATCTACCCCTAACTCTGAGAACGTCTTGCTGGTGACGTTGAGCCTGTTCTTGGCGTATTTATGGGCGAACATTCCAACGGAGAGCAAAGAGCCACCAACCTTCACAAAAGCGTCCATCATTAATGTGTTTTTGGCTAGATCGTAAATTAGTTTCTTATCAGTTAGACTTAAAGAAGATATTGTGAATGCGTTAACTAAAAGTACCCTTCTTCTTTCTAGCGCGATATCTAAATCAAATCCGCGGTTTTCCTCTAACACACCCAGAGGACCCAAATTAGATTCAAGCTCCTTAATTAGGTTGGGCAGCTCCTCCATTGGAACTAAACCGTGCTGATGGATTGGGGTTCCGGTCCTTCTCAACGCAGCTATCGCGGCGTGGTTAAAGGTCCACCAGCCTACCCACTTCAGGGGTCTCAGCTCTTTATTGTAATTCTTCAGAATGCTTTCGAGCCTTCTCCTAATTAGGGGCTCCCTGGTGGCCGGAAACATCACTATTACGTTCCACTCGTCCCTCTGTAGATCCGCCTTGAAACCGTCAATCATGTCGTTTGATATCGAGGGGCCCCTTATCTGAACGTGCCAAAGCGGTAATCCGGTGTCGTAAAACTCCCCGACTATTTTCAGAACCTCGTCTAGGCTCGGCGAATGAAAGACGAAAGATAAAGTTGGAGTCTTGGGTCTCAGCTTTATCCCAGCCTCGACGATTAGCCCTGTCGTTCCCTCGGCCCCGGCGACTTTCGCGAGTTCAGGGCCGCTTACGGTCTCGATCTCTCCCCTGGGGTTTACGAACTTTACGTAAGTCAAATTATCTGATATGAAACCCCACTCGTAAGAGCCTATTCCTAACGCGTCACCTGCTATACCGCCCCCCACTGAAGAGTCATACGAACTGGGGAACGTTCTCAAAGACAATTTATATGGGTCAGCCTCCACGTCTATTTCCTTCCAGGTAGCCCCAGGCTGGACCATAGCGACGCTCTGATCCCTCGCTATCGTGATCTGCCTCATCATGGAGAAGTCTACGGTTATCCCGCCTTCGGTAGGAATCGCGTTACCGTATCTGTTTGTTCCTCGGCCGTAGGGTACTAGGGGGATCTTGTATTTGGTGGCTATTTTCACCAGCTCGACGACTTCCTCAACGGTCTTCGGATAGACTACCGCATCCGGAACTATGTTAATATCCAAGCCGGCAACTACCAATTCGGGAACGAAACCCATGTCGGACGAATGCGAAAGCCGTTCGAGCAATGACTCCGAATACCTATCGCCAAACAGGCTTTCCAGCTCCCTTGAAGCCTCACGGGGTAACGGCATATAAACGCCTGTAACCCTTAATGTCGGACGCCCTAATAAGCAATAATAAAAGTTCTTAGCTATGCATCGAACGAATTAACCTGTAATATGCGGACAGCCTATATGAAATCATGTTCTAATCATCATGATGAAATCTAAATCGTGGATCGCCATCTATCGAATGAAAAATCGTTCTGGATTCAAAAAGAATCAAGTTTATACGTTAAGTTCAGCCACAAAGTTCTATTTATCCGAAGACAATAACTCGACTAATTTCTCATAATACTCTTTCGGTTGTTCCTTTCTAGGAATGAAATCTCTATAAACGTCAGGATAACCCGAACCCCAGGTGGGTATTATGTGTATATGGAGATGAAAGATCACTTGACCTGCGGAGGCGCCCACGTTAGTCAGTATCCTCACACCGTCGGCGCCCAACCTTTGCATTATTCTCTTGGCCAGCTTTTTAGTTATTAGAGCTAGATAGGTTATTTCGTCCTCTTTCGCGTCTAGATAATCTGAGTAATGAGCTCTCGGCATAACTAAGGTATGCCCGGGCGAGACTGGGAATTTATCTAAAATAGCTACAGCTTTTTCGTCTTCATAAACTATGTATCCATCTAATTTTCTTGAAATTATAGCACAAAATATACAGTTCTCGTGCATCTCGTACGTGTTTTTTTCTTTGCCACCCGTTTATAAGAGTGCCAATGTACGACTTGGCGTATACAGCTCTCGAGCTCTTCCTGATATCCTTCGTCAGTAACCTAGTCCCGTTCGGCGGAGCACCTTACACGTTGATAGGAAGTTTAAAGGTTCCTGAGCTCGGGCTTCCTGCAGTAATCGTCATCACGGCATTAGGAGCCGCGTTGGCCAAAGTTCCTCTATATTATTTCGGCTTAGAACTCTCGTTTTTATTAAAGAAGAACAGGAACTACCATTTCTTCCAGAACTGGGTAAAGCACAGATCCTTCCTTGTGGCCCTCTTCGTCACCGCCTTCCTACCAGGCCTTCCCTTAGACGATTACCTTTACATCTGGGCAGGCAGTTTAAAATACAAAATTCTAAAAATGTTAGGGGTGACTTTACTTTCTAAGCTGGTTAAAAGTAGCGTAGAGATTCCCATTGAGTACTACTCGTTGTCCTTCGTCTCAAGCACGCTCCACATCGACGTTTTCAACAACGCGTTATTACAAGTGGGCTTGGTACTAACCTTCGTCGTCTTGGGCGTTATCTTGTTCCTGGTGGATTGGGAAAGCCTAATATCCAGGACTAAATCGATCCTGTCATGGGCGTTAAGGTCTTCGAAACAAGGAAGTTCTCGGTTTACGTAGAGAAGTTCCAACTCCCCAACGGGAAAGTTAAGGAGACTGCTTACGTGGCCCATAAGGGTTCGGTCGTCATCGCTCCTTTCCTGTCGAGTAACGAGCTGATAATGGTAAGACAATACAGGCCAATCGCAGGGAAGTGGCTCTTAGAGTTCCCGGCCGGCACGATTGAGGGAAACGAGCCCCCAGAAGTTACCGCGATGAGGGAGCTGGAGGAGGAAACAGGATATCGGGCTGGGAAACTGAAACACTTGTTCTCCTTTTACGTCTCTCCAGGCGTCACTAACGAGAAAATGCACGCATTCGTGGCCGCCGACCTAAAGAGAACTGAGCAGAAACTGGAGGACTACGAGGTTATCGAGGTGAAGACCGTGAGTCTCGACGACGTCGTTTCGATGGCCTCTGCAGGAGAAATAGAGGACGGGAAGTCCCTCACGCTGGCCTTGTATTTAGCCCTTAACCGACACAAACTGCAAGACCTTCTTTAGCGATATCAACTATTCATTTCATAAATTACAAGTAACGTCGCTCTATTTCTAGTTTGTCCTATTTGCCGGAATCTAGCACGAGATATAGCAACTGCTCGAACGTTAGAAGTTTCGGAAGGTAATCCATCTCTTGCGATCCTTTTAACGAGCTCAGCACGCTCGACAGGATGATCTCTCCGTCCTTTACAGGCCCCGTAGCTATCCTTTCCGTATAGTTCATGAAGCTCTCCCACGATGATGTGACGACCAGGAAAGCTATGGGAACTACTCTGATCTCCAGAGCGTCGAGATATTTATATTCCTTCAGCGACTTCAAGATGGGCTCATAGCCGCTCACTATCTCCCTGCTGATGCCGAGTTTGTTCAATCTCTTGTTTATTCGTGATTTGAGGTTCTTGATCGTCTTTTCTAGCCTGCTCAGCGGAACCGCATAAGGGTGGACGTAAATCTCGACCCCCTCTCCTCCCTTCATCCTGTCCAAGTATAGGAGGGCATAAAGGCTGGACTTAAGCTGGGACTCGCTAGCGATCCTGACTGCCTTTCCGTCGTTACTGTTCTGTTCGACTGCTAAAAGGAACCTGAATATTGTGGTGGCGTAATAGACCTTGTCTTCGTTCTCTATTATCATAGGTGACTTGACGCTCTCCGGCTGTTCTCTATAGACGAGAACCGAGTTGCCCAGCTCGAACTTGTCCTCCAGCAACTCGTCCAGCTCGAACTGACCCTCTAGTTCAGCGCTCAGTTCCCCAAGCTCGTTAAACAACTTCACCTTGGGAGGCCTCTGGCTGTAGTCCACGAGTACCTGCCCAAGGGGGAAGCCGTCGTCCTTTCGGATAACTGTCGCGCTAACCAAATCCGGAAGGTATCTGGTGACGCCGACTACGGTTTGAACTTTTCCGGTTTTGCTTCCAGAAAAGACTGCGACGTGTTTAGATGCTATTAACGCTAACTTTTCCCTATTGAACCACGGGTCTCCCAGAAGAAGGTAACCGACCTCCTGCATGTCCGAATCGTTCCCGAAGAAGTACTGTAAGTCATCATTCCCTAAATCGACCACTTTCTCTATTATCTGTTCTACCTGAGATTCAATGTCAGGGCTCGGGAAAAGCACATATCTTTTCCCATCTAAAAGCCTTACATGCACTCCATTATCCTCTAAAGATATTTCTAGAAGCTCCTTAGAATCTTTGTACACTTTTACTAGAGGTTTATCGCTGTATGATAGAACCCTTATGGTCAAGCCCTTCACGTTTTTTATGCCTTCAAAGGATAAAAGCTAATCAGGACTTGAGGGTTTTCCTCACGGGCGAGCCTGGAGTAGGGAAGACCACGGCCTTCCTGAAGATCGTGAACGAGCTGAGAGTTAGGGGCCTGAGGATCGGAGGCTTCTACTGCCCCGAGGTGAGGGAAGGCGGGATAAGGGTTGGGTTCAAGATCGTCGATTTGGAAACGCAGAAATGGAAGTGGTTGGCCAGAACCAGTCCGAGGACCGAAATAAAAGTAGGGAAATATTACGTACAGCCCGAGGCTCAGGAAATCGTGGATCTCGTGGCTAAGAACTTGAACGAGTACTCGCTAATCGCCATAGACGAGATAGGCCCCATGGAGCTCGCGTTGCCGGCGATAAGGGATTTCATAAATAGGGCGCTTGCGCTTAACAAGGACGTTCTAGCGGTCGTGCATAGGAAGGTAAGGCTCAAGGGTGATTACGTGTTCGTAGTGACGCCTGAGAATCGCGACGAAATACCGAAGAAGGTAGTCGAGCTCTTCATCACCAAACCTTTGTGAGTCTTTAATTTAGATTTCAATCCGAATTTATATAACCGTTATGCCCCTAAATGTCTCCGTCGAGGAGTTAAAGAAGGAGCTTTACGACAAGGACTGGAACAAGATAGGGGAAGAAATAGTTAAGTGGATCATGAACTACGTTGAGGAAAACGGACTTCAGGGAGCCGTGGTCGGGGTCAGCGGCGGCGTGGACTCAGCGACGACGGCCTTCCTCGTTTCCAAAGCCCTCAAGAACTACTACTTCCTAATCCTACCGTCCGACTCGACCCCCCAGAGGGACATCCAGGACGCGTTGAAAGTGGTGAAGCTGTTGAACGCTGAGGACCGGTACTCGATGATAAGCGTGGACGACGTTGTTTCTGTCATTAGAGATAAAGTCGGAACGGACGACAAGAGGGTTATCGGTAACGTGAAGGCCAGGATTAGGATGGTCTACCTTTACGCTTTCGCCCAGAAGTTTAACTACTTGGTCGTTGGAACAGGGGACAAAAGCGAGCTATTGTTGGGTTACTTCACAAAATACGGCGATGGTGGTGTCGACATACTTCCTATCGGGGACCTCTACAAGACCCAAGTGAGGTTGCTGGCTAAGGCCTTAGGAGTTCCGAAGGAGATCTACGAGAAACCCAGTTCTCCAGCGCTTTGGACGGGCCAGACAGCCGAAGAGGAACTCGGCTTCAAGTACGAAGTAGCCGACCTGGTGCTCTACGCTATGTATGAGAAGGGCCTATCCGAGACGGAGGTCACGAGACTCCTGGGGATCGAAAAATCCGTAGTAGAGAGAATTAAGCAATTAGTTAGAATAAATTCGCACAAAAGAAACTTACCTCCTATATTTAAATTGAACAAATAGATTTAATACAATTAAAGCTAAACTCAATGAAATTATTCTCATTAAAGCCAGTTTTAAACTTATTGAAAACTGTTTTTAACGAGAATTAAATGAGTGATAGTTAAGTAGAACTAACGCAAAGCTCCAATTGATGCCGATCCTGAAGCTCGAAGAGATGCTCAACTCCGAGGGACAGAGCACAAGAATTCAAATTTTAAAACTATTATTAGAGAAACCGAGGACGCCGTACGAGATCTCGAAGCTTACCGGATTGAACTATTCGACCGTGAGGTATCACCTGGACCTAATGCAGAGGTTCGGTCTTGTAAAGGCGAACAAGAACGGGAAAATACTGTACACAATAACTAAAGATGGAGTGAACCTAATAATTGAGAGAGAAGTTTAAAATCGGTAACTCGTGCTAATGTTTTTAATGATTTGTAGTTCTAAAGAAGTGCCTGAGCTTAGAGGTTCGATCTTCTTGGTTCCTAACTGTGACACTCAATACGTCCTTTCAAAAATAAAAGAAGTCAAGGAGAGGGCTTCCTCTACTGGGAGGATCCATATACTCAGGATCTTTGAGACCAATTATTTCAGGTTCGAAGTCCTATTCCTTCAGGATGGGAGCCCGTTGATTTCAATATCAACGGTCAGGGGGACTAACAACATTAACCTGAGGTCGGTCGACATGATTAAGGAACTTGCGGACGTCAGCTGTTGCTTCTCGTCCAATACGCAAGTGCTAGAGAAAGTGAAGTCGTTCTTAGGGGAGCAGAGGGCTATTGAAGCTGAGGTGATGAACTTCGAGGAGAGCGACGTGAGTGTGGAATACAACCCGAAATGCGAGAAAATAGTGTTAAACGAGTACAGGGAGCCCGAGGTTAGGGAAGGCGCGTCTTGGTCTTCCTCGGATTTGGCCCGCTCGGATCACCTCTTCGTGAAGCTGTTGGGCGGACAGGCTAGATTCATTACGATCTCTACAGAAAGGCCTCAGAACTCGATCAAGTTCTCCTCAGTGGATAGGCTCAAATCGCTCTGCTGTTTCGCGGCCTACGTGTGGAATAAGCTAAATGAATGTAAAGGGCTTTACGAGGCGCTTAAGGAGCTTGAGGCAGCTGCTCCCGTAAGGAAAAGGAGGAAATGAGCGAAAAAGTTAGACCGGTCTACGCGAGAGGCTTCTTCTCCTTTTCAGCTGACGGTAGGGTCAACCAGCTAGTCGTGTTTTACTATTATGACCCAGACGCTTACTACGCCGGCCTCTCTAAAGAGGAGCTGAGCGAGGAAATTAACGTACTTAAGGAGAACATGCAACGGTTCTTAGACGACGAGAAGATCATGATAAACGGAAAGAGGGTGAGAGCCAGGGTAAGGCATGTCAGGATAGGTTTGGTCTCTACCAACTACCCCTTCATTGAGTACGTGATAGACTTCAAGGGCAACCTAGTTAAGGGAGAGAACGTGTATGAGAACGAGTACGAGAACGAAATAACTGAGTATCCCTATGAGGCCATATGGGTCTTCCCGGGGCCGATCACCTCCTATAGACTAGCGGGGAAGGTTAGGGTATTGGAGAACCTCCTCGAGTTAGAAGTACTGCCTGGCACTGAGACGGGTGGCCTCGAATGGATAAGGTTCAAGTTGTAAAGATCCTAGCTCTTCAGGCAACCCAATTAGCCAGAACCAGCATTTACGATTCTTACGTTGACGCGTCCTCAAGGGCCCTTAACGTGCTCTACTTCAACAATTACGCGGTAACCTCTACGACTCCAGACAGAGATTTCTTCGTCGGCACGGAGACACAGCTCGACCATTTGTTAAATTACGTCTTGGAAAAATACCAGGGGTTCATCGAGTTGACTCTTGTAATTAACTCCCCAGTTAACGTAGGCGAAATGCCGGAGAAGTTCAACGGCATAATTAACGTGGTATGCCTTAACTTAGTAGAAGGCTGTGAGCTGCTAGTCCAGCTCGTGAAAAGGACTGGCGGTATCTTTGTTTTTACTGA
>OGCG01000048.1_pt1 | contig 83036 bp, 84 predicted proteins | sample 1570061 | NCBI WGS metagenome assembly OGCG01 (sample SAMN06268698, study PRJEB24515) | hot springs metagenome | isolation source: Joseph's Coat, Yellowstone National Park, Washington, USA | place: USA:Joseph's Coat, Yellowstone National Park, Washington, USA
CTCGCTGGAAAGTCGTTATACTTCGTGAGGAACGCACAGTAATGACTCGTCCGCCGAGACGCGATTTCGTCCTGATTAAAGGCCCTCGTGGGAGAGAACCCTATACGGGAACGTAAGCTACTCAATTCTACAGCCTGGGCTAGTTGGGCTCTTGAGTAACCTCTAAGTTGACCGGTATCGACGCCGAGCTCGTAACCAAGATAGGGTTAATCCTCTGGCGTCCCCCTACAACTGCCTCGACCTTAACTTCATGGGCTATTGGGGCCCAAAGAGGTAGTTTCTTGACACGATGAAAACGAGGACTCCCCTTCAATGATGCGCGGAAAAGGAGACCGAATGAGGCAAAAGGGAAGCCAAAGGGGACGTTGAGCGAGTTAAAGGCTAACTGATAGGGAGATCAAATCCTAGGGCCAGAAGGCAATGAGGATCGCTCACTTCCCGTAACGCCCGGTTGAGGGACTCTCGGACCTTCGCCGTCCTCCCTGGTGGCAACGGCGATAACCCAGTAGGTCGCTCCAGTGTAGTGATCCGTGACTCTCTCCCTTTCCGTGCAGCACTCCTCGACGTACCTCACCCTGAAGCCCTTGCTCCTGAGCAACTCGGGGGCCCTGTCGTCGTGGAGGTTTATTATCACTATGACGTCGCAGGCCTCGGAGGCCCTCTCGATCCTCTCCACTTCCTCTCCCCCGAAGACGCAAAGGTGTTTCACTATCGTTCCGAGCCTGTCCAACACCGCTGTAACAGACGAAACCCCAGGCACGAACTCCACCTCTATACTTTCAACTGTCTCCCCCAGGAGGTGCCTCCTTATCGGGTTCCTTATGGCAGGCGTCCCTATCTCGAGCCAGACCGCCCAGTCCACGTCTAGGCTAAGCACCTTCCTCCTGTTCTCCTCTATTATCCCCCTCCTCTCCTCCTCGTCCCTCGCCGTAAAGGCGGGTCTCAGCTTGATCACCCGCTTGCCCTTCAGGAGGTCGGAGAGGTCGAAGGGGTAGTCCGTGTCCATGACCAGAACCGCAGGGGCCTCCTCGATGAGCTTCAGGGCCCTGCAGGTGATCAGCGAAGGATGAGGGGAGATGCCGACCACGAAGACCTTCCTGAGCACGGATCAGGCTAGCCTCGGCCGTTAAAAAGCGGTTGAGCCCCTTACGAAACCTCAGGGCTCAACGGTGTAGTAGACCCTCTTCCTAGCCTTCCCCTTGCTCTCTATCTTGATTACCTTAACTGTGCCTACCTCCGATGTATTCCTGACGTGAGGTCCTCCGTCGGCCTGAACGTCGATTCCCTCGATCTCCACGATCCTCCAGACGTCGATGTCTGGCGGCATCCTGCCGGCGAGCTTCACCACGCCCTCTATCTTCATGGCTTCCTCCCTCCTCAGGAAGTAGACCTTTACGGGGAGGGCCCTGGCCAGAACCTCGTTGGTCTCCCTGACTATCTCGTTGAGGAGATCCTTGTTCTCGAGGTCGAAGTCGTCCTTCGCGTACTCGGGCGTTATCTGTCCCCCCGTTATCTTCGCGTTGTACTTGGAGTACGCGATCGCCGCCATGACGTGAGAGGCCGTGTGAAGCCTCATCATCCTGTACCTCCTCTCCCAGTCTATCCTGCCGACGACCTCGTCCCCCTGTGAGAGGCTCAAGCCCTCGAAACCCTCGAGCTTGTGCAGTACCCTGCCCCCCTCCTTCTTGACCTCCGCGACCCTCACCTCCCTACCGTCCTTAACCACGACGCCGGTGTCGTGAAGCAATCCTCCCCCTCCTGGGTAGAAGGCGGTCCTGTCGAGTTCCAGCCACGGAGGGTTGAAGGAAACGACTCTCGCCTTGAACTCCCTAACGTAGCTGTCCGTGAGGTAAAGCTCCCTCTCAGGATCCACGTTCTTTAAGAGCTCCCCGTAACTTATAAGCAGGCTCGGTCGTTCAGGCGATACCTGAAGGCTTCCGGTTGAACCTTAAAGATAGAGTACTGAAAAGCTCACTCCGTCCTGTCCAGGTAGTATTTGACGGCCTTCCTCAACGCCCTCCTCAGGATCTCCTCGAGGGTCGGGGCCTTCACGCCTATCCTCTCGGCCAGCTCGGTCAGAGTTATCTTCCTGTCCGGGTCGAAGTAGCCCATCTTGTAGGCCAGCTTCAGAACCTCCCTCTGCCTCTCTGTCATGTCCTCTCCGCTCAGCTCCGACACGCTCAGAACAGTGGCCTTGACTCCGGCGTCCTTAAGTCCTCCTAAGAGCTCCCTCAGGGATGCCATGCTCGGTACAAGGAGGGCGTACACGACGCTCCTCTCGCCCGCGACCTTGACTTTCTCCACCACCACGTCGCTCGAGTAAAGGAGCTTGCAGACTACACAACCGTTGGTCCTGACCCAAACCCTGTTGTCGCCGAGCCTAACCACCTTAACCGCTCCCTTCTTCAGCTCGGCCAGCTGAGCCTCGTTCAGCTCCGCCTCGACCACGTGGTCGGTGGAGCCCTCCCTGAGCTTGATCCTCTCTGTCCTCGCCTTAACGCCCAACCTCCCTAACGCCCTCATTACCTCGCAGGGATGGTCGTCTATCAGCACCGCCACTTCAGCCGCTTTCTTCATCGGGAGTCACTCTCTCACCTTTCAGCACCAGCGTAATATACTCCCTTAGGGCCTCGGCGTTGTTATAGGGAGACTTCGCGGCATAAAGTAAGGTAACGTTCTCGGATTTCTTAATGAGCTCCAGGAGTACCTTGACCTTCGGGTTTGAGGAGAGCTCCCTGAAGTACCTCTCCTTGAATTCCGCCCACTTGCTGGGGTCGTGATTGAACCACCTCCTCAGTTCGTCCGAGGGGGCCAAGTCCCTCAGCCAAACGTCCACCTTATCCTTGCTCACTCCCCTCGGCCAGAACCTGTCGACTAAAACCCTTATCCCGTCGTCGGGCTCGGGCTTGTCGTAAACCCTCTTGACCTTTATCAAGGGTTTTTCATTAGTCAAAAAAGGGAGTACACGAATAACGTGGAACCCTAACCGATTAGGGACTACGAAGGAAAGACTCGGTCCAGAATAAGGCCAGTGATCCGCGAGTAGTTCGGGAACCCCTCAGCCTCCTTCAGTACCTTCTCTAGTAAACCAGAGGTCAAGGGTCTCAGGTCCTCGAGCACCAACACCTCCTCGTTCCTGTTGTGGTTAATTACAACGTCCACGTACCTGCTCACCCAGTCCTTCCTTTTCTCCCTGATAACGGAGTTCCCGAACTTCTCGATGAGCTGGTGGTCGTTGCTTAGGGGCTTGGTCCTTTCCGGAATTAAGGGGAAGAGGTACTTGTCCTCGATCTTGGCGTGCCAGTTCACGACAAAGTCGTGTATCTCCGCCAGCTTCCTGAAGGCAGTTTCCTCGCACTCGCTCATTAGGTCCCTGACCTCGGAGAGTCTCACCCTAATGATCGCGTGCTCGAAGTAAATCAGGTCGACCAGGTCTCTAATCCACAAGGCGCATCACTCCTTCAAATCACCCTTAACCCGTATGCTACGGACGTCGCTGCTAATAAAGTGAGGAATAAGAGGTCCTTCCACAGGCCCTTCCTGCCCAGATTCCTTATCTCCTTGGGCGAGGACAGCCTTTCCCCAGGCCTGAGGAACCTGAAGGACGGCTCTACCAGGGCTAAGGCCATCAGGGGATGGTTGACCGTGAGGGGAGCGACCGTTAGGAGGGAGGCGACCCAGGAGAGCCTGACGGAGTTCGGGCTGAACCTCCTGAAGGGGAGCTTGTACTCAACGTAAACGGCTCCGGTAAAGACGTACAGGGTCCAGTAAAGGTAGGCAACCAAGAAGGTAGGGCCTATGAACCCTCCCCAGACGAACGACAAGGACGCTATTAGGGCCGTACCGGTCACGTTGCCCCAGGCCTGGAGGTTCGCGTTATAAAGCAGTAAGGTGGCCAGGAGGAACGCCGCTGGAACCGAAAGTAGGAAAGGCGGCTCGAGGAGGGCTAACGCTAGATAAGGGACTGAAATCAAGGTTATGATCAGACCCTCCTTCGGTCCGAGCCTTCTCGAGGCCGCCCTGGGCCTTAAGCGCTCCGTAGCAGCAAGGGTCGCCAGGGCCAAGGGGATGAGGAGGACAGCCCTCATGGGATCGACCCCTACTATGGGTAACAGTGACACTATGTAGGTTAGGGCGCCCACGAAATAGAGCCCCTTGTTCCTTGTTGCGCCCCTGCCCTGAGCGGAAGACCCCTCCATACCCACTGCCTGAAAAAACCGGAGAGAACTATTCAGTGGGATCCCTAACGGGTTAGGGCTCGTCATTTCGGGGCCTAAGCTTAAAGGTAGCCTGCCCCGATTTCGCCTGTATGGGACTGAGGAAGCTCGACCTGGCCCTATTATCCCTCGGCTACTCGTTGGCCTTCTTCGACATCTTCAACGTCCCTTACATAGAGAACTACTCCTCGAAGGAGATAGGCCTCGTCCCTTCAGCCCTGATACTTTCGGCGGAAATGATCGGCTATGTCCTGGGCGGGCTGATCAACGGCTACTTGTCCGCCAGGTCGGGCAGGAGGGCGGGGCTGATAGCTTCCTCCCTAACGATAGCCCTGGGCTCCTCGATGGGGCTGACTGCCAACTCCTTCGCACAGCTCTTCCTGGCGGAGCTGATCATAGGCGTTGGGATAGAGGGCGAGATAAGCGTGGTACCTGCCTATATCTCAGAGATGGTGGGCCCCGACGTGAGGGGGAAGAGCGTCGGCCTCGTTTCGGCGAGCGGCTTCCTGATGTCCCTGGTAGTCGGCCCCCTGGCAGTCCTCTTGAACCAAAGCTACTGGAGGCTCCTGTTCCTGCCGAGCCTTCTGTTGGCCCTGGTCTCGTTGGCTTACAGGCTCACCCTAAAGGAGTCGGGGATGTGGTTGGAGAGGAGAGGGCAAAGGCTCGTTTGGGACAGGGGCGCGTTGATATTCCTAGTTATATGGTTCGCCAGCTACTTCACGGGCTACGCTCTCTTCTCCACCCCCGTTTTCGAGCTCATAAGGCAGAACGGTCTGAACGATAGCCTCGCGTTCACCTACATCCTCTACGGGGACCCGCTTGGAGTGGTCGTGGCGTCGGTGTTGGCCGATAAGTTAGAGAGGAAGTACGGCTCCGCCCTCCCCAACCTGTTGACTGCCGTACTGATGGCCCTCTGGCCCTTCTCTCCCAACGGCTTGGCCTTCCTGGCTTTAGGCTTTGCCATAATGTTCCTCCAGGGCTTCAAGTTTCCCATGATGTACGCTTACACCGCTGAGAACTTCCCCACGAAGTTCAGGACCGTCGGGTTCGGCATCGCTGACGGTCTGGGACACTTGGGCGGCGCCTTAGGCCCCTTGGTTTACGCCCTGCTGAGCCAGAACTCTCTGAGCGCCTCGACCGCCCTAGTCGGCTCCGTTAGCGCCGTTTCAGGGGCCCTGATCCTGACCTTCGGTCTCAAGACCACCGGAGTTCCCCTTGAGAAGCTCAAGGGCTGAGGAGAAACCCTTTAATTTTTGTTCGGCACCTTACTTTCGAGTGGATAGGGACTTAAGCCTCCTCTTGATATCTAGGGCCCTCAGGAGCTTCGTCGCGGGCTACGTTAGCGTAATCATAGGCCTTTACCTGCTGGATAAGGGGCTTTCGCTGCCCGAAATAGGGGTGGTCTTCGCGGTCGGATCCTTCTCCAACCCCCTGTTGTCTTTTGCCTTCGGCTTGGCCGGGGACAGGGCGGGGACCAAGAGGGCCCTGCTGGTCTCCCTCTTCACCTTGGTTATAGGACTAGCCCTAACCTACTTGTCGGCGAACTTCTACCTCCTCCTTCTAGCCTCAGCCCTGAGCGGTTACGGGACAGTCGGAGGTTTAGTTGGGGGAGGGATAGGGGCCTCCGCGGCTCCCCTCTTCTCCTCCCTGATCTCGAGAAAGGTAGAGAGGGAGAGGTTGAACTGGGTGATGACGGTCTTCACTGCCCTGTCCTCCTATTCTGGTGCTGCGGGGGCCCTGCTCTCAGGCCTGGACTACTCGACCCTCTTCCTTATTGGTATATTTCTGGCCCTGGCTTCGACACTCGTAGTTGTACCGGTGAAGGAGCCGGAAGGGAGGGGAGCCACGCGTGAGGACGGTCTAAGGGGGACCGGTCGAGGAACCGCGTCGGGCGTGAACGAGAGGAAGTATTTGGCTATCTTCTCCGTGTCGGGGGCTCTCAACGGCGTCTCCCAGGGCTTGGTGGTACCCTTCATGCCCGTCGTTCTGAAGCTCCACTTCGGCATGAACAACGGCCTCATAGGTTCCCTTTATACAGCGATCGGGGTAGCCTCCGCTACAGTAATGCTCCTCCTGTCGCCCAAGCTCAGCGAGAGCATGGGAATAGGGAGGTTCATATTCGTTTCGAGGACCGTTAGCGCCGTTTCAGCCCTTGGGATACCCTTCGTGGATAACGAGGTCTTGGCTATCGTGCTTTTCGTATCCTTCATGACGCTCAGGGTTCTCCCGCTTCCGGCCCAGCAGGCCCTGATGGCTGCTGTGATAAGCGAGAGAAGGAGGGGAACCGCGTTCGGGCTGAACCAGAGCTCCAGGCTGATCCCGTTCTCGTTGGCTTCCCTACTCGGGGGATACCTCTTCGGCCTCGGCCTACTGGCCCTGCCGTTCGTCCTCGCCCTGATAGCGACCGAGGGCGGCTCCTCCCTCTACTACAAGTACTTCGCGGACCTCCGGCTCTCGAGGGTCTCCTTCCAGGTGGATTAGGTTATAAATAGGATTTAGAAAAAACAAGACTGACTTGACCCTTATTACCAAATTTACAGATTAGGAATTGGGCGGGTCCAACCCTCGTTTCCGTCAGCAGGATGATGTCTATCACGTAGAAGATTAGGCTCGGTAGGTAGAGGTCCTTGACCCTGAGCAGGAAGACCACGGCCGTAACTATTGCCAACGAGGCTGTTAGGGCGAAGAAGTTGCCGTAGATCTGCGTTGCTAAAGCGTTCCCTGGGAACATCACGCGGGAAGCTAGGAACAGGTGTACCCCAGCCCGGAGCGACGCTCCAAGACCTCCGACCTCAGGACCTGAACCGCCAAGGTCTTTGGAGCAAAAATCAAACGACGTCGCTGCTGAGTCCTATTTAACTTTATTCTAAAGAAATTTGATTAATTATCCTACGTTTTATTACTTTATTTTGTTACTGAAGGAATCGAATTACTTTTTCAGTTCGATGAACGTGAAAGCTTTACCTTTTAAGTACCGTTAAGATACGTTTCGCCTTCAGAACGTCAGGACCTGGTAGCCCTTGTTCGCGTGATCCAATATCACTTCGGCGCCCTTAACGATCTCGTCGTAATGAACGAGGTCTTCCTTCGTCACGTTGAAGTTGGCCATAGCCATCTGGCACGCCAGAACCTTCACTCCGGCCTTCTTTAAGTCCTCAGCGGCCTTGCTGACTATCTGGGAGGTCTCGGACTTCCTGCTCAGCGCGTTTATTCCCGGTCCCAGAAAAACCATCCTGACGTCATCCGCCCCCAAGACCTTGAGCCTCTGCCCCACGTTTATCGCCGTGTTCACGTCCATTGGGTTCTGGGACTTGACTACGATGAGGAACTTGACCACGAGAGGTTTAAACGCTTTGTTCTTTTTAAAATTAATTTAGACTAAGTCCTCTTAAAAAGCGCTACGTTCAGTAGGGGCAGGCCGGGTCCTCAGCCAGGGGGTCACCATAAACGGCGTAGGCCCTGGCCCTGCTTCCCCCGCAGACGTTCACGAACTGGCAGGTCCCGCACTTCCCGCCCAGCTTCGCGCCCCTTATTTTGACCAACACCTCGTTGTTGCGGTAAATGTCTACTATGCTCCTCTCCCTCACGTTCCCTAATGGTAACGGGAGGAACCCGCTAGGGTAGACTTGCCCGTCGTAGGACACGAAGAGGATCCCCGAACCGTCCATGGTCGGGACGAACGACTTGTCCACTTCCTTAATCGGCTCGCCCAAGAGGCTCCTCAGCTCCCTGATCAGCTTGTTGTTGAGGTTGGGCCCCGAATATTCCAGCTTGGCCCTCCTGAAGAACGGCGCCTCCACTGTCCTCACCACCATGTCGTACCTGGACACCTCCACGAGGAACTCTATTACCTCCCTGTACGCTTCTTTGGGTACGTCGAGCTCCACTGTGCCCCTACCAACCGGGATGAGGAAGAAGACCTCCCAGACCTTCACGCCCAGGTCCTTGAGCAGTTTGGCTACCCTCGGTAGCTCGGGGTAGCTTCCCTTCCAGACCACCGTGTTGACCTGAACGTTCAGGCCCTCCTCCAGGCCGGCCTTGATGCCGTTTATTGCGTGCTTATAGCTCGCGAACCCCCTCAGCCAGTCGTGGGTCTTGGGCTCCGCACCGTCGAGGCTTATCGATACGTACCTGACCCCCGCCTCCTTGAACCTCCTCATGACTTCCCTCGTGAGCATGGGCGAGGGGGCGGGGGCGACCGAGGTTATCAGCCCCAAGCCTCTAGCGTAATCCAGAAGCTCGAAGAGGTCCTTCCTCATCAGGGGGTCGCCGCCGGTGAAGACCACGATCACCTTCCCGAACTGGGCTATGTCCTCGAGGAGCCTCTTCCCCTCCTCGGTCGTCAGCTCCCCGGGTAAGGGCCTTTCTATGGCGTCAGCCCTACAGTGCTTACAGGCCAAAGGGCAGGCCTTAGTCATCTCCCAGAAGACCAGGTGGGGGGCTCTCTCGAACCTCCCCGGGGCTCTTCCGGTCTGGACAGCCTGAGACAAGGTCGAGGTAATGAGCGAATCGGTAGGTTAAAACTGTCAGCTTAATTCCTCCGTATTAGATTTCAGCGACGGGCCATGCCGTACAAGGACCTCAGGGAGTTCCTGGAGGTTCTGGAGGACAAGGGGGAGCTGGTCAGGCTGAAGGAGGAGGTCAGCGTCGACTTGGAAATGGCCGCTATGCTCAGGAAGTTGACCTACTCCAAGGGACCGGCGGTGATCTTCGAGAGGATCAAGGAGAACACCCTTCCCGCGGTGGGGAACGTCTTCGGGACCTGGGAGAGGGTCCTTTTAGCTACTGAAGGGGTTGACCCTGAGGAAAAGGCTAAGGCCTTGACGGAGCTCCTGGCCTTCAGGCCCCCCGAGGGAATACTTGATGCTGTGAAGAGCCTGGGGGAGCTGAGGAAGGTCGCCTCCTACTTCCCCAAGAGGACTTCGAGGACTCCCATGGACGTGGAGTGGAAGGAGATCGACCTCTTCAAGCTCCCCGCCATCAGGCAGTGGCCCCTCGAGCCAGGAAGGTTCCTGACCTTTGGGGCGACCTTCGTGAGGAGGGGGGAGTCGATCAACTACGGCTATTATAGGCTTCAGGTGATAGCCAAGGACAAGTTCCTGGTTCACTGGATGCCTTGGAGGAGGAGCGAGGCCTACGCCTTCGGCCGAGATAAGGTCGAGGTAGCGGTGGTCTTCGGCATGGACCCCGTTACGACCCTCGTGGGCGGAGTCCCCGTGCCTCCTCCCCTGGAGAAGCTCTTCGTCTCGGGAGTGCTGAGGGGGGAGGGGGTGGAAGTCGTCGAGGGCAGAACCGTTGACTTGAGGTACCCCGCCAACGCGGAGCTCGTGATTGAGGGCGAGTTGACGGGGGAGACCGCGCCGGAAGGCCCTTACGGTGATCACGCTGGCGTCTACTCGATCGTTAAGAACTACCCAGTGGTTAGAGTCAAGGCGATCTACTCCAGGGAGAACCCCCTGATACCCGTAACCACAACCGGTAAGCCCGTCCTCGAGGACGGCTACTTCGTACTCTTCGGCCAAAAGGTCGTCAAGCCCCTGCTCAGAACAATCCTACCAGAAATAGTCGACTTCTACATGCCTCCTGAGGGCCTAAGCTACGTCTTCGTGGTCTCGATCAGGAAGAGGTTCCCGGGCCACGCCAGGAAGGTCATGAGCGCCATATGGGGGCTCACTCCCCTGATAGGTAAGATCCTGATAGTCGTGGACCACGACGTAGACGTCAGGGATTGGGGGCAAGTGCTTTACGCCGTTTCCGTCCACGTGGACCCGCAGAGGGACGTCGTGGTTTTAGAAGACTTCCCCGCGGAGGAGCTAGACCCCTCGCCCTCAACCCCGGGCTTGGGGAGTAAGCTCGGCATAGACGCGACCCGTAAGCTCCCCGAGGAGTACGGAGGTAAGGAGTACCCTAAGGACTTAGCGGCTCCCGACGAAATCGAGAGGAAGGCGGACGAGGTGCTGTCGAGGCTCCTGAGCCAGGTCAAGAGAAAGAAACCGTAAGGCCTAGGGTCGTTAATCCGCTTAAGAGGTTTCACTAAAGATTTAACTTTAACTTAACAGAGGAATAGTTCTTTCCCTAGGGCTTCAGGAGGTTTCCTGGCTTGGAGCAGGTCCCTTTGATCCTAGAGTCTCCAGACATGGGAATGAGGTCGGCGATAATCGTCAGGAGCGACAAGCTGGACAGGGTGATGGCGCTTAGCGACATCTTTTACGGAATGGAACTAACCCCCCTCCACTTGCCCTTCATTATACTGGCCACCCTCGCCTCGCCTTATCTTCCTCAGGCGAACTTCAAGGTGAACAAGGTAGTGGACTTCCTCACCGACTTCCAAATAAGGCCCGTCAGCACCCTCCAAGGGATGGAGGTGATGGTGTACGACCTCGACTCCAACAGGCTTTACAAGACCGTCTCGAACTACTCCTCTAACTTCGACAAGGATCAGGCCTACTTCCAGGCCCTGGTGAGCAAGGGCGTGGTTAAGAGTGACGAGACTCTGATAAGGATAACCAGCGTGGAGGGCAACGTAGAGATAGTGCCGGAGACGAGGTTCGAGCCGGACTGCGACGTCTTAGCAGCTTATTTCTTCGCCAGGAGCTCCCTCCCTACAGTCAACGCGTTTACGGTGGCGACCGCCACCGCACTGACCCTAGCGAGTAGGGCGATGGGGAACAGGACCAAGTACGACGCGGGCGCGTTGGCGGAATTGGTGACCAACTTCAAGACCAGGTTTCCCATCAGACTGAAGGCCGAAGGCCTGCCCGACCCCCAAAGGGTAGTAACCTTCAACATCGTGAAGTCGGCCGCGACGGAGACTAACCTCCAGGTGACCGAGTTGATGGGAGAGAGTTCCGCAGTCATAGACCCCAGGGATAGGCTGTCGAGGTGTACCTTCAAGTACCCGACCTTGCTCTCTATGGCCGTTCTGGAAACGTTCAGCCCGAAGTCCTGGATTCAGAAGACCCTTTACGGCTATTACGTACAGTCCTTCGTGGGTGAGGGAGGAAACGGATACGTGTTGGCAGCCTCGAGGGATCCGAAGTCGGAACCCAAGTACGCCCTGAAGGTCTTCAAGCTCTTCTCCTCCTCCGGGACGACCACTCTCACCAGGAGGAACATATCCGAGTTCATGAGGGAGGCGTCCCTCCTGACCTCGCTCTCCCACAGGAACCTGGTGAGGGTCTTCGCCGTTTACATAGACTCAGTCGCCATAAGCGAGATCCTCTCGGGCAAGACGGAGACCTTCATCAACAACCCCCCGCTCCTCGTGTTCGAGTACATGGCAGGGGGCAATTTAGGCCAGGCAGTGAGTAAGTTCGGCCCGCTGGGCAGGGAGGCCGTGCTCCACGTGCTCAGGTACGTGGGGTCGGCGCTGAACTACCTCCATTGGGTGAACCTGGTGCACCTAGACGTTAAGCCGTCCAACATCTTCGTCTCGACGCCCTATTCGAGCAAGGAGGGTCTCGAGAAGCTTTTGGCCAAGGGTGACGTGAAGCTGGGGGACCTCGGCTCAGCGGTCAGGGAGGGAAGCAAGTACTTCGCCGTGACCTTGGAGTACTCGCCCCCGGAGCAAGTCGAGGGGTTAATGAGGGGAGGCACGGCGTCTAAGTCCATGGACGTTTTCTCGCTGGGGGCGACAGCTTACGCCTTACTTACGGGTAAGAACTTCAACCCGCCGAATGTGGTGAGGCTTTACAGCAACGCTTTGGACGACTTCGTAGTCGGCGGGGTCGAGTGGGTCAACCACATGGCCAGAGCGAAGGAAGAGTACAGGAAGTTCTGGGACTCCCTAGAGGACCCGTTAGGGGGTCTGATAAAGAAGATGACGCATCCCGACCCTTCCAGCAGACCCTCGATGAAGGAGGTTTTGGAGGAAGTGGAGAAGCTCATCGGAAACAAGTGAAAAGGTCGCCCTTTAACCTCACTCCGCCAGGAGCTTGTCGAAGACGTAGTTCAGCAGCCCCCCGCTCTTAATGTATTGAACCTCCACGTTGGTTTCGACCCTAGCTACTCCTTTGACCTCAATCGCTTTGCCGTCCGGCTTCTTGAACACGACTGTCACCTCCTTCCTCGGGGTCAGGTCCTTCAGGCCGATGATCGATACCAGCTCCTCCCCCGTGAGGTTCAGCGACTTCACGTCCTGCACCTGGACGGGCACGACGCCCATAGCGACGAGGTTGCTCCTGTGTATCCTCTCGAAGCTCTCGGCTATAACGGCCCTGACTCCCAGGAGTGCCGTCACCTTGGCGGCCCAATCCCTTGAGCTCCCGGAGCCGTACTGCTTGCCCGCGACTATGACCAGAGGGACTCCCCTCCTCTTGTACTCCATGGCGGCCTCGTAGACCGTGACGACCTTTCCTTCGGGCAAGAGCTTCGTGAACCCTCCCTCCCTATCAACCATCAGGTTCCTGAGCTTGGGGTTCGCGAAGCCGCCCCTGAGCATGACCTCGTGGTTCCCCCTCCTGGCGCCGTAGGTGTTAAGGTCCTTCTCGCCCAGCTCCCTCAGGTACTTCCCGGCTGGCGATTCTGGGTTTATATTACCTGCAGGGGAGATGTGGTCCGTCGTTATCTTGTCTCCCAGAAGCAGGAGTATCCTGGCGTCGATGACGTCCTCGTCGTTCTTCCTCCTCTCGGAGAACCAGGGCGGCATCCTTATGTAAGTTGACCTCTCGTCCCATTCGTACAGCTCCCCTTCGGGCGCCTTCAGGGACTTCCACCTCTCGTCCCCCTCTAGAATGTTGCCGTACTTCTTCAGGAAGTACTCCGGCCTAAGCGCCTTGAGGTAGAGCTCCTTGACCTCGCTAGGCTTTGGCCACAGATCCCTGAGGTAGACAGCCCTCCCGTTGGGGTCGAAGCCTATCGGGTCCTCCAAAAGGTTAATGTCCATCCTGCCAGCCAGGGCGAAGGCGACGACCAGTGGGGGAGAGGCTAAATAGGTCCCCTTCAGGAGGGGGTTTATCCTGCCCTCGAAGTTCCTGTTCCCGCTTATCACCCCGAAGGCCTCTATCCCTTGCTCCCTTATGTCGACCTCTACCTTAGGAGGCAACGGGCCGGCGTTGCCTATGCACGTCATACAGCCGAAGCCGACTAAGTGGAAGCCCAGGGCCTGGAAATACGGGGTCAAGCCCAAAGCGTCCAAGTACTCCTGGACCACTATGGAGCCGGGCGAGAAGCTGGTCTTCACGTAGCCGGGAACCCTCAGGCCGAGCTCCACCGCCCTCTTAGCTAAGAGGCCGGCCGTCAGGATGAGGCTGGGGTTGGAGGTGTTAGTACAGCTGGTTATAGAGGCCAGCACCACGGCCCCGTCAAATATCTCCTTCCCCTGCCTCCTCTGCTTCCTCACGGGAGCAGAATCCCTCAGTAGCCTCAGTGGGACCCTCTCGTCGGGGTTCCTCGGTCCCGCGACGGAGGGCTCCACCTCGCTTAAGTCGACCTCCACCACCTCTGAGTATTCCGGCTGCTCGCTCCCGTCGTACCAAAGGGAGTTGACCTCGGCGTAGTCCTTGACGATCTCCCCGTTCCTGGCGGTCCGGTTGAGGAACTCGACCACCTGCTCGTCTATCGGGAAGTACCCTACCGTCGCCCCGTACTCGGGGGCCATGTTGGCGATGGTCGCCCTGTCGGGGACCGTTAAAGAGGAGAGCCCTGGGCCGAAGAACTCGACGAACTTCCCGACCACGTTCTTCTTCCTCAGCAGCTCAGTTATGTACAGGGCCAAGTCGGTCGCCGTTACCCCCTCGTTGAGCTCGCCGACCAGCTTGACCCCAACGACCTCGGGCACCGTCATGTAGTAGGGCTCGCCCAGCATCACCGCCTCGGCCTCGAGTCCTCCCACGCCCCAGCTCAGGACTCCTATCCCGTTAGCCATCGTGGTGTGGCTGTCGGTGCCGATCACGATCTCGGGGAAAGCGTAGAGCTTCCCCCTCAGCTCCCTTAAGTCCACCACCTTGCTCAAGTACTCCAGGTTCACCTGGTGGATTATGCCCGATCCCGGCGGGAAGACCCTGAGGTTCCTGAAGGCCCTCTGAGCCCACTTGAGGAACCTATACCTCTCCTCGTTCCTCCTGTACTCCAAGTCCCTGTTAAGGAGGAGGGAGTAGGCGGTCCCGTAGTAATCGACGCTGACCGAGTGGTCAATTATTAAATCGCTCTGAATGACCGGGTTCACCCTTGAGGGATCCTTGCCCCTTTTCTTCAGCTCCGTCCTCATGGCGGCCAAATCGACCAAAAGGGGGACTCCCGTGTAGTCCTGCATTATGACCCTGGTCGGCATGAAGGCGAACTCCTGACCTACCTTCCTTCTGGCCAGGACCTCGAAGTCCTGCTCCGTCACCTTGTAGCCGTCGAGGTTCCTCATCACGTTTTCGAGGAGAACCCTTAGGGAGTAGGGGACCTTGCTTACCTTCACCCCGAGCTCCTCGAGCTGGGAGAGGGGGAAGTAGTAAGCCCTCTTGCCCCCGAAGCTGCCCTGTGCGTCCTTGAACATCTGAACCGCGGTGAACTCTTTACATTTGACGTCTTATAACGTATTTGTGAGTCTAGAGGAGCTCAAAGGACTCTGCCAAAAGGGAGCCAAGGCTATCGCGGTCTTCGGAAGCTACGTTAGAGCGAAGGACTACGTCGAGGGGGTATCCGACCTGAACGTCTTCGCCCTGACGAGGGATAAGCAGCTACTTCTGGAGCTGGCGAGCATGGGGTACTCGCCGGTTATGCTCGACGAGGAGAGCCTCAGACAACTGTGTGAGGCCGGCGACCCCTTGTGCTATTACGTGCTTTACGACTCGAAGGTCCTGTGCGGCTCGCTCCCCCGAGTCTCCTTCAAGCTCACTGACGGAACCTGCAGGAAGCTCAGGGATCAGGCGATAAACAGCTTCTGTTTCGCGATAGAATCTCACTTCCGCTCCGATGAGCTCAACTCCGTGAGGTACGCCTTCAAGGCGATTAAGCTCTCCGTAGCTTACAGGGTCTGTAGGGATAAGAACAGGGTGATAGTTTCCAACGACGAGGCTGAGAGTAGCTGTAAGGAGCTGAACCTGGCCGGTTGCTCCGAGATGAAGGACTTGCTCATGATGATGAGGCTCAAGCTCAAGCTCACGACTTGGGCCCTCGACAGGATAGCCCAAGCCCTGTCGAATAACTTGGACTTACCTGTGCCGACCGCGAGCGACCTGATGAGGGAATACGGAGACCACGTGGCCAAACTCGCTTACGACAACGGGGTTTGGAGGGTGTTACTTAAGGACGGCAAGTGGGACTCGTTCAAGAAATAAAAAGAAATTTAATCTTGCTCATCGAGAACTTAAAGTGATAAGCTATGCCCCAGAGGGAAACCGAACAGTATCAGAAGGACGAACAGAGGGATCTGGAGAGGGCCGAGGAGTACGAGCATACCACCATGAGGGCTTCCGCGATCGGCACCAACAAGTTCGAGCTCAGCACCGGGATAATCGTTGCGGCCAGGTTCGCGGACAAGCTGAGGAGGGTGGCCCTGGTAGCCTTCGGGAAGATGGTTGACAGGAACGTAGTGCTGAGGGACGTCGCCGAGCTCAATCAGGAGCTTTACGAGGAGATAGTCAACAAAAGGAAGATCGGGAAGCTGGACGTGATTAGGATAATCGTTGACGCGGAGTACGACGAGAAGGAGAACAGGATAAAGTTCTCGAACATCAGGATCCAACATTTCGTCCCTGAGGACGAGTGTGCCTCGAGGGAGAACCTAGAGAGGCTTCAGAAAGAGAACGAGGAGTTGAGGTCGAAGCTCGAGAAGATCAAGCAGATGTTGACCGCTCTCTGACGGCTCCCGTAAGATTTCTTTAACCTTTTTTCGAGAGTAGCCCGGAGTGCCGGCGTAATGGACGTAGAGGGCAGGCTCAAACTCACCATAGCGATAGCGGGGATAATGACAGTTGTCTTTGAGTACCTGATTTTCAGGTTCCTTCTCGGCCTTGTTGGCATTCCCGCCATCGCCACCGTACCCTTCCTAGGGATCTTCTTCCTCTTCCAGTACTTGATCGGGCCGGTGATATTGAGTAGGAACCTGATTGAGGTAAAGCCAGGAGACACGCAGTACGGCTGGCTCTATGATATGGTCTCGAGCTTGGCCTACGCGGCCGGTTTCAAGAAGCCCCCTAGGGTTTTCGTCGCCGACGAGCCCTTTCCTAACGCGTTCGCGTTCGGGAGCGTGATATCCGGTAACAGAGTCGCCGTCACTATGCCCCTGATCAACATAGCGACCCCGGAGGAGCTGAGGGCTGTCATCGGGCACGAGCTTGGCCACCTCAAGCACAGGGACGTGGAGCTGGGCATAGCCATCGGCCTTATCCCTACTGCCCTTGGTTACGTCGCTTGGTTCCTCATGAACGCCGGATACATGGCCCTAGTCTTCGCGACCGCGGAAGAGGAATTAATTTTCGGATTAGCCATGTTGGCGATCGGCGCCTTCCTTTACGCGATCACGGTTTTCCTACAGATTTTCGTGTTGTGGTTCAACAGGCTCAGAGAGAGCTACGCTGATTTACACGCTTTCCAACTCTTAGGGAGGGACTCCGCTCCCCTCGCGACGGCGCTGGCGAAGATAGTGATTTACATGCAAAAAGTCAGGGTGGATCCCTTCACGGGGACTGTGGTGACGGCGAACGCGGTTAAGATACCTACAAACCAACCCCTCGAACTGGTAAGGGAGTGGCTAAGCCAGAAGACTTCCGTCTTCATGGACCTGTTCTCCACGCACCCCCATCCTGCAAAAAGAGTTCAGATGTTGAACAAGCTGTTGAGGAAGTACGGCCTCAGCCTTTAGCGAGCCCTATGACGAAACCGATTATAAAGGCGATCGAGTTATAAGGAATGAACTTCACGATCTCCTGAGCGCCGCCCGTATAACTCTGCAGCTTCACGAGGGAGGAATTGAGCAAGGCCTCTATCTGCTGAGGGCTGACGTAGCCGGCGACCATCAGTAGAATCACTATAGCCAGGAGGATTAACGCGACGACAAGGACTTTACGAATCAGTATGCCTATAAGCAGGCCCAAAAGGAACGAAATTACCAGCTGGACTATTTCGGCCTCGGTTATATTGGAAGGTAAGGCGAGTGCTGGCATACTTTGATTCTTTCGATGTGCGCCTAGGTTAAAAATTTATTACGAGGCCCCCTCACTTACGCCCATGGCTAAGGTGGTGAAGTACGAAGTCGTGGCTAAGATCGTCAAGAAGGATCAGAGCGTGGAGTTAAGGAGGATCTTCAGGAAGTTAAAGAACGCGAGGGACTTCGTTTCTGAAACGATCAAAGGACTGGAGTGTACACCCTTCACGGAAAAGGAAGGGGAGTTAGTGAGGGAGTGTAAGGGGCCTAACGTCAGCGCTAACGTTAGGATAATCAAGCACGCGTTGAAGAGGTACGAGGTGACCGTTAAGTCGCCGAACGGGGAGGAGAAGGTAGTCGCCGCGACCCTCAGCGAGGCGCTTAAGGTCGTCCAAGAGAAAGCCAAGCAGCAGGGGTTGGAGTGCGGTGAGCCGAAGCTCGAGAACGGTGTTAGGACGATAGAGTGTTCGAAAGGAGACACCAAAATGACGGCGGAAATAAGGGTCCAGAAGGGATCCCTGCCTAAGGATGAGCTTTTCGCCAGGAAGAAATCGAAGCAGACAGCTACCCAAAAGAACAAATAGTGTTATTTAAAAATTTCAAAAATTAATGTTCGATTTGAAAGTTTGATTATATAAAAAGAATTAGTTTAGGCCGCCTTAGCTTTCTCTTCTTTAATTCCCGTCGTGTCGCCGAGCTTGAAGTGCACTTTCAGCTGTATCCTTATGGCCCCCAGGAGCTCCTCCAGGTCGCCGACGGCCTTTTCGTATAGCTCGCCGACGTCCACTTTGTACAAGTAGCTGGGCCTACCTTTCCTGCTTTCTTTTTCAACCAGCTTCTCCTTCTTCACGAGACCCATCTCGTACAGGTTCTTAAGGCTCTTGCTTACGGAGGCCTTCGAGACGTTGAGGTTCTTGCTTAACTCCTCGATCGTGGTAGCCTTACCGGTCTCCATCAGGTAGTGCAACACCCTTATGTCGCTTTCCGAGAGGCCGTACAGGAACTTCAGTACCTCGTGGACGTCGACCTCTCTCCCAGACAAGGCCCTCATTACCATAGCTTATTCACTAGGTTTAACTGAAATTCTTAAGTTAAATTAGTTTATGTGTAAATTATTATAAAAAAACTTACAAATATGAACATTTATATACTTTAGTGTTTAAGTGTATACTTTTGTATGCTAAATGTATATCGAATTTCACATCTGCTGGGACTGTAGACTCCTTATTAAGGAGACTATCGAAGAGGCGTCGACGCCCTCCAGATCCCCCCTCTCGTTTATCGCGAAGAAGTACCAGCCACTGTCAACCCTTACCCCTTTAAACCTCTCAATCCTCAGCGACCTTATTACGGTGTTGGGAACGGGTTCGACATTCAACTGGATCAATCCGTCAAATAGGAACTTCACTAGCTCTAGTGAGACGTCGATTTCCTGGCTGACTGAGTTGTAAGTGAAGAGCGCTAGGGCTCCCTTTCCGTAGATGATCGAAGAGACGCCCTTTATGAACTGCACCAGCTGGTTGACGTCATACCTCAACGTTAGCTCGTTCATGGAGTCGATGATTATGAGCCCCGTTGTGTCCGTGACCAAAGACCTCAGGTCTGAGATCACGTCTGAGCCTTGAATTATGTCCGGGTCCTTGACCCCATCGCTGAAGTAATTAACTATCCTCAAGCGGTTAAGCATGGACGTGTCCTTCTGAGCGAACCACCTCTTTACCTTTCTCGGGTCCTCTTCGAAGGCCGAATAAACGACCTCTTTGCCCGACTTAATGACCTGTTCGGCGAGCTTCTTCACGATCAAGCTCTTGCCGCTGCCCACAGGGCCGTAAAGGAGCACGACGTACTCCTCGGCTGAGGAAAGGACCTCGTCGAGAACCTTCACGCCGAGGCTTATCTTGAAATTCGACATCGAGTTCAGAAGACAAATCCTAGTTAATTAAACGTAATGGAATAGTGCTTATTCTGACCGCTTAGCGGTGCCCTCATCGCTTACTCTCCTGACCAGCAGGCCCAAGACGAAGGCTACGACCCCGAAGAGAACCAGCAGGATGCCGAAGAGGTTCAATATCGCGAGTATCGCGTAGGACGCTCCGGACTCCTTATACGCGTAAACGACGTTCACAGGACGACCTAAGTCGTTGACGATGCTCACTTGAGCCGAGGTACCGTACGAGAGCACCTCGTAAGCCGTGGTGTTCAAGCTAGTCCCGTTATACGGGATCACCGCGGGCACGGAGTTCACCACTCTCCCCCCGTCGACGTGAAAGCTCAGGTTTCCAGGGTAGAAGCCGAAGTAGAACTCACTGAAAGGCACGGAGAACGAGATGGATTGGTTAGGCTCTAGGAGGACGCTCCTCTCGACCCTCAGCCCAGCTAGTTCGTAGTTCGAAATGAAGTAAGTCAAGGAGCCCACTATTAGGAGGATTATCCCCGCTGCGATAAGCCTCCTCATCGTTCAGACACAGTATTGAAACACCGGGTAAGCTAAAAACGAAGGACTTTCGCCTATCGTTTCCTGTTAAGATTCTCACTTATCTCGACGAGGGTCTTTATGTCCTCCGCCATCCGCTTGAAGGCTCCTGGAGGCTGATCGCAGTTCAGGATAGCCATCGCGGTCTTCAAGTACTTCATCACCTTTATCCCTTGGGACTCCGCCTTGAGGGCCACCTCGAAGATCTCGTCCGGGGAGCAGGAGGTACACGGGACCGCCAACGCCCCGGCGATGGCCTTGATCGCTTCAACCGCCGCGTTAAAGAACGTCTCACACGAGGCCTCGAGGTAGCCCTTCTCCAGGAGCTCTTCGGCGAAGTTCAGTACGTCCCTCGCCCTCAACAGCTATATTTAATGAACCGAGGTGTAAAAACGCGAAGGGCTTGTACTCGTACCGCAAGTTCGTCCTAGCTAAGGTGGCTTCCGCACTATCGACGGGTGCGTGGGCAGTCGCATTGGTGTCGCCCCGAAGCCTGGAAACCCTTCTGAGCCCGGCCAGTTTGACCGAGCTGATGTCCAGCCCTGTCCCGCTCATCACCCTATCCCTGTTGTTCACGTCTTCCGCCCTCTTGGCCGCAATTAAGAGACCTTGGGCCCTCTCAGCGTACCTAGCTTACCTAATCCTTCCCTCAGTTGGCCTCGACTACTCGCCTTCGACACTCCTTAAGGCGCTCTTCCCTCTGGCCGCGTTCCTGCTGGTCGCCTTCCTCTACCCGAAGAAGAGAGCCAGGTCTTATGTCATGGCCGGTTCGGGCGCTGGCGCGCTGGCCCTCCTTTACGATAACGGCAGTCCCCTTTTGGGCGCCTCGATACTCGCGCTTATCTCCCTGATCGCGGCCGTCGAGAGGGTCAACGTTAAGGTGGATAAGTACGAGGTGTCGTGTTTTGGCCAAACCGTTGACATCAGGGTGACCCTCAAGGGAGATCTCGACGTCCTCGTCCCCGACCTACTGAGGGTCGAATCCGGCCTCAACAGGGCCCTGGTGCTCAACAGGTCGAGCGCTTCAGAGGCGGAGTATAGGGGTTCGGGGAACGTGGACAGGGGAGGGAAGTACCCGATAAGGGCGAGCTTCAGAGGCAAAACGTTCAAGTTGGGGAAGGTCGAGATACCGGATCCCATCTCGCTGAAGTTGTTCACGGTAGGTAAGGAGGTCAGGCTCGAAGTTAGGAAGGGCGACAAGCCTTACGACCCAAAGGCCTTCGTCGCCAGCGTCGACGGCAAGCCCGCCAGTCTCAGGAGGGTCTCGAAGGGCGTTTACGAGTTCCTCGACAAGGGCGAATCCTATAGGGCGACCGTTAGGGAAGGCAGTTGCTTCTCGGAGGCCGAACTCGACCTCGTTCCTTCGCCCAAAGCTCGTGTCCAGGGAGCCGTTCAGGTCTACCAGCCTCCCGTATCCGTCCAGTCAGGTCAGGCTAACGTCGCTCCTCCATCCGTCACACCGGGTGACCCCTTCTTGGGCAGAACCGTCTACGGGTATTCGATAACGAGGAGAGTAGGGGAGGGAGGGTTCTCTCACGTTTACGAGGCGTTAAAAGAGGGCTCCAAGTTCGCCGTGAAGGTACCCAAGCTCGAAACGATCATGGGATCGGGATCGCTCGACAAGCTCGCCGAAATCCTTAAAGAAGTCCAGGGGCTCTCACTGGCCCTGAGCGGGCAAGCCCCGGTAGTGAAGCTCCTGGGCGTTTTCGTGGACTACCAGGACTTGAAGTCGATAGCCTCAGGCAAGCTGAACGTCTACTACGAGAGGCCTCCGGCCATAATAATGGAGTTCATGGAGGGCGGGAACGCCTACGACCTCATGATGAACGACGTCCTGTTCTACTCGGAGGAGTGGCCGACGGTGGTATTCATCATAATATCTAAGATCGCGGACGCCCTGGCGGAGATCCATAAGGCGGGCTTCGTCCACAGCGACGTTAAGCCACAGAACGTGATGTTCAGCTCCAGGCCTCCGTTGACTGGCAAAGAGCTGTTGAACGCGTTAAGGAGCGGAACGCTGGAGGTTAAGCTGGGGGACTTGGGCAACGCCGTTAGGAGCGGAGGGTCCCCGATAGGTTTCACCCCTCAGTACGCCTCCCTTGAACAAGTCATTGCGGTCTGTAGGTCGGATCCCGCCGAGGGTGTGCTCCCAGTGGACGACGTTTACGCCCTGGGAGCGACGGCCTTCAGCCTACTGACCAGGGCCGCTCTGAACTCCGATGAAATGATCGCGACCATCAACTCAGTGAGGGACTGTAAGGACATGAATTTGATAAGGAGGGAGAGGCTTAGGCTTTACTCCACAAGGGACTATAGGCCCCTCATGGAGGCCCTCAAGTCCTCAATCTACTCAGCTAGGGCCCAGGAGGTGGTGAACTTCGTCATGAGGATGACGGCCCCCGAAAGGTCCCAGAGGCCTTCCGCCCTAGAGGTCTCGAAGTTCTTCAAGGGACTTCATTGAGCTCCGCGACGGATGATCGTTTATTTAATAAAGTAAATACTAAACTTCCTTGATTTAGTTTGAAAGTTAATATTTTAAGTTGGAGTCGAGAGAACAGAAAACAATACTGATAAACGACCAGCAGGCGACCCCCTTCGTCAAGAACGTGATCGACGTCTTACCCTCGGTGGCGAGGAAGCTCTGGAAGACGGGCAAAGCGATAGTAGTGGACATACGGACGCCCTTCGAGTACGTGAGTCACCACATACCCGGGGCCATATTGGTGCCTATGGAGCACCTTGAGGTCTTAGCGCACAAGGTCAGGGACAAAGACGTGATCGTGGTGTGCGAGCACGGCAACAGGGCGTTTTACGCGACCTACGGAGCCCCTCACTTGTGGAAGAAGGCCTATTACATGATAGGAGGGATGGCCTACTGGATGTCCATGGGCTACGAGGTGACCTCCGGTATGGACGAGAACGGGAGGCTTTGGCAGAAGTGGCTGGAGGAGGCCAGGAAGGGTAGAACAGTGAGGGAGGTCGTATAACGTCTCTTCGGCGTTTATTATTTTAATTAATCCTAAACTCCGTCGTGAGGCTTGACCTGAAACTCCCTGTATTCCTCGTACTCATAAGCTTCGTAGTCCTCGTCTTATTCACGTCTCACAGCCAGGCAGGAACGTGGCACTACGTCACGACTATCCAGCCCAATTTCTACGAATCTGCCTCGATTAACGTCAGTAATGGGCTCGCTTTGATAGTTTACTCGAGCAATCCCATAACGGTCATGGTGATGACTCCTAGCCAGTTCTCCGCGTTTCAGGCAGGTTATGGGTCGCAAGCTGTTTACTCCGCGGTCGGGACTTCGATCAACACCTTCCTCAATCTCTCGTCCGGGCAGTATTACTTAGTCCTCTACAACAACGTTTCGCAGTCCCCAACCCAGGTCTCTTACTTCGCGATAACGAGGCCCGCCCCCACAGGGATAGCCGACTACGGCCTAGCGTATTCCAGCGGAGGCTTGACGCCGTACACGGTGACGTTCAACGAGGTAGTCGGCCAAGTGAACGTCCTCGGTCCAACAGGGGGTTATGACGTAGGCTCCTCCAGCACCGCCTATACGATACAGCTGAACGCCGTCGTGCTCGTATCGACCCAAAGCGGCTACCAGGAGCTATGGGCGCAGGACGTCGCGCAAGTGAACGGTAACGAGGTAGCTTTCGTTGACAACATATGGAACTTCACCGCTCCGGGGGCCAGCGTGCAGGCCTCCTCAGTATCGGGAAAGGGTAGCGTGATCACCTACAACGGTAGGGGCCTTTACGCGTACTCTACCCAACCCATGCAACTACCCTCAGCCTTTAGCCTAATGATGAGCGTCAAACAAACGTCGTCGGATCAGGTAACGATATCCTTCGGCTACGCTTTGAGCAATCAACCCATACAATGGTACGACAACGTGACCGTGACTTTCGGCTCTCCAGTAAACGGCGCCTACTTCCTCGTCTCAGGTAACCAGATGACTGGGGACTACCACGCCTTCGACGCGGAGCTAGTCCTAGGGGGAGGGGGTAATGGGTCTAACTATTACTTCACATCGGCTGACGTGAGCCTCTCCATGTACTATTTGTCCGGAGGGAACGTTGTTTACCCAAAGACGCTCTTCATGTTCGGCTTAGACACGGCTGAGGGAGCCGAGGACCTCTATACAGCTTCCGGAGGGAACGTGCAGGTCGGGTACTCTTATACCCCTTACGTGTCTTCACAGAACGTAGTCGCTCCCCTCAAGATAGCGTACTTCAGCTACAGCAATTACGTTGACTCCCTCCTGTCAAAGCTGCAAATTAACGTTAGCGTCACCGGGGGCGTTCAGCCTTACAGCCTGACTCTGAACGTCAATGGTCCCAACTACGAGAGGAGTTTCGCCCTGAGCTACTCTAACGGCCCCTACGGTTACGGTTCGATCGACGTTAACCTGGGGAACAACTTGCAGCCGGGAACGTACTTCGCGCAGCTCAAGGTGACCGATTCCCAAGGTAGTTCCGTGACTGAGAACTTCACCTTCACCGTCGTGCCTCCGCCTTCCGTCTTCTTGACGAGTAACTCCTCGGTGTACGTCTCGGGAAGTCCGGTCGAGTTCACCGCTAACGTGACCGGAGGCGCCCCGCCCATTAGCCTCGTATGGCTCGTGAATGGGACGTATGAGGGCTCCGGGCAGACGTTAATCCATACTTTCAGCGCTCCAGGCGTTTACAACGTGACCGTTATAGCCATGGACTCCTGGGGGGTCAAGGCGATTAAGAGTGTCCTAATAAACGTCCTACCTCCCCTTTCCGTTAGTATAGTCTCCCCGTATACTACGGTCGACGTCAACGTGAGCTTTACCCTTCACGCGGAGGCGATCACGGGCTCTCCTCCGTTCAACTTCACTTGGATTATGAACGGCAAAGTGGTCGGGCAGGGACAGAACCTGACGATAAGCTTCCCTCAGCCAGGAACGTACAACGTGACGGTGATCGTTAACTCCCACGGGCTGAGGGCTGTCGGCTATGTCCAGATCAGGGTCGACCCGCCCTTGGAGGTCAACGCTCCTTTAAACGTCACGGCCGAGCAAGGGGTTCCCTTCAGGTTGGTGGTAAACGCGAGCGGGGGGACTCCTCCCTATAAGCTGTTCGTCAACGGCTCCGAAACTAGCCCCGGAGCGATTGAGCTCTCCTTGAACGAGACGGGGAAGGTGAGGCTTAACCTAACGGTCGTAGACGCGGGAGGAGGCAGGGTGAGCGAACTCCTTGAAGTCACCCTAGTCCCCCACGTGAGGGCCGTAATCGTGGCCCCCTACCCGACGTTGGATCAGGGCTCCTCAATGACGCTGAAAGCTAACGTCAGTGGGGGCTTAGGGCCTTACCACTTCACCTGGGTGATTAACGGCGTGACCTTGGCCAACCGGAGCGAGGTGAACGTCACCGGGTCTGCTTTAGGCAACTTATCGGTAGTCCTCGTCGTTGAGGACTCCCTGGGCGGGAACTGGACGACTCACGCGATCGTTCAGGTCGTCCCGAAACCCGTGCTCAAGGCCTCCCTTCCTAACGTCACAGACGTGGGCATTCCAGTTAAATTGAGCTACGCTATAGAGTACGGCACGAGACCTTACGAGCTCCTCGTTTTAGTGAACGGTAGTCCGGCAAACACGTCCTTAACCTTCGATAGGCCGGGCGTTTATTCGATAAAGGTAATCGCTAAGGACGCTTTCAACGCCACTTCAGAGGTCGATCTTGAGGTTAAGGTCAACCCGCCCCTGACGGTCAACGTTAAGGTCCCGCGTTACGCTGACGTGGGGGTGAAGCTAGCCTTGGGGGTCAACGTGACGGGAGGTACTCCGCCTTACGTGATAAGGGCTTACTTGAACGGAACCGAGCTGAACTCCAGCTCCTTCACGCTGAACGTTGTGGGAATCTATAACTTAACCGTCGTGGTCAAGGACTCGGTAGGAGGCGAGGTGACGCGTAGCTTCCTCATAAACGCCGTTCCGAAGCCGACCATATCACTTTTGACGACTACAGGGAGCAGCTTCTTGACTTACAACAACACGATAACCGTAACTCCCGTAGTGGTGGGAGGGGTTAACGACAGCGTCTACGTTTACCTCAACGGCGAATTAGTGGCCCAGTTGAGACCCAACGAGAGCTACACCCTGAGCTTACCTGTGGGGACAAACTCGATAAACGTGTCTGTAGTCGACGCGTTCGGCCAATCCTCGTGGAAGGAGGTTGAGGTGAACACGGGCTATAACTCTTTCAACATAGGCGGCTCCGTGGCTATAGCTGTCGTTGCGGTGGTAGTCCTCACCCTCGTCTTAAGCAGGATCCGAAAACCCTGAAGTTACCTAATTTTTCCTTACCCCCGCCACTAACGTTCGCTTTTATTGTGTAAGGCTGTGAATATTTAGCCGAACTCGAATGCTCAGGGTCAGGACAGAGGACGCCGTAGGTAAGGTCCTCGCTTACGACACCACCTACGTTGGTCCAGATAAGGCGGCTGTGCTCCTGAGGAGAGGACACGTCATAACTGAGGAAGACGTGAGGAGGCTCAAGGACTCCGGCGTGTACTACGTTTGGGTTGAGGGCGGCGAGGAGGAGCCGGGCTACGTTTACGAGTGGGACATCACCCCTTACGTGGCCGAGAGGATAATAGGGAAGAACCTCGTTTACGAATACGCGGGCCAAGGGCTCACTAGGGTCAAGACCAAAGTCCCTGGGATCCTCAGGGTAGACGCCGAGAGGCTGACCGAGTTCAATGAGAACGGTAAGGTCCTCGTGATCACTCATAACGACAGGAGGGCCCTAGGAAAGGACGAGTTAGCTGCAGTGATCGAGGTCGTTCCCTTCAAGATGAGGAGAGAGGAGCTGGAGTCCCTCAAGTACTCACGAATGCTCAGCCTTGAGGAGTTCAAGCTGAGAAAGCTCGGGGCGGTCATAACGGGCACCGAGATATATGAGGGGAGGAAGAAGGACGCCTACTTGCCCATAATAAGGGCGAAGTGTGACAAGTACGGGTGGACGTTAGTTTACCACGAGTTCGCCCCGGATGACGAGTCGAGGATAGCGAAAGCCATAACCAACGCCTTCGACGCTGGAGCGGAGGCTGTGGTGGTCACGGGAGGCATGTCAGTTGACGCCACGGACCGGACTATCCCCGCCATGCTGAGCCTGGGCGCGGAGCTCGTAGCTTACGGCATTCCAATGAAACCCACCACCATGACCGCGGTAGCCTACCTCTCCGGCAGGCCGATATTCGCGATTAGTGCCGGAGGAATCTATTACAGCGAGTGGAACTCAATGGACGTCGTCTTGACCAGGCTCATGGCGGGGGAAAGGCTGACTAAGAGGGACCTAGCCTCGCTGGGAGTCGGAGGGCTCACCGACATCTACCTGAGGAAGCCCCACTCGCATTAAAACACCGATGAAGACCTTCGTTGTAATCGCTTTATTTGTTCACCCCTTTACTCTGCTCAGCCTTGAAGTACACGATCTCCACGAGGGGGAAGACGTTCGACTTCGACATGTCAAAGAGGGTCATACTAGTCCCTTACAGCCCTGAGGCGATAACCGCAGTGAGAGGTCTCTACCTCCTGATGAGGGTGATTAAAGGGATACCCCGCATATACGGCGTCCCTTCAGGAGACCTCGTCGAGTCCTGGAAGAAGGAGTTCTTCAACAGGTTCCTGAGCCTACTGAAGGGCGAGACGGAGGTCACCAAGGTTTACCCACAGATGGACTTCGAGATCTCCACGGAGTCCCTGAGCGTCAGGGGGAAGATAGTGAGGACCGCCTTAGGGGTGGAGGTGGAGGTTAAGAAGCCCCCCGAGGTACAGGGCTCGGGCCCCTCAGCGATGCTCAACTTGGACTACCAGCTGCAGAGGGATCTGTTGAAGCTTAACCCCATTATCCTCCCCTTCGAAAGGGTAGGCTTCTTCTACGCTTTCGGGCAGTTCGTGTTCGCCTCCACAGAGGAGAGGCCCTCGGGGATACCTAAGGCCTTAGGAATCGCAGCGGCCATGATAAACGGCCTGGTGACTATGGGCGAACTCAGGCAGAGGGTCAAGGGAATGACGTGCACCGGAAGCCCTTCCATACCGATAAACTGCGACGAGGTGCCCCTGAACTCCTTGACGCCGGACGTCATAGAGGAGATCGTGATGGGTTTAGCCTTAGAAATAGCCAAGCCAGAGGACGTGGTTATAATAGAGGTGCCAGAGTTGTTGAAGCCCAAGGAGAGAGCACTGGAGATCTTGAGGGGCTTCAGGTCCAGGCTAGTTTTGGTCAGCGATCAGCTGGCCATCGCCGACATTAGCTCGTAAAGCTCGGCGTCCATTTCTATCAGGTGGTAAAAGTAAATCATTCTATCTACCTCGAACCGACCTCGAGACCGGCTTAAATAAGGGTTTGCCAGGCGATCCTATAGACTTCTGTCGATAACTGAGCGCCCAAAATGAACGTCAGTCGCTCGAAGCCTTCAACTACCATTCCAGGTTTAATAGCCTTCTGAATCCGACCTTGACGAAGTTGTTGATTATAAGGTTGAACAGGACGGCGTAGGCTAGAGCCGTTAGAGTTACACCAATCGGCACTGCCGCTAAGCCTGGGATGCCGTGCGCGGTGAGTAACAAGGTCGCTAGTATGTCCAAGGTTATCGCCGTTATCATGACGTTCGATGGTCTACTAGCCCAAAAGTTCCCCCTCTCCCTGACGTTGAGCAGGTTGAATATGCTGGAGAAGAGCAAGTAAGAGAACATGGCCGTCTGGAGTTCTTTAAGGGGCAAACTCATGAACGTGAAGAGGGGCACGAAGGACTCGACCACCATGAAGGACCCTATTAACGACGCTATCTTCACTAAGTTGGTGACGTCCCAACGGGCCGGCGACCTCGGATAGGGAACGTTATCGGTCGACTGGGTTAAGGTTACGAAGTCGAAGAGGAACAACATTAGCACCATACCGAACGTGGAGATCACGAACTTGTCGAAGAGTAAATAGGCCAAGGCCACGAACACGACGTTCTCAAAGGTCCTAGTTATCCTGCTTAGTATCCATATGTTGATCCTTTCGTAAATCCTTCTGCCAGTCTTGACCATGTCCACTATGTTCCTCAGCCCGGGAGTGGTGAGCACGACCGCGGCCGCAGCCTTAGCCACGTCGGTAGCGTTGCTTACGGCGATCCCCACGTCAGCCTGCCTCAAGGCGGGGGAGTCGTTCACCCCGTCCCCCGTCATACCCACGACCTTCCCTTCCCCCTGGAGTATTTTCACTATGGTGAACTTATCCTCCGGGAATACCTCAGCTACTCCGTCTACCTTATCCACTAGATTCGGGCTCTCCTTAAGCTCCTTCAGGCTGACGACCCTCTCGCCTATTCCCACCTCCCTCGCTATCTCCTTGGCTATTGGGGTCGCGTCGCCCGTGATCATCAATACCTTTACCCCCAATTCCTTCAGTTCTCTCACGAGTTCGGCGGAGTCCGGCCTCGGGGGATCCCTGAGAGCTATCAGCCCCGCCAGAACCCAGCCCTGGCCCTCGTCCTTCGCCACCGCCAGTACTCTACATCCCTTCCTTGCTACCTCCTCGGCTTTCTCGTAAAGCGGATCGCTCTTAATCCCGCAGAGTCTGCTTATCGAGTCTATGGAGCCCTTGGCAGAACGAACCCTCCTTCCGTCCTTTGAGGCCTCGGACTCGGTCCTCCTTGTGGAGGGATCGAAGGGCTTGAAGGACTCTACGTTCCACTCTGCGAGTTTTATCCCCTCCTCCTTAGCCTTCTCGATTATCGCTATATCTATGGGATCCTGGCTGGCCTCGGAGGAGGCCAAAGCACCGTAAAGCAGGACTTCCTTCTTATCCGCGTTTATCGGAATCACGTCGTAGACGCTCAACTGGTTCATGGTTATCGTTCCCGTCTTGTCGGAGGCCAGGACGTTCATTGTGGCGGCTCCCTCAATCGCGTCCAGCTTAGTGACGAGGACGCCCTCCCTCGAGAGCTCGTAGCTTCCTAAGGCCAAGCTGATGCTGAACATAGCTGGAAGGGCTATGGGGATGGCCGCCACGATGAGTATCAACGAGAACGGGATGAAGGAGAAGATATCCTCGTGTCTCACGAGAATCAGGATCGCTGACGCTGCCAGCAAAGCGGCCACCATAACCATCATCCAGAAGACCACTCTGTTCACGACCTTCTCGATCCTCAGCCTCGGCTTCGCTATCTTCACGAGCTCTACGGTCCTACCGAAGTAAGTGTTCTTACCCGTGAACAGGACTACTCCCGTCGCCTCCCCTCTCCTCACAATCGACCCGGAATAAATCACGTCGTCCTTTTTCCTGTAAACGGGTAAAGACTCACCGGTCAGCGCGGACTGATCCACCTCTACTTCGCCGTCGTAGAGCTTAACGTCAGCTGGCACGAAGTCCCCCAGTCTAACCCTTATTACGTCTCCAGGGACTAACAGCCTAGCCGGAAGGACCTTCCACTGGCCGTCCCTCAGAACCCTGGCGTTAACCTGAAGTTTCTGCCTCAGTAATTCCAAGGCCTTGTTTGCCCTCTGTTCCTGGATGAAGCTCAGAACGGCGTTGAAAACCAAGAGGGCGATTATAACGTAGAAGTCGAGGGTCTTCCCTAGGAAGTACGAAAGCACCGCTGCTGTCTCCAAGATCCACGCGGTAGGGTTCCAGAACTTCTCCACGAGGTCCTTGGCGGGATTCCTTTTCTCCTCTTGAATCTCGTTCGGACCGAACTGGCTCAGCCTCCTCTGAGCCTCGTCCTCTTTAAGGCCTTTACCCAGATCTACTGATAATGACCTCGCTACCTCCTCAGCTGTCGCCTTGATGAGTTTCTCCCTGTCGATCGTGACTTGATCGGACATGTGAAGCAACGTAGTGTATGCGATGCTAGAGATATCAAACTGACCGGAGGTCAATCGTCTCTTTCACTGTAAAGCAAGGGTCTGAAAGCCTAGAAGAACTGAAAACAATGGCTAACTCGGAATATGATGGACTACTCGGTAAGCTCAAAGCTCAGAACTCAGACAGGATCTTTCGTGATACTAAGGGTGTTGACTACGATCTTGGGAACTTCAGCGTTTCCAGCGCATTTCACCGGTCAAGCGACCCTCTTCTCATCACTCGAGCCGTACGGTTCGATACAGCCGTATTAATCTTTCGCTCTCGGGGTAAATTCCTCGCTATAATGCGGTAACCGAGAGGTACTGTTCTCCCTCATAACTAGGTTGTTCTAAATGCCTTACACTTAAATGCAAACATGCACCGTATTCTGAAAATTCGGCATGACAACAGGTCTTTTCGGTCTGATGCGATACATTCTCTACAGCTGGAAACATTAGCTCATTTCCATTCTACAATAAAATGGAATTATTGTTAATATCATTGCCTCCATGCGTATATATAACCTAATATCATTCTTGCACGAGGAAGATATATTGGAGTTGTATTCTTTGTTTTAAATCCGTTTTTCTTTAATATATTCACTAACTCCTTATATCCGTAGTGGTATTCTATTTCGATTTGGTCGAATCGATCTAATGCTTCCCTGCTCGCGTTTCTAAATAGATCGTATTCGCAGCCTTCACAATCTACTTTTAATACGGAACCTTTTTCTACATTGAATTTTGATACTATCGTATTTAAACTATACATTGGTATTTTGACTCCTTCTCCAAAGTCTCTTAGTTGTGTTGAAGCGTTGCTCTCTACGTCTTCTTTAACTCGAACCTCTCCATCATAGCCACAACCAGCGTTAACTAAAATTATTTTATCTTCTAACCCATTGGCCTTAACGTTTCTCTCTGCAATCTCAAAGATTTTTGGGAAAGGTTCAAACGCTATAACTCTCTTCGCACCTCTTAACGCGAAATAAATGGCGGTGTCAGCGATGCTAGCACCGACATCAACGACTGTCCTGTTCGTTACATCCAGGAAATCATAATCATGATAAGCAAAGGAACCAGCTAAATCTCCTTTATCCCAATCATAAAAAACGACCTTTTTGTTATCGAATATGAATTCAATAACATCATCTTCAAGTCTTGTGATATGCAATTTAGTGAGGTATACTGTATAAAAGTAAGCTACTCCACGATTATTATTGTTAATTTCCACAACTCTCCCATCTCTTAACTTGGCTTGAAACGGATATTTCTCCCTAAGCACATTAAGCAAAACGTCCTTATAATTCTCATAAGTTCTGTAATAAGAATAAACTAAACTGAAAATATGTATAGGATTAACACGTCGAAAGAGAGTGTTCAGCTTAGCTAAAAGAATCTCGCTTTTAGTAACTCCCATTATAGTAGCCCCTTCAGTAGTCCATTCATTTTCCCTTTATATATTTTACATTATCTGCTCGGATCCCTGTATACGACGGCGGGGGCCGACGAAGCTCTCAGGTCAACGCACGCTTATTATTTCCCGAGTCCTTAGCTTAACAGAGCCTCATGGCCAAATTAGGGAACTTATCCCCAATATTCTCGGAAATCTACGTCGAGAGGCCCGACGGGACGAAGGCGTTCAAGGCCTACCTGGCGGGGGAGTGGGTCGGTTCGGAAAGCTTAACCGAGGTGAGGTCTCCGATAGACCTGGAGACCTACGCTTACGTCCCTAGGCTGACTTACGAGGCCGTGAACCCGGTGATCGAGAAGCTCTACGTCAAAGGAAGGTGGTCCATCAGGGACATGCCAGGGGAAGAGAGGAGGACGGCCTACCAGAGGCTGGCCGACCTGTTGGACAAGTACAGGGAGGACTTCGTCCAAGTGTTAATGATCGGTAACGGCAAGACCAGGGCTGCTGCCAACGGTGAGGTGGACGCCACGATAGAGAGGCTCCGTAGGACGGACATGGACGTGAGGAAGCTCTACGGCGAGTACGTCCCGGGCGATTGGAGCCAAGAGAGCCTGGAAGCTGAGGCGATAGTCAAGAGGGAGCCCATAGGCTTAGTCCTAGGGGTGTCGCCGTTCAACTACCCGCTTTTCGATACGGCAGCGAAAGTGGCCTTTACCATGGTCGCCGGGAACGCCATTCTGATTAAGCCCGCCTCCGCCACCCCTGTTCCTGCCCTGATGCTCGCTAGGCTTATGGTGGAGGCCGGCTTTCCCAAGGAGTCCTTCGCTGTGATTACGGTGCCTGGGAGCGAGATGGACAGAATAGTCGCGGACAAAAGGATAGCGGGGATCGCGCTCACGGGGAGCGCGGACACGGGCGACCACGTCGTCAGGGTAGGAGGCCTCAAGAGGTACGTGATGGAGCTAGGAGGAGGGGATCCAGCAATAGTGCTCAAGGACTCTGACCTGAGGACGACCGCGCAAAAGATCGTCTCAGGAATAACGAGTTACTCGGGGCAGAGGTGCGACTCGATAAAGCTGATCCTGGCAGAGAGGGAGATTTACGACCAGTTGAAGGCCCTCCTTATCGAGGAGCTGAAGAAGGTGAGAGTAGGGGATCCCAGGGAGCCCGGTACGACGATGGGGCCGGTGATAGATCCTAAGACGGTTGACGAGTTCGAGATGGCGGTTAAGGACGCGGTCTCGAAGGGAGGGAGGGTGATTTTCGGAGGGAGGAGGCTCGGTCCGACCTACATAGAGCCCACTTTGATAGAGGTGGACAAGTCCGTGGTCAAGGACCTCTACCTCTACAAGAAGGAGGTCTTCTTGTCGGTAGCGCTGCTCGTCGCGATAGACAGCTTAGATGAAGCCATAGAGCTGGCCAACGGGAGGAGGTACGGCCTGGACGCGGCCATCTTCGGGAACGACATAAACAAGATCAGGAAGTTGATGAGGTTCCTGGAGGTCGGGGCGATCTACGTGAACGAGTACCCGAAGCACGGCATCGGCTACTTCCCGTACGGGGGAAGGAAGGACTCGGGGGTAGGAAGGGAGGGGATAGGGTACACCGTTGAGTACCTGACCGACTACAAGACGATAGTCTACAACTACCGCGGTAAGGGAATATGGGAGTACATGTGACGACTTTCGGAAAGGCCTCAAGGGCACTTAATCCTTCCTTTATAAACCGATTGGACATTTAATCCATCCGTGAATCTCTTCGACTGGCCGAGAGGTATAGCCGTCATCAGCACCTCAGAGGGGAGGGAGGTCGCGGAGAAGATAGCTAAGGCACTCCCTAACGCTTACCTCTTGGGGGACTACTCGAGGGACGCTTTGGACGAGGCCTTCGCGTGTTACAGCGGGATCGTTCTGGTCATGTCGCTTGGAGGGGCGGTGAGGCTGGTCTGCGAGAGGATGAGCGAGAAGGGAGAGGGTCCAGCCGTTGTCGTGGTCGACCCGTTGGGAAAGTTCGCCATACCTTTGATCAACTCCCACTGGGGAGCCAACGAGCTGGCCCAAACTATATCTGAAAAGCTGGGGTCTATCGCCGTAATAACTACAGTCGCCGAAAGGAAGGGAATGAGGCCCCTGGAGGACCTCGCTAGGCTCCTTTACGGTGAGTTCCAGCCTAAGGAACTCATAGCGAAGTACTACTCGAGAATACTGAGAGGGGAGAAGGCCTGTGCCGTGGGTTTCGACGTTCCGGAGGGCTTCGATTACCTGGAGAAAGGTGAGGGCTGCGAGCTCAAGATTTACTACGGGAACTGCAAGGAGGGCTACCTTTGCGTTAAGCCCTACCGGCTTTACATAGGCATAGGCGCGAAGAGGGAGGCGCATTCGCTGAGGGACGGCGTCCTGAGGGTTTTGGATGAGCTGAGGGTTCCGCGCGAAAGGGTCAAGGCGGTGGGCTCCGTCAGGAAGGAGGCCGAGGAGGTCGCCAAGGCTCTCGGGACCGAGTTCAGGCTGTTCAGCTTCGACGAAATCAGGCAGTTCGATAACGAGTGTCTAAGCCCGGGCTCCGAGACCCTGTCGTCGCTGGGCCTACAGGGCGTGGCTGAAGCCGTCGCGCTCCTCATGGCAGGCCCAAGGGGGAAGCTACTGGTAAGGAAGGTCAGGGAGAAAGAGTTCACGGTTGCGGTGGCCGGGGCGGTGGAAGGATGAGGGCTTACATAATAGGTGTAGGTCCGGGGGACCCGGAGCTATTGACCGTTAAGGGCCTGAGGCTGATTCAGTCCTGTGAGGTTATAGTCGGATGGAGGAGCGTGCTGGAAAGGTTCGCAGGTTTCTTTAAGGAAAACGCTAGGGTGATCGAGCTGACCTACAAGGACGAGGTCCGGAAGCTAGAGGAGGCCTTCAGCTCGGGGAAGGAGGTCTGCGTGCTGAACCACGGGGACCCCTCGGTCTCGGACTTCCAGTTCGTCGAGAAGGTGAAAGGAATAGCGAAGAGTAAAGGTTATTCGGTCGAGGTGATCCCGGGAGTCAGCTCCGTGAACGCCCTGATGGCAAGGCTGGGCCTTGACTTGAGCAACGTGATTTACATGACCATGCACGTGAGGGCAAACGAGGGGGAACTCCTCAAGGAACTGGACAGGCTGATGGAATGCAAGGGGGGACGGTCGATACTGCTCTTCCCGCCCCCTGACCAACAGGGCGTGGAGAGGGTGGCTAAACACCTTCTTGAGAGGTTCGGCGACATGCAGGTATGGGTGGCTGAGAGGCTGACTTACCCTGACGAGAAAGTCGTGAAGGTAAGACTTTCCGAGCTCAACGGTTACAGGAACTCAGACCTCGTAGCCATGGTGATACCATGAGCTCGAGCGCGATTGTCGTCGTCACTCACGGGTCAAGGAGAAAGGAGTTCCTGGAGGATCTAGAGAAGATAAGCGATGCCTTGAAGGGGCTTAACGCGGAGGTCATACTGGCCCACAACGAGTACTCCTTCCCCAACTGGAGGGAAGTCCTTAGGGATCTGGTCGAGAGGGGCTACGACAGGATAGTCTTCGCCTTGGCCTTCTTGGGCAGGGGGAACCACGTCTTCAGGGACATAGCCGGGTCGCTCGGGGTAGAGACCTTGGAGGAGTGGAAGGAGGTAGAGGTGGAGGGCAGGAAGATCTCGGTCTACTTTACCAGGCCCCTAGCGGACTCCGCTCTAGTCCAATCGGCCCTCAGATTGAGGGTCATGAAGGCCTTAGACGTCCCGAAACTGAATGAGGGTTACGTCGAGGACCCGGAGGAGATCGAGAGCAGGAGCATGAGGATAGCTGAGGAGGAGGCCTTGAAGAGGAGGCCTGAGCTGAACGGGATAGAGCTGAAGATAGCGGCCAGGTTGATCTACGCGTCAGGTAACCCCGAAATCGTGAACTCCCTCTACGTCTCAAGGGGGGCCATAGACGTCGCGTTGGAGGCCTTAAAGGCGGAAGCCAGCCTCGTAGCGGACGTGAGGATGGTCCACGCGGGACTCAGGTGGAGCAGGAAGCTGTGTGCCCTCGACTTCGCCGATAGGGAGGCGAAAGGAACAGTAGTCGAGGACGGAATGAGGAGGGCCCTAGAGGCCGTTGACGGCTTAAAGGCCGTAGTAGTGGGCAACGCTCCCACCGCCCTGCTGGAGGCGTTGAGACAGGTAAAGCAAGGGAAGGAAGTCGCGTTCTTCATCGCCACGCCTCCTGGATTCACCAACGCCGAGGAGATCAAGGAGGAGCTGATTAAAACCGGTCTGCCCAGCCTAGTCGTGAGGGGAACGCTGGGCGGGAGCAACCTCGCGGTAGCGATAGCTAACGAGCTCGTGAGGTGGGCGAGGTGAAGAGGGGGAAGATCTACATAGTGGGCCTAGGGCCGGGCGATAGGGCCAACATGACCGAAGCGTTCCTCAAGGCCATCAGGGAGAGCGACGTGATAGTGACTTACAAGACCTACGCCGAGCTCATCAAGGACCTCACGGTGGGGAAGGAGGTGATAACGGCCAACATGAAGGAGGAGCTCCTGAGGGCTAAGGTGGCTATTGAGAAGGCTTTGGAGGGGAAGACCGTGGCCGTGGTGAGCAGCGGCGATCCCCAAGTCTACGGGATGGCGTCACCGGTCCTCGAGCTCCTCTGCCTAGGCGGCTTCGACGTTGAGGTCGAGGTCCTTCCTGGAGTCACCGCGGCCCTGGCCGCCTCGTCTCTCTTCGGGGCCCCTCTTGCCCACGACTTCGCGGTGATCAGCCTGAGCGATCTCCTGACCCCGAGGGAGGAAATATTGAGAAAGGTTGAGCTGGCTTCGGAGGGGGACTTCGTGATAGCCCTCTACAACCCGATAAACCCCAACCTGCTGAGGGAGGCCATGAGGGTTATAGCGAAGTACAGAAGCCCGAGAACGCCTGTGGGCATCGCGAAAGCCGTCGGCAGGGACAACCAGTGGATCGCCCTAACCACCCTGGGTGAGTGGGAGAGTTACTCGGATCAGATCAACATGGTGACGACCATCATAGTGGGCAACTCTAGGACTTATACGTGCGGGAGGCTCATGATAACACCAAGGGGTTACGGGAACAAGTATGAGCTTGCTAGATATGTGGAAGAGATTCGGAATAACCACAGGTCTAGCGGCGGCAGCAGCCAGTAAAGCAGCTGCTCTAGCCTCGAGGGGTGAAACCGTGAACTCCGTTGTAGTTCCCACCCCGATAGGTTTGAGGATAGAGGTCAAGGTCGAGAGAGCATGGCGGGAGGGCGATTACTATTGCTCCTCCGTCAGGAAGTTCTCGGGCGATAATCCCGACGTTCTAGACGGGGCGGAGATAGTTTCATGCGTTAAGCCCTCGCAAAGCACCGTGATCCTCGGCGGGAAAGGGGTAGGGAGGGCGGAAGGCGAGTGGGTCAGGGGTAGCGGTGGATACGCCATAAGCGAGGGCGCTAGGAGACTCATAGAGTCCGCCCTGAAGGAGGTAGGAGGAGAGTATGAAGTGATCATAAGCGTGCCCCAAGGGGAGGAGTTGGCCAAGCTGACCATGAATGAGGCAGTAGGGGTTAGGGGAGGGATCTCGATACTTGGGACTACCGGGATAGAGTGGCCGGTGAGCGATGAGGGCTTCGAGGCCCACGTGAGGGCTATGGTGTGCGAGGACTTGAGCACTCATAACGGTGAGCTGGTATTAGCTCCAGGCAACACGGCCTACAACTTCGCCGTAAAGGCCTTCGGGCACGCCGTCAAAGTGGGGGACTGGATAGGGGTAGCCTTGGACGAGGCGAAGAAGAGGGGGGTTAAGAACCTGATCCTGGTCTCCCTCCCGGGCAAGCTGGTGAAGCTCTCCTGCGGGATGCTCAACACCCACTCGAAGTACGGCGATTGCAGGATAGAGTCGCTGATTCACTCGGCCCTGTTGGCTGGGGTTAGTTTCGAGAAGGTTAAGGGGATCCTCGACGTCAAAAGCGTCTCTGAAGCCCTTTATAAACTGGGTGAGGACGAGGCGTCTAGGACGATGAAGGTGGTTGCCGAGAAGGCCCTCAATGTCATCAAGAGGGTCGTAGACGCGAAAGTGAAGGTCGTGGCGCTCGACGAGAAGGGGACCAAGGTTCTGGGGGTGGCAGAGGGATGAGCTGGCCCTACTCGACTTACGGGATCCCTGACGATCAGTTCATAAGGGACGAGGAAATACCGATGACTAAGGAGGAAATAAGGGTTCTCGCCCTCTCCAAGCTGAGAATAGCCAGGGGCTTCACGCTTGTTGACGTGGGGAGCGGAACGGGATCGGTGACGGTGGAGATGGCCCTGGCTGTGGGCTCAATGGGGAAAGTGATTGCAATAGACAGCAACCCCAAGGCGGTAGAGTTGACTAAAAGGAACGCGGAGAGGTTCGGCGTCCTAGAGAGGGTTGACGTGAGGTTCGGCGACGCTTTGGAGGTCCTAAGGAACCTGGAGGTCAGGATAGACGGGGCGTTCATAGGAGGTGCCTCCAACGAGATCGAGGAGGCCATAAGGATCCTGGACCAGAGACTGAGGAAGGGGGCGAGGATAGTGACTGACGCAATCCAGATAGAGACGGCTTACAAGGCGATCAAGGCTTTGGAGCTCCTGAGGTACGACGTTGACGTCACGATGGTCACGATAAGCAAGGGAAGGAAGACGAGCACGGGTTACGCCCTACTCGCCAGGAACCCCATCGTTATAATCACGGGTGAGAAGAGGTGAGGCTGATAGCTGTAGGCCTCGGCCCAGGGGACCCTGAGCTGGTAACTATAAAGGCGGCCAAAGTCCTGAGCGAGGCGAGGACGGTCGTCGTACCCTACTCTTCCAACAGGACGGCGAGCTTAGCGGAGGGCATAGTGAGGAAGTACTCCTCAAAGGCGAGGATAGTCACCGTAAGGCTCCCGATGAGGAAGGAGATAAGAGGGGAGGAGCTCGACTCCATAGCCAAAGAGCTGTGTAAGGAACTCGAGGGGGAAAGTGAGGCCGTCTACGCTACCTTAGGCGATCCCACGATTTACAGCACGGTTTTCAGGTTCGCTTCACGCATGCCTTGCGTGAGTGAGCTAGAGCTGGTCCCCGGGGTCACGAGCTTCACCGCCTGTGCCAATAGGGCTCAAATCAACCTCGCTTTAGGTGACGAGGGGATAGCCGTGGTCCCTGCCCACAGGGTAGACCTCATTAAGCTGGCGAGGGGCGCCTTCGAGACGGTGATCGTAATGAAGGGCAGTCTTGGCCTCACTGAAGCGACCAAGCTGCTTGAGGGTTACAGGATAACCTACGCGAGGAGATGCTACATGGAAGGGGAGGAGATAGGTTCTGAGGTTAAGGACGATGACTATTTCTCGTTAGTCATCGCGAGGTGGGAGCGTGAGGGGGAAGGTAGGTAAGGTGATATTCGTAGGGGCTGGCCCAGGGGATCCGGAGCTGATAACGGTTAAGGCCAAGACTGCCCTGGAAGAGGCGGACGTGGTAGTGTACGCCGGCTCGCTGGTCAACGAGGAGATAGTGAACAGGTGGGCGAGGAAGGACGCGGAGAAGGTCAACAGCGCCAACCTGACCCTGGAGGAGATAACTAAGATAATGGTAGAGAGGGCTAAGGAGGGCAAGACCGTGGTCAGGCTGAAGTCGGGGGACTTCTCGATCTACGGCGCGCTAATGGAGGAGGTCTGGGCGTTAAAGGACGCGGGGATACCCTACGAGTTCGTCCCAGGCATAACGGCTGCACTGGCCGCCGCGAGCGTGGCGGGAATAGAGCTCACCCTTCCCAAGATATCCCAAACGGTCATAATCACCAGGGGCTCAGCCAGGGTTGAGATGGAGGGGTCGATCAAGGACTACGCCCCCTTCGTGAACAGGGGAGCTAGCCTCGTTATCTACACGGGGGTCCACATAATCGAGAAGGTGGTTAGGGAGCTGAAGGAAGGGGGAGTGAGCGACGACACACCGGCCATAGTGGTCTATAAGGCAACGTGGCCCGATCAGAAGGTCGTCAGGTGTAAGGTCGGGGAACTGGTTCAGAGGGTGAAGGAGGAGAAGATCTTCAAAGACGCAGTGATAATAGTGGGCAAGGTCGCGGATCCTGATGCTTATAAAGACTTAGTGAGGTCTAGCGTTTACGATCCCGGTCACGCGCACTCCTTCAGGCCGAAAAAGAAGAACGTCGACACATAATATTATAATTTATAAAAATTTTGATTAAATATAAAAAAATATTACTTTAGGTACATTTTTGTATGCGTTAAGCTCAGCTTTGAATCAACTGTTTCAGTTCCTCTAATACGTCCTCTATAGCCTGAGTCCTGAAGCCTGTATATACAGCGCCGTAGTGGGCTCCCAAGGTTAGGACGGCCGCGACCACCGTATCCGTCGGGAACGGGATAATCGGGTTGAGCCCGAAGCTGCCGAAGTAGGATAATACCGTTATGAGTAGGATGTAAGCCAACAACCACACGCTCGCTTTTACCTCCCGCCTGGCCTCATCGGTCTTTGCTAGGAACCTCAGAACTGCCAGGTCCAGAACCGTAATTGCCAACAGCGATATCATGTAGACCGCGAAGGCCAGGTTGTTAGCAGTCGAGAGGGCACTCGTGGAGTTGTAGAGATAATACGCCGACCCTAAGACAGCAACGAGGTTGATCACTCCTATGGCTATACTCGCGCCCTTGTTCATACCGAGGTACTTGTAGGTGTAGTAAGCGAAGAAGAGCGTCAGGCCGAGCATTATGGCGCTGATCACGTAATAGAGGGTCGCGAACCCGGACCAGTACACTATTAGACCCGCGGCGAGCGTGGCTATAGGCGCTAGCACCTTAGCTCCAGGCAGTCTATAAGGTCTCTGTAGCTCGGGAGCCGTCCTCCTCAGGGTCTCCAGGCCTATTCCTCCCATTATGTAAGTGAAGACGGTCGCGGAGCTGATGAAGCCAGCTAGGGCTTGCCAGGACGGGAAGGGCAGCATGAATATCGCGGCTATTACAGTGGCAGCTATCAGCGACACTATCGGTATCCTCGTCCTACCGATCCTTAGGAAGACCTCAGGCAGGTAGCCGTTCGCTGCGAAGCCGTAAACCGTCCTGGCACCGGTCCCGAGATAAATTAGGCCAGTACCGCTCGGCGAGACCACTGCGTCGAGCAGGAGTATGTAAGCCCAGACAGTGAACAAAGTTAGCGCCGCACCCGTCACCGGGCTGGTTCTCAGGATCTCATAGAACGGTCCGCTCGACAGAACGGAGCTGCCCAGTCCTGTCCAGTTGCCAGGGGTAACGTTGAGGCGGTTCCAGTCTATTGCCCCTATGAAAGATACCTGGAGGAGCGTGTAAACGGCCAGCGCGATCAGCAGGGAGCCGATTACCGCAAAAGGAATGTCCTTCTGGGGGTTCTTCCCCTCTCCGCCGTACTCCACTGCCTGCCTGAACCCTAGGTACGAGAATATCACTCCTGTGGTGGGAATGGCGTATAAGACAGCCGCAAACCCCGCTATCCCGGAGGAGCCTCCGGCCACGTACTCCGCGCTCGGGAAGAAGCCTCCTCCCAGAGTGAAGTTGTTCGGGTGTAAGACCGTGACCAGGAGTATCACAATTGTTATGGCGGGTATTATCAGCTTCCACCAGCCAAGGCCGTGAATCGTCTTCCCCAGTACGTTGACCCCGGCGTAGTTGATTATGAAGAACGCTATCAATAGGAGGTAAGCTACCGCTATGCCTAAGGGAGTTAGCACTCCGTTAGACGTTAACGGAGGGTAGAGGGAAGACAGGTAAGTCACGGCCGCCACGGCCTCTATTGCTGGGACTGAGACCGCGGAAAGGAAGTAGGCCCACGTCAGGATGAAGCCCGCGATGCCTCCGTGAGTGTAGTGCGGATACCTGACTATTCCGCCGCTCTTGGGAATCGCGGAGCCCAGCTCGGCGTAAGCCAGTCCTATGAAGATGGTAAAAATGCCGGCGATTATCCAGGATAGGATCGCGGAGCCTCCAGCGTACTGGGCGGTGTATAACGGCCCGAAGAGCCAGCCCGAGCCTATTATCCCTCCGAGGGACAAGTAGAGGAGTTCGAACTTGCCCAGAGACCTCCTGAGTAATTTGTCAGATTCCGCACCTATGTCTCCAGCCCTTCTTGCTTCACCACCTGGTTGGCCTTGACCAGACATTAAGTGGTTTAGGGATAATAATCCGCATATAAACCTTTAGCCTGAGAACGGCGAGATATTCTTTTGAGTTTTTATATTTTGTATTACACTTAAAACTGTGTTAAGAGTTGGGATAGCATTAGTGATATCTTGATAGTGAAGATTTTCATCTAATCTGCTGTTGAAGGGAAATCAACTAAAGAAGGGCTCCGGCCGGGACTTGAACCCGGGACCTTCGGGTCCACAGCCCGACGCTCTAACCAGGCTGAGCTACCGGAGCCAGCCAAGATATCAATCGGGCTCTACGTTAATTAAAGTTAAACGCGTCCCTTCCCCTTCAACTCCTCCTTCACGATGTCCAGGATTTTCCTCGCGATGATCGTCTTGTAGTCCTTCTCCAGCTTCACAACCCTCGAGTCCGTGATCACTATCACCTCGTTGTACTCGGAGGCGAAGGCTATGTCCTTCCTGTAGGCGTTGTTCGCCACTATTACGTCGAAACCGTGCTTCTCCTTCTTCCTCTTGGCCTTATCGATCAGCTCCTCGTCGCTCTTGGCGGTCTCCGCGGCGAAGCCTACTAGGAACACGCCCGGCCTTCTCGCCCTGGCGGAGACCTTCTCGGTCCTCTCGAACTCTACCGTCGGGACCTGGGTTGCACTATCTAATTTCGCCTCGGCCACCGTCCTAAACCTGTAGTCAGCGGGGGCGCCCGCCAGGATCACCACGTCATAGCCGGCGTTGACGTGCCTTTCGACCTCATCCGCCATCTGAGAGGTAGTCTCGACCCTCACGGTCTTGGAGTACGGCCTGTGGTTGGTACATAGAGGCCCGTGGATCAGGACGACGTCGGCCCCCCTGAAGAGGGCCTCGTTGGCTACGGCGACCCCCATGGTGCCGGAGCTGGGGTTGCTGACGAACCTCACGGGATCCAAGTACTCCCTGGTCGGGCCCGCTGTCACCAAGACCCTAAGGCCCTTGAGGTCTTTCCCCCTCAACAGGTAGCTGACCGTGAAGTCGCTCAAGTAGTCCAGCTCCGGGTAGTGGGCCACGTCCCTGACCAGGATGGGTTCAACAACCTCCACCCCCATCGACCTCAGCTTCTCTATTTGCCCCCTCATGGCTACGTACATCTGCTTGTGCATGGAGGGCACCACAATTATCGGCTTCCCGTCGCCGAGGAAGTTCAGGGCTGTTGCAGTTACTGGGGTGTCTGCGATCCCGTTCGCTATTTTGGCTATGGTATTGGCTGTGGCAGGCGCTATTACGAAGGCGTCGTGCTCCTCCTCGAGGGTCACGTGCTCCAACCTCCAGGTGAGCTCCGTGATCGCCTCCCTCCCCGTGGCCCAGGAGAAGAGCTCCTTGCTGACCAGCCTCTCCGCGTCCCTGGTCATGATCACCGTCACCCTCGCCCCCCTCCTCATCAGGGCCCTCGCGAAATCCACGCTCTTGTAGATGGCAACGCTCCCTGTGACTCCAAGGAGAACCCTCTTGCCGTCGAGCTCCCTGCTGATCTCGCCGATTATCCTTTCAGAGGGGTGCATGCAAGGTTTTTAGGCGTCGTGGGGTCTTTTAAGCTCATGGAGCTCGCCGTAAAGGGAAACGAATCAAACGTGGTCATAAGGAACGTCAGGCCCAGCGACATCAACGGTGTTATGAGGGTCAACAGGGCCGCTTTGCCAGAGAACTACCCTGCCTACTTCTTCGAGGACCACATAAGGAACTACCCTGAGGCCTTCTTCGTGGCCGAGGTGGACGGCCAGATAGTGGGCTACATAATGCCGAGGGTGGAGTGGGGGATGAGCTTCTTCGACCCGAAGGCTTACGTTAAGAAGGGCCACCTGGTGTCCTTCGCCGTCCTAGCCGGCTACAGAAGGAGAGGCATAGGTACAGCCCTGCTCTCCCGCTTCATGGACGCCATGAAGAACGTTTACGAGGTGAACGAGGTCTACCTGGAGGTCAGGGTGAGCAACCTGGACGCGATTAGGCTTTACGAGAGGTTCGGCTTCCTTAAGATGAAGGTGTTGAAGTACTATTACGCTGACGGAGAGGACGCCTACTTGATGGCGGTGAAGCTCAGCTCGTAAGAGTTCCTTTTGTCGTCGTAAACGACGTAGTACCCTCTGTCCAGGGCCCCAACGGAGATTACCCTTGTGTCGGCTATCCTGTACTCCAGCTGTTGTTCCGCGTGCCCGTGAAACACGAGGTCGGGCTTCTCAGACAGTATGAAAGCGAGGACCTCCTGGTACCCGGACTTGACCCCGAACCGAGGGAACCCGAAGGGTGGGAAGTGGAACAGGTGAGCCTTGATCTCGGGCCTCCTGAGGGGCCTCAGGAACCTCTGAACCGAGGGAACGTCGGCCTCCCCTGGGATGCCGTAAACCAGGTTAAGCCTTTCCGGGCACTCGACGTCTCCCAAGCTAATTATCTGACCTGGAAACCCTCGAGCAACCCTTACGCAGGTAGCCCTTGTAATCAGGGTGAAGGGACCACCACCTGTCATACAGGTCTAAGAAGGAGGCGACCGCTATTATATCAGCCGTCGAGCCCGGGTTAAGGCCGTTGGAGATCAGGTATGAGTCTAGCTCCTCAACCGTTATTTCCCCCTTGAGGGCGGAACAAGCCATCTCTGAGACCAATAAGGCGGTCCTAGAACCGTGCTTCCTCATTATCAGCCCGTCCGGACGTTCGCAGAGCAACTGCAGGAAGGCCCCAACCAAGCCGACCTCCCTCAACAGCCCGAGCGCCCTTAAGGTCAGCCTGTAGCCCCCCACCAGGTCGCTGACGATCTCGTCGTGGTTTGAGGAATCCAGGAGGAGCTCGCTCAGGCTTCCCTTGTAGCTCCTGTAATCCTTACCCACCTCGAGCCTCCCCAAGTAACTGGGAGGGGCGAGCGATATCGCCTTGAGGAACCAGTCCGCCTCCTCCTCGTCCAACGCCCTGACCAGCTGCGACGCCCTCTTTACGAGCTCGTCGCTCGAGGACGCGTTAGGGGACTCGTAAAGCAAAGGATAAAGTAGGATTGCGGTGCCCAGGATCGAGTAGGAGTAGCCTAATTTCGTCACCTCCTGAATGGACTCGTACATGGGCTTATACACGCCCTTCCTGCCTAGGTAACCGTACACGCACGCCTTGGCGTAATAAGCTGTCGAAAGAGTAGCGGAGGTGACTAAGTCGAGGTAAGTCACCGAGCCTATGTCCCTGAACCTGCTGGCGTTTCCGGGCTTGCTCTCGCTCGTCTCGATTAAGGTAGCGGTCGAGGCCAGCGAAGCGACGCTGTCACAGTACTCTCCTAACTCTGGCGGGTACGTCCCTGTCCCCGAGTAGTAAGACCTTTTCACTCCCGCACTTCATGAGCATCCCCCTCGCTTTAACCTTTCTTGAGGAGTAGAGCAACCACGAGAATATGCCCTCGTAAGAGACGACCTTGTCTACTCCGCTCTTAGCCTCCACCTCCGAGGGGTAAACCAACGCCCCGTACTGGTTCGGGTTCAACTCCACCTCTCCCTCGAACGGGCCCAATTTAGTGCAAACGTCCTTACAGTAACCCTTAGGTCGAGGGTCGACGAAGCCTATGGAGTACTTGAGGCCCCTGTATACTCCCCTTAGCTTCACGCTGTAAAGCTCCCTGACCTCCTCCGCCTCCAGACCGTAGTTTTCTGCGGCTTCCACAAGCCATTGCCGGTCGACCTCGCCTCCCTCGAAGGACTCTAGCACCTCGAACGCCTTCCTTTGGCCGTAAACCACTAAGTCTAGGTCGGACCCCTCGTGCTGTATGCCGAGCATGTAGGATCCCCCAACGCCCAGGCCTTCGGACCCCAGGAGCTGAATTAGCTCTAATGCGACTTGAGGCAGGGCGTTGCCTCTCACGAGGTTCCTCAACGCTTCGAGCGGCCTGAAGGCCTTCACTACCTCGCTGAGCCTGACCACGGGAAAGCTGACTCCGTAGCATGGCTCGAAGAGGAACTCCTGGCTGAGTTTCAAGACGTTGTGAACCCCGTACCTCTTGAGGGCTCTCTCGTAGCCCCTCCAAAGGCCTTTGCCAGTGTAAACGTACTTCAGGTAGGCGAACCTGTAACCGGGAGGGTTGTAGTTGGTGAAGACCACGTAGACCATTCCCTCTCTCGTGAGCAGGGCGTCCTTATCGAGGGTCTGAAGCCCTTCTTTCACGGCTATCATCGTTAACTCCCATGTGAGGCTCTCGTCATTCCCTCAACAGCTCTTGTATCCGTCTCAAGGGTAAGGTGACGTGATCCAGCGGCGTGCCCTCAGCCCTCAAGGAGTCCATGAGGTAGGAGCACCTCGACCCGTACCACGCGTTCGCTATGATCGCCGCCCCCACGGCGGCCTCTTTGAAAGGGAAACTGTGCTTTATCCCCACGGGGAACTCCTCCTTCCTCTTCCCGCTGACTATTATCGGCGCCCCGATCTCCTTGGAGTACCACTCCGCGATCATCCTGGTTATTTCGATCACCCTAGTGGGGTTAGACGGTTTGTAAATGTCCGACTTCCCCAGAGGTCCTGTCAGCTGTGCCACTTCCCCGTCTATACAGCCCAGGCTCCCGTAACCCGGAAGAATCGTGCCCCCGAAGCCGTCGATGATCTTCCTATCCTTAACTACTACCACTGCCGTGAAGGCGGAGCCGAACTCCACCAGGACGAAGCTCTCGTACATGGTCATATAGAAGATCGCCGAGGAGACCTTGTCCGCAGTACCCATGTCCACGACGTTAAACTTCCTGTGCTCGGGGACGCTCGTGAGCTCCACCACGCCAGGTATCGTGAACGAGTTCTCTATGGTCCTGGAGATTCTGAGGAAGCTCCTGAGGGGACCGTCCTTCCTGGGATCGTCTAGGCTCATCAGGAAGATCTTCTCGTCGTCTATCTCGCTTCCCCTAACGAACGGAAGCCCGAAGCCTGATGGTAGGGCTACTGCCTTGGGTTTGAACGACTTAAGGAGCCTAACTATCTCGTGAACGTCCTTCTGGAACTTGAACGAATTCCACTCGTAGTACCTAATCAGTCTACAGTTATCGTCGACCACAGCCAGCGCTGTAGAGACCGTGCCAGGATCGAAGCCGGCGAAGGTCATTGAACGTACGACACCTTGACCACGTTGGTTAACCTCTCCACGCTCAGCTTCGCCGCGGTGGTTTCTATGAGCGAGTCGGCGAACGCCTCGAACTCCTCCGCGTCGGTGTCGCTGAGGAACATGAACTGTACTGAGGTCCTAGACCCCGACTTACTCCCCTTGGACATGGCGACGATCTCGAGGGCCTTCATCACGGCCATATCGAGGTCCCTTTCGTTAAACGTTCCCTTGAGGACGGTGCCGAGGGCTTGTCCCAGTTCCCTCCAGCCCCCCTTAGGCTTTATTTCGGCGAAGCGCGTCAAGGTGTCCAGGACTTTGTACATTATGAGTACCTCGCTGGGGGATATACCTTCCTTGAGCATCTTGAGACCGGTCTCGACTAGCAAGTTGGTGAGCGTGTAGACCTTCATTCCGGCGGACTCAGCGTAACTCCTCAGATCCTCGTAAACGTCGGACCTCATGAAGCATGGTGACCTCGAGCTCTTAACCGACAAGAATAAACCCCTATGACCTTATGCGGTTATGTATATAAGTGTATACAATACTACAGCCTACTCCCCAGCCGTTATGACCTTCCCCTTAACGACCTTAACGACCACCAACCCGCCTGAGCTCGAGAAGGACACTATCGAGTACCCAAAAGCCTCGAGAAACCCCTTGATAGTCCTGTAAGCGAAGTCCGAGACCTCCTCCGTGAAGAGCGGAGCCTTGAAAACGGCCTCTATCTGGTCATCGTTCTTATTGTTGCTAAGGAGTTCTAGATAAGGTGCTAAGACTTTCAAGAACTCAAGCATATCGTTATGATCGCTGACCAACCCGTCGTTCTTCAAGTAAACCGCCAGCCCCCTTGTGAACTTCTCGACCTCCTCTAGGAACGAGGTATAGGCCTCGCTGTTCACTCTCCTTACCTCTTTAAGCAAGGGCATTAGGACGGATAGAGGGAGTTTAATTATCCCCAGCTTATCGAGGGTCCTTTGCGCTATATAGGAATTCCCGAAGCTCGTGTATTTCCCCTCGAACCTCATGATCTTGGCTGACTCCTTCAAGGATGAAGACAGTAGACTCCTAACTATCTCTTCCTCCGCCTTGTTAGAGTCCTTATACGACTTGACAGACGTTACGCTTTCGACGGACTGTTTGAACTCTTCATAGACGGACTCTGGCATCGGAACCAGCTTGTGTGATTCCTTCTCTCTCCTTTTGGACAAGACCTACACGGATGTTACTCCCCATTCTCTATAAATTCGTTTCAGTGGCTGCCCACAGAGAAGTCACCGATCCTTTCGGCTCTTTCTCATCACACCATTAACTAATCGCGCCTCGTATTACGTCTTATTATTTAACTCCTTATGGAATGGTGGCGGGGGAAATAGCGGCGCCTGGACTTGAACCAGGGACCTCGGGGTTTCCCCACGCCGTGTGAGGCGCTTATGAGCCCCGCGGGCTACCAGGCTGCCCTACGCCGCTACCCTACCCCGCCTTGTGAATATTTGTCCTACGCAATTTAAGTTTGTCCTTACGTATGGTTGAATCGCTCGCGGAAGTCCGTTAGATTTCACCGCCCAGAATTTCGATCAATCGATTAAGAGGAAAGAAGTAAAGTGTGGCGGGCCCGCCGGGATTCGAACCCGGGACCTACGGGTCACCCCTCCGCACTATGGACGGTTAAGAGCCCGTCGCTCTACCTGGCTAAGCTACGGGCCCGAGGGTATTTCCTTAACACGCGGTTTAAAGTTTACCTACAGATACCAGGCTGATGGAAGAAAAGTTATTACGAGTGGGTAGAAATGTCTCCAAATGCCGAGGCTCTTCGGTACGGACGGAGTGAGGGGAGTAATTAACCAGGACATGACGCCCGACCTAGCGCTACGCCTGGGAAAGGCCATCGGAACCAAGTTCGGCAGAGGCAGCAAGGTTCTGGTCGGCAGGGACGTGAGGTCGGGGGGCGACATGCTAGTTAAGGCCGTTGAGGCTGGTCTGCTTTCGGTGGGCGTTAAGGTTTTCGAGGGAGGCATGGCTCCCACTCCGGCCCTTCAGTACGCCACCAAAACCCTCGGATACGATGGAGCCGTGATAGTCACGGCGAGCCATAACCCTCCGGAGTACAACGGGATAAAGGTTATCGCCAACGACGGGATAGAGGTGGACAGGGAAGTCGAGGAAGAGATAGAATCGTATTTCTTCGAGAACAGGTTCAACACGACCTCCTGGTCGGAGAGCTACGGCGAGGTGAGAAAGGAGGACAGGGTCGTGGAGACGTACGTTAACGGGATCCTCTCGCATGTCGACACCGCGAAGGTTAGGTCTAAGGGTTATAGGGTGCTGATAGACCCAGCCAACAGCGTGGGGGCGATAACTAGTCCTTTGGTGGCTAAGGCGTTGGCCTCTAAGGTCTACACGATCAACGGTCATCTCGACCCGCTCTTCCCCGCGAGGGTTCCGGAGCCCACCTTCGAGAGCCTGACCGAGACCTCCAACGTCGTTAAGGCCCTCAGGCCCGACCTCGCCGTGGCCCACGACGGCGACGCGGACAGGGCGATATTCCTGGACGAGAACGGCGTGATACACTGGGGCGACAGGAGCGGCACCTTGCTCTCCTACTGGGCCCACGAGAAGAACCCTAACCTGCCCAAGAGGATATTCACGGCGGTCTCCAGCTCCAGCCTAGTTGAGGAGTACCTGGGCAGGTACGGGATCGGAGTGGAGTGGCTTAAAGTCGGGAGCGTCGGGATAGCTAGAGAGCTCCAAAGGAAAGGAGGGGTAGCTGGCTTCGAGGAGAACGGCGGCTTCATGTACCCGCCCCACCAGTTCGTTAGGGACGGCGCAATGAGCATGGCCCTAATGTTGGAGCTGATGGCCTTCGAGAACGAGAGCCTCTCCTCCCTGTTCTCGAGGCTTCCCAAGTACCACCTGGTTAAGACTAAGGTGCCTCTAAAAGGCGACGTCAACAAGGCCTACGAGAGTGTCAGGAACGCCTTCTCTTCCTCAGCCAGGAAAATAATAACGATAGACGGCATCAAGGTGATCTCGGACGACTTCTGGTTCCTCGTGAGGAAGAGCGGGACGGAGCCCATAGTTAGGATATTCGTAGAGGCGAAGGACGAGAGCCAGGCGAAGGAGCTGGCTAACGAGCTGATCAAGCTGGTGGGTGAGTCGCAGTGAAGTACAGGCTAATGGATCTCCTAGCCTGCCCCATGTGCAAGACCTTCCCGCTCAATCTAATTGTGCTCTCGGAGAAAACCGTCGAGAGGAGTCCGCCGGATCAAAGGAGGCCCATATGTGAGCTTTACTGCGGCTATAGAAACGTGAAGACCTCGGAGCTACAGAACCCGCCGTGCGACGAGTGTTACAAGAAGGAGATAGTAGAGGGCTTCCTTTACTGCCCCAACTGCAAGAGGTGGTACCCGATAATCGATGAGATACCGAGGATGTTGCCGGACAAACTGAGAAAGAAGGAAGAGGAGCTGGCCTTCCTGAAGAAGCACGCCTCCAAGTTGCCCAAGAGCCTCGTCGAAGAGGGTCTCCCGTTCAACTTGAAGACCGCCTAAGGCGACGCGCTGGGTTTTCGCCTGAGCTTGAGACGACGTCATATTATCGATTTATTAGCCTAGTAAGGCGATAGTATAGTAAGGGTACCGGAATGGAAGGAGGATTTCTCGCCAACCTAGACGAATGGATCAAGATGCAGAAGAACCTACTTGAAACGGCTAAGGAGATGGAGAAGAAGCTGAACTCCGAGGAGATGGACAGGCTCGACATGATCCTAGAAACTAGGACCGCGTTTCAACACATGATGAGGACGATTAAGGCCTTCGATAACTGGCTTCAGGACCCCATGGTGCTCAAACACATGCCGAAGGAGATGCTGGAGGACGTACTTAAGACGGTCTGGAGCATGTTCGAGACGCTGTTGGAGTTAGACATAAGACACACAAGCCAGTTCAGGGAACTAGTCGCCAAGCTAGGGAAGGAGGGTAAGTTGGACCCGCTCATCTGGAACAGGCCACTGGGTCTCGAGGAGAGCCAACAGAGCAGGAGAGGACCCTTCACCACTATGTGAGAACCGACATCAAATTAGTTTCCATATAAATAAACTAACCTAAAATTTTAATTATTTCAACTGTTTAAAACCCTCTTCCTCTCCTCCTGGATCTCAGCCTTTGTTCCTCGTCGATCGCCTTTATCTTTTCCTTTAATTCTTGAATCAACGAAGTCAGCTGGTTCTTGAAGGCCTCGTCGACGGGGTTGCTCTCCAGGAAGTCCTTGCCGTTGGAACTCACTTTCAGCATTTTAGCCTGATCGTTTTCTAGGAGGCCCAGGTAAAGCAAGGCTGTCAGATCGTCCTTAACCTGCGGACTCGTCACGTTATTCCCTAATGTAACTATGTTATAGCCCAGGTCGAGGCCCTTGTTCTTCAACTCGCTGATGGCGTATAGGAGGGCCTTCTCGGATATGCCGTCGAAGTTGCTTATGAGGTAGAGCAGTTGGAGCTTCCTCTTATCCTCTTTTACGGAGTCCGAAGTCACGACCTGTTTCGTAACGAGCTTAAGCTCCTTCGACTTCGTCTGGCTTCCGGGCTGAGACAAACTTACCCCCTTAGCTTTTCCTTCTTAATATCCCTTTAATATGTTAACTATCTCCAAAGCGGCGGCGTACGGGTCCTTTGATTTGGTGATCGCGCCTCCCACGACGAAGATCGAAACTGGTAGGTGAAGGAGCTCCTTAATCCTTTCGGCGTTAAGCCCTCCGGCCACTGAGACCATTACCCCTAATGACGCGACCTCCTCAATCTCCCTCTTCATGTCGGCGACCGTTATCTTCCTAGCCTTCTGAACGTCCAGACCCACGTGGAGCCCAATGATGTCAGCGCCCAACTCGGCGACCCTTTCGGCCCTCTTGACCACGTCCTTCACGTTTATCATGTCCACCTGGACCAGTATGTCCGACTCGTGCGCTCTCGAGACCGCGCTCTCTATCGTCGAGTCGTCCATCGCGCCGAGCACCGTCATGATGGAAGCTCCAGCCCTCTTGGCTATTTCCGCCTCCACGTCGCCGGCGTCCGCCGTTTTCGTGTCTGCTAGTATTATCCTGTCGCTTCCTGAGGCTTCCTTTATCGCCTTTATTCCAGCTATACCGTGGGACTTCACCAGCGGAGTTCCGGCCTCAATTACTGTGGCCCCAGCCCTGCTGACCTCCTTTGCCGTCTTAACCGCGGGCTCCAAATCGATGTAATCCAGCGCTACTTGGAGGTGCCTCCCCGTCTTCAGCCTGGAAACCAGACCGCTTATCGGCATTCCTAACGTGAAGTAAACGAAACTAGTACTTAACGTCGAACCAGTTAAAGTTTAAATCAATAGTAAGGCGAATTTGAGCTGTGATTTCCGTTGGTTAAGTACGTCATAATTACGGGGGGAGTCCTGTCGAGCGTAGGTAAGGGCACTATCTCGGCCTCGACAGGGCTTCTCCTTAAGTCCATGGGCTACAGCGTCACGCTCATCAAGATCGACCCGTATCTGAACGTCGACGCGGGCACCATGAACCCTTACATGCACGGCGAGGTATACGTCACGGAGGACGGTGCTGAGACGGATCTCGACCTCGGCCACTACGAGAGGTTCGTCGACGTCATAATGACTAGGTACAACAACATAACCGCGGGCAAGGTCTACTTCGAGGTCATCAGGAAGGAGAGGGCCGGCGATTACCTGGGGCAAACGGTGCAGATCATTCCACACGTTACTAACCAGATAAAAGAGATGGTCCGAGCGGCACAGCAGTACAGCGGGGCTGATGTGGTCATAGTTGAGATAGGAGGAACGGTGGGAGACATTGAGGGGTTACCCTTCCTAGAGGCGATGAGACAGCTCGCCCTCGAGGAGGAGGGTAACGTTGTGTTCGTTCACGTCGCCTTAGTCGAGTACCTGAAGGCCACCGGAGAGCTCAAGACTAAGCCTTTACAGCACAGCGTACAGGAGCTCAGAAGAATTGGCATACAACCTAACATCATAGTCGCCAGGTCCGAGATCCCTCTGGACGAGGAGACGCGTAAGAAAATAGCGTTGTACACGAACGTGAAGCCTGAACACGTTTTCTCGAGCTATGACGTTAGCCTGATCTACGAAGTTCCATTGATATTAAGGGCCCAAGGGTACGACAAGGCCCTCGCCGATAAACTCAACATAGAATACAGGACTCCCGACTTGTCCAAATGGGAGGAGTTCGTTGACAGGGTCAAGAAAGCGAATAAACCCGTGAGGATCGCTTTGGTAGGAAAGTACGCTAAACTGAAGGATAGCTACCTGAGCATAAAGGAGGCCGTTATCCATGCCTCGGCCTATCTGGGGCTCAAGCCTCAGATGGAGTGGATAGACTCCGTGGAGTTAGAGACGGACGAAGAGGCCCTCAAGAGGCTCACCACCTTTGATGGTATCGTAGTGTTGCCTGGGTTCGGCGCAAGGGGGGCGGAAGGGAAGATAAAGGCCATCAAGGTGGCGAGGGAGAACAACATCCCATTCTTGGGAATATGCTTCGGTCTCCAGCTGAGCGTGGTGGAGTTCGCGAGGAACGTCGTAGGCCTGAAGGGCGCTCACTCGACCGAAATAGACCCTAACACGCCTCATCCAGTGATCGATCTACTCGAAGACCAGAAGAACGTCAAGGAAGTCGGGGGTACAATGCGTCTGGGGGCGCAGAAGATTATCCTGAAGGAGGGGACTACAGTTCACAAGCTATATGGGACCTCCGTGATTTACGAGAGGCACAGACACAGGTACGAGGTGAACCCCAAGTACGTGGATCTCCTGCAGAAGCACGGGATGGTGATCTCCGGAGTAAGCGAGAAGGGCCTAGTGGAGTTCATAGAGTTGCCTAACCACAGGTTCTTCGTGGCTACACAGGCCCATCCGGAGTTCAAGAGTAGGCCGCTGGCGCCCTCACCGTTATTCGTAGGCTTCCTCAAGGCCGCCGCTGGGCTTTAGGACGATTATCACCCGTTCGACCTTAGGCCTTATCACCTTTTTCACCCCTTTAACCCCAGGGACGTAGACCGACTCAACTAGGCCAGCGCTTTCGAGCACGCTTATGTGCGTGCTTACCGTCCCTTTGCTCAATCGGAGCCTCTCGCTCAGTTCGGTCACGCTCAACTCTTCCTCGTAGAGCATTCGCAGTATGTTTACTCTTGTTATGGACGAGAGGGCCTCTATTACCTTCATCATATCCTCCAGGTCTTCAACCACTAGGTCCATTCAGACCGAATTCTTCACATGGCCTTCGGTTGAAAAGGGAAACAGCCTCTCGTGAACAGTTTTCAGGACTAAGGCGGTTAGGTTTATATGCAGATGACGGAAGCAAAGTTTTGAGTCAGCGTTGCAGGCGAAAGTCGAGAACCCCCTCAGGGGTTTAAGGCTGGCTACTAACAAGCTGGTGTTCGTCAAACTAAAGGACGGTTCAGGATACATAGGAACTCTGGAGCAAAGCGACTCTACCATGAACCTGATCTTAAGGGACTGCGTGGAGATCAGCGAAAACGGGACTGACATGAAAGCGAAGTACGGGAGGGTTCTAATTAGAGGAAGCAACGTCCTTTACGTCAGCGTGGATTACGAGACAATCGTAGGGAAATAAACGCATGAACATTTAAACGGAAGCTGACGAGTGTGACCCAATGAGGAACATCCACGTCCAGCTGAGCCATTGGGCGGACGTCGATAACCTGGAGGTTGAGCTGGTCGAGAGGAAAGGCACGGGCCATCCTGACTTCATTGCGGACTCCGCTTCCGAGGAGGCCAGCAGGAGACTCTCATTATATTACTTAAAGAACTACGGCGTTATCCTGCATCACAACCTTGACAAGACCTTAGTAGTGGGAGGACAGGCAGTTCCGAGGTTCAAGGGAGGTGAAGTCGTTCAGCCGATTTATATCATAGTCTCAGGAAGGGCTACTACCGATGTGAAGACGGAGAGTGGCGTGGAAAGCGTTCCGGTCGGAACTATAATAATTGAGGCTGTAAAGGACTGGCTCCGTAACAACTTCCGTTACCTCGACCCCGAAAGGCACGTGGTGGTTGACTACAAGATCGGTAAGGGCAGTGCGGATCTGGTCGGAATCTTCCAAGCCTCAAAGGGGGATCCGCTCTCGAACGACACTAGCTTCGGCGTCGGGTTCTATCCCTATTCTACGCTCGAGAACCTTGTCTACTCTACGGAAAGGCTGTTGAACTCTAAGGAGTTCAAAGCGAAGGTCCCAGAAGTGGGGGAGGACGTGAAGGTAATGGGCCTGAGGAAGGGAAAGGACATAGAGCTGACCATCGCGATGGCAGTGATTAGCAAGCTGGTGAGCGACGTGAATAACTACCTAGCAGTGAAGGAGGAGGTCAAACAGGCTGTCCTGGACTTAGCCTCCAAGATAGCTCCCAGCTACAACGTGAAGGTTAACGTGAACACCGGAGATAGGGTGGACAAGGGGATACTTTACCTGACTGTCACTGGCACCTCTGCGGAGCACGGGGACGATGGGATGACGGGAAGGGGTAACAGGGCTTCGGGACTCATAACCCCCATGAGGCCCATGTCACTTGAGGCAACTGCCGGCAAGAACCCCGTGAATCACGTCGGCAAGATGTACAACGTGCTGGCTAACGTGATAGCAAAGAAAGTTGTGGAACAGGTTAAGGACGTGAAGAGCGCCCAGGTAGAGATCCTTGGTCAGATAGGCAGGCCGATCAGTGACCCCTTGATAACTAACGTACAGGTTCACACTTATTCCGGTCAGCTGACGGCTGACATAAGGAGGGAAATCGAGGGGATAGCGGACGAGCAGCTTGCCAGAGTCACTAAGCTCACGGAGGACATACTGGAGGGGAGGGCTCAGCTCTTCTAAGAAGCCCACCTCTTCTTTCTATATTCCTCTAACATCTTAACCAGATCACTCGTCTGAATCCCTTTCTTGTTCAACATTTCCCTTTCGAGCTCGACCTTGAGGACCTCCAGGTCCTTCAGGACGCTTACGTCCACTATGGCTATCTCTCTCCCGAAGTAATCGAAAATCCTAGTGCTGATTTCCTCCCCTAGCACGAAGGCCTTACCGTCCTTTATTTCGAGCACGCCGGGTTGACCAGGCCTGATGAGGACCTTCCTGCCCGATAGGACTTCCTGGACTAACGATTCTAGTTTAGACCTTTCCTGCGTTTCCCTCTCGAGGGCTTTCTCCAGATCATGTAGCTTCGACCTTAGGAACTCAACGCGCTCGCTTAGCTCATAGACCTTCCTGTCCTTAAGCACCTCGACCTTGTAAAAGGTTTTCAACTCCGTGAGTTTCTCCTCTAGCTCAGCCTTCTCCCTCGCTAGTGCCTTCACCTTCGCCTTGAGCTGCTCGAGCTCCCTGATCAACTCAACGGGGGGCCTGTACTCGACGGGTCCTCCGACCTTCTTTATATCCTTAGCCTCGGTAGCGGTTTTCTCGAGGCTTTTCTCTATTTGCTCCTCCACGCAGTCAGCAACGGTTCTTCCAGAAATGATGCACGATATCACGGAGTCCTCATCTATGTCGATGTCCAGTTTCCTCAAAGTAGACTCGGCCTGTCTCAGCTTCCTGCTTATTTCCCTGAAGGCCTTCAGGGCCGCGGCGAGGGAGTCCCTGACGTGCGTATCATCTATCTTGAGACCGTGTTCGTTAGCGTACTCCTGAACCATCTGGGCCTTCTCCTCGACCGTTAAGGACTTCTCTGGATAGAACAGCTTGACGCCCCCCAGCTGACTAGCCAACTTCCTGACCGTGTCGCTAGGAGGATTGACGTCGGTGGCTATTATCACTGGGTTACCGAACTTCCTGATGATCTCTATCACGTCGAGTCTGTCCATGGAACGCCTGCTCGTGAAGTAGACCGGGTTGCCGTAGACGTCTATTATCGATATACCCGTCTCTATCCCTGGATCCACCCCTACTATCAGTAACCTCTCGCTCTTCCTCTCGTCTTGAAAGATCAGCTTGCTTTTGTAGACCGGCTTGAGGTCTACCTTGACAGACTGTGTGCTCACCTTCCTTACTAAGCCGTAAAGGCTCTCCCTAGGGGCGTAGACTACGAAGACTGCCTTCTCCACGCCCGCTTTGCTCCGTTTTACCACGTAATCGTAATCAAACCCGTTGTTGTCTAAAGCCTCCTTTATCTTCCTCGCGACTCTCAAAACGGTTGCCCTGACGTTTCTCTTGTACCTGTTACTGCTCATCCCGCCCTTGGAGGTCGTCCTGCCCTTGCTGATTACGATCTTGGTCTTAGACTCGTAGGCGTTTATTACAGTTCCGACGCCTTTGAGGGCAAGGATCGCGTTAATTAGGGCTGTCTTAGTCGGCCTGGGTTTGCCCTGCACGTCGATGGAATACCTCCTGGCGACCTCGACTAGATCGTCGAACTTGCCCTGGTTGAGGTTAACCTGAACCAGCTTTACCTCAGGGGGCAAAAGCGACAGGACCTTGACGACTTCCCGCTCGTTCGAGCCTAGCTCGAACACGTTGTCGAGGGCTATTAGGTTCGGCCTTAACTCCCAAGCCAGCCTTATCAACTTGCTGAGCTTCACGTTCTCCTCCTTAAGCAGGATCTTCTCGTTATCGATAACGACGACTGAGTAAGTCGGCTGGGAGCTAGCCTGAGGACTCTTACCGGGCTCTATGTCAAGCCCCAGGACCCTCATGCTTCCCCCTTAACGTAACTTAACGCCCAGCCTGGGTCCTCTTCTATCCCGAACCTCTTGCTGAAGAAGCCCAATATGTTGTTCACGTCCCTCTCGAGAAGCCACTCGTCCTTCTCGGCCTGAGGCCAATCTATAACGTAGGGCTCCTCTGCCCTGATTATCACGTTATATTCGCTCAGATCCCCGTGGGCTTTATTGCACTCAACGTAGGCGACCCTCTCCGTGGCTAAGATGGCGTCCAAGACCTTCTTTGGTTCCTGGAGCTCCTTGACCCTCTGGAGTGGCTGTCCTTCTATGAACTCCATGACTACCGCGTTATAGGAGTAAGCGTAAGGCGTCGGAACGTTTCCGTAGTTCCTCTTGACGCAGTCCAGCGTCTCGAATTCGTTCTTGGCCGACTCCGTGCTCAGTATTATCCAAGGTACCCTTTCAGGCAGGCCTCTCAGTTTCCTCGCGTTCTTGAAGCTGGATCTACCTATCCTCAGGAACTTTATGGCGAGCGGGTCGTCGTTGAAAGAGTAACCCAAGTAGACCGCGCTCTCCTTACCCTCGCCTATTACAGCGCTCACCTCCTTAACGACCTTACGCCTTATCAGGTCCCTTATGGCCAAGGCATCAAGTCCCGAGAAGGTGGGTTTGAGTGAGACCTCGCCCATGATCAGCTGTTTAGACACAAGCCTCAACCTGAAGAGGCGGTCGGAAACCACGTTAGCCTCCTTCTCCGTAAGGCCGAACCTGCTCCTAAGCATCGAGACCGGGACGTACTCCCTGCTCCTGGCCTGATCCAGTAGGAACGCTAGGGCCCTCTCCTCGATCTCATCGAGTAAAGCAGCTCTCTCGACTACGCTGAGCCTCAACCCTATTGTAAACTCGAAAACCCACCTTTTATTTAGTCACGGCTAAGACCTTCGTCCTCCCGGGCAACAGCCTCTCGATGTCCTTCTTAAGTGCCCTGAGTCCCTTTAGCCCAGTCTCCTTCTGTAGCACCCTGATTACCTTCTCAGTTGCCTGGGAGGGGTCTTCTTCGCCTGGAACCAGCTTAACGTACTTCTCGCACCTCCTCCTCACAGACTCCTCGCTTCCCACGAATGGCCTATATGAGCCCTCGTAGTTCTCGAGGCAGAGGTAGAGCTCTAAAGGCACTTTCAAGTAGTTCTTCTTCCCGTATACCATGAAGGAGCCCTTCGGCAAGTACTCCCCCGATGGAGGGCTCTTGGAGACCTGATCGCCCTTCACCCAGAAGACCTCTATGTAGCTGAGACCGACCTTCCAGGCTTTGGAATAAGCGGCCGCAATCGTCGCGGCGTCCCTTATGTCTTCTTCTGTCGGCTCCTTCTCGCACTTCAGAACCGTAGCGGCCGCTCCTTGTATGTCAGCGTGTAAGAACACGTCGTTGGGGTCCAAGTACTTCTTCACTATACTCTCGTTCTGGTCCGCGTCTATTCCTGCTAAGATTAGGAGGCCGTTCCTGGTGAAGGACCACCTGAACCTTTCGTACCACTCCCTCTTCCTGACGGAGATCCTGCTCTCGGAGACTCTCTCTTCAATTTGTGCTTCCAGGTTCGCCAGCTTCGCTTGCAATTCCTGAAGGGCCTCCCTCGCCTTCTTCGCCTTCGCCTCCAATTCCTTCGCCCTCTCGTAGATGAGTCCTAAGTTCCGGTTCAACCCGATGGAAGGGTCGAGCTCCACCTCTATCCCGTCAATCGAAACCTTGACCTTCCCCTTCTTGTCCTTCAGCATTTCCTCATAAGTGGGGTATTCCGCTCGAATCTTGTCCGCCAACTCCCTGAGCTTCTTCGCCTCACCCTCGTAAGCCTCAATGCTCCTCTTCACCTCGTCTATCGTCGTTTCGAGCTTCCTCTTCTCCTGCTCTAACGCCTCCCTGAGTTTCCTTTCCCTCTCCTCCTCTTCCGCTTTAGCGAAGAACTCCTCTATTAGGTCGTTGAAACTCCCTTGGTACTCCTTACAGTTAGGGAACTCTACGGGAGCGAAGGTGGTTTCGGAGTAGCACGGCCTTATCTTGCCGGCCTTTATCCTCTCGATGAGTTCCTGGACCTTAGCCCTAGCGGCCTCAAGCTCCTCGGGGGTCGTAGCCTTGATCCCCAACCCTTCGACTATCTCCTGAGGGATTCCCAATATCCTCCTTACGTCGCCCTTCTTGAGGAGCTTCTGCACCTCTTCCGGGCTTAAGGCCTGCTGAGGAGGTGGCCTGTACAGCAATCCGGGCTTGAGCTCGCGGTCCTTCATTTCCCTGGACTCATTCACGAAGAGGATCTTCCCTTCCTGTGACAGAACCGCGAGAACCCCCCTAGTTAGGAGTTCCACGAGTATTGAGTTCCCGTCGGAGAGCTTCAACACCAGTATCCTCTCGTTACCTAAAGTCTCGACCTCCTTGATGAACCTCTCCCTGATCAAAGCCCTCAGGTTCTTCACCTTACCGCTAACCTCAACGGGCCTGGAGGTCTTGCTCAAGAACACCCTCTTCCCAGGCTCGAGGATTAGGTCCTTGTAACCGTCCCTACAGTGAAGCTTAAGGTCGTAAGCCTCGAGCCCGCTCAGTAAGCTCACGTTGTCTATCCTGCACCCCTTGATGGATTCAGCGTTCTCGACGAGCCACGCCAGGAGGTCGAAGAAGCTCATGTTCCTCTTGACGGTTATATTAAACCCCCTCCGCTCTCTATCCTCGTGGACCTTCAGGATAAAATCACCGTAATGAGGGGCGTCCTGGGGTGTATAGTGGGCGTCCTGTCGGTTCTAACCTTATCCTTATCGATTCCTCTCGCTTTTGTACTCCCCATCGTTGGGTACGGTGCCTCAGCGGTCATCGCGAGGCTTTTGGGGGCACAGTCGAAGTGGGACCTCTACCTTAGGGCGACGTACGTCTACTTCGCAGCGTGGCTTTTAATACTTCTCGTTATCTACAACCTCTTCCAATAAGGCGATGCAGAGGCAGAAGTTCATCGTCGACGCGATGCTGGGGAGGCTAGCCAGGTGGCTGAGGATACTGGGCTACGACACAGAGTACAACAAGGACTACGAGGACTGGAAGGTTCTTAAGATAGCTGAAGCTGATCGGAGGATCATCATAACGAGGGACAGGGGGCTCTGTAACAGGGCCAGGAAGAAGTCCTTACCGTGCTTCTATGTAGAGCCTGACTACGACTTAGTTAAAGTGCTTGCAATGCTCGCTAGGACCTTCAAGATAGATCTGAACGTCGACTTCAGCGTCAGTAGGTGTCCTAAGGACAACGGTATCTTAGAGAAGGTCGACGAGAGAACTTGGAGGTGTATGAAGTGTGGACAACTCTACTGGAGGGGTAAACACTGGGTTACCATCACTCAGATACTTATTAGAGCTAGAAGCGAATTGGAAAAGGAAGTTGACACTCCTCGAGATCTCAGAGCTAGACAAGGAAAGGGGGAAACAGCTGGTAAGGATAGCAAGAATGGCTATAGCGGAGAGGTTGGGGCTAGGAAGACTGAACCTGGAGGAGTTCAACGACCCGGTATTGAACAAGAAAGGGTTAGCCTTCGTAACGCTTGAGACCTATAGCGGTACCACCACTTCCTTAAGGGGATGCATAGGCTACGTTGAGGCGGTCGCCCCTATTAAGGAAATAGTGGCGAGAGCCGCGGAGGCCGCCGCCTTCAGCGACCCCAGGTTCCCTCCTTTATCGAAACACGAGCTGGACGCCGTCATAATTGAGGTCACGGTACTCACCAAACCCCAGCCCATAACGGTGAGTGACAGGCGGTATCTACCCAAGGAAATCAGGGTGGGATGGGACGGGCTAATAGTGGAGCGTGGCATAACTCACTCGGGGCTCTTGCTGCCACAAGTACCCGTGGAGTACTGCTGGGACGAGGAGACGTTCCTCGCGGAGACCTGCCTTAAGGCTGGCCTATTGCCCGACTGCTGGCTCGACGAAAGGGTCACCGTAAAGAAATTCCAGGGAATAATATTTAGAGAAGTCTATCCGAACAGTGATGATATTTCAGTGCTGAATCCTAGAGACGTTTCGTGCAAACTTTTAGAGGAGATGAAATCACTGAAGTACTGAGCTTAAAGACAACCTTAAATCTCCGCTGAGAGCAATGCGACTTTAGTCATGGAAGAGGAGTTCGCTGAACTATTCACGGACGAAGTAAGGGAGGCGTTAGTTGACGCCCTAAAGGACATGAAGAACCCGGTGGACGTACACGTTTTCATAGACTCAAACGACCCACACTGCCACTACTGTGAGGTGACTAAGAAGTTCCTCCTCTTCATGAGCGACGCCGCACCAAAAGACAACGACGGTAAATCTCTCCTTCGCGTATATATTTATGACAGGAGCGACCCCAGTAGCGCTAGCGCGTTCAAGGAGTTCAACGTAGAAAGGGTTCCTACCGTAGCGTTCTATAAGGGCTACCTAAGGTGGACGGGAGCGCCTTTAGGTGAGGAGATTAAGGCTTTGGTGGAAACTACCGTCAGGCTGTCAATCGAAGACAGCGGGCTAAGCGAGGAAACCAAGGCGGCCATTAAGGAGAAACTGAACGGGAGAGTCAAGGTAGAAACGATAGTGACCCCTTCGTGTCCGTACTGTCCTTATGCGGCCCTCATGGCGCACATGGTGGCTTATGAGGCGTGCAAGGCCGGGAAATGCAACGTTATTTCGGACGTAGTCGAAGCCTACGAGAACCAAGACGTAGCGGAGAAGTACCAGGTGATGTCAGTCCCGACCGTTGCGGTCAACGAGTCCGTGGAGTTCATCGGAGTGCCTTATGAGGACAACTTCATTACTACCCTACTTGAGAAGCAAAGAACGTAACACTGGTTTCTTAAACGGAACAAACTTTTTGCTCAAACCTCATAACCTTATTTACCTGTAAGGATGAAGCACCTCATAATCAAGCTAACCGACGAGGAATACAACGACCTAGTGGAGAGAGCGAAAAAGGAAGGTTACACCCTCCTGAGCGACTACGTTAGGTACTTACTTACGAGTTGTAGTGGATCGACCTCTCAGGCGCAAATCGACGTTTTGGCGATTACTGGGAAAATAGAGAGGAAGATACAGGACGTTCTGATGCCGTTCGCCAGCGAGATAGACACTTTGAAGAAGCAAATAGCCATGGTGTACGAGAAATTAGACGAGATTTCGGCCAACACTCGTATAACGCAGGAGACGCGAGCTCCTTCGCACGAGGAGAGGCCGCAACCCCCAAGGGAGATGAAGGAAACAGCCCCGTCTGAGAAGGTCACACAGAAAAAATGGACCGCCATGAGCGTCTTGAAGGAGCAGGGAGCTGTTTATGAGTCCGAACTGAGCTTGAGGAACCCAGACGCGTTCTTCACGAAACTGGAGAACGAGGGAGCTAAGATCATCATAACCGAAAAGGAGAGGATCGCCGTGCATCCGGATTTCTACGCAAAGTTCACGAGTGATCTGAACAAAATACGCACAGCCGACGTTAATGAGGCCGCGAACCTTCTCGATGAGAAGGAGGCGAAACTGTTCAGGAAGTTGGTGTCAGAAGGTTTGGCCTACTTCGACAGCGAGAGCCACGCCTGGAAACTGATAGTTTAATCCAAGGCCATGTCCTTAAGCGCTTTACCATCCTCGAACTTCGGTACCGTGACTCCCCTCTGGCCTTGATATTTTCCTTTATACGGGTTCTCCACAGGCGTTAGAGTCCTAGCGAACATCAAGTGGAGGAACCTGGTTCCCATCCTTAACTTCACGGGGAACTCCGAGCCTATCACCTCAATGGTCAGCTGACCCTCGAAGCCCGCATCTACTATAGTAGGAGGAATAAAGAGACCCAATCTCGCAAAGGAGGAACGCAAGTTCACGAACGCCATGACGTCGTTAGGTAACTTGATGTACTCCTCAGTGACAAGCAAAACGTGTTCGTTTGGGTAGATTACGAACTCCTCTCCCCTCTCCTTTTGGAAATAGTCCGGATCCGGGTTTTCGGGGTCAAAGGGTTTCTCAGTTTTCTTAAACCTGGCTATTTCGTTGCCGATCCTTAAATCAACCCCGTTCTCCCTTATCGTGTCGTCCCTGAGCGGGTCTATGACTATCCAGCCCTTCTCTAAGTAGTACTTGAGGTCCCTGTCTCCTAGAATCATGTCACATATGATATTCGGGGCTCAAGCGGAATTAAATGAGTGGGCCCGATCAGCGTAACTCTGACTCTTCACTGCTCTGGCTTGCCAGGTTATCATCATCGCTTATCTGCTTAATTATTACGGCTCTAAATATTGTTTTTGTGGAATTCAGACTCATAGCGGAATACTTCGACAAGCTCGAGAGGATAAGCTCCCGTATCCAGCTAACAGCGCTTTTGGCTGATTTACTGAAGAAGACTCCACCTGACGCGATAGATAAGGTAGTTTATTTAATACAGGGTAAGCTGTGGCCGGACTTCTACGGTTACCCAGAGCTCGGCGTGGGAGAGAAGTTCCTGATAAAGGCGATAGCCTTGGCCACTGGCGTTAAGGAGGAGGATGTGGAGAATCAAGTCAAAACGGTCGGCGACCCTGGAGAGGTGGCCTACAGAATTAAGGCGGGATTGGGTAGCAAACAAGCTAGCATTTACACGTTTATCGGTGGCAAGCAGGAGGGAGTGACGGTTGAGGAAACCTACGACGCCCTGTCGAAAATAGCTTTAGCTCAAGGTGAGGGGAGCAGGGACGCTAAGATAAGGATATTGGCGGGACTCCTCAAGAAGGCTTCGCCCATCGAGGCTAAGTACATTGTGAGGTTCGTTGACGGGAGGCTGAGGGTAGGCATAGGCGATGCCACGGTACTAGACGCCCTCGCTTCGGCCTACGCCGGAGGCACGGTGGCCAGGCCCGTCTTGGAGAGGGCCTACAACATGAGGGCGGACTTAGGCAACATAGCGAAGATAGTGGCGACCCAGGGCATAGAGGCCCTTAAGAACGTAACTCCCATGATAGGTATCCCAATCAGGCCTATGTTAGCAGAAAGGCTCACCGACCCTCAGGAGATCCTCACAAAGCTCGGGGGCAAGGCCTTAGTGGATTATAAGTATGACGGGGAAAGAGCGCAGATACACAAGAAGGGCGAGACGGTCTATATCTTCTCCAGAAGGCTCGAGAACATAACCCACCAGTACCCCGACGTGGTCGAGTACGTGAGGGAGTACATCAACGCCAACGAGGTCATAGTGGAGGGAGAGATAGTAGCGGTAGACCCTGAGAGCGGCGAAATAAGGCCGTTCCAGGAGCTGATGCATAGGAAGAGAAAGACTGACATAGCCGAGGCAATTAAGGAGTACCCAGTCAACGTGTATCTCTTCGATCTGATGTATCTAGAGGGCGTAGACTACACTATAAAACCGCTGCCAGAGAGGAGGGCCGCCCTGGAGAAGATCCTAAAGCCCTCGGACTACGTGAAGATAGCCCACCACATTTATGCCGATAACGTCGAGAGCCTGAAGGAGTTCTTCTACCAGGCTATATCCGAGGGCGCGGAAGGGATAATGGCGAAGAGCGTGAACAAGGACTCCATTTATCAGGCTGGAGCCAGAGGGTTCCTGTGGATTAAGCTGAAGCGTGATTACCAGAGCGAGATGGCCGACACGGTCGACCTAGTTGTGGTCGGGGCCTTCTGGGGTAAGGGCAAGAGGGGCGGGATTTTCAGCTCCCTCCTGATGGCTGCATACAATCCAGACAACGACACTTTCGAGACAGTCTGCAAGGTCGCCACGGGCTTCAGCGACGAGGAGTACGCGGAGCTCCAGAAGAAGCTAGCGGAGATCAAGAGACCCACTAAGCACCCGAGAGTGGTCTCCAAGCTCGAGCCCGACATTTGGGTGGAGCCCCAACTAGTGGCGGAGTTGATCGGTGCCGAAATCACTCTATCCCCGCTACACACGTGCTGTTACGGAAAGGTCGAGAAGGACGCGGGACTCTCAATCAGGTTCCCCAGGTTCATAAGGTGGAGGCCTGACAAAGCTCCCGAGGACGCGACCTCGGTGAACGAGATCCTCGAGATGTATAAGCTTAAGCTCAAGAAGATCGAGGAGAGACCCCAGCCGGAGGCCTAAATCAGTTTTAAAGGCTTTCAGCCTCAGCAATCCTAGTCAGCGGTTTTATTGGATAACTTCATTGCGTTTATTGCTAGCCCCGCCGATCGTAGGGTGGAGCGTTTGCAACTGGTGACTGATAGCGGCGCGATACTTCTAGGACGCAACTTCGAGATAGACGGCTACGCCAAGAGACCGTTCAGGGGCGTTACGCACTTCCACTCCGATCACATAATAGATATCGGGAAGAGCGTAAGGGACGGACTGTTCGTTATAGGTACGGAGATAACGCTGGAGGCGTTAGAGATCCTAGGCGAAAGGATACCAAAATCGAAGAAACTCCATTTGGATTACGGAGTCGAAATAGAGCTGTTAGGCGAAAGGGTCAGGCTGGAGAAAGCAGACCACATTATAGGCTCAGCCCAGTTTGAGATTAGGAGCGACGACGTTTCCTACGCTTACACCGGGGACTTCAAGAACCCTGGGAAAAGCACGGAGATCCTTAACCCAGACGTGCTAGTTATAGACGCCACCTACGGTTCCCCATCCATGAGGAGGTACTTCAGGAGCGAGATAGAGCTCCTGCTGGCGGACTACGTCAGGGATAAGCTCATCCAAGGACCCGTGGCGATCTACGCGTATCACGGCAAGATCCAGGAGGTCATGCTGGTGCTAAGGAAGCACGGCATTGACGCACCATTCATCGCTGATGGTAAGGTCTGGGAGATAACTAAGCTGGCACAGTCAAAGGGCTATGACTTCGGCACGGTGCTATCCCCGAGAACCAAAGAAGGCCGAGAGGTTATAAGGGACAATTGGTATGTCGTCTTCAAGCATTACCACGAGTTCAAGAGAAGGGACGGGAAGTATTACCACTTCGCGCTTTCGGGTTGGCAGCTTAAGGAGCCCTTCAGGGAGATAGACCCTAAGAGTATGGTAGTGGGCTATTCAAGTCACGCTGACTTCGAGGAGACCCTTTACTACATAGATAACTCGACGACCGATCACATCGTCATAGATGGATATAGATCCTCCTATGCCGAGTCTTTAGCCGCTTACATAAAGAAGAACTCTCCGAACAAGAAGGTCTACGTATCGCCGAAACGGGTGAAAGACGTGATTAGGTCGACTGAGGTCGATGACTGAGCGTCTCGATTATCTCGAAAATGGGCCGTCCCTCAGTCCTAACCCCGTCTATCCCGAAGAGTTTGAGAATAGTGGGAACTACGTCTATCACGCTCGCTTTCGTTATCCTCTTCCTCAAGTTGACCCCCTTTAGCCTCGAGATTATGACCCCACCGAAGTCACTCTTCCTGAAATACCCGTGATCGCCGCTCGCGAACTTGAACGGTACGACGTCCTCGATGATATTCACGTCCTTCCTAATGGAACTGCTCACTCCATATGGCTCGTTAACGACGAAGACTATGTCGCCCTCCCTGTCCCCTGAGGGAACTTCATTCTCGATAATGGAAGCGAAAAGCTTCCCTCCCTCGAGGCCCTCCAGCGCCCTAACTATGGTCTTTACTATCCTCTTGTATTCGTGAAGACTGATGATCCCACCTTCCTCCCTCCCCTTAACATTGAGCCTTATTACTCCGCCTCCAACGTAAATCGCCTTTGTCCTAGACCAGTTGACCTCGTCCTTATCGTTGAGCTGTAAAAGCCCTAAGTCGATGAGGAGCCTGTTTGGGAAGAACCGTTTCGTGATCTTAGCTATTCCGTGATCCGAAACGACGAAAACAGCGTCGGCCAAGTCCGCGTGCACACCGACGAATTCGTCCGCCATCCGGTAAGCCTGGAGGATCTGGCTCTCGTATTGCTCATAGAATCCGAAGAGGACGTGTTGGACGTTGTCCACTACGGGGAAGTAAGTGACTGCGAAGTCCCAATCTCTAGTTGTAAGTAAATACTTGGAATAGGATGTGAAGAACCTGGAGGCTAAGGAGGCCGTCCACATGAAGTCGTCAAGGGTGATTTGTCCCCTCTGTAACGAACGGTGATCGGAGTCCAGCATAACGCCGCTGACCTTGAAAACCCTCTCCCATAGTTCGTCCATCAGCTCCCTGTCATTGCTCCACTCGTAGGTTTGATAAGCGGCGGGCGAGACGTAAACCCCCTCTTCCTTCGCCGCCAAGAATGCGAGACCCGTCAGCTCCCTGTCCCTGCACTTGGCCCTGAAGACTATTGGACCCTCCCGCTCCCCCACGTTGACCCTTATGATCGAGTAGTCGGTCTCGCCTGGGTAGGCTATTTCGTACCTCGAACCTTCCTTCGATACGAGCCACGTTTTCCCGTGGACCCTCCACTCCCCCTCTCTCAGGAAAAACGCCTCACTGCACTTCCTCACTTTCATCCTGAAAGGATCGATCAGCTTCACGTTGGGTAAGTTCCACCTGTCGGGTAATGCCTGAGGCGAGGACGCTACAATGACTTTCTTGCCTCTCTTCCCTAAATGATACCATATGGGGTCAACAAGGAGGCCCTCGCTGGAGAAAGCGGAAATGGGGTCAGAGAGCTTTCTGCCCCTCACGAAGATCTTGGGCGCGGTTATGCCGTGGGTCTTCGGGGTAACTCCAGTGATCAATGAGGCAATGGCAACAGGCGTCAGGGCCGGGAAGACGGACTCCAGCCTCCCGTAAGCCCCCTCATTGATTAAGGTCCGTATGTTGGGTAGCTCGTCCCTGTACTTCTCGAGGAGCTCGTAGGACAGACCATCAATTATGATAAGTAAGGCCCTCAACTCATTCCCTCTTCAACTTCTTCATGTCCTCGTAAACGCTCCTCGGCATTATCATGTTAACGTGGAACCTCTTGATTTTTTTCTTGCCCTCGACGCTTATAGCGAACTCGAAGTAGCCCTCTGAGTTGACGAACTCGCCGTAGGCGTCTAGTCGGTCCCAGGAATCCTCGAAATACCTTATTTTTAGGGAGGCCTCGTCGAACTGCACTCCCTTCTCCCTAAGGGCCCAGGCGATGAGTTCCTTAGCCTCGCCCTCGTTCACGCCCTAACTACCTCCTCTATCTTCTTAAGCACGCCCTCTATGGTGTGATCATCAGCCTCTATGAATTTGACCCCCGCCTCAGAGAGTACCTTCGAGGTGGTTGGACCTATTGAGGCGACCAACACGCACGGCTTCAGGAAGCCTGCAACGACTCTGGCGATCGAAGGACTAGTTACCGCCACCACATCCACCTCACAGTCCTCAAGGATCCTTCTGACAGCGCTCACGGCGTCTCCGTTCAGCTCCAACGTGTAGTTCCTGACTACGTCGACCTTGTCCGCGACCACCCTTACGTCATTGACGTCGGCCAACTGACTCCTGAACATCAGCACCGAGTCCTCCTCGGAGATCTCCTTAACGAGCTCTGAGACCTCGTAGTTTCTTGGAACCAACGGGTTAACTCCGAGGAGCTTCACCACTTCAGCAGCGGTCGCTGGACCAACGGCGTAGACCCTGTAGAACTTGGGGAGCTTCTTGGCGCATCTGACGCCGTTAACGCTGGTGAACGCTATTGCCGAATACTCGTTCTTTGGGAGCTCGTAATCTAGGCACTTAGGTTTGAAGATACTGATCTTCACTATCTCCATTCCCCTCCAAGACGAGGGAACTTCAGCACCCTCAGGCCTTAAGAACAACACCCTCATTCAACATCGCCCTCCTCAGCTCCCTCGCAAGAACCTTCCCGGGCTCGGGTTCGTTAATCCTGAACTCCCTCTCCACTACGACCTTCTTGCGCCCGTCCGAAATACCGGCAATTCCACTCACGCCATCGTCCTCAACCCTGAAGAGAACTCCTAGGGGGACGTGACAGCCAGCTCCTATTTCCGCCGCAGTCTGCCTCTCGAAGGTCGCCTCCATGAAAGTTCTCTCGTCACTTATTTCCTTTAACAACTTGAGTAGTTCCGTCCTATCCCTGCGGGTGACCACCGCCACTATCCCCTGGGTCGGCTCTGGAACCATCAAGTGTGGATCTATCCTGTGGTACGGAACGTCCAGCTTCAACCTGGTGATCGAGCTCTCCGCGAGGACTATAGCGTCGTATAGCCCCTCCTTCCACTTCTTAATCCTGGTGTCTACGTTACCTCTCAGCAGCTTGACCTGTAAGTCGTTTCTATACGCCTTGAGGAAGTTCTCCCTCCTGATCGAGCTTGTGCCTACGACGGAGTTGAGCGGGAGGGATTCCAACGGTTTATGGGAAACCAGAACGTCATAAGGAGGATCCCTCGGAAGTACCGCTGCGATCGTTAGTCTCTCATCGATCTGCGAAGGTAGGTCCTTCAGGCTGTGCACTGCCAGATCGGCCTGCCCAGCTATCACGGCCAAGTTCACTTCCTTCTCGAAGACGCCCTTTCCTAACGATTGTAGCGGTCTGTCCTGAAAGAGGTCCGCCCTCGTTTTCACTCCGACGAACTCCGTCTCTACTCCTAGCTCGTGAAGCCTCCTGGCGACCATCTCCACTTGGACCCTGCTGAGGAGGCTCTCCCTCGCCGCTATCCTGAGCTTCACCAACTCAGCCCCGCCAAAACCCTACGAATCCTCTCGGAGTACTCCTTCATTATCTCCTCGGTATGGACAGCGCTTGTAAATATAGCCTCGAACTGCGAGGGAGCTACGAAGACGCCTGCCTTCCTGACCTCCTCGTGAAACCTCAAGTAAACGTCCTTTCTGGCTTGCCTGGCTTGCGCTGAGTTCTTAACCTCCTTAACGCCGATGAAGAACTGCATCATACTGCCTATCTCGTTCAGCGCGTACTCCTTGCCCCTCAAGGCCTCCTCCAAGGTCTCTACTAGGATCTTCGTCGCCCTGTTGGCTGTCTCATAAGCCTTAGGATCTGACTCCAGGACCTCTAACGTCGCCAAACCGGCAGCCATAGTAAGCGGATGAGCGTTAAATGTTCCTGCGTTGAACACCTTTCCCTCCGGAGTCAGATTCCTCATGATCTCTTTCTTTCCGGCGACTGCACCCACTGGTAACCCCCCGCCTATGATCTTCCCTAATGTGGTTAAGTCTGGCGTGACCTTAAAGAGGCCCTGAGCCCCCGAGAGGCCCAGCCTGAAGCCGGTTATCACTTCGTCGAATATTAGGACGGTTCCGTAAGTCTTTGAGATTTCCCTTAACCCCTCGAGGAAACCCTTCTCTGGCAGAATCACTCCCATGTTCCCTACCACAGGTTCCACAATGACTCCCGCGAACTCCTCGGTCCTCAGCTTCCTTTCAACGCAGTCGAGGTCGTTGTACTCACAGACTTCGACCGTCCTCTTGATCTCCTCAGGTATTCCTTCCGAGGTGAAAACGGCGTATTCGGCCACCGCGCTACCGGCGTCAATTAGGACGTAGTCATGTGCACCATGATAGTTACCGGCGAACTTCAATATCTTACTCCTCTTCGTAAATCCTCTTGCTAACCTTATCGCTAGCATGGTCGCCTCCGTGCCGCTATTGACGAACCTGACCATCTCCGCTGAGGGCAGATGAGTAGTTATCTTCCTCGCCAATTCCACCTCGAGTCTCGAGGGAGTGCCGTAGAGCCAGCCCCTCTCCGCTTGCTTAAGTATAGCGTCAAGCACTCTGGGGTGAGCGTGACCGAGGATTAATGGACCGTAACCGAGAACCAGATCTAAAAGCTTCTCTCCGTCTTCAGTATATAGGAAAGGGCCAGAGCCCCTTGCGGTATAGAACGGAAAGGGCCTAACATTCGCCCTTACTGGGCTGTTCACACCGCCTGGGAAAAGTTCCTTGGCCTCCCTCCAAAGGGCCTCACTCAGAAGGGGTCACCCTCCTTAATCCAATCCGCCAGCTGCATCGCGTAGTAAGTTAAAATCAGGTCCGCCCCCGCTCTCTTTATCGCGGTCGTGACTTCCATCACCGCTACCTTCTCGTTTATCCATCCGTTGAGGGCCGCCGCCTTTATCATGGTGTATTCGCCGCTCACGTGGTACGCCGCCAACGGGTACTCGGGGAACGTGGTCTTAACTAGCTTAATAACGTCCAAATACGTGTGCGCGGGCTTAACCATTAGGATGTCGGCACCTTCCTCTATGTCGAGCCTTGCCTCCTTTATGGCCTCGTAAGCGTTCCTGGGATCCATTTGATACGTCTTCCTGTCCCCAAAGGCCGGCGCAGAGTAGGCGGCTTCCCTGAAGGGCGAATAAAACGTGGAGGCGTACTTAACGCTATAGGACATTATGAGAACGTCGGTGAAGCCGTTCTCGTCGAGCGCCCTCCTAATTCTGCCGACGACCCCGTCCATCATGTTGGAGGGAGCCACCACGTCCGCCCCGGCCTCGGCCTGACTCAAAGCGATCCTGGCGTGAACCTCCAGGCTCTCATCATTATCTACAATCAATTCTCCCCCTTTCTCCTTAACCACACCGCAGTGACCGTGCGATATGTACTCGTCGGTGCACTCGTCAGCGATCAGCACGAGCCTCTTGCCGAAGGTCTGCTTGACCGTCCTTAAGGTCCTTTGGATCACGCCGTTTTTGTCGTAAGCGCTCGAGGCGAACGGGTCCTTCTCCTTGGGGATACCAAAGAAGATGACCGCCTTTATTCCCTTCTCAACGGCGCTCTCGAGGAATTTCAGTAGATGGTCGTTCACGGGATACCTGAATACTCCAGGCATGCTCGGTATTGCCTCCGGCTCGTTTATGCCATCCTTAACGAAGACCGGTAGTACTAAGTCGTCCACCCTCAGCTCGGTCTCCGCCACCAAGTCCCTGATCAGCTTAGTTCGCCTAAGCCTCCTCGGCCTAAGGACTGGAAACGTTACCATTTGTCAGCACCTTTCTAATTATCTCGAGCATTAGTTCCTTCTCCCTCTCGGTTGAGGTGTAATACGCCTTAAAGAAGGGGTCAAAGATCTTCTTTATCAAGGACATAGTCATCTTGTCCAGGATCTCCCTCACGTGATTATCCTCTACACCACGCTTGGCCAGCTCACGTAAAGCCCTCTCCACTTCCCGCCTTCTGAGGTCTTCGACCCTCGTCATGATCACACTTAAAGCCCTTCCATCGGTAAACCTCCTGAACTTAACGAAGAACTCATTCACGTATTTCTCTATCAGTTTTGAGGCCTCATATGCCTCACTCATCCTCTTCGTCCTCTCGAGAATTCCCCTCCTCTCTATATCCGCAAGCGTTATCGTCCGAGGCCCTTCGAACACGCTCGGTACGCCCAGGTCAATAACGAAGGCGTTGGTTCTAATTTTCTGAGGATAATCGATCGCCGAGAAGACTACGTCGAACTCCTCTAGCCTGCTAAGGTCAAAGGGAACTGCCTTGAAGCCGTACTTGGCCGCAAGGGCCTCCGCTTTCTCGAACGTCCTGTTCATCACGAATACGTCCTTCACGCCCTCGTTGTAGAGGATCAGAGCCAACTTACTTCCGATCTCGCCGGCCCCAAGGACCAGAACCTTCCTCCCCTTGAGGTCGCCCAGCCTCTCCTTAGCCTCCTCCACCGCGAGAACGTAAGTGCCTACTTTACCCTTCGAGATCCCAGTGGCGATCCTAACTCTTCTTCCCACCTTGATGGCTTCAGTGATTAGGAACTCCAGGTTTGGGCCAGAGATTCCCGCCTTCTTAGAGCTCTCCAAGGCCTCCTTCATCTGCCTCAAAATCTCGTACTCACCGATCGCTAGCGAATCGAGGCCCGAAGCCACCTCGAATGCGTGCCTCACGACCTCTCGTCCCTTAAGCACTGTCCCCTTATGTACGACGTCCTTACCATGGAGGTCGTTAAGGAGGTTGAGAAGGGCTTGAAAGTCCTCTTCGGAACCGAAAGCGTAAACCTCAACCCTGTTGCACGTCTGAAGGAGGTAGAGCTCGAGAGGAATCAAGTTACTTATCATCTTGAAGGCATCATAGCGAAGAGAGTAGTGCTCCAGCTCCTTGAGCCCTATAGTTTTGTAACTCACCGAAAGCGCCCAAAAGTCACTCGACGACGTTCCCGATCACCTCCAAAGCCCTAAGTCTAGCCTCCTCGAATTCCCCCTTCTCCGCCAGCTCTCGAAACTTCGAATCGTAGTAAATTAACCGATACAATTTATTCCTAACTTTCGGGTCCTTGACCTTGTCCTTCAGTAAGGGCTTTAACACCGTTACCGCCTTACCCAAATTGATTACCTTTTCATTTTCTAGAAACTCTTTTATCTTTTGAAGTACCTCCTCAGCGAAGAGGGTGAGGTTGCCGTAGGAGGTCACGGCCACTTGGACAACATCGTTGGCGTAATAGACGGGGAATATGAAGTCGGATCCGGACATATCTAAAGGATCATCGCAAAGCCTCCCAGACCTCCTGACCTTTTCGCAGATCACCCTGTTCACATCAGGATTCCCTGTGTGAACGAATACAATGTGAAACCGCGAGAAGAACTCCTCACTAAGCTCCCTCGCGTCGGCAACAATCACGTCGATCCCGTACTCCCTGAGCTTCGGCTCGTCCTCCAATGAGACTACCGTCACCTCAGCCCCCAAGTCCTTTAACTTCTTCGCCCTTGAGGTTCCGACGAAACCGGAACCAACGATCAACGCTCTGAGACTTTGAGGCCTGATGAAGACGGGAACGTAGGCCACCGATCAGTCATTATCATTATCGTCCGTATCGGAATTTAAAGACAGAAAGTTGAACCTACGGAAGATCAGAACCATTGATCCAAACCCGTCTGCCTAGACGCTCCTTTAGCCTCCTGAGACGCCTTGACTAGCCTCTCTATCGCGTTGCTTACTCTGGTCTCGTTGAAGTCGTGTTCCTTAACCAGGATCTCCACTATCTCGTCCGGGTTAGGTTTGCCGAGCTCCAGGCTAAAATCTGGTTTCACGACCTTGGGGTTCTTGAAGAGCTCACGTATCCTATCGACGTCGAAGTCGACCTCCTGCCTAGGCACAGCCCCCTTCTCTATAGCCTTCTTCAGGTCCCCGTACCTTTTTATGATGTTTAACGCCGTTTTAGGGCCTATTCCCTCGACGCCGTCCGGATTGTAGTCGGTGCCTATCAGGATCGCGACGTCGATGAGCTGATCTAAGGTCAAACCCAATTTGCGCAACAGCTCGTCAGACTCGATGATCTCCGGCTTTATCTCGACGTAAACGTCCTTGTTGGGCAGCTTCCTCTTACCGGTTACTGTCAGGTTCCTCACTAGTCTCTTGGCCCCGAACAGTATGGAGTCGTAGTCCTGGCTTACAGCTGCCCAAGTGAGGCCCAGTTTGTTTAAGTAAGCCGCCTCGGCCTCGCCCTCCGAAGGGGCTTGAACCACCGGTACGCCCATAGCCTTCAGAAGCCTCTTGGCCTCCTCAGCCATCTCGTTTGTGAGCCTTGAGGTGGCCTGAGCGTACTTCTTGAGATTCGATTCACCCATCTCCTTAGCCTGCTGAAGCCTCTTGGTGGCCTCCTCCTTCGCCTTCCTCCTTCTCTCTATTTCTTTAGCTTTCTCCTCTGGTGGCGTACCGTCAAACACGTAAACAGGTGTTATGCCCTCCTCGATCAGGTTGATCGTCCTGTAAAAGACCCCGCTAAGGTGACTCGTCACCCTGCCCTTACTGTCCAGCAGGGGAGTCCCATCGGGCTGCCTTATGGCGGCGAGGAACTGGTAAAGGGCGTTATAAGCGTCTATGCTGACCTTCTTCCCTTTAAGAACAGTGGGCTCGACTTCCTTAGCGATTCCCTCAACTAAGTCACCTAACTGTACCCCAATTATTCCTCACCGCGTTCGTTCTTCACTCCAAAGTATACTATGTGTCTAAAGCCCTCTTTAACCGTTATCACGTTAATGAAGCCGTGTATCTCGAGCTTCATTAATGCCTTCAGAAAATCGGAGTACGGAATCTCGTAGTCAACGACCTTAGTTACCTCATCGTAAAGCTCCTTCTCGGTAAGCGTCGTGCCGGCTGGTTTCTTCATTAAGACCTCTAAAATCACGTAATCGAGCGGTAACGTACGCCACATGGCTCACACGTAAGTGCTCGGCTTCATGTACGCCCTAGGCAGCTGCTGTCTGGCCTTCTCTAGCCACGACTGGTAGAACTGCACCATCTCGCTGCTCACGCTCGGCCTTACCTTCCTCAAGGCCTCGTCGAAGTGTCTCTTGCCCACCTTAATTAGCGAACCCTTCAGGCACTCTTGAATCTTCGTGTCCTTGCAGGACTGGTCTGTACACTCCTTCTCAGCTTTGGACCCGCAGGCCTTCATGGCCTCCCTCAAAGCCCTCAGCGTGGCTTCCCTTACTAGCGCCGCTAAGTCGGCACCGGTATAGCCCTCGGTTCTCTCCGCTAGCTCCTCCAGTGATACGTCCTCGTCCAGAGCTACCTTCCTAGTGTGGACCTTGAGTATCTCCAACCTCGCCTGCTTGTCAGGCGGAGGCACGTAGATCAGCCTGTCGAACCTGCCGGGCCTAAGCAGCGCCGGATCCAGTATGTCGGGCCTGTTGGTGGCGCCTATCACTACGACTCTGTTGAGCGGCGTTATCCCGTCCATCTCGGCCAACAGCTGGTTGACTATCCTCTCGAGCACCCCAGAGGTGTCGTGGCCCATCCCCCTGGCCGGGGCTACTGCGTCTATCTCGTCGAAGAAGACCACGGTCGGAGCCGCCTGCCTCGCCTTCCTGAATATCTCCCTGATGGCCTTCTCGCTCTCCCCTACCCACTTGCTCAACACCTCAGGCCCCCTGACGGCTATGAAGTTGGCCCCGCTCTCCGTGGCTACAGCCTTAGCCAACAGCGTCTTCCCGGTCCCCGGAGGGCCGAAGAGAAGCACTCCCTTCGGAACCTCTATGTCCAACGCTTCATAGGCGTCTCTATACTTCAGCGGGTACTCCACTATCTCCCTCAACTCCTCTTTGACGTCCTCTAGACCGCCGATGTCAGTCCACCTGACCTCTGGTACCTCAACGTAGATCTCCCTAAGGCCGCTCGGCACAATCTCCTTGAAAGCCTTCATGAAATCGTCGAACGTGACAACCATCTCATCTAGGATCTCGGGAGGTATCCTCTCCTGATTGAGGTCTATCTTCGGCAAGTACCTCCTCAAGGCGTTCATGGCGGCCTCCCTTACTAGCGCCGCTAAGTCGGCACCGGTATATCCGTGAGTCATCTCGGCCAGCTTAACCAAGTTGACGTCCTTGGCCAGAGGCATGTTCCTCGTATGGATCTGTAATATCTCCAGCCTACCCTGCTTGTCCGGAAGCGGTATCTCGATCTCCCTGTCGAACCTTCCTGGCCTCCTTAACGCAGGGTCGACGGCGTTGGGCCTGTTGGTAGCGGCAATGACTATTATGTTACCCCTGCTCTCCAAACCGTCCATTAAGGTGAGCAGTTGGGCGACTACCCTCCTCTCAACCTCCCCTATTACCTCATCCCTCTTGGGGGCTATGGCGTCTATCTCATCAATGAATATGATCGCCGGGGCGTGCTTCTTCGCGTCCTCGAATATCTCCCTCAGCCTCTGCTCGCTCTCTCCGTAGAACTTGCTCATTATCTCGGGGCCGTTAATGGAGGTGAAGTAGGCCTCGGTCTCGTTGGCGACAGCCTTGGCTAGCAGCGTCTTCCCCACTCCAGGAGGACCGTAAAGCAGGATGCCCTTCGGGGGCTCAATTCCGAGCCTCCTGAAGAGCTCGGGATGCCTAAGCGGGAGCTCGACTAGCTCCCTTACCTTCTCGATTATGTGCTTCATTCCCCCTATGTCCTCATAGGTGACCCTCGGGTATCTGGCCTGTTCCACCGGCTTATCGGAGATGCTGAGTGCCGTCTCGTCGGTAACCATCACGATTCCTGCGGGCTTTACCTGAACTACCACGAAGGGGATTGCCTGACCCAGAACGGGGATGAGGACTGTATCCCCCTCGACTAGAGGGAAGTCCTTCAGTTTCTTCTTAACGTAAGACACGAAGCCCGGGTCAATTGTAATAGTGAAGTTAGAGGGGGCGAGCTTGACATACGCGGCGAACTTCCAATTCGCCTTCCTCACGATCACCTTATCCCCTATGGAGACCCCCGCGTTTTTCCTGGTTATTCCGTCCATCCTTATGATGTACCGGTCGCCCTCACTCACTATGTCCTCAGAGCTGAGGGGCCAGGCTATCGCTGCTGTCTTCCTAGTACCCTCTATCTCAACGACGTCACCTGGAGAGACCCCAATTTGTGCTAGGAGCTCAATGTCAATCCTGACCTTCCCCCTGTTTACGTCCTTTTGCTTGGCTTCTGCAACCCTTAGAACTAGCTCCTTCTTGGGTGGTTCTTCAGCCCCTAAGCTCAAAACTGACCTCCGATATCGTAAGCTCAATACGCCTAAAAGAGTTTGCTAGAAGGATAGCCTTGATACGCTTTCCACTTCGGCGTGAGCTACTCCGCTTATCTCGTTAATTAGACTCTCGAGCTCGTCCGTACCGCCCTCGAGCTCCTCTGGCATTTGAACGAAGAGGACCAGGGCCTTAAGGCCGAAAGCGATGGGCTCTGTGTCCGTTTTGACTATGGAGTACTTATCTTTCGGCAGTTTCTGGTTGATCTGGTTAAGTATATCATCCAAGCTCACTTCGTCCCCTTCTGGGAACACCTTAACGACGGCTATTACTTTTCCGCCTTTCGATGACATCACCACCACCTCAAGGACCCTCGAACCCACACTTGGGGCAAACGTAGCTCACTATGCCTTTCCTACACTGGCTGCACCTTATGATCAGAACCTCGCCGCAGTTGGGGCAGTTGAACATTACGCCCTTCTCCCGCGGATGAAGGAGCTTTCCGCAGCTAGAGCAGACCGGAGGCTCCGTTTCCTCCCTGAGACTCAGTCGAAAGCTTAAGGCCATGACTAGCGTCTAAAAGCTCGACCTTGTAATAAAGTTTGTCTTGACCGAGAAAATGGTGATCGTCGTCAGGACCGACGTGGACATGGGTAAGGGCAAGGTGGCAGCGCAGGTTGCCCACGCGGCGGTCAGCTTAGTGCTAAAGGTCCTCAACTCACGTAATGAGAGCTGGAAGAGGTGGTTGGAATCGTGGCTGAACGAGGGACAACCAAAGATCGTTGTGAAGGTCCAAAGCCTCGAGGAGCTGATGCAGAGGAAGCAGAAGGCCGAGACGCTGGGCTTGCCCACAGAAGTGATAGTGGATGCCGGCAAAACGCAGGTGGAACCTGGAACAGTCACTTGTCTCGGAATTGGGCCCGCCCCTTCTGAGGTTATAGATAAGGTGACGGGTGATCTCAAATTACTGTAACCGTTCCCCTCATCGACATCGCCCTCGGTATGGAGAGATATTATATCGAGGAGGACTGGAGGCCCTTAAACGCGACCATCCCGAGGCCCGAGGGCTTCGTAGTTATCGAAGAGGTGAACTATACACCCTGCACGGCCTTTAGGGGAGACCCCAACGGGAGGTACGCGGTCTTCCTCCTCTCCAAGAAAGGGATCGACCACTTCTCCGCCGTTTCGAAGGTACAATCAGTGCTGAAAAGGAAGGTGTTCTATGCGGGAATAAAGGACGCAAACGCGATCACTCATCAATTAATCTATATAGACACAACGGGTAAGCCTCCGGAAGTGACCGAGTGGAGTGATGACAATATCTCACTCAAGTTCCTCGGGTTCATGAGGGGTAAATTCAACCACACTGGGAACATTTTCGAGATCACTATCGAGCTTATAGGGGAACCTTATGACGAGCTCAAGGAGAGGATTAGGGTCGTTTCATCCGTTGGGGAGCTACCAGCATATATCGGCTACCAGAGGTTCGGGACAAGGAGACCAACAACCCACATAGTAGGCAAGAAGCTCGTGCAGAGGGACTGGTGCGGCGCGGTCGACTACATCGTGGGCAGGCCTTTCCCGAACGAGAGCGAGGTCGCAAAACGGTTCAGGTCGCTGTACGACAGCGGAGATCTCAAGGCAGCCCTAGAAGCTATCCCCAAGGGGTTCTACCAGGAAAGGGCAGTGCTTAAGGCCTTAACTGCCAGCGGTAACTGTTTCCACGCTCTTAAAGCCAGCAGGATCCCCCTATCTTTCTACGTTGAGGCCTTCCAGGCCTATCTATTTAACAGGTGCCTCTCTGAGAACCTTGACTCCAACCAATTGAAAATAATAATACATGGTCGATACGACCCCTCCGATCCCGTCTGTAGAAAGGTCTTCCTCAGCGAGGGAGTCTACGACCTCAACGTGCCGGAGCTCAAAATAAAGATAGGTAAGCTCGAGAGGCCCAAGATGATGAGAATCAGGAACCTAAAAATGGAAGAAAACAGGATCTCGTTCGCCCTCGACAGGGGCATGTACGCTACGGTAGTCCTCAGGGAAATCCTGCGTGCTGACCCTCTCCTGTTCACTTAGTCCTCTACCTTGATCTTCACCTGAGTGGAGTGAATCTTCGAAAGGGCCTCTTCGAGGTCCAGAGGGCTGGCGGGGAGGTACCTCCTCTCGTTCTTGGGAAGCTTCACTATGTACTGCACGCTACCGTCGGGTAGCCACACCGTATTAACGCCGAGGATCTTAGCGGGGAACAGCAACCTGATGGCGGAGTCCTTCACGTTCGGTGTCTTCTCTATTATCCTCACCTTGATGTTGAGCCTTTCCTGAAGTATCTTTGCTACCTTGATCCAAAGCTGCTGCGTCATCCTAGGACCGCTGCTGACCACGAGGACCAGGAGCCTATCGTCGATCTTGTAAGCCTTGTGGTAAACGCTGTCCTTGAGCTCCTTCACCTGGGACTCCTCGATGTCCAAAAGAACCTTCATCACGTCGACCTCGAAGGGCTCCACCTGACCGGAGTCCACTAATGACTGGCACCTGTTACAAAGGCTGCCGGTCCTCACGCAAATGTAGTCCAGCGGGATCTTCATTATTAGTCTACCCCACAAAAGCACCATTACTTTTTTGAATCTGACTCTCCAATTTCTCTGACGACTTAAAAATGCCGCTCACGGATCCCGAGAAGCTGAGGATAGTTCAGGAGAGGGTCTTCCTCAAGAAAGTATGTAGGAACTGTGGCGCTCTCAACTCGATTAGAGCCACTAAGTGTAGGAGATGTCACAGCACTAACTTGAGGCCCAAGAAGAAAGAGTTACCGCAGAAGAAAGGGTGACGGCTAGGGACGTAACGCTCTGACCGTAGCAGACCCAAAGAGCTGTACTCTAAATGAAGAATAGTGTATACAAAATGAGAGACATTGTTTATCTAAATGTCCTACTAACAATTCTATTCTAAGGGCTCGAGCTCAAGGATAATCGTAATATTGATTCATGCCGGCTTTATAGTTTATATAACAATTTTTATATAACAATTATGGTAATTTTTGAGTATAATAATTTTAGAATAAACACTTCAATACTTTTAAACTAGTTTAATGTGATGACAGAACGTAATGTCCAACCCTTCCAAGGCTGATCGATACGCGAAGGCTGCAGAACTTACCGCGAGGATTGACAGGCTACCAGCAATGGTATTACCCACCTCAGTCATCCTAGCCCTTGCTTTCGGGTATTTTATCGCCCTCTATGACGTGATCGATGTAGGTATCGCATTCTCGGGAACGTCTTTAGCCTATACTGGATTAACGCCATCTGAGGCAGCCACAGTCGTCTCGATGGGACTGTTCGGCTACATCCCTGGAGCTATCCTTCTTGGATACTTCGCCGACAAGTACGGAAGGAAGCCCATGCTCATATTCACGGCTTTACTTACCGCGATAGGTAGTCTGGGTAACGCCTTCTCCTATAACCTCCCGACGTTCGCCCTCTTCAGGTTCATTACCGGGATGGGAATAGGCGGCGACCTGATTCTCGTTCCCACTTACATAGTTGAAATGGTGCCGGCTGCGAGGAGGGGACAATACTTCAACTTGGTCTACATAGCGGGATGGGCCGGACTGGGTTTGGGACCCTTCCTCGCCTCGGTCATCGACCTCCTGAACCCGGCCATAGGCTGGAGGGTTATATTCCTCATAGGCGCCTCACTCGCCTTCATAGTCCTAATCATCAGATCCCACGCGGACGAAACAGTAAGGATGTTGGCCCTGAAGGGCAAGCTGAAGGAGGCGGAAGACATAGTAGCTAGGATGGAGCAGAGGGCTAAGGAGAAGACTGGACTATCCGAGCTTCCGCCTTACAACCCGCTGAACTACAGGGTAGAGGAGAAGAACCCCTTCTCAGTGTTCCTTAACAGAACGTATGCGGTGAGGATTATCGCAGTAATGCTGGCCATCTTCTTCTTCTATTTCGGCGAGTATCCGTACCTAACCGAGTACCTCCTGTGGGCGGGCTCCGCGGTTTATAAGTCTCAAATAAACACGTACACGTTCCTCTTCGGGCTCGCGGGAGTAGCGACGTTCTTCGGAGCCATAGCCTTGCGTTTCGTAGTGGAGAGAGTAAGGAGGGCGGTGCTCACTACAATCGCTTACGCTGTCGGCATGCTTATGGGCGTAGCGTTGACCATAGCTCTCACGATAGCTGGAAACCCCTACGCGGCCTTCGTCGGCATGTTGCTGACCAACTTCATAGGAGTCGGGTGGAGCAACCAGCTTAACTACCTCAACGGAACTGAGAACGTTCCGACGTACGCGAGGGCCACTTCCTTCGCGATATCGGACGGAGCCGCTCACTTGGGCGCAGCGATCTCCACGGCCGTGATATTATCGGCGATAGACGCAACCAAGAACCCCCTGTTAGTGTGGACCGTTTTCCAGGTGCCTATGGTTATTATGGGAATCATCCTGATCTTCGTCCTTCCCAACACGATCGGTCAGAGCTTGGAGAGAGTCAACGAGGCTCAGGCTGGGATCTAAAGGCATACAATTTTGTATTTATTTTTATTAAGAAATGGAAATATCGTTGATTTTGATATAAAAAGCATAAGAAGTCCTGAGGGCTTCGAGAGCCTAACGCCTCCGTTGCCACTAAGGACAGTCCTTCAACCTCAAGTCAAATCCTTGTAATATTTTAACTTTGAAAGACAAAGAATTGAGAATTAATAGGAAACTTGGATTTCTTCAAAATTAAATATGGAAACAGATTGAAATCATAATGGATCTACGAATCGCCATGAAAGTAAAAATCTAAATCAAACTCGATAATTTACTGAGCATATAATGTTCTTAAATCA
>OGCG01000051.1_pt1 | contig 81127 bp, 79 predicted proteins | sample 1570061 | NCBI WGS metagenome assembly OGCG01 (sample SAMN06268698, study PRJEB24515) | hot springs metagenome | isolation source: Joseph's Coat, Yellowstone National Park, Washington, USA | place: USA:Joseph's Coat, Yellowstone National Park, Washington, USA
AGGATGATTTTAAACGATGCTGATAGTCTTTTAACAATTTTATGCGATTAAGCGAAGATAGAAAACTAGTTTTTAAAAATATATTTTTTTTGGGTTTAATGCAGGGCGCAAACTACATTTTGCCTTTTATTACCATACCATACTTAGTTAGAACAATTGGTATAGAAAAGTACGGTCTTGTAGCTTTTGCTCAATCTTTTGCTGCATACTTCGTTATTTTTACCGATTACGGCTTTAGCTTGTCTGCAACAAAATTAATATCAATAAACCGTGACAATTCTCAAAAAATTTCTGAAGTATTTTCATCTGTTTTGTTTGTTAAATTAGCTTTTGTTATTTTGAGCATAATTTTTTCTACAGTTATTATTTTTAGTTTTAAAAAGTTTTATAGCGAGTATGAGATATTTTATTTTTCTCTCCTTATATTGATTGGACAGATGCTTTTTCCTGTTTGGCTTTTCCAGGGTTTAGAAAAAATGAAATATATCACATTTATTAATATACTGATAAAGCTTTTTTTTACTTTGTGCATATTTATTTTTATTAGGCAAGAAAAAAATTACTTATATGTGCCCTTGATTAATTCACTGGGCTTTTTGGTGGGAGGTTTGGTAGCTTTCTATATTGCAATAAAGCAATTTAATATCAAATTCTCATTTAATTTAGCAAATATTAAAAATCAACTTATTGATGGCTGGCATTTATTTTTAGCAATACTATCAACAAACATTTATAGAAATGCAAATACATTTTTTTTAGGGCTTGTATCTACAAACACAGCTGTGGGCTATTATGCATTGGCGTCAAAAATTATCATAAGCTTGCAGGCTTTAATGAGCCCTATTGGTCAAAGCTTATACCCGCATTTATCAAAAAAATACCATACTATATCAAGAAAAGATGCTATTAAAAATTTATTTTCTATAGCAAAATACTATGGTTTAATACTTTTTGTAATTGTTTTTCTAGTATTGATATTTTCTAATTTTATTATAAAAATAATTGCCGCAAAACCTATGATTGAAGCTGTAATTGACATGAGGGTTTTAAGTTTTGTAATATTTTTTGGTAGTTTTAATTACCTATTTGGTACAATTGGTCTAATCAACCTAAATTTTGAAAGGTACTTTACAAAATGCATTGTGTTTGTATCAATATTTGATATAATAACTTGTTTAACATTAGGGTATTTTTTTAAAGATTTGGGGGCAAGCATTGCGTTTGTTGCCAGTGAGTTTTTTTTGTTATTGTTAGTATTTAGTAAAATTTTGAGGATACATAATGAATAAACCAAAGGTGTCAATTACTATACCAGCATACAATCAAGCAAAATATATAAAACAAGCTATTGATTCTGCTTTAGGACAAGATTATCCAAATTTAGAAGTAATAGTATCCGATGATGCATCTGTTGACGAAACAAAAGATATTGTAAAACAATACCAAGATAAGCGTTTAAAGTATTATAGAAACGAAAAGAACATTGGCAGGGTAGCTAACCATAGAAAGCTTTTATACGAGTATGCAACGGGTGATTATGTACTGAATCTTGATGGCGATGATTTTTTGATATCAACTGATGCCATTTCCACAATGATAGACAAAATAGATTTTTACCACAAAAAAGAATGTGCAAATATTGTTATGGTTATGGCACTAGCCGAAACTGTGTATGATAATTCAAGAATAACATACAAACGCAAAGAAGAAACATGTATTAATGGTTTTTATGTGTTTCTCAATTGGAATAAAATTCCCTATTTTCATGCAGCAACGCTATTTTTAAGACAAGCTGCTCTAAAAATCGGATTTTATAAGCACGATATAATAAATGAAGATGTTGAATCTTTTTTAAGACTGTGCCTTTCGGGTAATGTGATTCTTTTAAACAAAACAATCGCAGTTTGGAGATTGCATGAAAATAATATTTCATTAATCTCTGATATTGATAAATTGTTTGAAAGTTTAGAGTTTATTAAATCACCATATAGGTATGCGCTTGGTCTTGGATATGACAAAAAGCAACTCTTAAGATGGAAAAACACAATGCTTTTAGATAGATACAACAAAATGCTAAGCAAGACTCTGCTGCAAAAAAATAAAAAATTGTTTGTAGCTTTTTTAAAAAGACTCCACAAAGAAGATAAAAAGGGTTTTAAAGTGGTTTTTTACCCTAAAAATATTATAAAAATATTTAGTTTTTATGTGCCTTTTTTATTTGAAGCTCTAAGGCATATAAAATGGTTTTTTACAAATAAGTCTAAGCCACCCAAACTCTAATATTTAAAAAAATTACAAAATTTGCAAGTTTTTTGTTGATAAAAAATTTAGTTATATATTGTATAATCGTATTCTATGAATATGTCATTTTTTGGAGGTGTGTATGTTTAAATGGTTAATATTAAGTTCGTTGATTTTGTTGGGTTTAAGCTCTATATCGTATGCTGCAGAGCCATGTATGAGTCCCAATTGGATCAAAGAATTTTGTTCTTACTGGAACGAGCATCTACAGTCTACTATGGCATAATGGTCAAATTACATGTAAACAAAGAAAAAGGCTAGAAGTCTATAGCTTTTTACAGACAGGATTGCAACCCAAAAGTGATTTCAGAGGTTGAGGTTAAATATGAAAATGGTAAGGCTGTTTGTGTTTACGGTGGTGTAGAAAAAGATCAACACCCTGAATTTGTAATGTATGCGACTACTAAGAATTGGAAATCCTTGGCAGCTGGAGATTTTGGTTTTTTAAATATGGGAATGTTTACAAAAATGACATTTAAAGGCTCAAAAGGCGAAGCTATGCAATTTATTGCTCCTTTTAAAGCTTTTTTAGTTGATTTAGGAAAAGTTCCATATAACTGACGCATGCCCATAAGATTTTTTCTTGACAAATCCTTTTTTTTATCTTAAAAAACACAATATGGAAACAATAGAAAAGATTAACCAAATATACAATTTTACAAAAGAAGATGTTAACAATCTTGGTAGTTTAAAAGAATTAGCGCAAAACAACGCTAATTCTTTTGTAGAAGAGCTCCATCAATTTATATCTAAATTTGATAACTATAGTGAATTTTTATCTGATGAGGAAATAAAAAATCGTCATAAAGAAAAGTTAAAGTTGTGGTTTTTAGAATTATTTAGCGGAAAATACAATGAAGATTACCTAAGAAAGATTAATAAAATTGGAGAAGTGCACGCACAGATTGGTTTACCATCGCATTATGTTAGTGCTACAATGACCTTTGTTAGATCTTTTTTGCATAGCCTTATATTAGAAAATTATGATGTCTTTCACAGACAGGAAGAGTTAAAACTGTCAGTAGATAAGATATTGGATATAAATTTGGATATAATGACAAGTTCATATATTGATGAAAGCCAATTTTATATTGCAAAAAGTAAAATTGAAACAAACATTGTTCGTATAAGTACAAGAATTTCTTATTTTTTTGATGTTGGTTTGGTTAGTTTGCTTGTATTAACAAGTTTTTTAATATTTTTCTTGTTTGTTTCTGATATAGCTAAATTTTTGATAAGTTCTACTTCATCATTCGAAAACACAGTGATAAATATACTTGGGGCTATGTTGATATTGTGGACGATAAGGGAGCTTTTAGAAGAAGAAGTAAAACGTCTAAAGGGAAAAAAATTTGCTTTAAATGTGTTTATTAGTCTTGCAATGGCGGCATTGTTGCGAAAGATACTGATATTTTCACTTGAGCCTCAAAAATCTGAAGAGGTTGCTATACTTGGTTTGCTAGTTTTAATTTTAGGTATAGTATATTGGCTAATGAATGTAAGCGAGAAAAAAAATAAATAAAGTCTGTTTAAAATAATTGATTTTTATATTTATCTGTGCTAACTTTAAGCCTTTAGCGAGGAGGTTTTGTTATGTTTGTAAAGAAATTTTTGTTTGTGTTAGTAACGATTTTGTTTATAACAAGCAATGCTTTTGCGTTTAATTTAGATTTAATTGGCACGAATGCTCAAAGGGCAAATGTGTCAGATTTTAAAGGTAAAATTGTTGTGATGACTTTTTTTGATATTGGCTGTTATTATTGTCAAAAAGAAGTGCCTACGCTAAATAAGCTCTATGCGCTTTATGGTAAAAATCAGAAAAATGTGATTATAATAGGTGTTGATCCATTCGATCACATTCAAGAAATTAGAGCATTTGCTTCACAATTTGGCGTTAAATATCCTCTCTATTGGGGCAACTATAGCCAAACTGCTCCACTGGGTGGGATTTTTGCTACGCCTACGACTATTTTTATAAATAAACAGGGTATACCAAAAGTTAGGGTGCCAGGTCAAATTGGCGAGCAGGATTTTATTGAAATTATCAAATCATTACAGTAGTCAGTTTACAAAAATTTTACAATTTCTTGATGTTTAATTAACAACTTATAATATACAATATAAAAAGTAGGCGTCAAAATAGCGCCAATTTGGGGGTATGTATGAAATTATTAAAATGGTTTTTTCTTAGTTTGGCTTTTTTAACCTTTATTGGTTTAGGTAAATCTTATGGTGCAAACATCAATGGTGCGGGTGCTACTTTTTTATACCCAGTTTACACTAAGTGGGCTTTTAAAAATGGCGACAAAGCAGCAGAAAGTTTAGGATATATACCGCTTCCTCAATCCAATAAAAACTTTATATTTAAATATTTGAGTGAAAATAAGTTTTAAAAAACGGAAGATATCTCCCATTTTTTAAAAAGGATTGGTTATGAAAAAAAAGTTCGTTATGATTGATTTTTTTCTTAAACACATTTCTATGTTTTTTGCTTATTTTGTTTTGCTTGTTATTTTTGGTTTATTTCTTGTTTTATATATAAATTCAAAAGATGCTATAAATCATTTCGGTTTTTTTAGCTTTATAACAAGTAATGTATGGTCACCAGCTTTTGATAAATTTGGCGGTCTAATTGCACTAATTGGTACATTTTTGACGACTGTTATTTCTGCAATTATAGCTATACCTATAGCACTTGGTATTGCGATATTTTTGGTTGAAATCTGCCCAAATTTTTTAAAAACACCCATTGGTATAGCAATAGAGTTACTTGCAGCAATTCCTAGTGTAATATATGGCTTTTGGGGTTTGTTTTATTTAGGTCCTTTAATCGAAAAATATGTGCAGCCTCTTTTTAATGCTACTCTAGCAAAATTACCCATAGTAGGTCAGTATTTTTATGGGTACTCTTCAAGCGTAAGTTTGTTTACAGCAAGTGTGGTGCTTGCTATAATGATTATACCATTTACTGCTGCTTTAACGCGGGACGCGTTAAAGATAACACCGGATTTGCTTAAAGAGTCCGCTTATGCGTTAGGTGCAACTAAATGGGAAACCATATCAAAAGTTATGTTTAGATATTCAAAAGGTGCTATCATTGGAGCTGTACTTATTAGTTTAGGTAGGGCGATAGGCGAAACAATGGCTGTTACCTTTGTTATTGGAAATCAAGATAGTTTACCTACGTCATTGATGTCTGCTACTACTACAGTTACAGCAACAATAGCAAACGAGTTTACAGAAGCTAGTTCTCATCTTTATTTGTCTTCAATGTACCTGTTGGCTTTTATTTTATTTTTGTTAAGTTTTCTCTTGATTATTGGATCAAAAATGTTTTTTTTGCGAAAAGTGAGGGATTGAAATGAGAAAACGCAAAATAAAAAACTATATAGGCTTGTCAATTTCAACAATTAGCGCTTTTATTGGTTTATTTTTTTTACTTTGGATAATTGTTAGTTTAATCGAGAAAGGTTTTCATTATGTTAATTGGTCGGTATTTACACAAAATGCTGTTTCTCCAGGAGAAGAAGGTGGTGGTTTGAAATTTGCTATTTTAGGTCAATTGGAGGTTGTGGGTATTGCTAGTCTGCTAGGTATACCAACTGGTATTTTGGGTGGTATTTATTTGAGTGAGTATGGCAAAGATAGTTTTTTGTCAAATGTCATAAGAAATGTTTCTGATGCTATGACAAGTATACCATCTATAATAATAGGTATTTTTGTTTACGCTTTAGTTGTTGTACCAATGGGTGGTTTTTCTGTATTGGCTGGCTCTATAGCGCTTGCTTTGCTTATGATACCTATTGTAATAAGTTCAATAGATAACATGTTAAGATTGGTCCCTAATGAATTAAGGGAAGCTGCCTATGCACTGGGTGCTCCAAAGTATATAGTGATTTTTAAAGTAGTCGCAAAAGAAGCCATAGTGGGCATTGTCAGTGTAATTTTACTTGCGATATCAAGAATTCTAGGCGAGACAGCCCCACTACTGTTTACTTCGTTTAATAGCAATTTTGAAAGTTATAAATTAAATAAACCCATAGCAACACTGACTGTAACAATGTATGATTATGCAATGGGACCTTATGATAGCTGGCACCATTTAGCTTGGGCAGCGGCAATTATTTTGACTTTTAGCGTATTGTTGTTTAATATTGCAAGTAGGTTGTTTTCTTATTGGAGGTTTAGGCGTTGAAATATATCTGTAAAATAGATGGAAAACAAAAAATTGAGGTGAGGAACTTTAATTTTTATTATGGAAATAAACTCGCCTTGAAAGATTTAAATTTTTGCATAAAAGAAAACACAATTGTAGCACTCATTGGTCCTTCTGGTTCTGGAAAAACTACTCTTGCTAGGTGCTTTAATCGCATGCATGATTTGTATCCCAATAATCGCTATGAAGGCGAGATCTTTATTGATAACACAAATATTTTAGATCCCAAAATTGACTTGATTGAGCTTAGAGACAGGGTGGGTATGGTTTTTCAAAAACCTACGGCTTTTCCTATGTCAATTTTTGAAAACATTGCATTTGGTTTAAAATTAAAAGGCATAAAAAATAAAACAGAGCTTAAAGACAAGGTAGAAAAAGCTCTCAAGGATGCTGCGTTATGGGATGAGGTAAAAGATAGATTGGATAAATTAGCAACTAATCTTTCTGGTGGCCAACAACAAAGGCTTTGTATTGCACGCGCAATTGCGGTAGATCCAGAAGTTTTGGTGTTTGATGAATCAACAGCCTCGCTTGATCCTATATCAACATCAAAAATTGAAGATTTAATGGTTGAACTTTCAAAAAAGTTGACTATTATAGCAGTAACACATAATTTGCAACAAGCGGCACGTGTATCTGAGTATACGCTTTTTTTATTGGATGGTGAAGCAATTGAGTACGATAAAACAAATATTATGTTTACAAACCCAAAAGACAAAAAAACACAAGATTACATTATGGGTAGGTTTGGCTAGGAGCTTATATGAGATTGTTAGATGAAGATTTAAGACAATTGAGAGTCAAGATTTCCAATATGGCACAAGCTGCTACGCGGATGTTTGTTTATTCAATCGATGCGCTTATACGCAAAGATTTGGATTTGGCTCAAAAAGTGAAAGACCTAGATGACGAAGTAGATGCCCTAGATAACGATATAGATGAGTTTTGCGCAAATTTGATAGCTTTAAGGTGGCCATTGGCTGAAGACTTAAGAATTGTCTTGTCTGCTTTAAAGATTAATACATTTTTAGAGCGCATTGCTGATAATGCTACAAACATTGCAGAATGGATAGAGAAAATTGATTTTGTCGAGTTTAAAGTTGATACAAGCGAAATTTCAAATATGAAAGATAAAACTGTAATTATGCTTGAGACAGCACTTGACTCTTTCTTTTCAAAAGATTATTCTAAGGCAATTACTGTTATTAAAAGCGATGATTATGTTGATAAATGCGAATTGTCAATTATTAAAGAAATGGCTCAAATAACAAATGAGCAAAATGCCTCTATTTTAACCATACCAATGATTTTCATAGCGCGTGCAATAGAGCGTATAGCTGACGAAGCAACAAATATTGCAGAATTATCTCTGTATATAACAACCGGAGAGATTTTTAAGCATAAGCGTATAAAAGACCTATAAAATGTTTAATATACTTATAGTCGAAGACGAAGAAACAATATCTCACTTAATTGAGTTCAATTTAAATAAAGAGGGTTTTAAAACAGTTGTTGCAGAGGATGCCAATTATGCAATGTTGCTCTTAAAAGATTTTATACCTCATCTTATTATCTTAGATTTAATGCTACCTGGCTTACAAGGTGAGGATTTTCTTAGATTGTTAAAGTCTAAGAATGAGTATAAAGACATCGCTGTCATTATTTTAAGTGCAAAATCACAAGAAAGCGTAATTACAAAGCTGTTGTCTGATGGAGCAGATGATTATATTGTTAAGCCTTTTTCTGTAAAAGTATTAATTGCTAAAATTAAAGCATTGCTAAGGAGAATTGAAAAGAAAGACAATATATTAAGGTATGACGGGATTGAACTTGATTTAAACACATTTAGCGCCAATTTAGACAACAAAACACTTGATTTAACTACAAAGGAATTTGAACTTTTGAGCCTTTTTTTATCAAACCCAAATAAAATTTTTTCCCGTGAAGAATTGTTTACGAAAATTTGGGGCTATGACAACCAAGTTCAAACTAGAACTGTGGATGTTCATATATCGTCTTTGAGAAAAAAATTAGGCGCAAAAGCAAATATCATTAAATCAAAGCCAAAAGTTGGTTATGGCCTTATTTTATAAATTTTTGTTTTTTTTTGCCTTATTATTCAATTTTATTATTTGTTTGGTTGTTTTCCATTTTTTTCACTTATTTTTTTTAAGCGTAATTTTATACGCTATTTTAACTATTATTCTTTTAGAAGGTTTTAACCACTTAATACCCGAAAGCTTTCAAAATCACGGCAATGTTTTTTTTAGGATTTTTCCTATAGTAAATAAAATTATTGAAAAACAATCTCAAAAAATTGACAAATTGAGTTTACATAGATCTAACCTGCTTAAAGTTATTGAAAATATAAAGCTTGGTGTATTGCTTGTTGATAATAAAAATACAGTGATATTATCTAATAATTATGTTTCGTATATATTTGATTGCAATATTGAGCCTGGAAAATCCATAGTAGATGGGTGGGAAAACTATAAAGTTTTAGCTTTATTTGACAAGTTTATTAAAGAAAATTTTCAAAAAGTTGAATTCGAACACAAAATTTTAAAATTCAATAAAATTTTAATAGAAAATGGTTATATAATAATAATAGAAGATATAACAAAGGAAGAATCTTACCAAGCAATGAAGATGAATTTTTTTTCAAACGCATCGCATGAATTAAAAACACCTATTACTAGCATTGTTGGCTATGCAGAAACATTGCTTTTAAATAGGGATATAGATATAAAAGATCAAAAAAAATTTTTAAAGTATATCTATCAAAATGCGCTAAGCTTAAACGATTTAATAAACAATATATTGCAATTAGCTGAAATAGAACACTTTAAGCAATCTAGTGATGTGTTGTTTGATGTCGATATTTTGGCTCTATTGAATGAGTTAAATATTAATCACTTAATAAATAGGAAAAATATAGAGTTTATAAAGGAATGTGAACTTAAAACAATTCCATTTAATGAGTACCATTTAAAAACAATATTGAATAATTTGCTTGATAATGCATTTTTTTATACAAAAGAAGGCTTTATAAAACTAAAATGCTACAGCGATAATAATTATTATATTTTTGAAATACAAGATACCGGTATAGGTATAGAAAAAAGTCAGCAAGAAAAGATATTTGAGCGTTTTTACAAGATTAAAAGCAAAGGCAGTGGTCTTGGTCTTGCAATTGTAAAGCACCTTGTATTACTCTATAATGGCTCAATAGAGTTAGAAAGTACAGTTGGTGTTGGAAGCTTATTTAGGTTAAAATTTCCAATAAAAAATGAATAATTTGTGCAAAAAAACAATCTTGTGGTATAATGTTTATATGTTGAATTTTATCTTAAAAACAGAGGTTAGGTATGAATACTAAGTATATTTTTATAACAGGTGGTGTTGTTTCGTCTTTAGGCAAAGGTATATCTAGCTCATCGTTGGGTTTTTTGCTTAAAAAACGGGGCTTTAATATTTCTATGCTAAAGATTGATCCGTATATCAATATTGATCCAGGCACTATGAACCCTTATCAGCATGGTGAAGTATATGTTTTAGATGATGGTTCAGAGACAGACCTAGATCTTGGTCACTATGAGCGCTTTACAGGATTAAAGCTAACTAAAGACAATAACTTTACAACAGGCCAAGTGTATTACAGCGTAATAGAAAAAGAGCGTCGAGGTGATTATTTAGGTGCTACTGTGCAAGTTATACCCCATATTACAGATGAAATAAAGAGTCGCATTAAAAAGGCAGCATTAAATAAAGATATTTTGCTTGTTGAGATTGGTGGGACAATAGGCGACATTGAAGGATTGCCTTATTTGGAGGCAATAAGACAGCTAAAATTAGAACTTGGCAGCAAAAATGCCATTTTTATACATGTTACATTGGTACCCTACATTAAAGTTACAGATGAGCTCAAAACAAAACCCACCCAACATAGCGTGAAAGAACTGCAGTCTTTAGGTATACAGCCAGATATTATTATTGCAAGAAGCGAAATTGTACTAGATGATGCTCTTAAGCAAAAGATAGCTCTATTTTGCAATGTTGATAAAAAAGATGTAATCAATGCATGTGATGTAGATACGGTTTATGAGGTACCTGTTGCTTTAAATCAGGAAGGTCTTGATTCGGCTGTTTTATCCAAGCTTGATTTGCCAGATACCGGAGTTGATATAAACGAGTGGAAGAAAATGGTTCATTCTATAAAATATCCAAAGGATACTGTAGAAATTGCTTTTGTTGGTAAGTATGTATCGTTAAAAGAAGCTTACAAAAGTTTGATAGAATCTTTTATACACTGTGGGGGCAGTTTAAATATAAAGGTAAGTTTACGTTGGATAGATTCCGAAGAATTAGAAAAAGACGGTGTGAGTTTGCTTACCGGTGTTGATGGAATTTTAGTTGCTGGCGGTTTTGGTTCAAGGGGTATTAATGGTAAAGTATTAGCTATCCAATACGCAAGGGAAAATAGCATACCATATCTTGGGATTTGTCTTGGTATGCAGGCTGCTGTCATAGAGTTTGCTAGAAATGTATTAAAATTAGATGCTAACTCGCAAGAGTTTGACGAAACAAGCCCAAACAAAGTTATTCACATTGCTGACAAATGGGTCAAAGACGGTGTTTATATCGAAGGTAGCAACAAACAACTTGGTGGTACTATGAGACTTGGAAGCTACCCATGTGTTATTGAAGAGAATACACTTGCTCACAAAATATACAACCAAACTCTTATATATGAAAGGCACAGACATAGGTACGAGTTTAACACCGATTATCTTAAAGCGTTTGAAGAAGCTGGCATTGTATTTAGTGGTAAAAGTCCAGATGATAAGCTTATAGAAATTGTTGAACTCAAAAATCACCCATTTTTTATTGCAGTACAGTTTCATCCGGAGTTCCAATCAAGACCTTTAAACCCGCATCCGCTTATTAAAGCTTTTGTAAATTATTCATATGAATCAAGACGAGCTAAAAAAAGAGATTTTTGACAAAAAAGTAAGAAGTTTATACATATTTAATAGTGATGATTATTTTTTGAAGCGCACATATATTGAAAGGTTATCAAAATCAATCGGCTTGAGTGTTCAAAAATATACATATATGTCTTTTAGGGAGTTTTCTCAAGAACTAAGCCGTTTGTGTTGCATTGATTTGTTTGGTCAAAAAACTATTAAGCACATTAGGTTAAACTTTGAGCTTGATCAGTTAATTGATATTAAAAATTCTGAAAATATAATAATCTTAGATCCTATAAAATGTTCTGATCAGCTAAAATCGGATTCAATTGTAAACTTTAGACGCCTTAAGCCACAAGAAATCAAAGCGTATTTAAAAAATAAGCTAGAACATATTGATTTAAACCTGATTGAGAAAATCAGCAGCAGTTCTTTTTACTCTAATGCTACAGCACTTTACTTACTTGTCGAAAAACTGTCTTTGTCTGTAAAGTTTGATGAAATTGATTTTTTAGAAAAAGAGCTGTCAAACTTTGAAGCAGTTGATGCTATTATAGATAATAATTTTGAATTATTTAGTACATTTTTAGAAAAATACAATGATCATCCTTTGGTTCTTATTTCAACACTCTCTACAATTTTTTTTAATGCTTTTTTGGAGTTATACAATGTGACTGATTTATCAAAAACCTACTATAAAAAGATTGTTAGTGCATTGGGTAAAAAAAGACTTGAAAATTTAATATCTATTTTGTATGATTTGGACAAGTTGTATAAAAGCACAAATATCGTTAATTTATTGCCTCTAAAATTAAAAATTTTTTACTGGATGGTGCAGGAATGAAAAAATTTATCTTTGTAGTCCACAACCACCAACCTGTTGGTAATTTTGATAGTGTGTTTGAAGATGCTTTTAATAAAGCATATTTACCGTTCATTGAGGTAGCTTCTAAGTTTGATAAATTTAAATTTGGGGTTCATTACTCTGGCCCGCTTCTTAGGTGGCTTTCAAAGAATAAGTCTGAGTTTTTAAGTATCGTAAAAAATTTGGTTAGCGAAGGTAGGGTAGAAATACTTGGCGGAAGCTTTGCAGAAAGCATATTGCCAATCTGGGATGAAGATTCTTCAAAAGCGCAGATTGAACGCATGAGTGATTTGGTTTTTGATTTGTTTGGTGTTAAGCCTTATGGTATATGGCTTGCGGAGCGAGCTTGGGAGCCTAATTTGCCAAGCATAATAAACCCCTTAGAGTATGTAGTTGTTGATGATATTCACTTAAAAAGATGCGGTGTATACTCCAAAGAGCTTGTCCAAAATGTGTTTGTTGCAGATAATTTATTCTCAAAAATTAAACTGTTGCCTTCCAATGAAGTGTTGCGCTATACCATACCATTTAGGCAACCCCAGGAAACTATAGATTATATAAATAGCTTTGATGATAATTCTTTTTTTGTATTTGCTGACGATGGGGAAAAATTTGGTATTTGGCCGGGCACTTACGATTGGGTTTATAAACAAAACTGGTTAGAAAATTTTCTAAATGAAATGGTTAATGCTGTTGAATTTGTTTTACCAAAAGATTTTTTTGAAACTTTTCAAGGTGTTGTAAAAAGAGCTAACCCTCCCACTGGTTCATACACAGAGCTAGGCGAGTGGGCGCTTGGTTTTGAAGCCCAAAAAGAGTACAACGACTATATAAATCAAATTAAATCTATAAATTTGTACGATTCTAAAAAACACTTTATTCAAGGCGGCACATGGCGCAATTTTTTGGCAAAATACGATGAAGCAAATAACATGCACAAGCGCGTATTATTTGCAAAACAATTTCTTGATAAAAGCAATGAGCACAAAATACAGCAGTTTTTTGATGCACAATGCAACGACGCTTACTGGCATGGTATATTTGGTGGCCTTTATATGCCGCATTTGAGGAATGCTGTTTATGAAAATATTATAGCTTCATCACAGTGGAGTGAGCCTATAGTATCAGCAGACATAGACAATGATTTTTCTATTGAATATATATTGAGCAACGATTTATTTAATGTTTTTGTTAAGCCTAACTACAGTGGGTCTATTTTTGAGTTTGATATAAAACCATTTAACTTTAATATAGCAAATACAATTAGAAGGCATCGTGAATTTTACCATACGAAAATTGATTACAAAACACAAAGTTCTGGTGTAGAAAGCATACATAATCAACTTATAGCTAAAGAAAAAGGCATAGAAAATTCTATTTTTTACGACAAAAACAATAGGTATAGCTTTGTAGATCATTTGGTTGAAAAAGACTTGACGCTAACAGAGGTTTTTGAGAGTTCTTTTAAAGAGGTTAATGATATACCAAAATATAGCTCAAAAGCATTTGATTACAGCCTGCATTTAGAAAATCATCAATACGATATAAAAAAGGTTTACACAATAAATAATTCAAGCCTTATCGTTGATATATACCAATCAAATAATCACTACAATCTATACGAAGAACTTAATTTTACCTTTTTGAGTGCTTTTTTTGATAAGCAAATAATAATAAACGAAAAAGAACACAATATGGATGCTTTTATTGAAGAGCAAACAGATAATATTTTGCTTGCAGATAATTATAGAAAGCTTTATTTTAATTTAAACTTTACACCCTCGCATGTTTTGATTGTGCCTGTGTATAGCGTTTCTTTATCAGAAAATGGCGTAGAAAAGCTTTACCAGCAAACATGCATATTTATTAAGTGTGATACTCCAATGTTTAGTTTGAGGTTTAATTTGCTGTAGGAAAAAAGGCAACTTTTTTAGTATTATATATTTGGACTTTTATCATTATCATCATTAAAATCGTCTGTGTCTTTTATTACTAGAGCTTTGCCATAAAGCAAGCAGTCTGCAATCTTTTTCCTTGCACTTTCAATTGTTCTACCAAAAGTAGTGCGAGAAATATTCATCCGTTTTGCGCATTCTTCTTGGTATAACCCTTCATAATCAGCTAACCTCAAAGCTTCTAATTCGTCGTGGTTTAATACATTTACCTCTAATTGGTTAAATGCAATACCACATGGTTTAAAACACTTATTTTGTGGTTTGAACTCAATACACCTTCTTCTCCATCTGCCCCTCATTTATTCTCCTTTGCGGTTATATGTCCAAATATATGGCTTTTTTTAAAAAATATCAAGCGCCTTTTTAATTATTTTTACTATCCAAATAAGCCTGAAGCAACTCTTTTGCATTTTTAAAGTTATTTTGTGGAAATTCAAATACTTGAATATTTTTTTCTTCAAATGCTTTTTTTATATGTTTTCCTATTAAGACAACCAATACCGCATCAATATCACCCAAAGCTTGCACTTGTTTTCTGTGAAACTCGACATGGTCTATTGATGGATCTTCTTCACTTTCATGTTCATGTTCTTCTATCAAGTTTTTAATTAGATGGCTGAATGTTGAATCGTTAAATATGACAAAATACGGTGCTTTACCTGTTCTTGGATAGATTTCTAGGCTTTCATCTTTAACTGGGATTGCGATTTTCATTTTGTCCCCCTTGATATTTTATTGTAAATAAAACTAAATAGCCAAATCACAAAAAAAGTTATTACAATGGTAGCTCCAGATGGTGTGTTAAGGTAGTAAGAAATAAAAATTCCAGAAACACACGAAATAATGGATAATGCAATGGACCACAAAATAACATTTTATAGTTTCTTGCAACATTCATGCCACATAAACCTGGTAAAACCAAAAAAGCATTGACTAAAATTATACCAATTAGCTTTACACTCAACACAATAACAATGCCTAAAAAAATAAGAAACAAATAATAAAACAAATCAACATTTATGCCGTTTATTAGCGCTAACTCTTCATTGAAAGTTATTAATTGTATATGCGAAAAAAAATACGCTAAACAAAACAAGCCCTATTAAAAGAAGTACTAAGGAGTATACAATATCACTATTATTGATTGCCAAAATATCACCAAATAGCATACCCAATATATTTGCTGAGTATCCAGAAGAAAAACTCAGCACGACTGCCCCCAATGCCATTGTAAAAACAAACATTACATTAATCGCACTGTCTTTACTTAAACCTTTTCGATATAAAATACCTATTAACAATGCTGTTAGACAAGCAAAACCAATGGGTAAAAACAAAGTGGTTAGCCCAAGAAGGTAGTTGAAAGCTAAACCACCAAAAACCGAATGTGATACACCTACGCCTAAAAAATTTAAACGTTGCAAAACAACAAAATAGCTCAAAATAGAAAGCAGTATTGATAAAGAAATACCAACTATTAAAGCCTTAAAAACAACCGCGACAATTATTGAGCTTTGTAAAATTGACATGATTTACACCCATCTGAATGTATGACTATATTGGTTGTGCTGCCATACAATGCAGAAACAAGTTTTGCATAGTCAATGTTTTCTGGTTTTTCACTGCAGTGCAGTTTTACATTTAAGCACATAATTCTATCAACAAATCTACTTACCGCACCAATATCGTGGCTAACAAGAATGATAGTTGTATTGTGTTTTAATTTCTCTTCAACCAAAATATTGTACATTTTTTCGTTAAAAACGGCATCTAAAGCTGTATTTGGCTCATCCAAGACCAAGATTTCTGGGTTTTTAAGGAGGCACCTGCCAAGTTCTACCCTTTGTTTTTGTCCACCTGAAAGTTCTTTTAAATATTTGTTTTCAATTTCTAAGATGCCAAATAGATCAAGCATTTGTCTTGCTTTTTCAATGAGATGCTTTTGAGGTTTTTGAAAGATTGTTAATGGTTTTAGGTTTTCTTCTATGAGCATAATATCAATTACCCTTAGTGGCATTGACCAGTTTATACTTGTTTGCTGAGGTAAATATGAAACTTTATGTTTTGATATGTAATCTTTAGGCGTTGATCCGTCTATAAGCACAGTGCCTTTTGTAGGTTTTGCTAGACCTAATAAAATCTTTATTAAAGATGTTTTACCTGCGCCATTTGGACCTATTATGCTTACAAATTCTCCATTTTTTATAGTTGTGTTAATTTCATCTAAAACAATTTTTTTATCAAAAAATAGGCTAACATTTCTAAATTCAATCATTTACAGCGTTTTTTAAGGTATTTAAGTTATACTGAAGTAATTTTGTATAACTGTTTAATCTATTATCTTTTGAGCTACCCAAAGGACTTAAATATACATCTTTGTAGTGTTTTTCTAAAGCTATTGCCTTTGCTTGTTTTGCTCTAAAAGCGTAAATAACGATGCCTTTTGTACATTTGCAGTTATCTATATGTTTTAGGTCTGCAAGTGTTAACTCTCCTGAGCCTTCTTGCAGTATTCTTGCGCACGGCTGTTCTCCAAAGCTTCTTAAAAAGTAATCAAATGCTGGATCAACCTCTACTATACAGATCTTTTTATTTTTAAATAGATTTTTATAATCGTTTTGTATGTGCGAAATTTCTTGGCTTAAATGTTTGGCATTATTAATAAAAAAAGAGCAATTTTTATTATCTATTTTGCATAAATTATCTGCAATAACATAGACAGCAGTATTTTTAACAAAATCCATATCAAGCCATATGTGAGGATTAGCAATAATCTTATCTGATAGAGTTTTTTTACCAATAGGATTTTTGTAATAATCGGACAAAATCAATGTTTTACCTTTAATATCATTTTTTACTTTATCAAACCAAAACTCAAAACCGTACCCAACACTTATAAAAAGGTTTGATTTAGCCAATTCTTGTATATCTTTTGGCGTTGGGTTAAAAAAATGCGGGTTTGCATTTTCTGGAACAATAAATGCTGTATCGACTTTATTTTGTGCAATTTGATTAACTAGTGAGCTTAGAATATATGTGCTTGTAACAACAAGTGGTTTTGCAAAAGTTATTTGAACAAACGCAATTATAAACAAAATAGAAAGTAACACTTTCCTCATTTTAACACCTCCTTGAGTAAATTTTATTGTAAAAATAGTCTAATTTTTTAATATCAGAAAGTGCCCAGAAAGGTTTATCTTTACTTGTATCAATAGGGGCTATATATGGTGTTTTAGAGCCTAACTCAAACACACCGCCGCTTGCTTCTTCGAGTATAAGCTTGGCTGCAGCATAATCTATTATTCTTGATGGTTGTATATGGAAGAAGACATCAATGCTCCCGACAGCCAAGTAGCACAAATCAAGCGCTACGCTTCCCATAGACCTTATACGGTGAAAACTTTTAAATATATTTTTTAAATCATCTAGGTTTGTCTGACTTTTTATGCCTTCTATTGAGGCAATTTCACTTGCAATTGAAAGTTTTTGTATAGGTTTATTATTTAAAAACGCCCCTTTGTTTTTAATTGAAAAAAACTCATCTGAGTTTGATAAATTTAAAACATACGCTTCCTCTATAGAGTCACTTGTTTGAGAGCAAGCTAATGCAATAGAAAAAGCACTGTATGGTATGCCTCTTTTGGCATTAAGGCTTCCATCAATAGGATCAACAATGAATAGCGGGTATTTTTGACCAAAATCTAAAAGGCCGCTTTCTTCGCTTAATAAAGTGCATTTTATTGATTGTTTTATTATTGATTCAACGATAATTTCTTGTGCTTTTTTATCAATAAATACGCTTTTATCGCCAAATGGGTTTATTTCAAATTCTTGAGTAGCTATTTTATTACCAAAATACTTATTAAGTGTTATGATTTGCTTGCCTATTTCTTTAAAAAGCTCAATGTAAGTCATTGTCTATACTCAAAATGGCTTGTATAACATCATCAATAAGCCATGATGGTGTGCTAGCACCGGCTGTTATGCCAACATTTTCTACATCATAAAACCATTCTTTGTGGAGTTCTTCTTTTGTTTCTATGTAGTATACCTTTTTGCAAAAATTAAGACATATTTCGTATAGTTTGCGTGTATTTGCAGAATTTTTGCCTCCTATAACAATCATAATATCAGAAATTTGTGCTAGTTCTTTGGCAGATTCTTGTCTTTTTTCCGTTGCGTCACATATTGTATTGAATATTCTTATTTCTTTTGCTTTCTTTGCAAGCTCAGATACAATTGAAACGAAATTATCCACAGATTGTGTGGTTTGCGATATAACACCGATTTTTTGAGCTTGAATGTGCTTTGCTTCTTCTTTAGAGTTTATAACCTGAGCTTGATAATTAGCATAGGCAATATGCGCTTGAACTTCGGGATGGTTTTTGTCGCCTATTATGACAACAAAATAGCCTTCTTCATACAATTGTTTTGCATAATCCTGAGCTTCTTTTACAAAAGGGCAGGTGGCGTCAATGCATTCTAATTTTTTATCGTTAATGAGCTTATAGATGTTAGGTGGTATACCATGAGATCTAATTAAAATAGCGTTTTTTGCTTTGTCAACACTTTCTACAACTTTTAAGCCCTTTTTTTCATACTCATTCACTACTTGAGGGTTGTGTATAATTGGTCCTAAGCTGTAAATCGATTTGTTCTTTTCTAAAGCTTCGTCTGCGATTTTTATTGCTCTTTTTACGCCATAGCAAAACCCTGCATTTTCTGCAATCCTAATTTTCATAAATGGCATTATATCAAATGCAAACAAAGTTTTCAAATAACGATTAAAATAGATTATCTTGAAAAACATCTAATTTAAGTATAAAATAGGAAAGATGAAAACGGTAGTTTTTTTGTCAGATTTTGGCTATCTTGATCCTTATGTAGGTATTGTAAAAGGTGCTATAAAGTCAAATTGTTGTGTTGAAATTATTGATTTAGTTCATAGCATAGATTCTTTTAATGTAAAAAGTGCTCAGTTTATTTTAAAGTACTCTTACAAACATTTTCCAAAAGGCAGTGTTTTTTTGGTTGTAGTGGATCCGCAGGTAGGCTCTTTTGCAAAACCAATTGTTGTTAAAAGAGAAAATTACACATTTGTTGGCAGGGATAACGGTATCTTAACATTTGGTAATGATTTTGAAGTATACAGTGTCGATGAAGAGTTTAGAAGGGTATCTGCAACATTCCACGCAAGGGATATTTTTTCAAAAATTGTTTGTAAAATCATTAATGGGGAAGTTAAATTAACTAAAATAGAGGCTTTTGAAAAATTTGATATTGAGGAGGTGCTTTTTATTAAAGGTGAGAAACAAGGTGAAGTTTTATGGATAGACAAATTTGGTAATATTATTACAAATATTAAGACTGACTCTAATAATTATGAGTTGGTTATAAATGGTTTTACAATAGATAAGAAAGCTCAATATTATGCAGAATATAATGAAAGTTTATTTGCTATAAAAGGGTCTTTTGGCTTTTTGGAAATTGCAAAATATCAAGACAGTGCCGCTAGCATACTAAATGCTAAGATTGGCGATAATGTAATAGTAAGGTGTAATAGTAAGGAGTAGTATATGAAAGCGATAATTAGTGTGTATGATAAATCAGGAATTGTAGAATTTGCAAAATTTTTGGAAGGAAAAGGCGTAGAAATTATATCAACGGGTTCTACCTACGCTCTACTAAAAGAAAATGACATCAATGCTAAAAGTGTTGAAAACTACACAGGTTTTGAAGAAATTTTAGATGGGCGCGTAAAAACGCTCCAATATAAAATTCATGCAGGTATTCTTGCTGATTTAAATAAGCCAAAACACAAAGAAGAGCTTCTTGCGCACAATATTGAGCTTATAGACATAGTTGTAGTTAACTTATACCCATTTGAACAGGTTGCTCTAAGATCAAACAATGAAGATGAACTTATTGAAAATATTGATATAGGAGGGCCTACGCTTATTAGGGCTGCTTCAAAAAATTATAAAAGGGTGCTTGTGGTAGTAGATCCAAAAGATTACACAAAAGTAATGGAGAATTTTGATAACATTGACATAGATTTTCGCAAAAAATGTGCACTTAAAGCTTTTGCTTTAACATCTTACTACGATTCTGTGATAGTGGAAAAATTTGGGTATAGAGGCGATATGCTCAATGTTGGTCTTAGGTTGAAAAAATTCTTAAGGTATGGAGAAAATCCTCATCAAATGGCGGGTTTTTATAGGTTGCCACTAAAAAAAGGGTTGCCAAATATGGTTCAACTGCAGGGAAAGGAAATTTCATTCAACAATATATTAGACATAGATGTTGCTTATCGCATGATGATAGAGTCTAGCTTTTTAAACAACAATTACATGTGTGCAATTATCAAACACAATACGCCTTGTGGTGTAGCTTTTGGCGATAGTGCATTAACAGCCTACGAGAAAGCGCTTTATACAGACCCTGTAAGTGCTTTTGGTGGTATAGTTGGTTTAAATAATGTAGTAGATGAAAAATTAGCAAAAAAAATATCAGAGCGTTTTTTTGAAGTGGTGGTTGCTTTTGACTTTGAAAAAGAGGCTTTAAGTATTTTATCTAAAAAGAAAAATTTAATTTTGGTTAAAGTTGACAGGATAGATTTAAATGCCTATAAAAACAATAAAGATATAAAAAGCGTAATAGGTGGGTTTGTTGTTCAAGATATTGATTACATTAATGAGTTTAGCTATGAAACAGTAACAAAAACTAAACCTACGGATAAACAAATAGAAGATTTAAAATTTGCGTGGTTTGTTGCAAAATTTGCAAAATCAAATGCCATTTGTTTTGCTCTAAATGCTCAAGCTTTAGCTATTGGTGCAGGTCAAACTTCAAGGGTTGATGCTCTAAAGTGTGCCGCCCAAAAGGCTAAAGATTTAGGTATTGATTTGAGTGGTAGTGTTTTAGCATCGGATGGTTTTTTCCCTTTTAGAGACAATATTGATGTAGCTAAGGCTTGTGGTGCTGTGGCTTTTGTTCAACCAGGTGGCTCTATTCGTGATGAAGAGGTCATTCAAGCGTGCGATGAGTATAACTTGCCTATGATTTTTACTAAAAAGAGACATTTCAGGCATTAAAAGGGGGTTATGTGGACGCAGTCGTTTTAGCTGCAGGCAAAAGCACTCGCATGAAAACAACCAAAAGTAAAATTTTTTACGATTTGTGTGGCAAAAATATTATTTCTCATATTATTGATACGCTAAAAAATAGTGGTTTTGAAAAGATTGTTATTGTAGCCAATAAGGATAACAAAGAACAACTGTCTTGCTATGGGACAGTTGTGGTGCAAGAAGTTCAAAATGGCACAGCAAAAGCTTGCGAGATTGCCCTAGATTATATTGATAGTGATTTTTTAGTCACCACTGCGGATACAGCTTTAGTAAAAGCCTATACTCTACAAAAAGCAAAAGATTATTTTATTGAAAAATCTTTAGAGTGCTTGTTGCTTGTTTCCACTGTGGGTGACCCAACAGGTTATGGTCGTATTGTAAAGCATGAAAACGGCTTTAGGATTGTAGAACAAAAAGATGCCAGTAATGATATTTTAACTATCAATTTGGTAAGCAGTGGTATTTTTTTCCTTAAAAAAGACTTTGCATTGAAAAACTTACCAAATATAAACAATATTAATGCTCAAAATGAGTATTACCTACCAGATATTGTTAAATTCAGTAAAAAATGCGATTTTATTGAAGTTGACGAAGATGAAATTTTAGGTATTAATACACAAAAAGAATATTCAAGAGCAAGAAGCATTATGCAGCAAAGAATTATTGAGACACATATGGAAAACGGCGTGATATTCATTGATCCAAAATCAGCCTATATCGATTTAGATGTAATGATAGGTTCAGATACCATTATTTACCCAAATGTTTACATAAGAAATAATACAAAAATTGGGAAGAATTGCCTAATTGATACTGGAAGTGTTATTGATTCTTGTGTTATTTCTGATAATGTTATTGTAAAACCATATAGTGTTTTGAGTAGTTCAGTAATTGAAGAAAATTGTTCGATTGGTCCATTTTCTCATCTAAGGCCAGATAATGTAATCAAGAAGAATGTGCATATTGGCAATTTTGTAGAAGTTAAAAAGTCGATTTTGGATGAAAATACAAAGGCAAGCCACTTAAGTTATATTGGCGATGCAATAATAGGCAAAAATGTGAATGTAGGTGCTGGCACAATCACATGTAACTATGATGGATATAGAAAAAATCAAACAATCATTGGCGATAATGTGTTTATTGGCTCTGATACTCAGCTTGTTGCACCAGTAAAGATTGGTAATGATTGTTTAATAGCAGCAGGCACGACGGTAACAGAAGATACACCGCCTTTTAGTTTGGTTTTATCAAGAGTGCCCCAACAAGTGAAAGAAAATTGGGTTATATCGTATAGAAAACGCCAAGAGGAGAAATAATAAATGTGCGGTATTGTAGGCTATATTGGCAATAAAAAGGCAAGCGGTATATTGTTAAATGGTTTATCTGCGCTTGAGTATAGGGGTTATGATTCTGCTGGTATTGCTCTTTTAAATGATAGTATAGAAGTTATAAAAGTTAAAGGTAAAGTTGCAGATTTAGTTAGTGCGTGCTTATCAGCAGGTATTGAGCTTAATAGCACAATTGGTATTGGACATACAAGATGGGCAACGCATGGTAAACCAAGCAAAGAAAATGCTCACCCTCACGCTACTAAAGATTTTGCTCTTGTTCATAATGGTATTATAGAGAACTTCAAGGAGATTGATGATTTTTTAATGAAAGAAGGCTATAAAAAATCCTCCTCTACTGATACAGAAACTATTTTGTTGCTTATTGATTACTACAGCAAGACACTATCTACTTTTGAAGCTCTAAAAAAAGCAGTGTCTGTATTAAAGGGCAGTTTTGCTGTAGCGTTAATTCATTTAGGCGAGAAAAAAATTTATGCCACAAAAAAAGAATCTCCTTTGCTTATTGGTTTAAAAGACGATGAGCTGTTTTTAGCAAGCGATTTGAGTGCATTTTTAGAGCACACAAAACAATTTGTAGTTTTAGAAGAAAACGATATTGCAATATTAGAAAAAAACGGCACCTACGAAATATACAACGATGGCAATAGGGTAGAGCGTTTAGTTAAAAGTGTTGATTGGAACTTGCAGACTGCTCAGAAAGGCGGTTTTAAGCACTTCATGATAAAAGAGATCAGCGAAGAAGATGAGGCTTTAGCAAACACTATTTATGCTCATATACAAAGCGATAAAATTGAGTTGGATATTGATGAAGATTTACTTAGAAATGTTAAAAAAATTACAATTGTAGCTTGTGGGACAAGCTATTATGCAGGTTTAACATCAAAGTATTTTTTTGAAGACTTGCTTTCTATACCTGTAAATGTAGAAATTGCATCAGAATTTCGCTATTCAAAACCAATATTTTCAGATAATAATATATTTATTGCAATTTCTCAATCAGGCGAAACAGCAGATACTAAAGAGTCTTTAAATCTTGCAAAAGAATTAGGCATAAAAACCATTTCGATCGTAAATGTTCAAGAAAGCACCATTTCAAGATTAAGCGATTATGTACTATATACGCTTGCTGGTCCAGAAATTAGTGTCGCTTCAACAAAAGCTTTTGTTTGTCAGCTTGCGATGCTGTATTTGCTTGCTTTAAAAATAGCTCAGTTAAAAGGAATAGACATAAATAACTACATAAAAGAATTAAATTCTATACCGCAGGTATTAAAAAGTGAGTTTAATCGATTAAACAGTGAAGTTGAAAAAATTGCTAAAAAATACTCGTATGTTAAGAATTTTATATATTTAGGCAGAGGCTTATCTTACCCGCTCGCTTTAGAAGGTGCTTTAAAACTAAAAGAAATTTCGTACATACACGCAGAAGGCTATCCAGCAGGAGAACTAAAACATGGACCTATTGCACTAATCGATAAGAATACGCCGACATTTGTCATAGTGCCTGGCACTGAGCCATTTTACTCAAAAACCGTATCAAATGCAAATGAAGTAAAAGCCAGAGATGGCAAAGTTATATTGCTCTCAGAAAAAAATTCAGATATTGCAGATGATTTTATAGAATCTCCAAAAGTCTCATACTTTTTTTCTGCTTTTGTTAATATCGTACCACTGCAGTTGTTTGCCTATCATATTGCTAATATTTTAGGAAATGATGTAGATCAACCACGAAACTTGGCAAAAAGTGTAACTGTTGAATGAAAAGCATATCAAGCTTTAGCATTTTAGAAAGTAAAATAGCAAAAAAATGGTTAATTTATGTTTTGCTTGGTGTATTTAGTGGACTTGGCGCAATTTTTTTATATACACTAATTAATTTTTTTAGTGTTTATCTGTTAAACCATGTAGCTGGGTTTCCTTTTAAGTTTCCTACAAACGAAAAACCATTGTTTGCTTTAAAAAATGAGTCGTTTAAACCTTTTTTGTTTTTAATGATAATAGTTTTAGGAGGTTTTTTTAGTGGTTTAATACTGTATGTATTTGATGATAAGGAAAGCGGTGTAAACAAAATTATAAAGTACTTTCATCACAAAGTAACCATTAGGCCAAAATCTGCTTTAATAAAGCTTTTTGCAAGCTCCATTGCGCTAGGTAGCGGGTTTGCTGGTGGAAGGGAAGGCCCAGCAGCAGAAATAGGCGCATCTATTGGCGTATTTATTGGAAATACTTTTAATTTAAGCAATAGAGAAAAAAGGATTCTTATGATAGCCGGGCTTGCTGCAGGTATAGGTGCGATTTTTAGGGCACCGATGGGGGCGGCTATTTTTGCGACAGAGGTACTCTACAAAGAAGCCGATTTTGAGTACGAAGCTTTAATGGCTAGTGCAATTTCTTCTATTATAGCATACTCTATATTTTCCTCGCTATTTGGGTGGGAGCGTATGTTTAGTGTTCCCGTTATGTACTTTTATAAGCCACTAGAGTTGATATCATACAGTGTGCTTGCAATTGCTATTGCAATTGGAGCTATATTGTTTATTTATCTATTTAAACACATAAAACTTTTAACTAGTATGGTAAATTATCCTATCTATGTAAAAACTGCTTTAGGTGGTTTAGTTGTTGGGTTATTTGGTATTTTTTTGCCAGCTAGTGCCGGGATGGGTTATGGTTTGTTAGAAGCTGCCTTCACGGATCCGCGAAATTATTTCTTTTTGCTGATGGTAGGTATTTTAAGGATGTTTACTACTTCAGTATCAGCAGGCAGTAAAACACCCATTGGTTTATTTGCCCCATTGCTTATAATTGGCGCACTTCTTGGTGTTGGCATAGGAAATTTATTGAAATTAAGTGGTATTTTTGTTGTAGTAAACCCTTCAAGTTTTGCTGTAGTAGGTATGGCCGCATTTTTGGCAGCCTGTGAAAAAACGCCTATTTCTTCTATTGTGCTTACAGCAGAAATAACAGGCGGATATGAGTTAATTGTGCCTGCTTTGTGGGTTGTTGCTATTGCTTTTTTGCTAACAAGAAAAATAAATTTAGAAGAGGCACAAGTAGATACAAGACTTGACTCTTTAGTTCACGCAGATGAGTACAAAATCAATATTCTAGAGCATATAAGGGTTGAAGAGCTTATGGAAACTAAATTTTTAACGATTAATAAAAACGAAACACTAAAAGAAATTTATAACATATTTGCAAATGAAAAGTACAACGAAATTCTCGTGTTAGATGAAAATAATAAGTTATACGGTATTATTACATTGCATGTTTTAAAAACTATTCTTAATGAAAGCCTGCTTAATAACTTTTTACTAGCCGCAGATATTGCAAATACAGACCTTATTGTTGTTTTACCTCAAGAGAGTTTGTATGCTCTTTTAAATAAAATTGGCTTTAGAGAGATTAATACAGTGCCAGTTGTAAAATCTTTAGAAACAATGGAAGTTATTGGTATAATTAGAAGAAAATCAATACTAAGAAAAATATCTCAAGGAAGCACAAATGTTTGATTCATTAAACGAACAGCAAAAAAAAGCGGTTGAAATATGCGATAAAAATTTACTTATTATTGCGGGAGCTGGAAGCGGAAAAACTAAGACACTTACATATAAAATTGCATATATTCTAAAAAATAACCTTGCAAAACCCTATGAAATTTTGGCGTTAACATTTACAAACAAAGCAGCAGATGAAATGAAAAAAAGAGTAGCTAGTATTATAAATGCACCTATTGAAAATTTTTATATTGGTACGTTTCACGCTTTATCGTTGAGATTTTTGAGAAAAATAGGCAAGAATTATACAATTTATGACAAACACGACCAGGAAATGCTCGTTAAAGAAATTATTCAGTCGCTTAATTTGGATAAAGATAAGTTTTCGCCTTCTAAAATTTCGTCTTATATTTCAAAATTAAAAAACTCTGCTAACATAGAATTTCCCACTAAGGAAATTGAGAAGATATACAATATGTATGAGGAAAAGCTAGTTAATGCTAATGCGGTTGATTTTGACAATATTTTAATAAACTTTACAAATGAGCTTAAAAACAATGATGAATTGCGTCTTAAGTTTCAAAACCAATTTAAATTTATACTGATTGATGAGTACCAGGATACTAATAATATACAGTATGAGCTTATTAAGCAGTTGTATAATAGTAAAAACTTAGTATTTGCTGTAGGTGATGAAGACCAGTCTATTTATGCATTTAGAGGTGCAAATATCAATAATATTTTGTCTTTTAGTGATGATTTTTTGCCATGTGAAATTATTAAATTAGAAAAAAATTACCGTTCAACAAAGAATATACTAAACATTGCAAATACGATTATTAAGCACAACAAAATGCGCATAGGCAAAAATCTTTACTCTGAAATTTCTGGCGTTGAACCTATTATCAAAAAATTTTCAACAAATAGAGAAGAAGCATACTTTGTTGCAAATCAAATAAAAAAGATTTTAAAAGAAAACCAACATACCAGCATAGCTATTTTATATAGAAATAATAATCTTTCTAGGCTTTTTGAAGAGTATCTTGTCCAGTTTGGTATCTTCTATAAAAAAATAGGCTCTTATAAATTCTTTGATAAAAAAGAAATTAAAGATATTTTGAGCTTTATAAAAGTTGCATATAATGAAAAGGATGATTTATCTTTTTTGCGCTCAATTGGCAATTTTGGTGGAATTGGTGAAAAGACAATAGAAAGCATTAAAAATCTAGCAAATAATTTAAACGTGAGTCTTTTTGAAGCCTCATCTACATTTACACAAAAAAAATATGTCAAAGTTGCTAAATTTATTGAGTTTGTAAAAATTTTGCAAAAAAAGCTCGAATTTGATAGTATTAGCGCGTGTTTAAAGTTTGTTTTTGATGAAGTGTTTTTAAGCAAAAACTTTTACAAGGAAGATTTGCGTCAATCAAATGTTCGGGAGTTAATTGAGTTTTCAAAAGATATGGATATAGAATCTTTTATGGAAAGTATAAGTCTGTATGATTATTCTCAAAACATAGATGAGCAGGACACAAAAGCAAGTTCAAGCGTTTACCTTATGACAATTCATGCAGCTAAAGGATTAGAGTTTGATTATGTTTTTATGGTAGGTCTAAATGAAGGCATATTGCCTAGTTTGTATCATGATTCTGCTATAGAAGAAGAAAGGCGCATAATGTATGTAGGCGTTACAAGGGCAAAAAAGAATCTATATTTAAGTTACTTTCTGTCGGATTTTCATAACAATTTTATACCATCTCGTTTTATAAAAGAGTTAAGTTCAGTAAATAAAAATCCTCTAAAAAGGTATAAAATTGGCGATACGATAACTCATAAGGATTACGGTAGTGGTGTTATTCTGAATGTTAAAGAAGAACCATTAGAGTTAAAAGTGAATTTTTTTAAGTTTGGATTAAAAAATTTAACAAAAAGCGATATATTCTAGGAGGCACTATGGCAGATAGCGTTCAAGAAAGATTTGCAAAGCTCAATACAAACCTGGTTTTGCACAATATCAGGCTTTATAAGTTTGAAGCCAGTTTTAATGACGAGAAAATTAATGTTTCTATGGAGGAATCAAAGGTTTATATTGACAAAAATGTTTATTATCAAGTTGTAGCTGATAATCATGTTAGGGTTTTTCAAGAATTTTTTTTTAAAGTAGCTTTACAAAACAACCCAGATGAAGTATTAATTAAAATAAATCCTTCTTATATTTTAGACTTTCAAGTAGGCGGTCCAATGGATGATGAAATTTTCAAGATATTTGCAGATTCCACCGTATTGGTCGATAGTTGGCCATATTTTAGGGAAATTGTCCAAAGTACACTCCTTAGAATGGGTTTAGCGCCAGTTGTTCTGCCGCCTATTAATTTTAACCCATTTGTTAATGTTGATGCAAGCGCACAATCAAAGTAACAATATTGCCTTTGCAATTGATGGTTCTAGCGAATCATTGAGTATGGCTTTTTTTGAAGGTGAATTTATAGTTGATACCATCTTCATTGAAAAAGCCATACACTCTGTGAGTATTATTTCGACTTTTGATGCTCTATTAAAAAAAACACAACTGCATATTTCTGATATAAAAACATTATATGTGACGATTGGACCTGGTCGTTATAGCAGTCTTAGAGTTACATTATCTACGATTAAAGGTTTGTTTTTTGATTTTCTGAATTCAGTATATTGCGTAAACACGATGGATTTAATAGCAGCAAACTGCTTGGATACCGGTTGTTTATCTGTAAGCAAAAAAACTTCAAAGGGTGAAATTACTCATTATTACAGCACAGCTAAAATGATTCAAAGACTAGACAAAGCAAGCCAAAATTGTTACAACTTTGATGGTGTTAGCGATATTAAAAATTTATTTAGAATAGATAAAAAACTTTTTGTTCAATGCAGTTTATCAAGCATTGCGCCTATATATTAGATATTAGGAGGACTTATGCCAATAGTTGAGCCGTTTAAAGGGATTTTTTTTAAAGAAAAAAAAATTGATGAGCTTGTGTGTCCCCCATACGATGTTATAGATAGCGACTATAAGAGTCAATTATTATCAAAAGATGAGTTTAATATAGTAAGAATAGTTTTACCAGAAGGTGATAATGATCAAAAGTATGAAAATGCCAAAAATATACTAAGCACTTGGATTTTGCAAAAAAAATTAATTTTTGATGAGGATTGCTCTTTTTATGCTTACAGTTGTAAGTACAGTATTGATGAGATAGAAAAGACGCTGTTTGGTTTTTTAGGTGCACTAAAGCTTGAAGAATTGGGTGGTTCTATAAAACCACACGAAAAAACGCTTAAAGGTCCAAAGATTGATAGGTTTAAGCTTATCACATCTACTAACGCTATGTTTTGCCCTATAATGATGATTTACGATAATGTTCAGTTGTCTAATTTTATAAAAAATTCTGTTAAAAAAAGTCTTTTTGAAGTAAATTTTGAAAATAAATTACATAAAGTTTACAAAATAAACGACATTTCCGTTATTGATTATATAAAGCAATCAATTAAGAATCAAACATTAGTAATAGCAGATGGTCACCATAGGTATGAAACTTGCCTATCTATTAAAGAACACTACAAACAAATAGGCAGTAAAATTCCAGGAAGCGATTATGCACTTGTGTTTTTTGTTGACAAAAAAGATGAGCTGTCGCTTATGCCCATACATAGATTGATAAAAAACATCGATATTGATAAATTTAAGCAAAAACTTTATAAATTTTTTGAAATTGGCGATAATCATAATTATGATATAGTCATGTATGATGGTGAGTTTACTTATTTGAAATTTATTAACAAAGACACAGAAGGTTTAATAGAAAAGCTCGATGCAAAGAGATTTGAGGATGTGGTTTTTAAAGGTATGCTAAATCTTAGCGATGCAGACATTGCAAGCAATGAGATATCAGGATACGCCCACTCAAAAGAAGAGGTAGTAAAAAGTGTTGATAAAAAAGAAGCTGTTTTGGGATTTTTATTAAAACCTGTAACTTATGAGACACTGTTTGAAATTACAAGCCATAACCTTACATTCCCGCAAAAATCCACATACTTTTATCCAAAAATACCAAGCGGTCTTGTAGGGTATCATTTTAGTAGTATAGAGGGTTGTGAAAATGTTTGAAATCTGTGTTGAAAGTGACTTTTGCGCAGCACATAGATTAAATAATTACTTAGGTGCATGCGAAAATTTGCACGGCCATAATTTTAAAGTAGAGGTTGTTGTTAGATGCACGAAACTTAACCAGACATACATAGGTATAGATTTTAAAGAACTAAAAGGGTATCTAAAAGACATACTGTCTAGACTTGATCATAAGTATTTGAATGAAATAGATTTTTTTTCAGAAACAAACCCCACGTCTGAAATGATAGCAAAATACATTTTTGAAAATCTAAAAAGTCTCATAAAGGATTGTAAGCTATATAGCGTGAGCGTTTATGAAACACCTACATCAAAGGCAACCTACCTGGAGGATTAGATGAAGTTTGAAGAATTTATTTTGTCAATTGCAGGTGGTGCGTATGTGCAGCTTGGAATTGTTGAAGACCCATTTGACAATACGAAAAAAATGGATTTAGAAATGGCAAAAGTCAGTATAGAGTTGATAGAAATGCTTAAAGAAAAAACAAAAAACAACCTTACCAAAGAAGAGGAAGACTTGCTTGAGAGTATCATATTTGATTTAAACGAAAAGTACAATGAAAAAATAAGTAAAAAAACATAAGTAGGTTTGAAATGAATAATGTAGAAAAATTGTACAATAATTTAGAAACTATTGAAAATTTACCAGCTTTTCCGCAAATAGCACTTGAGGTTACGTATTTATTAAGAAAAGAGTCTACATCTACAAAAAATTTGTACGATCTTATACAAAAAGACCCCGTTTTGGTATCTCAGATTTTAAAAACCGCCAATTCGCCATTTTATGGACTTCATGGAAAGGTTTCTTCATTGGTTCATGCAATAAATTTGCTTGGTTTTGTACAAATAGAGAATATTGTTATAGCTTCGGCGCTACTTTCTACAATGAAAAAATTTCCCGTTAGCAAAAGATTTAATGCTAATCAATTTTTGGATCATTCTTTTGGTTGTGGTATAACTGCAAAAATTATATCAAATATTTTAAATTTTAACACAGGCGGTTTGGAATTTTCTGCTGGTGTTATCCACGACATAGGAAAAGTTATACTAGATTTATACGACCAAGAAGATTTTGATAGAATTTTAAACTATGCTTATAAAAATAATCAATCGTTTTATGAATCTGAAAAAGAATTATTTGGCATAACACATTGCGATTTAGCAGAAAAACTACTAAGAAGGTGGAATTTGCCAGAAGACCTAATTGATGCTGTGGTAAATCACCATAGCCCCAAAAAAGCAAAGAATCAGACAATGGCATCTATCATATCTGTTGCAGATTTGCTTACTTACTCAGAAGGCATTGGTTTTGGTGGCAATTACTCAAAATTTTTAATGGAAGACCAAGAAGGATGGAAAATTATAACACAAAATATTGAAATCTCAAAGAAAATTGATCTAGCCTTATTTACTTTTAAACTTTTCGAACAGATTGATGAAGCAAAGAAGACTTACTTTAAGGAGTTATACTAAATGCCCGAAATGGACCCCGAAATATTTGAAAAATTAAGGGATTTTATTTACGAAAAGAGCGGTATTTTTTTTGAAGCTAGCAAAAAATATTTGCTTGAGAATAAACTTTCAAAGCGCATACTAGAGTTAAAATTGCGGGATTTTGAAGATTATTTGAGATTTTTGCAAGTTAGAAAAGAAGAATTATACAATCTTTTTGATGCAATAACAATAAATGAAACTTATTTTTTTAGGCATGCACAGCAAATTGAAGTATTTTTAATTGTAGTAGGCGAACTGCTAAAGCAAAAACCCATACTGAATGTGTGGAGTGCGGCTTGCTCAAGTGGGGAAGAACCATATACTTTAGTTATAGCTTTGATGGAAAAGTATGGACAGCAAATTCCAGCAAGGATTTTAGCATCAGATATTAGTATAGAAGTTTTAGAAAAGGCGAAAAGCGGTATTTATAATGAGTATGCTGTAAAAGAGCTAACAAGCGCAATAAAGCAAAAGTACTTCGATATTGAAAAAAACACATATAAAATCAAAGATTTTGTTAAAAATAAAGTAATGTTTAGACAATTGAACCTTATTGATGACAAGGATTTAAGCAGTGTAGGCAAAATTGATGTAATATTTTTAAGAAATGTTTTAATTTACTTTAACAACGAATCTAGACAAAAAGTTGTTGACAAGATTTATAACGACATTTTAAATAAAAACGGATATTTGTTTTTAGGTGCAACGGAGTCAATATCAAGATTAAATACAAAACTTAAGCTTGTACACTTCAGGCAAGCACTTGCTTATAAAAAAGAAGATTAAGGCAAGCAGGCTATAAGCCAGGTTCTGTAAGGAATAAATCCTTTAGGGTCATTTATCTAAGCGACCTACCCGGAGATTATAGGCTCGGATCAGGCCAATCTCCCTATTTGGTCTTGCTCTAAGTGGGGCTTGCAGTGCCACAACCATTACTGGTTGTGCGGTGAGCTCTTACCTCGCCATTTCACTTTTACTTAAAACCATTGTTTTAAGCAACTTCTTTTCTGTTGCGCTTTCCTGTGGATCACTCCAACCCTTTTAAGGGCACTTTGATCCGATAGAGCCTGGACTTTCCTCTTGTACTTTAAGCACAAGCGACCCTACACCTACTTGCCATTTATTAATATATCCTAAAGTATTAGGTTGTCAATTGTTTTTATATGTGTCTAAGTATTTAATCAAACCATTAGCGATACCTTTTGCTATTGCTTGTTGATAACTGGGGTCTTTTAAGTACTCATTGTCTTTTGGGTTTGTTATAAATAGCGTTTCTATTAAAATTGATGGGCAATTTGTACCTACAAGTACGTAAAACGGAGCCTGATCTATGCCCCTGTTTATTAAACCAGTATATATCGGTTTTGTAACGGAATATATGGAGTCATCTACATCTTTAGCAAGAATTGCAGATTCTTTTAGCTTTGCTTGATTTATGAGAGAAATTATAATTTTGTTAATTGTGCCCATTTGCTCTAGAGGAACATCATTTTCAAGTGCAGCAATTTTTAAAGCCTTTTGGTTGCTAGTTGCATTTAAAAAAAATACCTCCATTCCTTTAGCGGAAGGATCTGTCGAAGCATTAGCATGGATTGATACAAACAAATCTGCTTTTGCATCATTTGCAATTTTAACTCTTTGTGCAAGCGGTATAAACACATCACTATCACGCGTCAATACTACCCTAAAGCCTTTTTCTCTTAAAATTTCTGCGCAATACTTAGCTATGCTTAAAACTACATCTTTCTCTTTAAGTCCTAAAATACCTACTGCGCCAGAATCTTTGCCGCCATGACCTGGATCTAAAACAATTGTTATATTTTTTGGGTTATATGATGGTAATTTAATAGGCGCTGTTATAATAGGAGGGTTATCTTGAGTATTACTATTTAGTGTTGTTTCGTAATTTTGAGTTGAATTTGTGCTTAATTGAGTGGGGTTTGTATTTTCTTTTTTGTCAGATATATTTAAATTTATGACAAGGATTTTGTCGTTAGGCTTCGATAAGGTTATGCCGTATTGGTAATTTGGGTTTAGTTTAAAATATATGCGTGTTTGGTTGGAAAGCTGTTTTAATATAATGTTTTCTATATTATAATTGGGTTTTAAAGGAGTATTTATTGTGCAAGTATTTGTTCCAATATAGAAAAGGTCATTAGAAAGTCTAATATATGTGTAATTTTCTAATGTGTCAAATTGAAGCATTATTGTTTGTTTTGTTTGGGAAATTTTTGTTATATTTAAGGCATTCAGTGTAATACTAAACGCATTTGAAGTAAGTAGCAAAACAAGCAGAGCAATTAAAATTGTTGCTTTTTTCATCATCTGACATTATACTAACATGCGGTTGTTATTGCAAGGTGTATTTCTAAGGTGCTGTAAGTTGCTTGATTTTTGTTGTAATTTTGATTTATTAAAGATGGAGTTTGATGAAAAAAATTAAGAAGTTAATAATCATAAATACGATTCTGCTTTTTGTTGCGCTAGCATTTGTTGTGTATGCTATTTTTTCATTTCAAAATTTTGTAAATCAGCCTAATACGAATATTAAGAAGAAGATTTATATGGTTATTTTACCAAACCAATCTGTTTTATCAATATCTGAAGACTTGCAAAAGGAAGGTATAATAAAAAGGTATGATTGGTTTTACTATTATGTGCGTTTATCTGGAAAATCTCAAGATATAAAAGCTGGCGTGCATTTATTCTATACAAATTACTCGCCAAAGCAAACACTAAGTGAGCTTATTGGTGAAAACAAAAATGATGTAATTTTTTCAATACCGCCTGGTTTTGATATTCAAAGGATTGCACATAGGCTAAATAAGATGGGCTTTGATGGGAGTGAGTTTTATAAGCTGGCTAATTCTAAATCGAACACTTACGAATTACTACATTTTAAAGCTTCAAATATGGAAGGTTTTTTGGGTGCTGGTAATTATTTTGTAGAAAAAAACGAAAAGGCGTCTGTTTTATTAAAACTTATGTTTGACCAATTTAAAAATGACTATGCCGACTTAGCTAACTTTGACCGCATTGATAAAAATTTGTACGACAAGGTTATCGTTGCATCATTAGTAGAAAAAGAAGCCAAAGTAAACTCTGAAAGACCTTTAATTGCAAGTGTGATTTACAATAGATTGAAAAAAAATATGTTATTGCAGATAGATTCTTCTGTAATATATGGTATAAAAGATTTTAATGGTAAGTTAACCATACACGATCTTGAAAATAAAAAAAACATATACAATACCTATGTATATAAAGGTTTGCCGCCAACACCTATTTGTTCTCCAAGCTATGAATCATTAAAAGCAGCGTTTGATCCAGCAAAAACTGATTATTTATACTTTGTATCGAAAAATGACGGCAGGCATGTTTTTTCTACTTCGCTAAAACAGCAAAACTACTGGGTAGATATATATCAGAAAGGCAAAAAACAATGAAATACTACATTAAAACATTTGGTTGTCAGATGAATGAGAGGGATTCTGAAAAAATTGAATCAATACTTCAAGAAAATGGTTATGAAAAGGCAGATATTAAAGAGGCTGATATTGTGATTGTAAATTCATGTGCAGTGAGAGAAAAATCAGAAAAAAAAATATTTAGTGAAATTGGACGAATCAGAAATTTAAATAAAAAGGCAAAGTTTATTTCAATGGGTTGTGTTGCACAAATTTTCCCACAAAAACTTTCTAAAATATCAGATGTTGTATTAGGAACTGCATCTATTTATGAATTTAAAAACATATTTAATAATAATTTAAATGGTATTTTTGTTTCTGAAAAAATAATTGAGCCAGATTATATATTTGGCCATTTAAAAAGTCATTCTGTATATATTGATATTATTTATGGGTGTGATAATTTTTGCACTTATTGTGTAGTCCCATATACTAGACTTAGAGAAGTATCTAGATCGTATAATTCTATTATACAAGAAATAAAGAATTCAGTTGAAATTGGCGCAAAAGAAGTTATATTATTAGGTCAGAATGTGAACTCATACAATTTTGATGGAGTTAATTTTATTAGGTTGTTAGAAATGATAAATAAAATAGATGAAGTGAAAAGGATAAGATTTGTAACATCACACCCAAAAGATTTTAGCGAAGATTTGGCAAAAGCAATCTCAAATTTAGATAAAGTATGTGAACATTTGCACTTGCCACTTCAATCTGGTTCTGATAGGATATTAAAATTGATGCGTAGGAAGTATAGTTTTAAAGAATTTGCTAAAAAGATAGAGTACTTCAGAAAATACAACCCAAAAGGCTCTATAACGAGTGATATTATTGTAGGCTTTCCTAGTGAAACAGAAGAGGATTTTAAACAAACACTAATGGCTTTAAAAGAAATTCAATTTGATGAAATTTATTCTTTTAAATACTCTAATAGACCTTTTGCAAAGGCTGCTTTAATGCCTAACCAAGTTAGCGAAAAAGAAAAGAAAGAAAGACTATCAATCGTGCAAGAGTTGCAGTCAGAAATTAGTGAGCAAATTAACAAGCGTTATTTAGGTAGTATTCAAGAAGTGTTAGTTGAGTCGAAAGCCAAAGCTTCTAATCAAGTGCAAACAAGAACCAGAACAAACAAAATAGTAAATATTGATAATTCTACATTAAACATCAAAGACGGTGATTTAATTCTAACTAAAATAACAAAAATCAATCGACATAGCTTTAATGGTGAGATATGTATAAACTAGAAATAGCTGACTTAGTATTTAGCGACAATAAAAATCAAGCGCAAATAATCTTTGAAGATGAAAACGGCGATTTTTATGCATTTTCGTTGACGCCAGAGCGAGCAAGACTTGTGTATCTTTTGGTATACCAGACATATGTTCAAAAAAATACTATATACGAGGTTTTTTTAAATTTTATAGGCGCACTTGGTATAAAAGTAAAGTCCGTTGTCATTGAAGATGTTGAAAATTTAAGCGCATATTTGGTTTTAGAAACACAAGATTTACAAGATATAAAAATGACAATATGTACGCAAGATGCTTTTATTATTGGCCTTATGTCACAAGCTGAATTTTACATTAAAAAAGATACTTGCTTTGTTGATCATGTTGAGTATTGTTGGCTTGATTTTGTTAAGCGCTTTTTAGGGGGCTGATTGAATATAAGAGAACACATAGAAAAAAACGAAGAACTTTACTTGTGTAAATTTGCTGCAAAATCAAGCCAAACAAAAGGCAGGTTAAAACCAGAAGAAAAAGATGATATAAGAACCGATTATATGCGCGATAGAGATAGAATTATTCACTCTAAATCGTTTCGTAGATTAAAACATAAAACACAGGTATTTTTTTCACCGCTTGGAGATCATTATCGAACGCGTATGACGCATACATTAGAAGTATCTCAGGTAGCAAGAACTATTGCTGTTGCATTAGGCTTAAATGAAACGCTTACAGAGGCTGTAAGCTTAGCACATGATTTAGGTCACACGCCGTTTGGACACGCGGGTGAGGCTGTTCTAAATAAAAAAACACATGGAAAATTTAAGCACTGGTTTCAAAGCTTAAGGGTGGTTGATGTATTAGAAAAGGATGGTCAAGGTTTGAATTTAACATACGAAGTTAGAGATGGGATATTAAAGCACTCAAAAGGAAGAGGCGATATCTTGCTTGATAAGGAATCTAGTTCAGTTACACTTGAGGGTCAGATTGTGCGTATAGCAGATATTATTGCTTATGTAAATCACGATATAGATGATGCGCAACGAGCAAAAATAATTGATAAAATACCAGAAAGATTATCGGATGTTCTTGGTGATACGCATTCAAAAAGAATCACTACAATGGTAAAAAGCGTTGTAAAGCAAACACAAGACTCTAATTACGAGCAAATTTTGATGGAAAAGGAAATCTTAGAGTGCTTGAGTGAACTGAGGAATTTTTTGTTTGAAAATGTTTATATGTCTTGCGCAATTCAAAGCGAAATATCAAAAAGTTCTAAAATCATTAACGATTTATTCGATTATTTTTACGAGCATATTGATCTTATACCTCAGTACGGGTCTACAAAAGAAGAATCTGTGGCAGATTACATTTCTGGTATGACAGATAGGTACGCAATGGATTTATACTATAAAATTTTTATACCAAAATCTTGGGCTATTACATAAAAAAGGGGGAATTTGTGTTTGATTTTGCTCAAAATTTGATTAATTATGCTAAAAAAAAGGGTTTTAATCAGTCTGAAGTTTATATTGAAAAATTTATAGAAAAGTCTTTTGACCTAAAAAATGAGTCTGATTATTCAAAAGGGTTAAGCGAAACAATTGGCGTTGCTTTAAGACTTATTAAGGATGATTATGTTTTTTTTGTAAACTCTACACTTAATGACGAGAAAAAAGTAGAAGATATGATTGATAGTGTTTCTTTAATTAGTTTTTCAAAGAAAATTGGTGCTTCTATTTTGCCAAAATCTGATTATGAATTCAGCTTTAGTGAAGTTAATGAGTATGATGAGTCAAAAATTAAAGAGACTATTTACGAGATGAGTTCTATTGCAAAAAATTTTGATAAACGTATACAACAGGTTAAATCTTCTTCTATAAATATAAATGAAAAATATATATGGGTGTTAAATTCGTTTGGCCTTAAAGCATATCAGGCTTATAATGTTGTTGAGTCACAAGTTAGCGTTCTTGCAAAAGACAAAATCGAAGAAATGGGTTGGTATGATGAAAAAGGATTTAGCTTAAATGATATAGATTTTACAAATGTTGCTAAAACAGCATCTGAACGAGCGGTAGAAAAATTATCACCATCAAGTTTTTCAACAAAAAAATTAAGTGTTGTGCTATCAAGCGAAGTAATGTCTTATATGCTTAAGTATTTTTTTAATATTTTTAGCGCCCAAAGCGTTATAGACAAAACTACAAAGTTAGAAATTGGCAAAAAAGCGTTTTCAAGTTCGGTTACTATTCTTGATGATAACACATCCAAAGGTGGTATAAAATTTTTTGTTGATGAAGAAGGTATGCAAAAGTTACCTACCGTTGTAGCACAAAACGGTGAATTAAAGACTTTTTTGCACAATACTTACACAAGCTATAAGCTCAATTGTCAAAATACGGCTAATGCAAGGCGTTTTGGTTTTAACAATACAGTAAAGGTAGGTCCTGCTAATTTTTATCTAAAACCTTCAAATGAAAGTTTAAGTGATTTATTAAACTCAGTAGATGGTTTTTACATTACAGAAATTATGGGAATGCATATGGCAAACCCGATAAGTGGAGATTTTTCTTTAGGTGTTAATGGTTTCTTGATTGAATCTGGGCAGAAAATAAAATATATCAAAGCATCTACCTTTGCAGATAATTTTTATAATATGTTGAACAAAGTAATTAAAGTGGCAAATGATGTATATTTTAGTGGTTCTGTAGGAAGTCCTTCTGTTTGGGTAGCAGATTGTATAATTGGAGGGGAAGGTTGAGTTTAGTAATATTGGATTTTGGGTCTCAATATACACAGTTAATTGCAAGGCGCATTAGACAAATGGGTTATTATGCGGAAATTTTACCTTATAATGCGAAACCAAAAGATAATGTAAAAGGTATAATTTTATCTGGATCTCCAGCTAGTGTTTACGAGAAAAATGCTCCTAAGCCGGATGATTCTATATATGCTCTTAATGTTCCTATACTTGGTATTTGCTATGGTATGCAGCTTATTGCAGAAAAATTCGGTGGCAAAGTGAGCAATGCGCAAAAAAGAGAATATGGGTATGCAGAAATCTTTTTCGAAAAAGAAGATGATCTTTTTTATAATATTAACAACAAAAATATTGTGTGGATGTCTCACGCAGATAAAATTGATAAGCTACCAAATGGATTTGAGACAATCTGCTACACACAAAATTCACCTTATGCTGCTATTAGAAATTTGGATAAGAAAATATGGGCAATACAATTTCATCCAGAAGTTTCACATACCCAAAATGGGAATATAATCCTTGAAAATTTTGCTTCAAAAATATGTGGTTTGAAAAAGGATTGGGATATGGGTGATTTTTTGGAGAAAACTATTAATGAGATAAGGCAAGAAGTTAAGGACAAAAAAGTTTTGTGTGCAATATCTGGCGGTGTTGATTCTTCTGTTTTGGTAGTATTGCTCAATAAAGCGCTAGGGGATAATGTAATACCTTTATTTATAAACAATGGTTTATTGCGCGAAAATGAAGCAATATCCGTTCAAAGAGCATTTGAAAAGCTTGGTATAAAGATAAACTATATTGATGCAAGTGAGGTTTTTTTGTCAAAATTGAAAAAAGTGAAAGATCCAGAAAAAAAACGCAAGATTATTGGGCATACTTTTATTGATGTATTTAGAGATTTTGTATCAAAACTTGAGGGTGTTGAGTACCTTGCACAAGGCACGCTTTATCCAGATGTTATTGAAAGTGTATCCGTTAAAGGTCCATCAGATGTAATAAAAAGCCACCATAATGTAGGAGGCTTACCAAAAGATTTAAAATTTAAACTTATAGAGCCATTTAGGTTTTTATTTAAAGATGAGGTAAGACAACTTGCAAGACAACTAAACTTAGATGATTCCTTTATCAACAGACATCCGTTTCCAGGACCAGGCTTAGCTATTAGAGTTATTGGCGAATTAACAAGACAAAAATTAGATATTTTAAGGCAGGCAGATGCTATAATATTAGAAGAGATAAAAAAAAGTGGTTTTTACGACAAAGTTTGGCAAGCTTTTGGCGTATTGCTTGATTTAAAAAGCGTAGGTGTAATGGGTGATAAAAGAACTTATGATTATACTGTTGTGGTAAGAGTTGTGGAAAGCTTAGATGGCATGACAGCAAACTGGGTATATTTACCACAAGAGGTTTTAAATACTATATCTACAAGGATAATAAACGAAGTGCAAAGGGTAAATCGTGTGGTTTTGGATATTTCAAATAAACCACCAGCAACTATAGAGTGGGAGTAATATGGAAAAACGCCTTGTATTGAGTAATCCAGCGTATTTGGGTAATGTTTTTTACAACCGCAAGGATACATTAAAAAAAGTTGAGCAGAAGCTTAATGTTTTTATTATTTTTAGGGGAGGAGAGGTTTTAATTAAAGGCAGTGACAAAAACATACAGCTTGCTTATAACTATTTAAAAAATATAAATGATATGGTGGATAAAGGTATACTTGTTGGGGAGAATGCTATAGATAGTTTAATTTCTGAGCTTGATAACGATAATGCTCTAAACGCAAAAGCGGTTTTTAACCCACCGAAAACGCATTCGAAAATAAAAACCATATTACCTAAAAATGTTAATCAAGCAAAGTATTTAGAGCTTATAGAAAAAAATACCATAACTTTTGGCATAGGACCAGCTGGTACAGGCAAAACTTACTTAGCTGTTTTTGCAGCTATTAATGCTTTGCTTGAAAAAAGGGTTAAAAGAATAATACTAACAAGGCCAGCTGTGGAAGCGGGCGAAAAGTTGGGTTTTTTACCTGGTACATTGTATGAAAAAATTAACCCTTACATGAAACCTCTATATGATGCACTGTATGATTGTATAGAAACTGAGCTTTCACTAAAACTTATTGAGCAAGGAAAAATTGAAATAGAGCCACTTGCTTATATGCGTGGAAGAACACTTAATAATGCCTTTATTATTTTAGATGAAGCACAAAATACAACGGTAAATCAGATGAAAATGTTTTTGACGCGCACGGGGTTTGATTCAAAAGTGGTAATAACAGGTGATATAACACAAATTGATTTACCTCATAATGTAAAAAGTGGTTTAGCTGATGCAGTTAATTTACTAAAGAAACTTAATTTAGAGTCAATTGGGTTTGTTGATTTTAAAAAGGAAGATGTGTTAAGGAACCCTATAGTTTCAAAGATTGTTGAAGCGTATGAAAAAAGAGATAAAGATAATCAAGAAAGCAAAAATATTTATTGAAAAATATCAACATTTTTTTACAAATGAATTTCTGCTTGCATTAATTTTCTTTGTAATAATTGTTTTTTTAATAGTTCCAAAAAGTAAATTAGGTATCAGTGCGCTTAAGATAGGTGATGTAGCGCCAAAAACAATCCGCTCAAATGTATCAATGTTAGTTGAAGATCCATATGCTACTCAAGCAAAGATTCAACAGGCAGAAGAGGCAGTACCTAATGTATTTTATTATAATCCAGAATTATACGATAATTTATACGAAAAAGTATTGAATGCGTTTAACAATATTTCTAATATTAAAGATAAAACAGCTGCATTAGAGAAATTTAATCAAGATTTAGACTTAAACTTAGATCAAGATACTTTTAATTTAATTTTAAAGAATAAAAGCACTATTTTACGATTTACCAATACGATTCTAAAAGATATTAACCGTTACTATGTTTTGTCTGGACCTTCAGACTACCAATATGTCAAAAATCAAATTTTAATATACAACACGGAATTAAAAACTAGTAGATTAGAAACTAATACAGAGAAGTTTATTGATTTAAATACGGCAAAAGCACTATCGTATGATAAGTTGCACTGGTCTGTACCAAATCCACAATTGAGAAAATTAATTATAGAATTTGTTTTTTCTATAGTTAAACCCAATGCTTACTACAATTCACAAAAAACCCAGGAGCTTAAAAAACGAGCTAAAGAAAAAGTTGTACCTGTATACTTAAAATTATCCCAAGGGGAAGTTGTTGTTAGAGAAGGAGATGTGATTGATCGAAATGCTTATGTAAAATTAAAAGCACTAAATTCTTTACTCGAAGTAAAAAATAGGTTTTTGGATTTAATCGGGATTATTGCTATTCTCGTTGTTTTTTTCCTAACTTCGGCATTTATTTATAAAAAACTTAGACCAACTGAAAAATTTTCATATAAGAAATTGATTTTAATAACCGGCACAATAGTTCTGTTGCAGATTATTTTAATTAAAGTGTTCTACTTTTTATCTGTAGTTGTAGGTTACTACTCCCCTGATTTTCCAAAAAGCGTTTTATTATATCTAATACCTTTTGCTGTTGCTTCAATTTTAGGCGTTTTGCTTGTTGGTTTTAAATATTCGATTTCCATTTCTCTTATTACTGTTATTTTAGCATCAATAACAGTAGATAACAGTCTTAGATTTATGATATTTATTTATTCCTTTTTAGATAGTGTAGTTGCTAGCATATACCTTGTGGGCAACAGAAACAGAAGTGGTATTGTTAGGACAGGCTTTATAATATCACTTATAAATGCTGCACTTATAGTAATATTTTACATGCTTCAAAGCAATAATTTATTTAATACTGTTACTTTAATTAGCGTTGGTCTTGGTGCACTAAATGGTATATTGACAGCAATTATTATAAGTGGCGTGTTGCCAATTTTTGAGTGGTTATTTGATATTGCAACAAATGTTAAGCTAGTCGAGCTTGGAAATCTTAACCACCCGTTACTTAAGGAGCTTGCTATAAAAGCACCAGGTACTTACCACCATAGTATAGTTGTATCGAGTTTATCAGAAGCAGCTTGTCAAGCAATCGGAGCAAATTCGCTACTTGCAAAGGTAGGTTCTTATTATCACGATATAGGAAAAATTAAAAAACCAACATACTTTATTGAAAATCAATTTGATACAGAAAACCCACATGATAGATTGATGCCCTATGTAAGCAGTCTAATTATTAAAAATCATGTAAAGGATGGTGTAGAGATAGGTAAAAAATATAGACTTGGCTCTCAAATTATTGATATAATAGAACAACATCACGGTACAATGATTGTGAAGTATTTTTACGATAAAGCTAAAGATATGGGATTAAACCCAAATGAAGAAGATTTTCGCTACCCAGGCCCCAAACCTCAATCAAAAGAATCAGGCATTGTGATGCTTGCAGATAAAGTTGAAGCAGCAACCAAAAATTTAAATGAACCTACAACCACACATTTAAAAAATTATGTTAAGAGTCTGACAAATGAGATTTTTTTAGATGGTCAATTGGATGAATCTGATTTATCTTTAAGAGAATTAAACCTAATTGTTGATAGTTTTGTCAGTGTGTTGATAGGTATATTTCATCATAGGATAAAATATAAATGAAAGCCATTATAGACGAATGCGGGTTGAATAATAAAGCTTATTTTAAAAAATTTCTTGATTTTTTGTACAAAAAATACAATATTTCAAGGAAAAAAGAAATAAATCTATTATTTTGCGGTATTGATAAAATAAAAGAATTGAATCAACAATACAGAAGAAAAAAAAGGCCGACTAATGTGTTGTCTTTTTATGGGTATGATGATAGTATATTAGGGGATATTGCCATATGCTGCGAAGTGGCAAAAATAGAGGCTAAAAAGTTAAATATGGACGAGAAAGAGTATATATTATTTTTGATCACTCATGGTTTTTTGCATCTTTTAGGCTATAACCACGATACTATGCAAGATTATGAAAAAATGGTTAATTTACAAAAACAAATTTTACAGGAATGGAGTAAAATATGAAAAAAAAGTTTTTGCTAGCGTTACCAGTTATTGCTTTTGGTGTGTACCTTGGCAAAAAAACAAAAGTAATTGAACAAGCAAAACAAGATATAAATAATATTTTCGAAAAAGACCCGGCTGCAAGGAGTGTATCCGAAGTAATATTGTGTTACCCAGGGCTTCATGCTTTATGGATGCACAGATTATCTCACTTTTTATGGAATAAAAATTTAAAACTTATAGCACGGTTTAGTTCTCATGTTAGCAGATTTTTAACTGGTATTGAAATTCATCCTGCGGCAAAAATTGGTAAAAATTTTTTCATTGACCACGGTATGGGTGTTGTTATTGGCGAAACTGCTGAGATTGGAGACAATGTTACACTTTATCAAGGGGTTACACTTGGAGGCACAAGTTTAGAAAAGGTAAAAAGACACCCTACTTTAGGAAACAATATAGTAGTAGGCAGTGGAGCAAAGATACTGGGCGCTTTTAAAATAGGTGATAATTCAAAAATTGGCTCAAATAGCGTAGTAGTTAGAGAAGTACCTAATAATTCTACAGTTGTTGGAGTTCCGGGCAAAATTATTAAAAAAGAGCCATCAGAGGAGAAAAAAGACTTTGATCATACAAAAATGCCTGATGTTGAAGGTAAGTTATTTAGGTATCTTTTACATAGAATTGAAGAGTTAGAGAAAGAAATTCAGGCTATGGGTAAAGGCGATAAGGAATTTATAAAACAAGAAGAAGAAAAAAATTTACAGGAATTAAAAAACATAGAAAATTATATAAAGAGTTTTGATATAGGCTTAGGAGGGGTAAATGGGAAAAATGACAATTAGCCAAAAGATTTTGGCAAAACATGCAAACAGGGAGTTTGTTAAACCCGGCGAGATTATATTAGCCGATGTAGATTTAGCATTTGCAAACGATGTTACAGCACCAATTGTAATAAAATTTGTAAATGACTTAGGTGGAGTGATTGCAAATAAAGACAAAATAGCCCTTATACCAGATCATTTTACACCAAACAAAGATATAAATTCTGCTAATCAATGTAAAATTATGCGGGATTTTGTAAAACAAAATAAGATTGAGCATTATTGGGAATCAGGAGAAGTTGGTATCGAACATGCACTTTTGCCAGAACAAGGTTTTATTAAACCCGGAATGTTGATTGTTGGGGCTGATTCACACACATGCACGCATGGGGCATTTGGTGCGTTTGCTACGGGTATGGGCAGTTCAGATGTAGGTTTTGCTTTTGCAACAGGCAAATCCTGGTTTAGAGTGCCAGAATCTATTAAATTTGTTATAAATGGCAAGAAAAACAAATGGGTAAGCGGCAAAGATTTTATACTTAAAATTATTGGAACTATTGGCGTTGATGGAGCACTATACAAATCGATGGAGTTTTGCGGTCACGCTATATCAGAGTTATCTATGGATGATAGAATGACTATGTGCAATATGGCTATAGAAGCAGGCGGAAAAAACGGTATTATTCAAGCAGATAACATTACTATTGATTATTTAAAAGAAAGAAATATCACAGATTATGAAATATTCCAAAGCGATGATGATGCCTTCTATGCCAATGTTTATGAGTTTGATGCAAGTAATATAGAACCACAAATTGCGTTTCCACATTTGCCAGAAAACACAAAAGGAATAAGCGAAATTAAAGAAGATATTAAAATTGACCAGGCTTTTATTGGTTCGTGTACTAATGGTCGTATAAGCGATTTAAGAATCGCTGCGCAGATTTTAAAAAATAACAAAGTTGCAAAGTATGTACGTTTAATTATTATACCAGCTACAGTTGAAATTTACAAACAAGCTTTAAAAGAAGGCTTATTTGATATATTTTTAGAGTCAGGCGCTGTTATCTCAACACCTACCTGTGGTCCTTGTCTTGGTGGTCATATGGGCATATTAGCCGATGGTGAGGTAGCAATTTCTACATCAAATAGAAACTTTGTAGGTAGGATGGGTTCGCCAAAATCGTTTGTATATCTAGCAAACCCAGCTGTTGTTGCAGCAAGTGCAATAGCGGGGAAAATTATAAACCCAGATGAGGTGGTAAAATGATTGTAACAAAAGTTTGGAAATTTGGAGACAATATTGATACTGACCTAATAATACCAGCAAGGTATTTAAATACTTCTGATGAAATTGAGCTTGCAAAACACTGTATGGAAGATGCAGACCCAGAGTTTGTAAAAAAAGCTAAAAAAGGTGATTGCATCGTAGCTGGTTTTAATTTTGGCAGCGGTTCATCTAGAGAACATGCCCCAATTGCCATTAAAGCAGCAGGTATATCATGCGTTATAGCAAAATCCTTTGCAAGAATTTTTTATAGAAATGCGTTTAACATTGGTCTTCCTATATTAGAATTACCTCAAACAGACAAAATTGACGAAGGGGATATTTTAGAAATCGATACGAAAACAGGTAAAATTTTTAATAAAACTAAAAATCAAACTTACCAGGCAACGGCTATACCAGAATTTATGCAAGAGTTGATTGAAAGCGGTGGCTTATTCAATTATGCCAAAAAAATGATTCAAAAAGGAGCTTAAAATGTCTAAATTTGTAATTTCTGTAATGGAAGGTGATGGGATTGGTCCAGAAATAGTTAAAGAGGGCATTAAGGTTTTAGAAGAGGTAGCAAAAAGGTTTAACCACAATTTTGAGTACAAGTATGTGTATGTAGGTGGTTGTTCAATAGATAAGTTTGGTGTACCGCTAACACAAGAAACAATTGATATAATTCTTTCAACTGATGCATTGTTTTTTGGATCAGTAGGTGGACCAAAATGGGAAAATTTACCACATCACCTGAAACCTGAAGCAGGGCTTTTGGGTATTAGAAAAGCTTTAGGTGCATTTGCAAATCTTAGGCCTGCAAAGGTATTTAAAGAACTCATTGATGCTTCAACGCTAAAAAAAGAAGTAATAGATGGTATAGATTTACTTGTTGTAAGAGAGCTAACTGGAGGTATTTATTTTGGAGAGCCACGCGGATTTAGTGAAGATAAGAAGAAAGCCTTTAACACAATGGTTTATACAGATGAAGAAGTAAGGCGCATAGCAAAACTTGCATTTGAAATAGCAAGACAAAGAAGAAAAAAACTAACCAGCGTTGATAAAGCAAATGTATTGGAAGTATCACAGTTTTGGAGAGATATTGTAATTGAGGTATCAAAAGATTACCCAGATGTAGAATTAAACCATATGTATGTGGATAATGCTGCTATGCAGCTTGTAAGAAACCCAAAACAATTTGATGTAATTGTCACAGGCAATATTTTTGGCGATATTTTAAGTGATGAAGCTAGCATGCTAACGGGATCAATTGGTATGCTGGCAAGTGCGTCTGTAGGCGGCAAGGTAGGTTTGTTTGAGCCTATTCATGGTTCAGCACCTGATATTGCAGGTCTTGGTATAGCAAACCCGATTGCACAGATTGAATCTCTAGCTATGCTTTTGAAATATGGACTTAAACTCGACAAAGAAGCAAAATGCGTGGAGGATGCCGTAGCGTTGGTTTTAAAAATGGGCTATAGAACGAAAGATATTGCAACACCATCTGACAAAAAGGTAAATACCACACAAATGGGTGATTTAATAGCAAAAGCAGTTAGCGAGGTATGAGCGAAGTTTACTTTAAAAAAGTTCAATTTGTGGGTAGCTTTTTGCAAGCGCCCACAAGGCTTGAACTACCTCAGTTTGTTTTTTGCGGTAGGAGTAATGTAGGTAAATCTTCTTTAATTAACGCTTTAGTGAATCAAAAAATTGCCAATGTAAGCAAAATCCCTGGTAAAACAACCACTATAAATGCTTTTATTGTAGATGAAAAATTTTACTTAATTGATGTACCAGGATACGGTTTTGCAAAACGCTCAAAGTCTATGATAAATGCTTGGAAAAAGCCTATAGAAGACTATTTATTAAATGCCAATATGTTGCAAATAGTTTTTTTACTTATAGATGCACGAGTATCACTTATGATATCTGATGAGCTTTTTTTGGAATGGCTAAACTACAATAACTTAAACACGGTAGTTTTGCTTACAAAAATTGATAAAGCCTCGCAATCCCAATTATCACTTACAAAAAAACACTTGCAAAAATTTAACTTAAAATATATTCAAACATCATCATTTTCAAAAAAAGGCATAGATAAGCTTGCACAATTAATTATGCAAGCTTGTGATATTAGTTTTAATTTAGAGTTATTTTTTTAGTCCATTTAAGCCCGCTAACGTCAGTTAACTCCACAGTGTAATTACCAGATGTAAGCGATATATCTTTTTGTGGGTTGATGTTTATTGTCGCCTTTGCGCCAAGTGGAACTACAAGCGAAAATTCATTTGGTGTAATTTTGTTAAAATAGTAGTTTTTAATATCATTTTTTGTAATATTTTTAATATTTGGTTTTATATTTTCTACAACATTTCCTTTATTATCCAAAACTGATATTTCTTCAATAAATGCACCGTATGTATCAGGACCGTTTGTGCGGTAAATAGTTAAGTTTAAAGAACCATTTGTTTTCATTTTTGCATTTAAAATTTCAATTTTTGGAAGCTTAGATAAATTATACAGCTTTCCATACAAACCACCATGCAGTGCCTGATAGGTGTATAATGTAATAAACATAGCAATTACGCTAAAAATTAAACTTTCTGTTTTAATGGAAGATTCACTTTTTCTTGAATTATTTGAAGCTAAAAGTGTTAATAATTTTGATGTTTTATCTTTAAAAAACACATAATCCAAAGAAAATAAGCCCCCACCTAAGCTAAATATAACAAGCCCAGTTGCTATACCGGCTATACCTATTTGCCACTCATCTACACATGTTGAGCCAAGCCAACCAGAACCAAGCAATATACCAAGAGAAAGCAATGTAGCACCTATAGCAGATAACCTACTAAAGAGTCCAAATAGCAAACCGATGCCTACAAGACCTTCAATAATAGTAAATGTAACTAAAAAAATGTACATCAAATGGGGATTAGTGATAAGGTATTCTATCATTGGTTTAATAAATAATGCATGCGGTAAAAAATGATTGAATGCGTGACCCATAAACGCAGGTGAGTTTGGATCTAACTTTTGTGGGTCATTTACCACTCTTCTTAAAAATGCACTCAAAAACTGCCAACCCAAAACTAAGCGAATAGGTGTTGCGAGTGTTGAAACACTAGCAAAAGAAAAAGATTTAGTATTAGACATCAAAACCCCCTAAACAATTAATGTATTAAACCAAACGTTCTTGCAAACATGTAAAAGGCTAAGATAATTACAAAGTAGGAAAATATTCGAGTTAAAAACCCAGCTTTTACCTTTTTTGCAATAACTACTCCAATAGCCATACCAACAATCGCGCCCAAACTAATGTATATAGCTTGAACAATCTCAATAGAGCCTACACCGCTTAGTCTTGAAAGAATTCCCCATAAACAGTTTAGTGCTATGACAAGCAGACTTGTAGCAATAGCGTCTTTCATTGGAAAATCTAAAATTAAAACAAGCGTTGGAACAATTAAAAAGCCACCACCAACACCAAAAAAGCCTGTCATTAAACCAATGCCAAAACCAGATAAAACAAACTTAAGCCATGCTTTAGCGCCTTTTATATTTTTAAGGCTAATGGGCCCTTGAGTTTCTTTTTTATTTTGATACTCTTTTTGTTTTAGCATTAATACGCCAATAACTAACATCAATATTGAAAAGCCATACAGTATGATTTTAGAAGGCACTAAAGAATTGATATACGAGCCTAAAAATGCACCAAATATACCAGCAATAGAAAATACAATCGATATTTTCCAATGTACATACTTTTGCTTTCCAATCATATACTGAATGGCGCCAGCTAAAGAACCAACACCAACTACAACCAAGCTTGTACCTGTTGCGCTATGTACATTCATCTTCAGCAAGTATAACAATATAGGTATGGTTATAATTGATCCGCCTGCGCCTGTAAGACCAAGAGTTAGTCCAATGATAATTCCGTATATTACTTCCATGTAAGTTATTCTAATTAATAAAAAATTTTTTGTCAATACTAATTAATAATTATTTACGCTAAACTTGACAATTTTTATCAGATTTGTTAGAATAACAATAACTTTATTATTCAGATAAGGAGGCTTTCGATGAAACCAAAGGTTGTCATATTAGGAAGTGGTTTTGCTGGGTTTGGCGCCTTTTATAGTTTTGTAAAAAAAATTAACGATAAAGTTGATATCAGCGTTGTTGATCCTAGTGTTTTTAGCTTATCAAAGCCTATTTTACCAGAAGTTGCATTTGGAGAAAGGGCATTAAATGAAGCGTTAATACCAATTGGTAAATACATCGAAAAGTACAACCATACATTCATAAGAAAAGAAGTTAAATTCATTAACCCAGAAACAAATCAGGTAATTTTAGAAGATGACTCAAGCCTAAGTTACGATTATCTTATCATAAGTTTGGGTGCTGTAAAAGATTATAATGCAATCGAAGGCTTTAAAGAATATGGCTACTCTATATGTGATTATTCTCAGGCGCTGAGATTTTTAGATAGAAGGGCAAGCTCAATCGGCAATAATGTAGTTATTGGGGCATGTTTAACGCAGTGGGGTAGTGCATCAATGGTTAAGACGCTTGCAGCTCCTTGTGAGGGGCCAATAGGCGAGATAATGTTTATGCTAGATTATTATCTAAGAAAACATAACAGGAGAGACAAAACCAACATAACTGTATTTACACCCGGTGAGATTTTTTTTGAGGATGTAGGCGAGCGTGTTCATAAGAATATGGAGCCAGTGATAAAAAAAAGTAATATAAATGTCGTTACAAAAAAAATTTTAAAACGGATTGACAAAGAGTATGTAGAATTTGAAGATTCAAGCAGACTTGAATGCGATATGGCTATAATTATTCCGCCGTATCGTGGTCAAAAATTTTTGATTGATTCAAATATTAGTGATGAAGCTGGTTTTATACCTACAGATAAACATATGCGACATACTACTTATAAAAATATATTTGCTGCTGGCGATATAAACGCTACTTCTATGCCAAAATTAGGGCACATAGCTGTAAAACAGTCCCACACAGCAGCAAGCGTTATAATTAGCGAAATAACGCAAAAAGAAGAAATTATACCTTTTGAGCCAGAAATATTGTGCATAATGAATAGGGGAGAAGAAGCAACACTAATACTATCAAATTGGATGTATGGAGGAAATATTGACTTAACATTTAACGGTAAGATTCCTAAGTTTATTAAGATGGGTTTTGATGCATTTTATTTTTATTCTCATGGTAAAATGCCTCCAAAATGGTCTGAAGATTATTTAACTAAATTATTAGTAAAGTGTTTAAATAAGTAAATAAGTTTTTAAGCTTGAATTAATTCTGTAATTTAGTATAATAAGTACTTATGAAAATAAAAGAATATGCACAATTTGATACTGTAGATATTGTGCAATTAATTAGAAAAAAGCAAGTAAGCGCCCAAGAGATTTTAGAAACTGCTATAGATCAAATTGAAACTCTTAACCCAAAACTAAATGCAGTTATATCTACATTTTATGATTTTGCTAAAGAACAATTAAAAAAAGCAGATAAAAACTCGCCTTTATATGGTACGGTAATTTTATTAAAAGATAGCTTACACGATATAGAAGGAACTTTTTCTACACTAGGCTCAAGGCTTTTAAAGAACTATGTTTCTAAACAAACATCGACATTTGTGCAGCGTTTGTTAGATGCTGGCTGTATTGCAGTGGGTAAAACAAATCTACCTGAATTTGCCTTAATGGGAACAATCGAGCCAAAACTTTTTGGTCCTACAAGAAATCCATTTAATCCTGATTATTCTCCTGGTGGATCAAGCGGTGGCTCAGCAGTAAGTGTCGCAAGTGGCATGGTAAGTGTGGCAACTGGTAATGACGGTGGTGGTTCAATTAGGATTCCTGCATCTATGTGCGGTTTATTTGGGTTTAAGCCTTCAAGGTATTTTACGCCAATGGGTAGTGAGTTTTTTGATACGTGGATGGGTCTTGTAGTAAATCATGTATTAACAAAAAGTGTTAGAGATAGTGCACTATTTTTAGATATAGAGTATGGCTTTGATGGTCCTATTTATTTCAAAAAACCTATCGAGTCTTTTGAAAAAGAGCTAAATAAACCACTTAAACCTTTAAAAATAGCTTTAAACACACACTCTTTTTTGGGAAGCGTAAATAGCGAAATTATAAAAACAACACTTGAAGTTGCAAGAACACTAGAAGGTCTTGGTCATATTATCGAAGAAGATGAACCAAAGGTAGATTTTGAAAAGCTCTATGATACCTATATTGATTCAATGTTTATTGAAATTGCTTTTTTGTTTGATTATTTAGAAAATAAATTGTGCAAAAAAATTACAATTAACGATGTTGAGCCATCAACTTATATACTTGCAAAGATAGGGGATAAATTAAATGCAAAATTAAACATACAAATTAAACATTTGTGGGATAATACAGCTTTTTATATGCGTTCTTTTTTTGAAAAATACGATGCCTATATGACACCAACGCTTGCAAACCCACACATAAAGTTAGGTAGCCTGCTACCTTCAAATATAGAAGATTTTGGTATAAAGTTAGCTTCAAAACTTAATGCTTGCTTTTACATAAAGCCTATAGTTAAAAAAATCGCACTTAATCAGTTAAGCGCATTTCCTTTTACACAGCTAGCAAATCAAACAGGTCTTCCTGCAATGAGTATACCAGCTGGCATAAGCTCAAAAAATATACCACTTGGTGTACACTTTATGTCGGGCTATGCAAAAGATCATTTATTGCTAAGATTAGCAAGACAACTTGAAGAAACACCAATTTGGTTTAGCCCTCAAAAAAAATAAATATTATGCTTTACATAGCATTTATTTTACTAATTCTTGGCTGGTCATATACTGCTGTCGTAACAAAAATAGCTCTAAATTATATAGATCCTTTTGATTTTACATTATGGCGTGTCTTGGTTGGATTTTTCTTTTTATTTTTAATTACAGCTTTTATGAGAAAATTGGAAAGACCAAAAAGCTTATCATGGGCTTTTTTGCTTGGTTTGTTTCAAAATGCTCTACCTGTTATTTTTTACAATCTTGCTTTAGTGTACTCTTCAGCTGGAAAAGTGACTGTTTTGGGTTATATAATGCCATTTTGGACAATACTGTTAGAACGACTAATTTTAAGGACAAAATTTGAAAAATTTAAATATATACCTATTGGTTTATCTTTTGTTGGGCTAATTCTTATTATGCAGCCATGGCATTTTAGATCCAGTGTTCTGGGATATATATTTGCAATACTCTATGGTGTAAGCTGGGGCATTGGTAATGTAATTTCTGTTATTATTTGGGAAAAATACCCGCATTGGGATGTTTTTTCTTTAACATTTTGGCAAATGATTTTCGTTGTAATAGTTGTGATGTTTTTTAGTTTACTGATCCCATCATCAAAAACTACACATATTAATAACTATTTAATTTTTGCTATACTTTATACAGGTATTATAGCAACTGCTTTTGCCTGGTTTTTATGGATATTATTGCTGAAAAAACTGCCAGCAAGCATTGTGGGTCTATCTTCTCTTGCTATTCCAGTATTTGCTATGATTGAATCATATATACAGTTACATGAAAAATTTAGTTCTTTAGATTTAACAGGTTCTTTTTTGATTATTTTATCGCTTTTGATAATTTATGTACGATCTTTGCGAAAAAGGACGCAAAAAAAATAATTTCTTGCGTCCTACAAAATTTAGATTTTCTTTTCTACTTTTTTCAGCCATCCATCGGGAGCTTTTATTTTTCCTGTTTGAATACCTGTGTAGTAAGTATAGATTTTTCTTGAATATTCACCAATTTTACCATCTCCTACTGTTAGAATAGTGTTATCTTCCAAAACATACTCGCCAACTGGTGACACAACAGCAGCAGTCCCAAATCCTCCCGCTTCTATTATTTCTTTGCTTTTAATTTTTTCAATAAATTCGTCTAACAAAACTTTTTTTTGTATAACCTTAAGACCTATAGAATTTTGTAACTCAATAATTGATTCAGAAGTAATACTTTTTAGAATAGTATCTGTAAATTCTGGAATTACCACCGTTCCATCTTTTTCTATATGATAATGATTCATTGCACCAGCTTCTTCTATATACTTATTTTGAGCATCCAAATAAAGAACCTGACTTGCACCAAATTGCTTTGCAAATTCTCCAGCCCTTAAAGAAGCTGCATAATTACCAGCTGCTTTTGATTCCCCTGTACCACCACTTACAGCTCTGTGGAATTTTTTTGTTATAAGTAATCTTATGGGTTTTGTAAACCCATCTGGGTAGTAAGGACCGCTTGGTGACAATATTACTACATATTTATAGGACTTACTGGGGTGTACACCTAATGAATCTTCGGTTGCAAACATAAAGGGTCTAATGTAGAGCGATGCACCATCTTGAATAGGAAACCACAACCTATCCACATCGATAAGTGCATGTATTGCTTCAATTTGAAAAATTTCATCAATACTTGGCATACAGAGAATTTCTGCAGATTTGTTCAATCTTTTGGCATTTTTATCAATTCTAAATGTATAAATCTCCCCATCTTGGTGCATAAAAGCTTTACCACCTTCAAAAAGCGCCTGGCCATAATGCAAAGCTATTGCACCAGGAAGTATTGATATTGGCTCATAAGGCACAATCCTCGCATTTTGCCACTGACCATCTTCGTAGTCTACGATAAACATATGGTCAGTCCTAAGTTGACCAAAAGGCAAACTTTTGGTAGGTTTTAATGCTTCACTTCTTCTTTGGGATTTTGGTTTTAAAAGGTAAGCAATGTTCATAAGATACTCCTAAAAATAAAAGTTACTTAGTTTTATATTACTTAATAAATTAAATGTCAAGTTTTTAAAAAGTAGTAGGTATCGTTTATTGTGGTTATTGTTGCTTTATGCAGTTCAATTAGATACAAAAGATGCGCTATAGCTTCTGAATGTGCAAACCACTTTTGTGCAACAGGAAAGTCTTCCCAATTTTTATATTTTATATCCCAGTGCATTTTTGAAGCTATTTCATATGGGTTTTTGGGAACTTTTTGATCAAGCAGGCTTAGCACTTCATTTAGTCTTTCTTCGTGATGCTTTTTTAACTCATCGATTCTTTTTTGAAGGTTAAAAAAAATTCTTCTATGTCCGGGTAAAACTGTTTTAACATCTAAATGATAAACTTTATCAAGACTATCTAAATATTGCTTCAGTGGATTTTCGTTTTCATATGCTGCAGATATATTAGGTGTAATATCCTCTAACACATGGTCTGAAGAAAAAAATAACTTTAGGTTTGGTTCATATAAACAAACAATGCCTTTTGTGTGGCCAGGTGTCTTAATACATTGAAAAGCAAAACTATCATAATTTAATACTTCACCATCCTCCACAAATTTTACTTTAGCAGATAATTTACCTTTAAAAGCATATTTATAGCCTGGATGTTTTTGAATTGCATTTGAAAGGGCATCTATGGGGAAGCCATATTTTTTAGCGTATTGAGCTTCTTGCAGCCAAAACCCATCCCAATTTGTTCCTAATATGTATGGTGCATCTTCTTGTGTAAAATAAACACTAGATTGTGGTGTAGATAGTTTACCAATAAGACCACTGTGGTCTGCATGCATGTGTGTTATTAAAAAATCTGTGTTTGATAAATCAATATTTAGTTTTAAAAGTGCGTTTTTTAGAGCTTCTTCGCATTCTAGCCTATTCATACCAGTATCAATTATTAAATTTCTTTTTCCTTTGATTATGTAAGAATTTATAGATTTTAGAGGATTTTGTGGAAGCGGCACTTCGACTTTATAAATATTATCTAAAATGTGTTCTATATTAATAATTTAAACTTCTCCTAAATAACTTTTTCTCACATCTTCGTTTTGTAACAAATTTTCAGCTATATTTTCTAGTACGATTTTTCCTGTTTCAAGGACATATCCATAATGCGCTATTTTGAGAGCCATTGCTGCATTTTGTTCTACAAGCAAAATTGTCATTCCTTCACGATTTAGGTGTTGTATAATTTCAAAAACTTCCTGTACTACCTTTGGTGCTAAGCCCAGTGATGGCTCATCAAGCATCAAAAGAGACGGTTCACTCATAAGTGCTCTTCCAAGCGCAAGCATTTGCTGTTCGCCCCCAGAAAGTGTGCCAGCGTATTGCTTAGAACGTTTTTTTAAAATAGGAAATATTTGGAATATCCGTTCATACTTTTCTTCTAACTCAGCAGAAAGTTTATTGAACGCGCCTATGCGCAAATTCTCTAATACTGTAAGGTTGACAAATACTTTTCTCCCTTCTGGAACAAGGGCAATGCCGCGTTTGATGCGCTGGTATGTTTTTTCTTTTGATATGTTATGGGATAAAAAATTTATCTCGCCGCTTGATGGCACAAGGCCTACAATAGCTTTTAGTGTGCTTGATTTTCCTGCACCGTTTGGGCCAATTAAAGTAACGATTTTGCCTTCTGGTACTTCAAATGATATGTTATCTACAGCATGAATCAGTTTATAATAGACACTTAAATTTCTAATTTTTAACATTTGCTTCACCTAAGTATGCAGTAATTACTTTTGGATCTTTTTGAATTTCTTCTGGAGTTCCTTCTGCTATCTTTGCACCATAATCAAGCACATAAATTTTTTGACAAATTCCCATAACAAACTTCATATCATGCTCTATTAAAAATACTGTTAGGTTAAAAGTATCTTTGATTTCTTTAATAAAGTACATTAAGGCAATCTTCTCATTAGGATTCATGCCTGCTGCTGGCTCGTCTAGTAGTAAAAGCTTAGGAGAAGTAGCAAGTGCCCTTGCAATCTCCACTTTTCTTTGCTCGCCATAGGAAAGACCTGTTGCTTTTAAGTGGGCTTTTTCTTTTAGATTAATCCTTTCGAGTAACTCTAGAGCTTTCTCTTTTATTTCCTTTTCCTGTTTTAAAAAGCGTGGTGTTTTTAAAATAGGATCAAACAATTTATATTTAGTTTTATGGGCAAAACCAATCATTATATTTTCAAGTACAGTTAAATTTTCAAACAACCTAATATTTTGAAATGTTCTTGCCATACCAAGTGGCACAATTTTGTATGGTTTGAAACCAGTGATGTTATTACCTTCAAAATTAATACTACCTGCGGTAGGTTTGAGATTGCATGTGATTACATTAAACATTGTGGTTTTGCCTGCTCCATTTGGGCCAATGAGACCTGTTATGCTTGATTTAGCAACACTTAATGATACATCATTTAAGGCAACTAACCCACCAAATTTCATTGTTATATGTTCACAAGATAGTATGTTATTTTGCATTTTTTCTTCCACCTTTTATAGCACTAAATAACCAATCCCATGAAAATTCCTTTTTACCCATTATGCCTTCTCTTGCAAAAATCATTACAAAAATCAATAGTAGAGCAAATATAATCATTCGAAGACCGGGTATACCTGGCGTTGTAATACCAAATATATGCATTGGCTGATCAAATACTCTGAGTAACTCAGAACCCCAAACTATAACAATAGTTGAAATAACAGTGCCTGTGATACTTCCAAGACCACCCATAACAATAATAACAAGCAAATTAAAAGTTAAGAAAAATGTAAATAGGGTTGGAGATATAGTTGTAATCAAGTGAGCAAGCAAGCCTCCAGCAACACCTTGAAAAAAGGCACCTACAACGAATGCAATCATTTTCATTTTAAATGTATTTATACCCATTGCAATTGCGGCATCTTCGTCGTCCCTGATTGCTTTCATAGCCCTACCGTAATTAGAATTTATTATGCTCATTACAACAAAAATGGTAAATAAAAGCCACCCATAACTCCACCAAACATTTGTATAGCTTGATATACCTTTTAGTCCAAGTGGACCGTTTGTTATTGTAATGGCATTATTTGCAATTATATCTATAACTATGCCAAAGCCTAGCGTAACGATGGCTAAGTAATCTCCCCGTGTTCTAAATACTGGAAAACCTAAAATAAAACCAAAAAATGCTGTTACTAAGCCAGCTACTATAAGCGCAGGCAGAAAAGGCAAATGAATAGAACCTAATATTGGCATAATAGGGTCTATTATAAACATTGCTTGCTTTTGGGCAGGAGTTAGGCTTAAAAGCGCTGCAGTATATGCACCTACTGCAGCAAACCCATTTGGAGCAAGTGAAAATTGACCGGTAATACCATTTATAAGATTGTAACTTACGGCAAGTATCATTGTTATTGCTATATTATTTAGGATAATGATTGTATATCTATTAAAATGGTGACTTGCGTAATATAAGAAAGCCAAAAGCAATAATATACTTAAAATTGTTAAAATTGTATTTCTACTCATATTAAAATCTCTTCCTTTCTAATTCTTTTCCCATAATACCTGTTGGTTTGAACAAAAGCACAAGTATTAATAGCAAGAAGGCAAAAGCGTCCTTATAACCAGCTAAACTAGGAAAAAAGGCAACGATTAACACCTCTGAGATACCCAGCACTAGTCCACCAATTGCAGCACCAGCCACATCACCAATACCACCTAACACTGCGGCTGCAAAAGCTTTTAAACCAGGCATAATACCCATTAGAGGGTTTATTGAAGGATACTGTGTAGACCACAAGATGCCACCTACTGCTGCTAAGGAAGAGCCTATAAAAAAAACTAAAGAGATAACGATATCAACATTTATACCCATAAGGCTTGTAGTATCTATATCTAGCGCAATTGATCGCATTGCCATACCATACTTGGTGTGATGCAAAATATAAAGCAGTAAATACAAAAGCGCAAGCGCAACGATAGGCGTGTAAATGCTCACAACAGGCAAGTATACTTGATTGAAATTTAGAACGCCTTGAAAAATAGGTGCTATTGGGAAAGCCTTTGGTACACCCCCAAATAGCACTAAAAACAAATTTTCAAGAAAAAAAGATACACCAACAGCCGTAATTAACAAAGAAACACGACTTGCGTTACGAATTGGTCTATACGCTAAACGTTCAACTAAAACACCAACAAAGCCTGTTAGTATGATCGCAGTGGTGAAAGAAACCCACCATGGTAGCATAAATGCGCTAATTCCAAAAAAAGCCAAATATGCTCCTACCATCAAAATATCACCGTGGGCAAAGTTTATCATTCTTAAAACGCCATACACCATTGTATAACCAATAGCTACAAGGGCATACAAGCTACCCGCAGAAATTCCATTTATTAATTGTTGGAGAATGGTTGTTAACATTTATTTAGTCATCCTTTTAGAAAATATATAGTTTTTGATTTTGTGAAAGGAGCAGCAAGCGCTGCCCCAAAAATAGCTTTTATTAAGGATTGATTGTTGTAACATACACAAATTTGCCATTTTCAACTTTCTCAATAACAGCTGGTTTTATAGCGTCTCCATTAACAAGTGTTATGTTGCCAGTTATACCCTGAAAGTTTTTGGTTTCTCTAAGTGCTGTATTAATTTTGACTGGGTTATCTGATTTTGCTCTATCAATGGCATTAACTAGCATAAAATATGCATCGGCAGATAAAGCGGCAAAGTTATCTGGTAATTTTTTATATTTTGCAATATAGGCTTGTTCAAATTTTTTGCCCAATGGAGTTTTTATTGCTTCTGGAGCAAAACCTGTTGTAAAAGTTAAACCATTTACGGCAGCTCCACCAACTTTTATTAATGCAGCTTCTGCTGCTCCATCACCAGCCAATATTGTTTGTTTTAAGCCAAATTCTCTTGCTTGTCTTGCAAAAAGAGCAATTTCTTGATAATAGCATGGCATATAGATAATTTGTGGGTTTGCAGGCTTAAGAGCAGCTATCTGAGCAGAAAAATTGCTCTCTCCAGTTTGTATAAATGTTTTAGCTACAATTTTGCCGCCCAATTTTTTGAAATTTTCTTCAAAAAACTTTGCGAGCCCAACTGAGTAGTCTTGAGCTGAGTCAATAACAATTGCAGCAGTTTTTGCATGTAAATTTTTTACAGCATAAATGGCTGCAACTTTGCCTTGAAACGGGTCAATAAAACATGCTCTTGAAATGAAATTTTTGCCTTGAGTTAGCAATGGGTTTGTCCCAGTGGGTGTGATTAGCGGGATTTTAGCTTTTTCCACAATAGGTGTAGCAGACATAACATTACCAGAAATTAGAGGACCAATAATTGCATCAACTTTGTTGTTGTAGATGAGTTTGTTTACTGCATTTGCTGCTTGAACCTTATCGCCCTGATCGTCTACCAGTATGAGGTCAATTTTTTTACCCAGAGCAGTTGGCATAATTTCTTTGGCTACCTGCAAGCCATCCCAGGCGCTTTGTCCAAAAGAAGCAACTGGTCCAGTCATAGAATAAACGACACCAACTTTAATGGTGCTTTGCGCTGCAAATGATTTGTTTGCGCTAAACCCAAAAGTAAATACAGCTGCTAATACAAACAAGACTGTTTTAAACAGCGTACTTTTCATAAAAACCCCCTTTAATAAAACTACTTTCCATTATAATTTTTTGTTTTTAATAAGTCAATTATTTGTAGTTAAAATAATTTAAAAATAAATGCTATTTTTATTTGTTTATTGAAAATTCAAAATAAAATAACCTATAGTTTAAGAGACTAGTCGTTAAAAATTATATAACTTTAATCAAATAATAAATGTAGGTAAATAAATTGACGCTAAATATAAATGCGTTTAATTTTTTAAAAAAATATACACAAAAAAGCATTAATGCTATATTGAATAATGCAATATAGGCGCTAAGAAGAGCGTTTTGCGTTATTGTCCACTCGGTTAAAAGTATACCTATGCTAACTGGAAAGGTTGATTGAAAAACCATTGCACCGCTGATATTGCCAAAGGCTAAAATATCTTTATTTTTAAGTGTCCATGTTAGAGAGTTGATCTTTTCTGGTAACTCTGTTGCAATAGGAGAAATAAGTAGGGAAAATATCAATGGGTTAAACCCGAAACGCTGGCTTAAGGCACTTAATTGGTCTACAAATGCGTAAGCTCCAAAAACAATAACAGCCAAAGAGAAAAATAATTGAGAAAATGCTACAAGTAAATTTTCTTTTAGCTTTAAATATTTTGAAAATGATAACTTTTCTTTAAATTCTAGCTTTGAACTTCTGTCTTTGAAGGTTAAATACATATATAACATATAAATTAAAATTATTACTAAAGTCATTAAATCTTTTAGGTTGGTTAACTGTGTTGTTGCAATTGCAAGCGAATAAGACGCCAAAAAAAATGTTAAGTCCCTTTTTGTAGTTTTTGTCTCTATATTAACGCTAAAAGTACCTTTTTTAAAGAAATATCTTATTGCAGCGCCTATACCAACCATTAAAAACCCCAGTGTTGAAAGCATAAAAGGTGCGCCGAGTATAGCACCTATACCGATTTCATTTGCCGAATGTTTTAAAAATAAAATTGCGATAATAGGCAGTATAGTTTCTGGCAAGGCAGTACCTACAGCGGCTAAAATTGAGCCAATAACTGCTTGCGAGAGGTTTAATTTATAGCCAATGTATTCTAAAGAATTGGTAAACGCTTCACTTGCAATAACTATAAAAAAAATACTGAGCAAAAGCAATGCAGTGGGTACAATCACAACAACTATACTAACACATAAAGCACACTAAAGTCAAGTAATCACTTTATTCTGTTTATTCTGTAGGAAAATTAAAATCTTTAAAAAATTTTTTGTAAAAAATTAAGTACAGTCCTTGTAAGAAAGCAGCCATAAAAAATGGTAACGCAAAGAGATCCGCATCAAAAAAAATACCTGTAATATAAGGACCAATAGAGCGCGGAAACTGCATAGACGCCGAATTTATACTTACTGCAAATCCTCTTTTCTTGTCTCTGACTAAGCTTATGGTAAGCGCTTGCCTTGCACCTGCTGAGCTTCTGTTAAAAATTTGGTGAAAAATATAAAATATTGATGCTAGAATGTACGATGGCGCAAGGGGGAGTAAAATTAAGAAAATTAAGCCAACAAGCCTTTGAATAAAAACAGATTTTACAATACCAATACGCAAAGAAAGTTTGCCTGTATAAAAAGATAGTACGGCACTAAGTAAAAAGGTTATTGCTAAAACAAAACCAATGTGTTTTACACCTACACCAAATTTTACAGCAAAAAAGTAAGCAATTAAAGGGCCTTTAAGACCAATTGCTAAACCGTTGATGCTATTTAAACCAATAAGCTTTAATAGGTTAAAATTTTCCTTTTTATTAATGCTTTGCTCTTGTGGGTTTGGTGAACTTGATTTTGGAACTTTTGCTTTGTAGTTTTCTGTAACTTTTAACAGCAAAATTAGCGTTAATGCAGCAAAAACAAATATTACTATATATGGTAGTTGGTATTCTAAATTGTTTTGCTTAAATTTTAAAAAAGAAAAAAGCATTGCAAAAGCAGAGCCAATTGACATACCCAAAAAACCTAAAGCTGTATTAAGACTAAAAATGACTCCTCGTTTGTCTGGTTTAATATTTTCTGCTAAAAGCGCTTGTTCTGCAGGCGAAAAAGGACCAGCTGCGCCATTTGCACCAAGACCGAAGCTACCAAAAGCGCTCAAAATTGCAATTATATAGATATTAACTGTAAAAAGCATGCCTAGGCTTGCAATCATCAAAAGTATAGTGTATATCATTAAAAAAGGTTTTCGTTTAGTTTTATCGCTTACTACACCCACTAATAAGCTTCCAAAAGCACCAAATAAGCTTATAAATGTGTAAACCAAACCTATTTGAAAACCATTATAGCCCATAGCTTTTAAGTATAGGGCAAAATCAACAATCAAAAGACCTTGTCCGATACTTCTTAGAAACCTTACAAATAAAAGATATTTGATGTTTTTATTCATTTAAAAAGTGTACATTTGGTTTGTTAGGGATTAAGTTAAGTTTGTAAGCATAATTAAAGAATATCTCGAGTGATTTTATTTTATTTTCAGTTAGGTCGTAGGATAAATTGTTTTTTAAGTAATCATTGGCTTTATTGTAATCGTAATTATGTGTATCACAAAAAGCCTCAGCAATTGTTTCTAAGTGACTTACACCCCAATTTTTTGCTTTTAAAAATAAGTCAGTGTAATGAGTTGGTATTTTTTTGTTTGCAATCCACAGCGCAAATACAAAAGGATACCCACTAAACTCTAACCATTCATAAGCTAAATCTATAACTTGTTCATCTGTATGTTCTATGCGATATAGTGCATTATCTCCTATGACGAGCTCACAATCGGCTTTATCTTCAGTATATTCCACATTAATTTTGTATTTATAAGCAAACAAAACTTTAGTTAACGCAACAGATGTATTTGAGTTTTTATCAAGCTTAACTGTTTTTACTTTACTTAAAGGTTTTTTCAAAAATAATGCAACACTTTTTACTTTATAATCACTTGATATGCAAACATTTGGCACAATATAGTAATTAGATTTTGCATACCCTATTGATGGTGCTATACCTACATCAACCTGTTTTTCGTAAAGCATCTTTGCACATACTGATGGCATTTTTCTAATAAACTCAATATCGTTATCTATTATTTTATTTACAAGTGCAAAATAAAGTGGGTAAGCGTTTAAAAAATCAACTAATACAACTTTCATACTTTATTCTCCAAAGTAATAATTTTGGAGCTAAACTCCAATGCGCTAATTAGTTTTAAAGCGTTGAATAAATTATCAGAAATCGCAAAAACACCGTGTCCTTTTGCTACAACGATGTGTTTTTTTGATTCGAAAAAGTACTGCGCTATTGCATATTTTGCTTCGTCCCAGTTTTTTATATCAAGTACATCAACCTGTTTTAAAAATAAACGTCCTTCGTGGTCTTTAGGTGTAATTTTACTATTGTTTAGTGATAGTGCAACTGTATAGGGGCTGTGTGCATGTAATACGGCTTTTGCCTCATCAATTTTTTTGTAAATATTAATATGCACTTCTGCCTCACTTGAAGCGGCATTCCAGCGTACATCTTTTTCTAACCCAATTTTTACGATATCTTTACTCCTTAAACCAAATAAGCTCCTGCCTGTTTTAGTAATCCAAACCCCATCTTTTACTTTAGAGCTCATATTACCACTTGATGCATCAACAAGCCCCATCAAAAATAGCATGTCTCCAACTCTTTTAAAATCACTTATCATATTTTCTCCTATAAATTATATATCCTGCAATTAATAATAGTGAGAATATAAATAAACCTAAACTAAATCTATGCATATAGTATTTTAGAAGATCTGGATTTTTACCTACAAAATAGCCAATTAGGGCTAAACCTAAAGTGTATATTAAAGCACCTGCTGTTGTAAAAAGGCTAAATGCAAATACTCTCATTCTAGAAAGACCAGCGGGTATTGAAATTAGATGCCTAATTGTAGGCAAAAGCCTCCCAATGAAAACACTTATTGCTCCGTGCTTTTCAAAGAAAATAACTGTTTTTTTCAAAGCATGATCGAGTCTAAAAATTCTTCCAAACTTTAAAACAAACTTTAAGCCCAATGTTTTTGCAATATAATAATTAAAAAGTGCCCCGAACAAACTTCCAAGCGTTCCATCAATGATTACTATCCACAGATTCATTTTTCCTGTAGCCGCTAAATAGCCAGCAGGGGGAATGACAAATTCTCCAGGCAGTGGCACAATAGAGCTTTCTAAAAACATCAATAAAAAAATACCAATGTATCCTGATGCTCCAATAGCATTTACTAAAAAATTAGCCAAATCAATTAGATAACTCATATAACTCCTTTTTTTGCAGCCAAAAATAAATATTGTTGGGCAACACCTGCGTATTCTCCAAAATAATCTTTTCCGAATTCTTCAATAATTCTTACACTTTGTTTAATATTGTTAAAATAAAGTTTTTCTATAATTCTTTTTATCCACACATCGGTGCAAAATACCTCATAGCGTCTATATGCAAAAAGTAATATGCAGTCTGCTACCTTAGATCCTATCCCTTTTATACCCATTAATTCTTTTTTTGCAAAATTAGTGTCAAGATTATATAAATAATAAAAGAATTCTCTGCTCTTTTTTAACTGAGCAATGTATTTTTTTCTAAAACCCAAACCGCATTTTTGTAGCTTATTTTCATCAAAATCTATACCACAAGTTGGAAATGTGTAGCCAAGCTCCGTTTGATTTCCGTATTCCATGCATATTCTATCTAGCATTAACCTTATGCGCTTAATATTATTAAAAGCCGAGCATATAAAAGATACAGTGGTTTCGTAAGGGTCCTGCGTTAGTATAATTAAGCCTTCAAAAGCTTTTAGTGCTGTTGTTATATGTGTGTCTTTGGAAATTTCTTTAACAATCTTATCAAAGTCAATATCTAGCGAGAAAAACCTTTTTATATAATTTTCATCGGCATTGTTGTAGTATAAGTATTTGCCATCAAAATACACATCAAAAATTGCATTAGAGAATATTCTATAACCATCGTTTATTTTTGATATTCTAAATATTTGTCCACTTTCTAGCGTATATTCTAAATTAAATTTAAATGGTACCTTTATTTTATTCATTATTTAGCCTTTGTAGTTTGTTTTTGGTTTGTCTGTAGAGCTCTTTTAGTTCTTCATTGTCTGGTTCTTGAGCAATTTTTTTAAGATAGTAATGCATTTGTTTTTTTAACTTTTCCAGCTCTAAAGTATTTATAAGCATTAAAAAATTTGTGCGTTTTTGAGAAATTGATTCTTCATGAGTTAATAAATACAATTCATAGCATATTGAAGCAGTTTGCTTATCCATAGTAGATACAAATTGTTCAAAACTAACTTCTTTGCTTTGTGTAAGTTTTAAGTATATCTCTTTAAGTGTGCCGTCAAAATTTTTTGCAAATTCTTCTTTGTCCTCTACCCAATCTAGCAAAAAAGGGTCTTTTAATAGGTAAGAAATTATATAATGACTTTTTGTGTATGTTTTTTTAGGTGTTTCTTGTGATTTATAGTTTTTTTGAACAATGTTTAAGTTTAATAGTCGCCTTGCTTTTGAGTAATATAAATTTTTTAACAGTGGATCGCTGATATTGTCTATAGCGTTTTTTATAGCATTAACCGCAGTTGCAACCAATATGGGTTGTGATTGGGTAAGTCTGGCATTTTGTAAATTATGCTGTTTTAATATCTTTTCTTCTAAAAAACTAAAATAGTCTTTTGCGCTTTGCACGAGTTTTTTATACTCTTGTATGGAGTATTTCATTACAAAGCTGTCTGGATCTTCTTTTTGTGCATCTTTTAGGTTGAATTCTATTACATAGGCATCTAACTGACCCAAAACTTTGGTATTTTTTAGCATCGCTTTTATACCAGCTTCGTCTGAGTCAAAATTGAAATAAATTTTATTAGTGAATCTTTTGATAAGCCTTATGTGATAATCGGATAGATTTGTACCCATTGTAGCGCTTGTGCATTGCAGGCCTTCTTGATGCAGTCTAATGCAATCAAAATAACCTTCACATACTATAAGGTAATCTTTTATGTGGTTTTTGGCTTTATCAAATCCATATAGCAGTCGCTGTTTAGAAAAAATGGATGTTTCTTTTGTATTTATATATTTTGCTTTTTGGTCGTCATGTAAGGCTCTACCTGAAAAACCTACGATCTTGCCATATTCATCAGATATAGGAAACATTAATCTTCCAGCAAATATATTGTAATTGTTGGATGTAATCCCGCTTTCATTAAGCAGCTTAATTGAGTATTTTTTGAGTAAAAAATCTATTAATGAGTTATCGTTAGGGTTATAGCCGATTTGGAAGATTTCTTGAGTTTTTGGCTCTATTTGCCTTTTTTTAAGGTAATTTTGTGCAAACTCCGAATTTTTAAGTTTTTTTTGGAAAAATTCGCATGCAAATTTGTTAATATCAAGCAGTAAGTTTTCTTTCTTTGTGCTTTCATCATCAGAATTAACCTCTAACCCAAGCTCAAGAGCCAAATTTTTAACAGCCTCTTTAAAATCCAAATTTTCAATTTTCATATAAAAAGTTATTAAATCACCACTTTCACCGCAACCAAAACAATGAAAGAATTGTTTTTCTTTATTAACTGTAAACGATGGTGTTTTTTCAGAGTGAAATGGGCACAAACCAATGTAATTATTGCCGCTTTTTTTTAAAGTTATGTATCTATTTATAAAATCTACTATATCTAATCTATTTTTAATCTCTTGAGCTAAATTCATTTTAAAGTCACAACTGTAGCACCATCTCCACCTAAATTAGGCGGTGCCATAGAAAAACTCTCAACCGATTTGTGTTCTTTTAATAAATTTCTTACCATTTCTTTCAATACGCCACTGCCTTTTCCATGTATTATGCGAACTTCTTTAATGTTATTTAAAGCTGCATACTCCAAAAATTGCAATACCTCTAGTTCCGCTTCAAACGCATACATACCAATAATATTTAGCTCTTGTGTTTCTTTTGGTGATTCTATAACATTCAATCTGCTTTGTTTTTTAATTTTTTCCTGTTTTTTTTCGAGTAACGAGGTTTGTGTTTTAACTATTTTGCCATCTATATTGACTTGAGCGTAGTTACCTCTAATGTCAATTATTGTGCCAATAGATTTTCCAAGTTGAACTGTATCACCTTTTTCAAAAGTTTGGGTGTTACTAAGATTTTGCGATTTTGGTTGTATGTTTATTGATTCTAATTTATTAACAAATCTTTGAGCTTCCTTGATTTCTTTTGTTTTTATAACTCTTGAGATTTCTTTTTTAAGTGATTCAATCAAATGTTTATATTGATCTACTGTTTCATTATGTTCTCTAATTAAATTTTGTTTTAGTTGAGTTGCTTCTAGGCTAAGCTTATTGAAAAGCATCTTGTATCTTTTTATAAGATTTTTATATAAAGCCTTTTTGTTTAACATCTCGTTGAGTTCTTTTTCGTATTTATCAAATATTTGGCTTTCTTTTGACTCAAAAACATTTTTTGATATCTCGAATATTTCATCATTTAGATATTTTCGCATAATTTCAATGCCGTAACTTTTGCCAATTTTATCAAAAATGAGTTTGTAGGTTGGCTGTAATTTTTCCTCATTAAACTCAAATGCCGCTAATCGCACATTGTCTATATCTTTTAGCTTGTATACTAAGTTTCTATAGTGTGTACTCATTATAAGCATTGGGTTTTTTTTATTTAGATAAAAAAAGATTGCATAAACGATGGCGTAGGCTTCTTCTGGACTTGTTCCGCCTCCTGGCTCATCTAACAGTATTAGCGAATTTTCATCAAATTTGTCAATTATTTCTTTTATTCTCACCATATTAGAAGAAAATGTACTTAAGCTTTCGGTTTGTTGCTCATCGCCTATAATGGCAAAAACATTTGATACTTTACCTATGCAAAAGTATTGTGCGCAAACAGGTATATTTGCAAAAGCACACAATACAGCAAGACCTACTTGCTTAATAAACACCGTTTTGCCGCCCGTGTTTGGTCCTGTTATAATTAAAGACCCATTTAATTCTAAATCGTTTCCTACGACATTTTGATGAGTTTTTAGAAGTAAGGGGTGTTTTAAGTCTTGCGCAATGAGGCGTTTTGTTTCATCAAAATATGTAAGATGCGCATTAAACTTATTTGCAAATAGAATTTTTGCACAAAAACTATCGAATTTTGCCAATTCTTTTGCATTATGTAGTAATTCTTTGGCGTGTTTTCTTATAAGGTTTGTAAATGCCGTTAAGATTTTTTGAGTTTCTTTTGTTTCTTCCAATATCAAATCTTCAAGGTTATTGTTTTTTTCAAATACTTCGTAGGGTTCTACAAAAAAGCCTGCTTTTGATATATCTACCTTTCTTGCTTTAATGTACTCTTTGTAGTTTGGTTTAACCAGTATTGTAAAGCGCGAGTTTTTTAAAAATACATTCGTGTCGAGCAAGATGTTTTGCAGTCCTTTTTTCCTAACAAAAAAATGTAAAAATGTAGCTATATCGTCTTTTGTGGATTTAATTTTAGAACGCAAAAAAGCGAGTTTTTTTGTGCTTGAATCTTTAACATAGCCTGTTTCATCTATTGTTTGTGCTATTAAAAATTTTAATTTATCAAGGTTCGCAAATGTAATATAATTTTTTAGCTTATCGTCGAGGTTTTTATCCAAGTTGCTAATAAAATCAATAAAAGTGTATATGTAGTAGATTTCTTTTGCGTTTAATATAGTATATGAAGCTTGATTTAAAAGTGTATCAATGTATATATCATCTAGTGTCGGAACGGATTTATTAAGTGTTTCAAAAAAAATTTCGAGATTTTTTGTATTTTGTTTTACTGTTTCAAAGTCAAATATAGGTTCAATTTGGTCGATGTATTCTTTCCCGTAGGTAGTTTGAGCAAACTCTTTTAGTATATCTTTTAGCTTATCAAACTCTAAAACTTCAACAAGACTTTTCATACACTTGCATATTATATACACTATTTTAAATTTTTGAAAAATTTTTTTGGGGTTGAAATTTTATAGTATGCGTATATTATATAGTGAGAAATACACTTACTAGGAGGTAGTTATGTTAAAGCGTGTAGCTTTGATGGCGTGTTTTGCTTTACTTTTATTGTTTAACTTTGCATTTGCAAAAGTTGGTATTATAAGCACTCAAGAAGTGGCATCTATGATTGGTAAAAAGGGCGTGGTTATTATTGACACAAGACCTCAAGAAGCCTATTTGAAAGCCCATTTGCCTAATGCAATTAATTTAACACCCACAGGTGAGCTTTTTAGCGAAAAATACGGTGTTAAGGCAGCAAGTATAGCAAATAATACACAGCTCGAAGAAGCTTTGTCGAATGCGGGCATTTTGCCTACAGATACTGTGGTAGTTTATTCTGGTGGCGATAACCCAGCTTTTTTTCTAACAAATGCAACAAGAGTTATATTAGCACTAAAGTGGGCTGGTGTAGAGAATGTTTATTTTATGAATGGTGGTTTTGAAAAATGGGCAGATGAAAAAAAACCTTTGCAGTCAGGTGAAGTAAAATTACCAAAAACTAAGTTTGTTATAGCTTACAATACGCCCCAAACCTATGTATTTAGTAATTTTGTTGAATGGGCTGTAAATAACGAGAATAAAATACAAATTGTTGATGTAAGGCCTGTAGCTCAATATACAGGTGAATTTACTAGCGATAAGCGTCTTGCAAAGTATGGTCATATAAAAGGCGCATTAAATTTACCAGTTGGAGAGTGTGTGAAAAAAGTGGATAATTACTTTTTAGTTAAAACTCCCCAAGAAATGCAAGAGATGCTCAAAAAAGCAGGCATAAATCAAGACAAACCAATCATTTCCTATTGTAACACAGGCTATTTTGCAAGTGGTTTATGGTTTATCGAAAGGGCTTTATTTGATAACGAGTTAGTTTTTACATACAATGGCTCAATGGTAAGCGCTTCAAGAAACCCAAATATACCAATTGTAACTGGAGCATCCCCCCTATAACAATATTTTTAGCAAAGGGCAAATATGAGCCCTTTGCTACCTCTACAATTAATAAATTTTTGATATAATAAAGGCTATGAGTTATGTGGAAATTTTTACAGATAAGTCCCTTTTGCACGACATACCTAAACTTCCTGGTGTTTACAAGATTTTTTCTCAACAGAATGAGCTTTTATATGTTGGTAAAGCTAAAAATTTAAGAAACAGGCTTGCTTCTTATCTTAGAAAAAATATTGACCCATACAAGCAAAGAATGGTTCAAGAAGCCTACGGTGTGGAATTTATAGTCACAAATACACAAGAAGAAGCCTTACTTTTGGAATCCAATTTAATAAAAGACCAAAGACCGCCGTATAATATAGTTTTTAGAGACGATAAAAGCTACCCGTATTTGCGTATAACTTACAGCGAAAGATTTCCGCGCATAACCTACTCAAGGCGCATAAAGAACAAAAATGATTTTTATTTTGGACCATTTCCATCTGCGGATAGTTTGCATTTGTTAATTAAAGTTTTAAAGAGTTATTTTAAAATTATTCAAAAAGACGACAAAAATTGTCAAAAAACAAACCAAAAACCATGCATTTACTACCAAATGAATAAGTGCCTAGCGCCCTGCGCACAACTGATTAGCCAAGAAGAATACTTAAATATAATAGATGAGATAAAGCTACTTTTGTCTAAAAATCACAATATACTAAAGCATAAAATTGTTGAGCAAATAAATCAATACGCCCAAAATGAGCAATTTGAAAAAGCGATTGAACTAAGAGATGCGCTTAGCGCAATAAACATACTAAAAGAAAAACCCATCGTTACAGACACAAAAGCCGAAATATTGGATTGTTTTGCTTTTTTTGAAAAAGAAGGCGTAACATGCGCTTATATTTTGAATATAAGGTTGGGTAAAGTTATAGCAGGCAAGAGCTTTTTCTTTGATAAGTATTTTGATTTAGACTCAAAGCAAGAGTTTATCATCCAGTATTACTTACAAGGCGAACTATTGCCACAGACAATTTTAACGGACGAAGAGATAAGCATGCCAGAGCTTTTATTTGATAAAAAGCCAGAAGTGCAACACCCAAAGCGCGGTGAAAATTTAAAAATTCTCCAATTAGCCCAAAATAACGCAAAGCAACAATTAGAACTACACCTTTCAAAAATCAATGCAAACTTGGAGATCTTTAAACAGATTAAATCATTGCTAAATTTGGATAAGATACCCTACTATTTTGATGTGTTTGATATTGCGCATATCAGTTTTGAAAATGTAGTGGCTGGAGTTGTGCGTTTTGATATTGGCGGTTTTAATAAAGCTTATTATAGAAAATATAAACTAGAGTCAAAGTTTGAGTACGATTCTATGAAAGAAGCTATTTGCAGACACATAAATTTGCTTAGAAATTCAAAAAGTATACTGCCAGATGTTGTAGTTATTGATGGTGGTCTAATACAGCTTAAAGCGGCTTTGGAGTGTCAGTTAAAAGCTATCGGTATAGCTAAAGAAAAGATTGACCACAAGGCGCTAAGGAGCCTTTATGATGTAAAAGATAGTGTATATTTGCCAGAAGGTAGGGTTGATGTCAATAGAGGTTTGCTAAATTTTTTGCAAAAATTACGCGACGAAGCGCACAGATTTGCAAATGCCTACCACAGAAACCTAAGAAGCCGCACTACAATTGCAAGTGCACTAGATAGAATTGAGTTTATCGGGCCACAGCGGAAAAAAAAGCTATTTGAAAAGTTTGGAAGCATTGAAAATATTAAAAAAGCTTCAATTGATGAGCTTTGCTCAATAAAAGGCATCACGATAAATATAGCCCAAACAATAAAAGAAAAGCTTAAAGAATACTAAAAAATTGTTTAAAATACATAGATCTTTACTTGACTTTTTCATTTTTACAAGTTATAGATATTAAAAGTTTAGTATCTAAAATAATGAGACTGTAGAGGCAAACACAGTTTATTTACCTGCAGTATCTAAAAAAGGAGATTATTGTTATGCGATTGTGGTCAATTCATCCGCATTATCTAGATACAAAAGGTTTAGTAGCGCTGTGGCGTGAAGGTTTATTAGCTAAAAAAGTCCTTGAAGGAAAAACCGTAGGCTACAAAAAACACCCGCAGTTAGAAAGATTTAAGAAATATTCTAACCCTATAAAAGCTATAAATTCTTTTTTATATTTTGTTTTACAAGAAGCTAAAAACAGAGGTTATAGTTTTGATTCCAATAAAATATCAACTGTAGATATATTAACATCTCAAATATCAATTACGAAAGGTCAGCTTGAGTTTGAGTTTAATCATTTATGCACCAAACTTATTAACAGGGATAAAGAAAAGTACGAATTTTTAGCAAAATGCGAGCTATCAAAAATCACACCGCACCCTTTATTTTTTGTTGTAGTTGGTGATATCGAAGAATGGGAAAAGACAAAGTAAATCTACTTTATTGGTCGGGGCGAGAGGATTTGAACCTCCGACACCCAGTACCCGAAACTGGTGCGCTACCAGACTGCGCTACGCCCCGCTTTTGCTAATTAAATTATGAAATTTCTTGCAATGTGTCAAGGCAAATATTTACCAAAAAAAACACTTGCCAAAAGCATCAAAAGCTCATTAACTTCAATTAAAAACCCATACATATCACCATTTAAGCCACCAAACTTTTTTGTAAGTAAAAAACCAAAAAACAAACTAAAAAAAACGCTTCCTACCAAAAATATTAAAGCAAATTTATAAACAAATGTACAAAGCACGATCATTATTAGGCTTGCAACGGCTAAATGGTAGTTTTTTAGCTCATATTTTGTGCTTTTAGCCATACCTTGCGAAATATAAGGAAAGAATTTAATAGAAAAAATTACACTATAGCGTGAAGATGCGGCAATCAAAACAAAAAAAAGCAAATGATTTAGGTAAACAAAAGCATCAAGCTTTGTAATTAAAAACAATGTGCCAAAAATTACAGAAAATGCTCCCAAATGTGGATCTTTCAAAACGCTTAAAACTTTTTCTCTTGGTGCTTTTAAAAAAATTGCATCAAGACTATCAAATAGACCATCTAAATGAAGTGCTCCATAAGATAGTGTATAAAACCCAAATAGTAAAATTTTTATTAACACTTGTGGGTTTTGGTTTTGAAATATTAAGTTTATGCAATAAATTATTGCTCCTAATATAAAACCTACGATACCATAACTGACACACGAAAAACCCATATAACTTTCTTTGAAAGTGTGTAATCTAAAAATGGGTATAGCAGTCAGCATATTCCATGCAATAGCAAAACCAACAAAAAATTTTTTCATTTTACTTTTAAACTTAGACCGGCTATGCAAAAATACACTTCATTGCAGTTTTTTGCAATGATTTGCGATACAAGGCCATTGTAGTGGGCAAATTTTCTTGCAAGTTCGTTTGCCGGTATTACACCTGCGCCTACTTCATTTATAACAAAAATTGAGTTTTCTATTTGAGATATTTTTTCTGCTTCAGTTAATATTTCATCCTCTTTATTATTTAAAAGCATATTGCTAACCCAAAAACTCAAACAGTCAATAAGCTTGTATGTTTCTATGGGCTTTATTACTTTATAGAGCTCTATAGGTTCTTCTATTGTAATAAATCTGTCTTGGCGGTCTTTTTTGTGAATCTCAATTTTATTTTTCATTTCTTCATCTGTTGGGATGCCTGTTGCTATAAAATAGGGTTTTTTTGAAGCAAATTTAAGCGTATACTCTAAAGCAATGCGCGATTTGCCACTTTTATTTGCCCCGATAAACAATGCTTTCATCTAATTAACAACCTCCAGTTTTCAAAAATAAAATAAAGTAAGAGCACTAAAAATATAGCCATGTCGATTTTTGTTTTTTGGTTTAGCGCGCAGAATACATCGTTTTTATCCAATGTGCATTTATTATAGCCAAGCGTAGGCTTAAATACTGTTTTGCCAAAATAAACGCTTGGTCCACCAAGACATATCCCAAGTGAATAAGCAAAAGCCCCAATAGGGTATACCGCATTAAAGCTTGGGTAATATCGTGAAAGCGAATTTATATGTTTTAGGTATTTTAATTTGTTATTCAAAAGCAAAACTAATATAGCTGTTAGCCTTGCGGGTATAAAATTTAACACATCGTCAAGGCGCGCGCTAATTTTGCCAAACTTTTCGTAGCGAGCATTTCTGTAGCCTACCATAGAATCAAGCGTATTGACAGCCTTATAAACCACAATACCCCAAACACCAAAGAATAATAAATAAAACAAAGGCGCAATGACCGCATCATTCAAATTTTCTGCATAAGTTTCGATTGCAGCTTTGTATACATCAGAACCGCTCAAATGTTCCACATCTCTACTTACTAGGTACTTTAACTCTTGCTTTGGGTTGTCCGATAAAACAACTTTTTTTACTTCAGTGTACAAAAGCTTGTTTGCTAGCAAAGTACTTGCGATAATTACTTCACATAAAAGCCAGTAAAAGTTAGGTAGCGATAATTTTATTAAAGCTACAACAACTATAGATAAAATGATTGTGGAAATACACAGTATAAATCCTGTAAAAATACTATCTTTATAAAAATGATTTTCAAAGAACCTAATGTACTTTCCTAATAAGTAGATAGGGTGAAATTTAAATTTAATAGAGCCAAATATATTTTCTAAAACAAAAGCGCATAGAGCTAAGGCGCTATAGGAGTTCAAAAAATTTATCCACACAAAAGTTCATTTTAGCGTTTTCTATAAATTGCGCAAGGTGCTTTTTGTAGGCTTTTGTATAGTTGTAACCACAGTAGTTTGGGTTGATTTTTTTTAGCAGGTATGTTCTTAAGCGGTCATTGTATAAAGCCTCATGCACAAATGTGCCAAAAATATTTTCATCTTCAAAATAAAGCTTATCTGCTTTGCCATAGTGCATCTCAAAACCATCTATATCAAAATTGCCAATTTTATATTTAGATCGCTTTAGTGTTTTGTTTGCCTCAAACCTAACATCGCCTTTTATTAAACCTAAACCTTTTGTGTGCTTTATGTCTGATTCTATGCAATCATAAATATTTTCAAACAGCATTTGATATCCGCCGCATAAGGCAATAATTTTTGTTTTCTTCAAAATTTTGTAGGCTTGCTTTTTAATCAGCAATAAATCCAAAACTGTCTGCCTTGAACCAGGAAGCACTACAACATCAAATAAATCTGCTTGGTTTAAATTGCTAAAAAAAGTAACCTCTACATTTTTATCTAAAATCAACGGTTCAATATCGTAGTAATTGCTTATATATTTAAAATTGTACACACCGGCTTTTATAATGGGTTTTTTGCGCTGTATATAGTTAGTTGTATTTAAACTATCTTCAAAGCCTACATTAAGCTCTAAATAAGGCAACACGCCCAAAACAGGTATATTAAACTTTTTTTCTATTATTTTTATGCCGTTGCTAAACAGTCTTGTATCGCCTCTAAATTTATTAACAATTACACCAGAAATCTCTAAACCAATTTTTTTTAATAATTCTTTAGTGCCAAAGATGCTTGCAAAAATACCCCCACGCTCAATATCTGCAACAAATACAATTTTAGGTTTAAAATTAAGTGCAATAAAGGCATTTGCTAAATCTCTATCCAAAAAATTCAACTCAGTTGGGCTTCCTGCGCCTTCTGACACTACTGTACCTTCTTGTTTTAATTTTATGTAGCCTTGCTCCACTGTTTTTTTAAATCTATCAATTGTATTGTAATACTCAATGGGTGATAATTCGCCGAAAAATCTGCCGTTTTCTACAATATGCAAGTGAGAATTTTTGCCAGATTTTATTAACAATGGGTTTAAATAGCGTGTTGTTTTAAGATTTACAGATTTAGCTTGAAAATACTGAGCAAAGGCAATTTCTGTATTGTCGTCAGCTACTGTTGAGTTGTTTGAAAAGTTTTGTGCTTTAAAGGGCAGGGCATTTATATTGTGCTGTTTTAAAATATTTAGTAAAAACATTGTTATAGTAGATTTTCCTGCGCTAGATGATGAGCCAAATACTGCAATATCGTTCATTTTAGTGCTTTTTTAAGTATTTTTAAGTCTTTTTTTGATTTTACCGCAAAACGCACAAAATATTCGTTTAAGAAGTCAAAGTTAGAGCAATTTCTAATTAAAATTCTATATTCGGATAGTTTTCTTTGTAAGGTTAAAGCTGATAAGTTTTTTAGCTTTGCAAGGTAAAAATTTGCACAACTATCAAATATCGTTTCAAATAGGTTGCTTTCTTTTAAAATTTCATATAGTATACTTTTGTTTTTTTCATTGCCTTTAATTGATTTTGATTTGAATTTTGAGTCATTTAGCGCTTGAAAAATGTAATTTTCATCAAATAACGATATATTCCAAATAGATGTATCAAATTTTATCTTACTAATTGTGCAGCCTACTCTTACGCCTGCGCACGCATAAAACTTACTAAAAGACTTTAAAACAATCAATTTGTCGTATTGCTCAAGGTAGTCTATAGCACTTTTTTTATTGCAAAAATCTAAAAAAGACTCATCAATTAAGACTGTATTGTTTTGCTTGTGCCAAATTTCAAAAAAATTATCTAAATTATAATATGTTCCATCCGGTGTAGATGGGTTAACAAAAACTACAAGTGCATCTTTTTTTGGTATTTCATAAATGTTTTCAAACCTATTTATCATATGGATGTGCTGGGCTTTTTTATATTCTAAGTAAATTGGTGCGTATAAAACTACAGTTTTGTAGTGTTGTAAAATATTAAATATAGCATCACTTGCACCGTTAAATAACTGTATGTAGCTAGTGCTTACATTAAACTTTTTTGCAATGGTTTTTTTTAGCCTTGAGTAGTTTGGGTCTGGGTATAATGAAATATCGACATTTAATTTTACATTTGGTTTTACAAAATTTATGTTTGAGGAAAAATCAATAATTGATCTTAAATGGAGTTTTCTTGCAAAACTATATATATTGCCACCATGTGTGAGTCTATTCATAACAAGGTTCGCACAAAAAATCTAACATAACCAAACAACAGTATATTTTAATATTTGGTTAGCGTCAATATTTGTTGCTTTTTATATTTTTAGATTGATATTTAATTTTAATTGCATATTATTATTTAATTTGTGCATAATTTTCTTTACAAATTAAAAAAATTTTAATATAAGACAATAATAATATTGGTATTGGTTGCTCGAAAATTTATTAAGTAGGTGTAAAAAGATTAATAATTATTTAAACATTTTTGGTAGTTCTGAAATTTTTGGTGTATTTATATATCAAGAAAATGGCAAAATTGTTTATGCAAATAAAACGCTTGAAAAACTTTTAGGGTACGAGCATGGCGAACTTTTAAACAAAAGCTTTTTTGATTTTTTTCAAGTCGATGCAGATAGTCTAAATTCCATCAAAGATATTGTGCTGAAGCGCTTAAGCGGCAAAGCGTTTTCAATAGAGCTAAAAGAGCACTTTTTTTACAATAAGCATAAAGCTAAGATACCTGTTTCAATTTTTGCATATACTGTTGAGTTTGAAGGGAAACCATCAGGATTAGTATTGGTATTTGATAAAACAAAAGAAAAATCTTACGAAAAGTTATTTTTTGCGTTAAGCCAAGTAAATCAGCTAATTATCAGACAAAATAACGAGAGTGATTTACTAAGAGCGGTTTGCAATGTTTTGGTTGATAGAGTTTCTTATAGTGCGTGTGTGCTTGGTGTCGTGAAAAATAAAAAATTTAAAGTTATTTATAAGCGTGCAAAAAATTATATAGACGAAGATAGCCTAAATTTACAGTTGGAAGTTAAGTCACAAAATATCTGCAACTGTTCTGTATCGAAAGCCTATTTTTCAAAAAACATTGGTTTAATACAAGATGTTAGCCAAACACAAAATTGTCAAAAAGACTTTTTTGAAAGGTTCAATATTCACTCAACATGCGCAATTCCTATTCTAAAAGATACCAAAGTTGCATACATTGTTTTAATTTTGGATGTACTACCAGGTACTTTTGATGATAAATTTTTACACTTGCTCAATGAAATTAAAGAAGATCTGACATTTGCGCTAAGTAAGATTGAAAAAGATAGGTTCTCCAACCTAATTTTTTCAGCACTTAATCAAAGCAATGAGCTTATAGTTATCTGCGATAGCAATTTTAAGATAATTTTTGTAAACGAAGGTAAGTATTTTTCAAACGATACTTTTAGGGTTTTAATTGGCAAGAAAATTGCTTTTTTATTTGAAAAAGAGCATTTTAAAGTTATAAAAAATAATTTTTACAATACTTTAAAAAAAGGTGAAGATTTTTTTGGTTTGCTAAAGTATAACTTTAGAGAAAACTCAAAAGAATTCTACACAAGTATTTCTCCTTTTGTAAATAATGGCAAAATTACACACTATATACTAATTGCAAAGGAAATCTCAACAAAGGAAGAACTAAAAGATAAACTTTACAAATTAATGCATTTTGATGAAACAACAGGGCTTATAAACTTTTCTACTTTTTTATATACTTGTGAGCTTTTCTTTCAAAAAGTTAATGATTATAAACAAGTAAGCTCAATTATGTTGATAAACCCCATACAGTTTAAAAACATAAACCACGCTTTTGGTTATGAAATGGGCAATAAGATACTAAAAGAGATTGCCTTGCGCCTAAAGCACAATATTAGAAGCAATGATGTGGTTGCAAAGCTTGAATCCGATAGATTTGGTATTTTGATAAAAGACTTAAAAACGCAAGAAGATGCTTTGGTAATAGCAATAAAGCTTTTAAAAGGACTAGAAAAACCCTATATAATAGAAAACCATAAAATATTTCTGTCGTTTAATTTAGGTCTTAGCTTTTTCCCAAATGACTCCAAAAATGCGAAGGATTTATTAAACAAAGCTCAAGTAGCACTTGTGGATGCAAGACAAAAAGGTGAAAACCAGGTAGGTTTTTTTAGAAAAGATATAGAGACAAAGTCTTCGCAAAAATTAAAACTAAAAGCAGAACTAGAACTTGCGGTATTAAATAAGGAATTTGTGCCGTTTTATCAGCCATATGTTGATAAAGATAAAAACATTGTTGGCGCAGAAGCTCTTTTAAGGTGGAACAAAAATGGTAAAATTTTATTGCCTGGCAAATTTTTATCGATATTAGAAGATACTTCTTTGATAGTTGATGTAGAAAGTATGATTTTAAACGAAGTTTTAAACGATTTTAAAACCATAAAATCTTACTGTAAACATACAGTGCCTATATCGGTTAACCTTTCAATTCAAAGCTTAATGCAAAGACATTTAGCACAAAGTCTTGTTTCTAATTTAAAGTATTTCGGTGTTAATGAGCCGTTTTTAAAAATTGAAATTATTGAGAGGGCGTTTTTCCACGATTTTAACTATATAAGAACACTTATAGACGAATTAAGACAAAGTGGGGTTTCTTTTGCAATAGACGATTTTGGCACAGGGTACTCATCTTTATCTTATCTTACAAAACTAAATGTTGAGTTTTTGAAGATTGATATTTCTTTTGTTAGAGAGCTTTTTAATATGCAAACAAAAAACATAACCAAATCCATTATTTACTTAGCACATAGCTTAAATTTGAAAACTATAGCAGAGGGTATAGAATCGCTTGAGCAATTTGAGGAACTAAAAAATATGGAGTGTGACTATTTTCAAGGTTATTTGTTTTACAAGCCGCTAACAAAAGAAGAATTTTTTGAGATAATAAAATGTAAAGGGGGCGTTTTATGATTAATAGACTTGTTATTTTCACTGTTGTAACATTTTTCTTGTATTTTGCTGGCGGAGCAATTGGGTATTTATTTTTTAGAACATTTGTAAATCAATATTTCATGTACACATTTAGTGCTGCTACAACAATATTTGCCTTAGCTAATTTTTGGTACTACTATAAAATTGTTATCGGTCCTACTATAAAAACAAACAAGGAATATACAGATTTATTAAAAAATGAAAAACATGATTTAACAAGGCACTATGATTTGCCTGGTTTTATTGAGGCAGTTAAGATTTTTTTAAACGATATGATTGGTTTTTCGAGAAATATTTTCAATGAACTTATACTTAATGCAACAAAAACTTCCGTTTTTAACGCTAAATTCAACTTTGAGCTTAAAAATATAACGCACCATATGAACGAAAC
>OGCG01000052.1_pt1 | contig 80937 bp, 83 predicted proteins | sample 1570061 | NCBI WGS metagenome assembly OGCG01 (sample SAMN06268698, study PRJEB24515) | hot springs metagenome | isolation source: Joseph's Coat, Yellowstone National Park, Washington, USA | place: USA:Joseph's Coat, Yellowstone National Park, Washington, USA
GGAATTGGTTGTTCCGCCTGTTCATCTTCATCTTCGCAATGCTAATCTATATGCTATACTTGCTCCTCAAGGGGACAACGAGTAAAGAAGACTTCCGCGTGCTATTAACTATCTTGCTTTTACGAGATAATATTACCACTGTTCAGTGATATTCAGGTAAACTATTCTATCCAATTTTTAATAGTTAATTTCAGAATAATGAATTCGCGGTCTACGGAAAACGCTAATTTGAATAACTATGATGTTGGTCAAAGAAATGCGATGACAGCTAACACTATTCCCGTTACAGAAATCATCATGCCGGTTACAACTCTTTTCGTTTCCAACTTGTGAGGATTGTTGAAGAAGTCGAAACTAATACCAGCGTACATGAAACCCAAAATAGAAAAAACGTTATAGTACTCAAGGTTATCCAGATAGGATATATAGTGGTACGATCTGGTGATAGAAGTACTTATATTATTAAAAGTCCAAAGATACCTAATAGCGTAGTCGTACCATACCATCCAAAGCTACTATTCTTAAGTTTCTCTTGTAATTTTCCTGTCTTAGCTTAAAATATATTGGTACAAAAACTATTGTACCACTTATATAATTAATCAAGGATCCAAACACCAACCAATAGTAGAAGGTTGGGTCGTCGATAAACATGTCAAACGTCCACGTTCCATGAGTAAAAATCATCTTCTTAATACTCCAATGTAGAGTGTGCCCATTATGACTGCGTATAGTAAACTTATTTCAAGAAGTGCTGCAATACTTTTAAAAACTGTTGCAACTATTACACCTGCAATTATATAAATTAATATGATCGGAGTAGATGTTATAATAAAATTTCTCCATTTTTGTTTAAAATAAGAATCTTTAGTGTAATCTTCATATGGATATCTGATAATTAACTCAATTAACCCCACTGTGGCTACTACAGTTTGTACTAAGAAAATATAGGAAAGTTGAGGATTAGAACTAGAATGAATAGAGTAGTCGTAACCTAAAATCGAGAATATAGCGACTACAGTAAATAAAGCAAGTAATAAAATTCTTCCAATACGAGTCATTTCTCATCCACCCTGACCAGCGTATCCAAGACCTACAGCTCAATTAAATTCATCTTAAAACGTCTTTTAACTTTTACCCTCGATCAATGTTAAAAAGTTTTAGTAGACAAGAACGTAATAGCATGTTCAAAATTCAAGAGTTAATACTCACCATTACATTGTATATAAATAATAAGGAAAATGATAGCTAAATCATGATTATACCTAAACAATTACTGATGTTAACTTCCCTAGCTATGTAGGTGGTCTATTTATGAGGAATTAGTGCCGCGGCCGGGATTTGAACCCGGGCCACGGGCTTGAGAGGCCCGCATACTCTCGGTGCACGAGGCTTGACCGGGCTATACTACCGCGGCATTAATAAATCTTTCCCTTAACTTAAAAAGTTAGCGAGTAGAGAGTAGGATCCCACTAGTCTGGATAAGGTAAGTATCCCTCGTTAATAAGAATTTCAGTTCAACCTTTAGTGATTTTTACTGAATAAAGGGATATTTGAAAGAACGCTACTTCGTTTAAGCGGAACTGTGTAATCCAAACGAATTTCTTGTGTGTAAAAGATACGGAGAGACCGCTAATCATTTCAGCAATTCGGAATGGGAAATGGGTTTTACCCTTATTCGGTTAACCTTTTATTTCCCTTAAGGTATCTTATTCTATGGAAATTAGTAAATATGAAATTTTTTTAGATTTTGACTTTAAGAATTTGATATATAAAGGCTCTGAAAAGATATATTGCAAAACTGAAGATGAGTTAAGATTAGACGCTGTAGGTTTAAAGGTTAATAAAGTCTTTGCAGATGGTAAAGAACTCCCCTTCGAGCAAAATGATAGACAAGTTGTTATCAAGACTGGGAGATTTGAAGGTGTTTTACAAGTCGAGTTTGAGGGGAAGGTTAAGGAGAAAGAGTTGGTGGGGATTTACAAAGCTCCTTATAATGGTACTTATGTGATCTCAACTCAATTCGAATCAAGTCATGCAAGGGAATTCATACCTTGTGTTGATCACCCAGCATATAAGGCTGTGTTTAAGATTGTCGTCAGAGTAGATAAAAACCTGGACGTAATCTCTAACATGCCAGTGGAAAAGGTCAGTGAAGAAGGGGATAAAAAGGTTGTTGAGTTTATGGAGACCCCTAAGATGTCCACTTACTTACTTTATTTAGGAATAGGTAAGTTTGAGGAGGTTTCAGATTCCCTTGAAGATATTAGAGTTATTGTCGCGACAGTTCCGGGGAAGGTAAATAGGGGTAAGTTCGCATTAGATGTGGCTAAAAGGGTTATTGACTTTTACAATAACTATTTCGGGATAAAGTATCAGCTTCCTAAAGTCCATTTAATAGCTGTACCGGAATTTGCATTTGGCGCTATGGAGAACTGGGGGGCTATAACTTTTAGGGAAACCGCATTACTTGCTGGGGAGGATTCTTCAGTATCTCAGAGGATGAGGGTAGCGAGCGTTGTTGCTCACGAGTTGGCTCATCAGTGGTTCGGTAACCTCGTCACAATGAAGTGGTGGGATGACTTATGGCTCAATGAGAGTTTTGCCACGTTCATGAGTTATAAGGCTGTTGACTCGCTTTTCCCGCAATGGGACATGTTCGGTTATTTCGTTTCGAGTGAGACCTCCTCGGCAATGTTTAGGGATTCTTTAAGCACTACTCACCCTATTGAAGCCCATGTAAATACCCCAGAAGAGGTTGAGCAAATATTTGATGATATAAGTTACGGGAAGGGCGCAAGTGTGCTTAGGATGATCGAGGCTTATATTGGTAAAGAGGCATTTCAACACGGTATTCAGTACTACTTGCAGAAGTATAAGTTTTCTAATGCCGAGGGTAAGGATTTTTGGGATAGTTTGGAAAAGGGTTCCGGGGTTCCGGTCGGTGAAATCGTTAAGGATTGGATAACTAAGAGCGGTTATCCTATTGTTTACGTTTATGTTAACGGTAGTCAGATAAAGCTCGTTCAAGAGAAGTTTTCGTTAACTCAGAGCGTTAAAACACTTTATACAATTCCTTTAACCTTAGAAGTTAACGGTAAGAGGATTACTCATTTAATGAAGGACGAAAGTACTACTATTGATGTTGGTAGTGATGTGAAGAGCGTTAAAGTAAATTTGGATAGGAGTGGGTTTTATAGGGTTTATTACGACGATTTGGATATGTTCTTAGCCTCAAACCCTAATCACTTAGAGAGATGGGGTATTTTGGATGATTATTATAATTTCTTACTTGCGGGTAAGGTGGATTATAAGGCTTACGAGGAGGTCGTTAAAAGGTTAATGAGAGATGACAATTATCTGGTCGTTGATGAGATTAGGTCTGAGTTGTTCTCTCTATGGTGTGTTAACCCTTCGAAATACGATCTAATATACGATTTCCTTGAGATGCAGATTCCTCATTGGGCTGGGAGAAGTGATGATAACGGCCAAAGAGTTTATGGTAATCTACTGAAGTCTTTTGCCTATGTAGATGAGAGGTTTGCGATGGGGCTTTCTGTAGCTTTTAGCAATTACGATTCTCTTAATCCCAACGTTAAGGAAGCAGTTGCCACTGCCTATGCTGTAACTCATGGAGAGAGAGGTTATGATGATTTGTTGAAGAAATACAGGGAGCAAAGGTTTGATGAAGAGAAAATCAGGTTATTAAATGCCATGCTATCCTTTAGAGAGCCTTACTTGGTCACTAATACTTTAAGTTTGTCTTTAACTGGGGAAATAAAGAGACAAGATACTGCTAGGATTTTGCCTCAGGCTTCTATGAACCCCTACTCCCGCTTTGCTGTGTGGAGATGGATTAAGACCCATTTGGAGTTCCTAAGAGGAATATATAGCGGTACTGGTATACTTGGTAGGTCATTAAGGAGTGCTATAGCTTATTTGGGTATTAACAACACGGATGTGGAGGAATTCTTTACAAAGAATAAGTTCCCAGAGATGGACGTGGAGATAAGAAGTGGTTTAGAGATTTTAAGTGTGATTAGGAGATTGGCATAAAATAGACATTATTTTTTCCACTTCCTCTTTACTCACCTTCTCTACTAATACAATTTTTTCTCTGTTTTCATTCTTTAAAGGTATTGAGAGTATATATCCTTCGTTATCTGCAAAGATTATTGAGAAGGATACTTTTTCATTGACTATTACTCTTAAATTCTTGTTTAGCTCTTCTCTAACAATTTCCGTCTCTTGTTTCCTCTCATTAATCATTGTGTCTTGATAGGCTAAAGTTTCGTTTAGGTTTTTTATTTTTTTAGATGCTAGGATTATAGTATAAATCGAGACTATTAGGGCTATTGGTAAGGGTATAAAAGATATATAATTAGGTATGGTTGATAAAAAGTAGTGTGTTACAAATAAAAATGATAGAGCAACTCCGATAAGTAAAGTGGGTATGGAAATTCTTAAATTCTTAAATTTTTGTAGAGTTTTCCTATTGTATTCTTCGTTTTTCATAATCTCTTTTATTTCGTCAAGCCCATATGATTTTTTCTTGTTCTCTAACCAACTTGCCCAGTCTGTATCCCCTGTTATTACTGTAGTTTTTATTCCCCTAGATGCTTTATAGAGTAGTAAGTTTGCGAACTCATCGTCTAAGTCTGGAGTTACAACTATTATCTCATTTGTGCCTTTATTTAACAAGTTTTTTATATCATCTAATACTTTCGTAGACTTTCCATACATGGTAGCACCTCATAATAATGCTATCCCCGGTGATAATGGTAATGAGACTGTTTTCTTACCTTTTATATCTGGTACTGAGGGGTCGTTATAGTCGTAAACGGCTATTTCTGTAACGTTAAGTTTATTCATTAAGAATTGTATGTGGTCTATTATTACATCTTTTTCGTCAAAGTCCGTATTTACGTATAATTCTTTAATTAAATCTGGTAAGCTCATGGCGAGTTCATATAACCTTTTACCTAAGTTCTCATTGCCTATTTTCATAATGAAGTCTCTAAGCGTGACTCTGTTCTTGATCGCATTGATTGCTTCTTTCAACATCTTCTTAATCTCCTCATCTTGATTAACATAGATAATTACCTTTTCGGGTTCTTTTGAAGTTAAATTCGATATGTCATTAATATAACTTACAAGGAGTCTGAGGTATTCTATACTTATTAACGACCTATCGTCACCCTTTAGTTCATCGCTTTTCGGAAATTGCTGTTGGACAACTAGGCTATTGTTTAATTTATGCCATAATTCCTCAGCTAAATGTGGAGTGAAAGGTGCCATAAGCCTTATCCAAACGTTTAGTACTTGTCTTATTATTTCGTTATTCGGCTTACCGTTTGTTAGCTCCATATAGTCCTTTAAGGTTTCATATATTGTGTAATAAGTTGTTATATATGCTGTCCTTAAGTCAAATTTTTCTAAGGCTTCATCCACTATTTTAACATATCTAGCCATTATCGATGATAACCATAAATCCTCTACTCTTACTTCATTTACACCGTTTACTGATAATAAGCCATTAACGTAATCGTGGATGTGTTTAAGTTGTTCTGCAATACTCTTAGCTATTGTAGGATTAAACTCTATGTCGTCTGAGATTGAGGCGGTCGACGTCAAGGCCAACCTTACGGTATCTACGCCATATTCTCTTATAGCCTTGTTCAACGGATAAATGTTACCGAAACTTTTACTCATTTTCTTTCCTCCTACTCTAATAAAACCGTTAACAACTATTTGTTTAGGTATTAATGCTTCGCCAAATATTGCAATGTGGTGATAAACGTAATATGGTAAGTGGTTTTGTATTAAGTCTCTCCCACTGTGCCTCGAATCAACTGGGTACCAATATGTAAACTCCTTCCTTAAGTCCTCTACTTGTTCTCTTGACAACCCTAACTCTTTAGATATCTCTTCTGGGTTTCCTCTACCTAAAAACACGTAATCAAGTAGTTTGTCGCTAATTATTGGGAACTTGATTTTGTGTGAGATTGTATAAAAGGCCGTATAGATTGTTGAGTCGCTTAAACTGTCTATTATCTCTTTATCGTCCCAAGGTAGTCTAACTCCTAAACCTCTTGATCTAGTAAACGCTCTTGGTTGCAAGTTAAAGACTATTTTCTCCATTTCTTTCTTAGCATCGGGGGGTATGAAATTGATTTTCTCTAACGCTTTCAGTGTAGAGGATTTCCAAATAGGGTTTGAATAGTTAATGAACCACTGTGAGTCTATTACTTTGACCACTACTTCAGCACCGCACCTACAATATACTGGGCTGTTTGATATTTCGTAGATTGTGGAATGTGAGCCTAAGTTTTCTAATAATTCTATCACACCCTTCCTAGCTTCCATTACACTTTTTCCCGCTATTTTCTCCTTAACGAACTGTTTTATGAAATCTGGTACTAGGTCGACCACGTCTTCCCTTATCACTCCTTTATGGTATTCAATTCTGTAAAGTGTGTCAATATAATCTTTTAACTCTTGAGGGTTCTTCGTCTGTGCTAAGCTTACTATTTCTGGCCCTGGTAGTTCCCCGTACTCATCAGTCCTTATAACTGGAATTAATTCAAAGCTTTCCTTTAGCTCAGTTAGTGAGAGGTAATGTAATGGTTCATGGGATGGAACCGCCATTACTACACCAGTACCCTGTTTTGGTTCTACGTATTTACTGGGTAAAACCCTCATTTCTTTTCCGGTAACCGGGTTCCTCACTTTGTATTTTAGCAGTTCGTCAACGTTAATCTTTGTTTCCTCTGTGAGTTTTAGTTGATATTTAAGTTTGTTATATGCAGGTAGGGAGAGAACTAATCTCTTTCCTCTCTCGTCTTTTACTACGATGTATTCCGATGAGGGGTTAACAAGTAGTGCTATTGCTCCAAATACTGTTTCTGGCCTTGGTGTTGCGGCGGGAAATATTAGGTCGCCTGAATCAAAATATATTACGTCTATGTCTTCAATCTCAGGCTCTATGTCACCTTTTGTATCGTGCATTCCTACCGGGAACTGGTCTACTGGGCAATAGGCTACTGGTGCTCTTTCCACTTTTAAGTATCCTAATTCGTATAATCTTTTATACTGCCATTGGATAAATTTCTCGAAAGCAGGATCTATTGTTGTAAACTCCCTCCTCCAGTCAACGCTTAAGCCCAATGTTTTTGCTGTGTTCTTCATGTCGTTTTTGAAGTATTCTGCAAGGTATGAGGGGTCTGTGAATTTCTCGACTTCCTCTTTACTTATCCCGTAAATGTTTATGAATGTTGAAATTATGTCCTCATCTCCCCTTTTTATTGCATCAGCTATTGACAATATTGGGGTTCCAGTAAATTGGAAGGCGAACGGTAAGAGTACGTTATAGCCTTTCATTCTTAAATATCTAGCGTAAATATCTGCAGTTATGTAAGTCCTCCCGTGGCCTATATGTAGTGGGCTATTTGTATAGGGGAACGCTACGGTTATAAATTTTTTAGGTTTTTCACTAGGGTTTGCCTCATATACTTTATTTTCTTCCCAAACTGTTTGCCACTTTGTAGCTATGTCGTTAAGGAATGATGCAATGCTCACAATTTCTAAATAGTTAAAAGGGATATTTTAAGGTATTACTTCAGTTGAGTCTTCGGTGGGATCGTAGTATAAGTCTGAAAGTCTGATAACACCCTCTTTTATCAGTTCTATAATTTCACCGACATGAGACAAGACTATGCTCAAGTATTCTTTAGTAACTTCATCAACAGCTTTAAACCCCTCTTCACCCCAGTATTTCTCTTTAATTGCGTACAAGCATCTTCCTCCACAATAGTTCTTGTATTCACAATTTCTGCACTCTTCTGGCAAAGGTTCATCTAAAAGTCTGAAACTCTTTAGGTTTCCTAGCTCTGCCCATTTCTCCCTAACAGCTATAGGACAAGATAAGACCCTACCGTCTGTCGAGACTGTAACACTATCATACCCTGCACCGCACGCAACCCCTCTGTATTTTTTAAAGAAATGTGCACTTAAAACTCCTAGAAATGGAACTATCTTAACTACTCTCCCCTTTCTTAATTCACTCATAAAATATTCCATTAGCCTCCTTATTCCGGGTAAGTAAGAGGTATAAGCCCATTTCTCAAAGTCCCACCTCTCGCTCCATATTACGTTCAACTGCCAATGGATCTTATCAAATACTCCTAATGATAATAGGTGCATGACTTCTTCATATATATCGCTGTCTTGTGTAACTGCCATTCTCGCTATAGTTTCAACTCCCAACTCCTTCAAGTATTTAGCGTGTTTTACTACTACTTTATATATTCCTTTACCCCTATGCTTATCGGTTATCTCCTCTCTGCCGTCTATGGACAGTAAAGCTACGTTCATCCTTTTCCAATACTTCTCTGGTAAAAGTCTTATACCTATTCCGTTGGTCTGTATTCCCCACCTTTTAGCCCTTACGTTATCCATTACTTTCATAATGAATTTATAGTTCATTAATGGTTCTCCGCCATAAAATATAACTGTAGCTTTCGGATCTTTTTCTATTGCAGTCTTTAGCTCGCTAATATTATATTTTACATTCCAGGGTACAATTTCATTAGGGAACGAGCCACCACAATAGTCACAGCTCAAATTACATTTTCCAGTAGTCAGTATTAACCAAAGCATTTCTCAGTTCCCGCTGATAATTCTCACGAACTCTTTCATCCATTTTATTGCTAGATAATAGTCTTCAACGTTTATGTTTTCGTTAAATGAATGTATATTAGACCCGTAGTTATCAACGCCTATACCATCAGCTATTTGGTTAGCTTTTAAGTATCTAGCCACCATCTCCATAGGGCCAGTACCGGGGGAATTAGGTAAGACAACGGGGTCGCTTCCGTAAACATTCTTAGCTGATTCTATTAATGCTTTGGCTATATCACTGTTTATAGAAGTCCTATACGGTTTTACCATTCCGTGAACAATTATGTCCAAACCATAGGGTGATAAATATTCTCTTAAATTTCTCAAAATCTCTTCTGGGTCTTGGTCTGGAACTAGCCTGAAATCTATTTTCGCAAATGCGTAAGAGGGTATTACTGTCTTAGACCCTTCACCGGTATAACCACCGTATATTCCATCTATGTTACAAATCGGTTGTTCTATTAGCCTTACGAATGCCTCCTCATCTTGAATTTCTTGTTCTATTGCGTTTTCCAAATAAGTTTTTGGTAATTTTAGATATTTTTTCTCTTCATCGCTCAACCACCTTACTTTGTCATAGAAGTGGGGGACTAGGACTTTACCGCTTTCATCCCTTAAAGACCTTAATGCGTAAACGATGTACCAAACCGGGTTTTTAGCTATAGGCCCATACATTGAGTGTAAGTCCTTTTTAGTGCTTTTCCTAATTTCAACGTAAAGTAGTCCTTTAACCCCTAAAACTATTTGGGGTGAACCGTTCGGGGCTCTTCCAGACCCTTCCCAAAGGATGTAATCCGACTTTAGTAAGCCTGAATAGGACTTAAGGAATTCCTCCATATTAGGGCTTCCTATTTCCTCTTCCCCTTCATAAAACAGCTTCACGTTGATCTTGAGTTTTCCTTCCTTTATTAACTCTAAAAGAGCGTGTATTCTGGCCATTAAGGTTCCTTTATCGTCTCCAACTCCTCTAGCGAATATTTTACCGTTCTTGATAACTGGATTAAATGGATCGCTCTCCCACTTATCTAATGGTTCTACTGGCTGTACGTCATAGTGATTGTATACTAATAAAGTCTTGTCACTCTTTACGTTAATTTCAGCATAAACGTAAGGGTTTTTAGATTTGTGCTTTACGAGTTGGGCGTCAATTCCGTGGTCTTTCAAATAGTCAACTAAGAATTTAGCACCTTCTTCTCCTTTCCCTTTAGCTGAAGTAGTGTCTATTTTTAAGAACTCAAAGAGGTCTTTTAGGTAATCCACAGAATCTTTTAACTTGTCCCGAATAAAATAAGTTATGCTTAAATATGTTGAGTATACTCGTCATTCCCTTTGTGAACCTCTGTTAACAGTTAACGTTTATAAAAAGGTTGAGGACGGTAAAGTTATAGCGTTACTGAAGGTAATGATATATAAGAATATGGGAATAGCCGTATATGAGACCGATAAGCTTGACGGTGGAGATTTAATAGAGGTTGTTCCTTACAATATGGAGTCAATTATAAATGTTGTAAAAAAGTTTTATGACCCTAAAAGCGATGATATAACGGTCTTAGGTGAGAAAAATTTAGTGGATGAGTTCATAGAAAAATTTACTTAATGATGAGAAAACTGGGACATCGGAAGGGTGAAGAACCATTCATGCGCTGATTTACCCAAAAATGAACTTTCCCCACTTGTAGCGGAATAGTGCTCCTATTATAAGGAATATTATTGCCATCGGTACGGCTATGTAAGGCACTAATTGCCACCCTGGCACATGCTCAAGGACGTTAGCAACCCATATTGTAAGTATTAGAAATACTACTAGAGGGCCTACCACAACAAACCATGTAGTTGCACTCCACTTTTTGCTCATAGGCTCTATTAAGTATGTTTATATTAAAATTTATTCGTTTAAAACTTTTGTAATTAATTCATACATCTCTTTATCCTTCTCTTGTATTTTTTTCAGAGACCATGGTAATAATTTCTTTGCCTTTACACCCCTTAATACGCTTCTAATCCAAGATTCGTAAACTTTCCCTCCTCCGGACTTATAGTAAAAGTCCTCTAATTCTTTTAAAGCCTCATCATCGTTAAGTCCCTTTACGTTAACTAAATACCTACTGGCTACGTATAATATGAATCTCTTTCTAGCATCTGGTAGTCCTTTCTCAAGGATTTTATCTATCCACTCATATTTTACCTTCTTTTTAACCGGGGGAAAGATACCCTCTACTTCAAACAATAAGTTCCCGTTCTCGTCATAAACCCTAGAAAATTTTCCATCAAATTCAACGTAACCCGCCGGTGTATCATCTGGGTAATGGAGCAAAATTCTTCTAACTTTTCTCTTTTCTTCACTCATACCCTAACACTCTGCATCTTTAACCTTATAGAGCAGAACGAGCATATATCTCTATCCTTTGTTGTAGGTCTGCCACAAATTTTACACCTTCCTATCTCCTCCTCCTTGACATACTCTTTTTCTAACGCCGGCTGTATTTTGTCTGTAAAGTTCTGTACTAGCATTAGCATAAAACCTGGGGTTTCATCTTCTAATTCTTCTAACTTTCTCCTTATTCTATCTTGAGTAGCCCCACCAACTCTGAACGTATGGGGGCAAGAGTCATAAATAAACGGTATATTGTTTATAATTGCATAAGTAAGTATTTCTTTCTCATATATTAGGAATAACGGTTTTATCTTCTTTACCTTGTACCCTTTTTCTGGCGGTGAAACGGGTTTTAACCTAGCTAAGTCCATTACATCTCCGCTGAAATAACCAGACATTACGAACTGGGCCATATCATTTAGATTGTGGCCAGTAGCTATGGTGTCTAGGCCCTCTTCTTCAGCTATCTCGTTGAGAGTATACCTTTTCACTAGACCGCAAGTACTGCATACTGGTCTTCTGACTTTGATTTTTGCTTCATCTATTGTAAACCCATATTTTTCCTTAATTCTTACTACACGATATTTTATTCCTAACATCTCAAAGTTCTTAACTGCGAACTCAGTACTCTTTGATGAGTATTTCTTACCCATGTCGATTCCTAGATCTATATTAATTCCGAAAACTTCGAAACCCATTTTCTTTGAAAGCTTGTACATAAGGTGAAGCAATGTAGTACTATCTTTTCCTCCAGATACTGCCACTCCGACCCTCTCAGAACCCTCCAGCATTTTGTATTTTTCTACTACTCTTTCGAATCTCTTCTCTAAATATTCGTTAAAATGTTCTTTACATAAAGCTAAATTAGCGTAAGGGATCTTTATAATTGCCTTATTATCACACTTACTGCATTTCACAATAAGTGGATACTCGTGCAAAAATATAAGTTAGTGTATATCATTATTAACCAATGCAAATTCTAGCCGAGCTACATCCCAAAACAAAGATGGAGAAACTGATAAAAACAGTCCAAAGTTTAGCTGATTATGACGGCTTTGACATACCCGACTCCCCCATGGGTCTACCATCACCTTTACCATCAGTTGTAGCGAGCGTAATAAGAAGGGAGTTTGAGGACAAGAGGATTATAGTAAACCAGAGGCTGTTAGACGTTAATGAACTTTTCGTTGCTTCATTATCCTTGACATCTAAATTAGTGAGTTTTGATATAGCTTTTACTCAAGGAGATAAGCCTAAAATAGGTAAAGAAGTTGGCTATCTAAAAACTGAGGAGGCGATTGTATTGGCGAAGAAATATAACGAGAAGGCAAGAATAGGCATGATGATAAGCTTTAGGAAGAGTAGGGATGAAATTATTAGTAGGTTATCGCTGGGGGCAGACTTTTACTTAGCCCTAAGGTTAGAAGACCCAGAACAATTAAACGGGTTACAAAGTGAGAAAATAATACCGTATATCATTGTTTCTACTGAGAAAAATAAAGAAGTCGCCATGAGTTTAAACCAGCCAGTGTTTAACGAGGCAAAAGCCATGGAAATCGTTAAAAGATTAGAAGAGAAGAGAGTCCAAGGGGTATTAATTTCCACGTTAGGTGACAATGAAGGTTTAGTAAGGATCATAAAGAGCATCAATGCATAAAGGTATATCACGTATGTAGTAGATTTTGTTATCAATTAGCTTAAGAACCTTCACCTCTACCCCTACACCCTCATGGTAAGCCCTTTTGAAAGCTTCCGAAAACTTCTTGTCCGTTTCCCAATTAGGAGAGAAACACACAGCATCATCTCTCATAACTAGGATTAGGACTTTGGCGTTATAACCCATCTTTTTCAAGTTGATTAATTCCTCAAGGTGTTTTCTTCCCCTTTCTGTGGGGGCATCTGGGAATAATGCCTTCCCGCCCTTAACTAATGTACACCCTTTAACTTCTACGAAGGTATTATTGAACTCGAAGTCGATCCTACTATTACCTACCTTCACTTCACTTTTAACGTTTTGTGGGAGGAATTTTCTGGCTATTTGTGAGTGAATGCTTGAGTCAGTAATTACCCAATTTGCTATTGGGTGCCACGACGCTGTAACCCAGCATTGGGTCTTTTTACCACTCCCCTTTCTTACTAAAATTCTATTTCCTTCAAATATCAGTTCTTGTAGTCTACCGGGGTCATGAAGATGGCATAACTTTCCGCTCTTAGTGAGGACTGTAAATCTATTTAACCTTTTTTCAACTATTTCTTCCCATAGCGGGTCTGTGAACTCGTAAACAAGTGATGAGGAAGCCATAGCTGAGTTATGAAGAGCGGTGTAGGGTCTGATTTTCTATTTCTTCCACAACGCAAGGTAGTACTACTTCAGCCTTATCCCTAATTATTAAGTCTGCAATGTGATCCATTTCTGTTTCCTCAGCGTTTATGATAATAACTCTTCCTCCGTATTCTTTAACTGTCAAAGGAATTAAATTAGCTGGATAAACTGAGAGTGAAGACCCCACGACTAGTACTAAATCGGACTCCCTAGCTATTTCCAGAGCCTCATGAATCCTGTACACTGGTTCTCCGAAGAGGACTACGTCTGGCCTTATTATACCACCACAAGAACATTTAGGAGGGTTCTCCCCCTTATCTATTCTCTCTAGGATCTCCTCACTTTTGTACTCCTTAAAACAGTTGGTGCAATAGCACCTCCTCATAGTACCATGTAACTCTATTACGTTTTTAGAACCGGCCATTTGATGAAGGCCGTCTATGTTTTGCGTGATTACAGCTTTTATTAAGCCTAATTTTTCTAGTTTAGCTAAGGCATAATGGGCCGGGTTCGGTTTTGCAGTAAAAAGTCCCCTCATCCTTAAGGAATAAAATTCCCAAAAGCCTTTAGGATCTTTTTTAAAATATTCTATGCTTGCTAATTCTGGCGAGTACTTTTTCCAAAGGCCGTTAGGGCCTCTGAAATCTGGTATTCCAGAAGCAGTACTTATCCCAGCTCCAGTGAATGCTATGGCGTTAACAGATGTGAGTAACATTTCAATAATTTTATTGCACTCCATGTGTTTAGTATTAAGTAGAGTGTTTATAAAGTGATGAGTTTGCCGAGTGCTGAGAGGGTGAAGATAACAAAGGTCTGAACTTTGCGTTTAAAAGTCTATAATCTCTCCTTTCCCTCAATCGTAAGTTAGGCTGATGGCGTTATTGAATGCAGATTAGAGTTGTGACGTAAGTGCGGGTTTCTTTACAATCTAGTAACGTTTTAACTCCGATAAACTGTTTTAGAGAGTTTCTTAATTTCTCGTCTATGAAAACTATTTTATATGCATATATGCTTTTCCAAAATCCGCTTTTATCTATTACTAGCAAATGTGGCTTTAAGTTCATAGTTACATTTACTCTTTCTTCTTGGATTTTTTCGGTGGAAATTAGTTTGTATTCCTTGATTACAACTTCTCCACTGGTGCCATCAATATCTAACCCGTCAACGTAAATTGTTAAGAACGAATCCGTGCTTAAGAGAAACCTGGTGTCTTCAGACTGTAATTCCAACCCGTACTTTTTAATATACCCTTTCCATCTCTCATATTTTCTCCCCCTCAATTTCAACGATATAATACTACTTAAGCTGAAGGCTGTGAGTACATCTGAAGGGAATATCGTTATATAATCTGGGTCTCTAAATATCATATTGCCGCTACACACCGTTCTATTCATCTCGCCGTTACAGATGTAAGTGTATTCTGGTAAAGGTGGTAAGATTAGTTCTTCTACCCTCTTTGCTCTTATTTTCATAACCGTTGTTAAGTATTCGATTAAATAAATTTAATTGCTATTTTTGCTATTATAAATACTTATTGACTAGAACTGTAATGTTTTTAAAATATAAACCTTTATAAGTAGGTAAAGGTAGTTTTAGTAGTGAGAAGAGATGAACAGAGAAACTCTATTTTATATCGCCGCGTTTGTAGCGTTAGTAGTGGACATAATTCTATATTCTATCTACCCAGTTTTTAATAGTTCAGCAACTTCAATAGGTGGTTTAACAGTCTTTTATGTATATCAACTTATAATGCTGGTAGTTTCTTCCATACTATTCCTTGCAGTATCATTAATATTTATGAGTAGGAGGTGGTAGAGGATGGCAACAAACGGTCTAAATATTGATTATGTCACGTTGGGTGTTTTTATAGGCTTATTCATTGTTTTCGCCTTTTTAGGATTCTACGGAGCTTATTGGAGAAAAGGTGATTTGACTAAGCTAGACGAATGGGGTTTAGGAGGTAGGAGACTTGGTTGGTTATTAGTGTGGTTCCTATTAGGTGCGGACTTGTTTACAGCCTATACTTTTATTGCCGTACCTTCAGCATATTTCGCTGATGGAACCATATATTGGTTTGCCGTCCCTTATGTAGCCTGGGGTTTCGGTGTTGCATTACTGACTATGCCGAGGTTGTGGAGTGTAGCAAAGAATAAGGGTTATGTTACAGCAGCTGACTTTGTTAAAGATAGATTTAACAATAAGGCGTTAGCAATAGCCGTAGCGTTGACGGGAGTAGTTGCGGAATTACCTTATATAGCTTTACAAATAGTGGGTATGGAGGCTGTGCTAGTAGTATTATTAATAGGTTTAGGGATTAGTACTAAAGCTACGTACTTGGGCTTAACAGTTTCAGAACTAGCCTTATTAATAGCTTTCATAATATTGGCTGCTTTCACAATTACTAGCGGGTTAAGAGGTGCAGCATTGACTGGAGTATTTAAGGACATCTTGGTTTGGATAACCGTATTAACAGTAATAATCGCTGTTCCACTTACTACGGGAGGCTTTCAACATGCGTTTGCGACAGCTTCCCAACTAGCCTCTAATAAAACTTTCGTTCAGCAATTCTTATCGGATACTGGAAGTAAATTCAGTCCAGCAATTTATGAATATTTAAATCCAAAGTTCTACATGGCTTACTTTTCCTTAGCCTTAGGTAGTTCATTAGCGCTCTATCTTTATCCTCATGCAATCAACGGTTCCTTATCTGCTGACGACAGAGATAAATTAAAAATAGCTACCTCTCTAATGCCAATATACGGAATAGGACTAGCATTGATTTCACTCTTTGGATTACTAGTATATGCTGTTCCTTCAGCTTTAAACTTTGTAGTATTTAAGGCTAAGACTGGTTCCGTGGTAGTTCCAGCTTTAATAGCTTACTCAATGCCCGACTGGTTTGTAGGATTGGCGTTCTTAGCAATATTCATTGGTGGTTTAGTTCCAGCTGCAATAATGGCCATAGGTGTTGCTAATTTACTTACTAGAAATGTAATAGAAGAATTTACTAAACTTTCTCCGACAAGTGAGGCTAGATTGGCTAAAATATTATCTACAGTATTTAAGTTCGTCGCATTAGGTTTCGTATTTGTAGTTCCATCAACTTATGCAATACAGTTACAGCTATTAGGAGGTATAATGATAGCTCAAACTTTACCAGCAGTCTTCTTAGCACTATATACAGACAAGCTTGAGGGTTATTCAACTCTTGGAGGTTGGGCAGCTGGGATGTTTAGCGGAATATTCCTAACGTTATATGCTAATCATTTCAGTGCATTAAAGACCTCTTTATTCTTGACCCCCTTAGGGCCTATGTATATAGCCTTAATAGCATTAGGGATTAATTTAGCTGTAACGGTAATTGGTTCTTTAATAGCATATGCGTCAGGCTGGAAACCTACAAGTAAAATTACAGCTGTTGATTTTGAACCGCAAATAACTAAGAACGTTAAACAGAAATAAATAGAAGAAAGAGAATAATTTTTTTAACTATTTGTTCTTTTTCCCTTCTCTTTTCCCATTGTTATTGCATAAATATGTCAAAGAACATTATGTCTTGCAAAAGCATTGTATCAATTAGTGAAAGAGTTATTAATAAGGGGATAAGATCTGCATATTCTTGCGGTATTTCATCACCATATTGGAGTGTATTGGCTATTTCATTAGCTGCTCTTTGGACTTTCTCGTAGGCCCTCTCAGCTTCGTCTAACCCAGAAGCTGTTAGTTCATAAGCCTCTTTTTTAAATATTAATCCCTTCTGTCTTTTTATAACTAAACCCTCCCTTTCTAAAACCCTTAATGCAGCTTGTACTTCATCCAATTCTTCCCTTATATCTTGTGCTATTTGGTTTGCAGTAGCCTCTCTTCTATCATATAGGTAAGCTAATATCTTGTCCCTTATGTTCATCTTATTATATTACACTGTTGTAGTATTTAAAAATTCAAATTGTAAAAGTGTATTGAACGCGTTACCATACTGTGTAATAGCGATTACTGGGACTTCTTCATAAAAGGTTTCGTTAAAGTTCTTACAATTATCAATGATTATTTTATAAGGAACGTAAGTAGATATTGCTGCTTCTTTCCAGTTAGGCCAATAAGGTGCATAAAGCTGGTTAGGGTATATGTATAGGGTTATGGAATTCTTAGGAGGTATGGTTTGGCCTACATAATATATGAATAACTCTGAATAATTTGCTGGTGATAAAAACACAATATAATTAATAGTAGAAGGTATATTACCTAGATTAGATATAGTAACCTCTATGTAACTTAAGTTGTACACTGTAATACCATAGGCTTTTCCGTGATATGCACCGATTCCTATTCCACAATCTTGGTGACTTACGTTAGTATAGATTGCAATTGCTGTTAATGTGTCGTTTTCGTGATTATAAATGTTTATTTGAGATTGTGCTAATTCACCGCCAATTTTTTGAAATTCTCCCAAATAAACCAGAATTAAAGATAATGCTACTAAAAGAATTATTAATAGGATTACTATGCCAATTACATTTCCTAGACCCCTTTCTCTATGCATATGTTAAAGTCTCATTTCAACGATATAAGGTATAACGGAACAGCGGTGAAATTAGTCGAATTTTTTGTGTTTCTGCTGATTTTAATTAAAAAATAACTCTCTTCAATTTAAAAATTTTTAATATTACCAGGTTTAGGCAATTTAAAGAGGAGTTGAGACAAATATTATAATTTAAATTTATTAAAAAAATTAATATAAAAAGAGTAATAAGTCTATTAATAAAATATAAACATTTAATAAAAATTGTACTAAATTTCCGTTTAGTGTTACTCTAATTGCATTGAGTACCAGCAATATAACCATGATTTAATACTGAATCCCGTGGTTTAGGAAGTAGTAATGAAGGGTAAAATATTGGTGGAAGTGTGGAAATAAATATGGTCACTATATGTCATAGTTTATCAACAACTTACCATCCCTATCATTATGAGAAACTATACTGAGAGAATTTTAAGATTCTTAAATTTAAAATTATAGAGTGATAATGTAATTGCCAAGTGAAAGCGAATCTAGATTTCATTCAAGGTTTTTACTAAATAATATTTATAAACCCTCACTCTAATAGTATACGTGTCTACGGTTTATAGTATACGCATTCCTAAAAAGTTAAAAGAGTTAATGGATTCCGTAAATGTGGACTGGCAAAAGGAGATTAGTAATTACATAGAGGAAAGAATAAGAAAGGAGTTAATAAAAAAGTACATTGAGGAGAGTAAAGAAAACTTAAGCAAAATGAAAGTTATCGATAATTCGTTGATAATAAGAGAGGAAAGAGAGAAGTGATATTAGATTCATCTGCTGTCTCGTCATTCTTCTTTAAGGACTCCTTTACTGATAAAATAAGCGAAATTATACTCAATTCTAATGAGGATTTTGAGACACTGGATTTAGCCTTTGCTGAGGTATCTAATGTTGCGTGGAAGAGGATAATTATTTTTCAGGATGACAAAAGCGCTGTTCTGGGCCAATTACAAAAAGCCATTGATTTCATAGAAAAATTGTGTAGAGTAATTCAAGTTAGAGAAGTTTGGAGTGGTGCGATTGATCTAGCTATAAATGAAAGACTTCCCTTCTACGACTCCGCGTTTTTATATCTAGCTATAAGAGAAAATTCAAAATTACTCACAACTGATCTGAGGTTTTTCAACAAACTTCCTGATAAATACAAAAAATTTGTTATAACCCCGTAATCAAGGATTTATTAAATAAAATTCACTACTAAATTAAAACAGGATTTATGTTGGAAAATTTTTTAAAATCAACCCAAAACAATCTCTTATGAGCGAAGAGTCAGAACTTATCGTACAATCCGCAAGTGAGGTGGCTAAACAATTAGATACTACTTCTGAAGAACAAGGGATATTTGTAAGAAAGAATTTGGAACTTCTAGCACAACAAGGTTTCATGGGGATTTTAATACCAAAACCTTACGGAATGGGTTTACCGGCAAGAGTGTTCGTAGACGTAGTTAAAACAATTGCGAAAGCATCACCATCAACAGCATGGTTATATGTTACTCACGTGGCATCAACGATGGCCTTCAACACTTTTGCGTCACAACAATTAAAGGATAAATACATGAAAGACCTCGTTGAAGGCAAATTATTAATTGGTGCGGCAGGCACAGAGTCTGTCGGTGGTGCAATAAATGCTGAATTTAAGACGAATGCTGAACTTAAGGGTGATAAATACGTAATTAACGGTAGCAAGACTTTCATAACTGGTGCCGGTGAATTAGACCTTTATTTAATAATAACGAAAATTACCGGAAACCAGAAACCTGGTGTAATATTGGTTGACAAAAGCAAGGTAAAAGTAGGGCAAAGATTCACTTCCTTAGGGATGAAGGGGATTTCCTGGGGTGAATTGGTACTGGAAAACGTTGAGGTGCCTAAGGAGAACTTCATTGTTGACGATTTCACAAAGTTCTTAGGAGTGTTAGGAAGAGTTGGGATGTTAGGAGTTTCCGCAATATCTGTAGGCTTAGCTGAGGGTGCATTTGAAGAGGCTTTAACACATGTTAAAAGCAGAAAATTAGGGCAAAACACACTCTCATTATTTGAGGGAGTTCAAATATACCTAGCTGAAATGTCAGCTAAGGTTGAGGCTATGAAGCAGTTATTGTATTACGCTGCGGATCAATTCTCTTCTCAAAACCCACTGCCTGCTGTGCTTAAAGCCAGAGTATTTATAACTGAGAACGCTTTAGATGTGATAGATAAGGCTATGAGGATCACTGGTGGTCACGGTTTCAGTAGCTTATTAAAACTAGAGAAGTACTACAGAGATGCCAGGGCGCCGATGTTACACTTCCAGACTTTAGAAGTATCTAAGAAAGTTCTAGCTGGCATATTATTATCCTAACCACTTTTTCCTTCCATATCCACCTCCTCCTGGTGTCTCTATTATAACCTCGTCCCCCTCATCTAAGTCTATAATGAACTTACTTGGCATTTGAGTCGCTTTACCACCTTTAATGACCGTAACTTTTCCGGGTTTACCGTTACTTCCACCTTCAAGACCCCAAGGGCCTATTTTAAACCTATCAGCTAAAACTGCTAATCTTGTTTTTGAGAGTACTTTAAACCCTCTTATTATCCCATCACCACCTTTATATTTCCCTTCACCACCGCTTCCCTCCCTTATTTTATATACCATGAAGAGGATGGGATAAGAGGATTCAGCGACTTCTATGGGAGTGTTTAAGGTGTTAGTCATGTTAACGTGTACTCCAGAAACCCCATCGCCATTAGGTCTTGCACCACTTCCACCGCCAATCGTCTCGTAGTAAGACCAGTACTTCCCGTTATAAATACCACCCATCATTATGTTCATCATAGTCCCGGAACAAGCGGCGGGTACTGGTAAGAACTTTGATAATGCTAGAAAAGTTACGTCAGCTATTCTCTGGGAGGTTTCCACATTTCCGCCTCCAACAGCGGCTGGTTTTACGGGGTTTACTATTGTGCCTTCCGGGGCGTAAACTTCAATGAAGTCGTAAAAACCTTCGTTAGTACTTATATCCTTATTCAGCATACTCCTTATGGCAAAGGACACTGCGGAATAAGTGACTCCTATAACTGCATTTAAAGGCCCCTCAATTTGCTTAGAAGAACCCGTGAAGTCAGCTCTAACCTTGTCTCCTATTTCTAACTTTATGCGAATCTTTAGTAAATCGTCTCCCCATTCTAAATAATCCTCGGCTTCATAAACTCCCTTTTCCCATCCCACGCTTTTAACAATCCTTGAAGTGTGCTCAATTGATTTATCCCACGCTTCTAAAACCGTGTCTACACCATATTTATCAAAAAGCTGTATTAGCCTCTTAACTCCCAGATTGTTTGCTGATAGTTGTGCTTTTAAGTCTGCAATTGAAGCTTCTGGTACTTTGAAATTCTCTCTTATAATCTTGACTATTTCATCATTGAACTTCATCGGAGGTATTACTATTCCTTCCTCATACAATGTTTTAGCACTTGGATTAATACTACCGGGTACTGGTCCTCCTACATCTACATGGTGGGCTTTGTTAATAACGTAAGCCACTATTCTTCCCTTATACTTTACTGGCGTAATTAATCCCACGTCGTTTAAGTGAGTCCCAGAAACGTAAGGGTCATTAAAGATTACTGTCTCATCTTCAACGTAGGGTAAAACGTTTTTGACAGCTATTTTAAAAGAGCCTAAGTGAACCGGTATATGCTCGGCTTGAGCCACTATTCTCCCCTTATAATCAACTACAGCACAACTGTGGTCCATTCTCTCCCTTATGTTAGGCGATACTGCAGATTTCTTTAAATACACACCCATTTCCTCAGCAATAAATACTGTAGCCTTATCGATGACTTCCCAACTCACCATTCTTTTACCACCTCAACGAAACCCATCTTCTTTACCTCAAAGCTCCAACCATCATGGATTACTATTGTTGAGCTATACTCCTCTATAATTGCTGGACCCCTTCCTTTGTAACCTTTCGGTAAGTCATCCCTTCTATAAACGTCAACATCTACCCAATCATCGATTAATAAGGCCCTTCTCTTCCTTATCTTAATTTCCTTACCTTGAGGGTCTGGGAGTGACGGTTTTACGGTCTTTTTAATCCCGAAGACCCTAACGGTCGTAACTTCAACGGGGTAGGGTAAAGTAAACCCGTAAATCGTCTTATGCCTTTCTTCAAACTCCTTAACGTAATCCCCTTTTACTGGAATCGTTAATTCCCAACCTTGTCCCTTATATCTAGCGTCTATATAGTGTAAGAAATAGTCCACGTTTACCCTTTTACTTAACTCTTCCTCTAGCCTCTTGAATTCGTTATAAACGTCTTTCGGAAAAGCACTCCTAATTTCGTACTTCTCATCAACCATTAACAGTGCTAGGGCACTAAACAGCCCGGGATGAGGAGGGATAAGTATTTTCTTTATTCCCAGTTCTTCAGCAACTCTTATAGCCCATTGAGGTCCTGCACCACCAAATGCGAATAATGTGAACTCACTGGGGTCTAGGCCTCTCTCGACTGTAACTAATCTTATTGCTCTAGCCATTTCTAGGCTAGCTAAATTTATAGCCTCTTTAGATACCTCTACCGGGTCTCCTAATTTTGAGATCGCTTCTCTTGCGGAGTTTATGTTTAACTTCATTTCTCCTCCTAAAAGACTGTCACCCAGTATTTCAAGTACTGCATTGGCATCAGTTAGTGTTGGTTCTTTACCACCCATATTATAGCATACGGGACCAGGGTCAGCTCCGGCACTTATTGGCCCTACTCTTAAAGCCCCTCCTTCGTCCCTCCAGATTATTGTACCACCCCCAGCTGATACTTCTGCTAAGTCAATAAATGGGAACCTAATTGGGTAGCCCGAGCCTTTCACTATCCTTCCGTGGTGTGCCCTCCCCCCTACTTCATATTCTGAAGTTATTTCAACTTCTCCGTTTACTATTGACCCCGCTTTAGCTGTAGTCCCACCCATGTCGAAACTTATTACGTTTTTTTCTCCTAGCATTTCGGAAAATATTTGAGCCCCCACTACCCCAGCAGAAGGTCCACTCTCTATGATTTGTACGGGTCTCCTTACTGCCTCTTCGCTATCTATTAAACCACCACTGCTAGACATTATGTAAAGTTCTTGTGTTATAGTTCTTAACGACTCAACATATTTTGAGACAATAGGCATTAGCATTGCATTAATTACTGTAGTTGTAGTTCTTTCATACTCCCTTTGTTCTGGCGAGACCTCAAATGACGCACTCACATATTTAAAGTATTTTGAAAGAATCTCTTTTGCTCTCAATTCATTTTCTGGATTTTTATACGAGTGAAGGAAGACCACTGCCACTGCAGACACTTCATTCATTATTTTCTTCGCTATTTCCTCTACCTCTAGCTCATTTAACCTCTTTAGTATTCTCCCGTCATGCAAAGTCCTTTCATCTACTTCAAACCTCAACTCTCTAGGTACTAATGGTTTAGGTTTTTGGAAGTAAGGATTATAGAGTTCCGGTCTGTTCTGTCTACCTATTTCTATTACGTCCCTAAAGCCCTTTGTAGTGATTAATGCTGTTTTAGGAAGTTCTAAATTCAGTTGGCCTAATATTGCATTAGTAGCTATTGTAGTGGCATGGACTATTTTATCAACTTTTATTCCCATTTTTTGTATTGCGTTTTTTACCCCTATCTCTGGGCTTTTAGGGGTTGATAAACCTTTATAATACCTTATACTACCGTCAGGTTGTAAGTAAATTACGTCTGTAAAAGTCCCTCCTATGTCAACAGCAATTGTCACAACTGAGAATTATCGGTATGGATATTTTAATATTGTGAGAGTAATTAATTAATTACGTTTACTCTAACGCTGAGAGTATTGAAAGGTTTTAAACTAATTGCTGTTATTAGCAGTTTCTGTAAAAATCGCAAAGTTTAAGTTCATCATTCCTACGTCCCTTCTTAAAAGTTTATGAAAATCGAGGTTATGGCATAGAAGAGAGCCGTTTGTTCCTACACTTCACTCATGATTAAACTAGGGATTAACCACACGTTTGCATGTGGGTTATGGAGTCCAACAGCACGGTACTCACATCTTTGCAATCATTCTTTGGGCACATCGGCGTAAGGCCGTTTACCAACAAACCACGACATAACTAAATATAAAAAGTCTGTTGACGCTAATAAAGGATTCAGCCCATAGTGAATTTGAGGAGGACGAGTTCGATGGGTGCTCTCAATATCGTGATTGATATCCGTGTGGAGCTGGGCAAGTTGTTATGAAAAAAGTCAGACCTCCCTTCAGTTTCCTCATACGTTAACTGTTTAAACTCTCTTACATATTTTAGGAATTGTGCCGATTCGTGACGAGTTAACGTACGCTAAAATGAGTTATAAGGACTTCATAGTGTCGTATGAGAGGTTAAGAAAGGGTGAGTTGAGACTTTCCGCATTTAGGGCATATAAAGCCGAGAGGAGGCTTTTACAATCCTTAGCGATGAGATATGATTTGTATAATAGGAAGACTAAGTGCGCAGTCCCAAAAAAGGAGATGCTTCTAGTGGCTTCACAATTAGAGGGATTGTTTAAGGGGATAAGAAAGCTTACTGAAATGGCACTATCTTTATTTGATGAGTACAGAAAGGGTGAGGTTAAGAAGGAGGATATAATATCTCTTCTTTCTGGTCTTAATTACGAGTGGTTAAGTGGCAAATTAAGCCAAGACGAGATAAGTGAGATTAAGAAGCTCCAGTCCACTCTTAACTCTTTATAGCATTATCAATCTCCTTTCCTATACTTACTGAACGCTGATATGACGCTTCTACTGTTTTAATTATAGCCGACTTAACTCCCTCACTTTCCATAACCATCAAACCTCTAATCGTAGTCCCGGCTGGTGTTGTTACTTGATCCCTAAGGAATACTGGGTGAGTTTTACAGTTCTTCAAGAACTTAACTGTACCCTCTACCATGTCTAAGATCGCATTATAAGCTAATTCCCTTGGCATTCCGCAAGCTACTGCACCTAAAGCGAATGCATCGATTATTTCAGCCATGAACGCTGGACCACTCCCAATTATTGCAGTCCACGCGTCAAGAAGTTCCTCGCTAACCCAATAAACACTCCCGATATTTTTAAATATATCCTCGATCTCTTCGTCCCTTTCCTCAGCTATAGCTGTTGTGGAATGCCCTACAATTGCGTTAATGTTTGGCATGGCTCTGAACACTTTAGCCCCTTGAAGTATTGATGAGAGAGTAGAGATCTTAACACCAGCCATTACCGAAACCACTTTCTTTCCATTCCAAATATTGTTACCTAGTGAGGAGTATAAGGATTTGAAGTGCTGTGGTTTAACGCTAATGATTATTATATCTGACTTCTCTACAGCTAGTCTGTTATCTTTAGTACCTTCAACCCCCAGTTCTTTAATCCTTTTTAAGGTCTCCTCACTTCTCCCGGTGGCAATTACTTCATATTTGTCTTTAATTCCCCTAATTATTGCACTTCCTATTTTTCCCGCACCGAGTACTGCTATACGCATTTAATAGGGGTATGTCCTTCTCCTTTTTATTTATTGCTTAATTGTACTAGGGGTTTTACTTACATTTTGACAAAGAACTATTAGCCTTTAGACACATGTCGCAATTTGTAGCTCAAATTTTTAATCCTATTTAAAGAAAAGATGTTATGCCACAATATCAAATTATAGGAAATGACTTACAGTATTTGCGTGTAATGTTAAACCCTGGTGAAATGATATATGCGGACGCTGGGCACATGGTAATGAAGAGTAATACTGTTATTATGCAAACGAGAATGAGAGGGGGTCTATTATCTGGCATAAAGAGGGCTTTAACTGGTGGTTCGTTTTTTGTTACCGAATTTTATGGGCCAGGTGAGGTAGACTTATCCGGTATTTTTCCGGGGAAGATTTTACAAATTCCATTAACTGGGGGAGGGTTACTAGCTGAAGCACATACTTTCTTAGCAGCAGAAAATACTGTGAATTACGACGCAAAATTAGCTAGGTTAACTGCTGGAATATTGGGCGGAGAAGGGCTTTTCTTAGCCCGCTTTTACGGCTACGGTAATGTCTTTCTGCACTCATACGGCGATGTAATTGTAAGGGACTTAATGCCGGGTGAAACTATACAAGTTGAAGCTTCGCACCTAATGGCGTTTCAGGAGGGTATGCAATATAGTGTTCAACTGGTAGGAGGTTTAAGATCCATCTTCTTCGGGCATGAAGGTCTATTCTTTGTTACCATAACTGGCCCTGGAAGAGTGTGGATACATACATTAACTGCAGAGCAACTGGCGTCAGCACTAATACCGTTCTTACCTCAAGGTCAGCAAGGAGGGATATCGATATCTTTCTAAGGGGTTACAGATGTTTTTTGAAGTAACCCCTCTTAATGGTCGTATAATCGTTAAAGGGAAGGGCAAACAAGGGATTATAGTTTTCCCAACCTGGGTTCCAGGGTCTTATGTAATTAGGGATCAGAGCAAATACGTAGTCCCATTGAAGGGACTTTCTCAAATATTTAAAAATAGGTTCTTTTTAACTGATGAGGAATTCGAATACATATTTTCAGCTATTAGTAAGGATCAAAGGGAGGCAATTTCTATACCAGACTATTTATTTATAAACCCAGCTTCCGTTTTTCCTTATCAAACAATCAGTGAAGAATACTGTGTAAAGCTCAATATACCATCTAACTGGGTAGTGCATACTACGTTAAAGGATAAGGGGAATAATACGTATTGTGGTGAGGATTACGATAGTTTTGCTGATTCTCCCATTCAAGCTTCGCCGCATTTAAAGTTGATTGAGATTGATGAAAACCATAAAATTTCAGCTTATGGTGATTTAGACGAAGTTGAGAAGATTAGAAAGGCTATACAATACATAGACTTTAATATGGGAGAAAAGCCCAAAAATTACATTTTCTTCTTTAGGAGGAGTGACGTTAATTTTGGTGGAATAGAACATGAAAATTCTTCAGCAATAGTAGTTCCGTGGGATAGGAAAGAGCTTACTTCTTTATTTGCTCACGAGTACTTTCACTCATGGAACGTGAAAAGGATTAGGCCTCTAGAATTTGATAGAGTAGATTACGAAAAAGAGAATTATACTGACCTATTATGGGTTGCTGAGGGTCTAACTGATTACGTAGCTTTTCTAGCCACCCTAAATTCTTCTCCCTCCGAGGCTATGAAAATGTTAGCTAACGCGTTATCAAGCCTCACATTTCCGGGGATAAAATACATGAGCCTCGCAGAGTCATCGAGATTCACATGGATTAAGTTATATAAAAGGGATTCAAACTTTTTGAACTATGCGATTTCGTACTACGATGTGGGGTTGGTTCTCGGGTTTATAATTGATTTAACAATAAGAGAAAGGAGTGAGTGTAGGAATTCTATTTTTGACTTCTTTAAAAGGCTGAAAAGACGTTATACTTATGAGGATGTTAGAAAGACGTTAGCTGAACTTGGGGTGGGATTCTTAGATGAATTGGTATACAAACGTAATCCACCCATAATGGATTATGTTAGGAAATATGCTGAAGTTACGCTAGAAGATAAGGGGAAACCCTATATAGGTATTATGGTAAATAATGGTAAGGTAACCTATGTAGAAGAAGGGTCTCCAGCAGATGAAGCTGGAATATTACCAGATGATGAAATAATAGCGGTAAACGGAGTTAAGAGAGAGATTGAGGTTAAAGACGAGCCTATAAAACTTACTCTTTCATTTGAAAGGAGGGTTAGGGAGGTTCTTGTTAAACCCAGACCTTCCCCTGGTCATACTGTTAGAGTTAAATTAGCTGGTGAACTTATGAAATGTTTATCAAACATAGAAAGTACTGAGGGAATAAGCGATAAAAAGGTATTATGACGAAAACAAAAAAGAAAGAAAGATAATGTACTAAAATTCCTTCTCTTAACTCTTTTCTTTATTTGCTCTTTGACTGTTTTTCTAACATAGCTAGTAGTTCTTTTGGTGCATCCTTTTCGCTTACGGCACCCCTACCAGTTTTGCCGTTGTCGTCATAAGTGAACGATATCATTTTTCCTACTCTCCAAACCTTTTTTATCTTTGAAACGTCTACTTCTTTTTCCTCTCCCTTATACTTGAACTTTACTGTTACCATTTCTGGTCAAAACTATTTCTGTAAGTCGAGGTATATTAATATTTTCATTTGATCCACAGTATTACTTTAATCTAAATAGCATAAGTATCACTTATCAATTTTTATCTATTATCACCTTTCTTATTATTGTCGCATTCAATTGGGGTGTCTTACCGTATTCATTTGAGGTATCATTACAAATTGAGTTTATAGGTTTTCCTTCAAGGTCTATGAGACTCGATTTGAACATAAATAACACATTTTTTGGGACTCCTTCAGATTTCCTAAAAATTACTTTAACTCTTCCCTTTTCGTTCTCGAGAAAGCCAGTCCCATCAAAACAACAGTTATACACTATCGGTTCTGTGTTAAAGAGTTCTTTAAATTGACTATTTGTATGATTAGGATGTGAGGAAAACACTAAGTAATAATCGTCATTGGGAGGTGGGGTTAGATTTGGCAATGGCAGTACTTTAGCCACTTGATACCCCCTATTTAAATTCTTGATTTTTACAACTTTCTTTTGCCTTAATTCCTCTAAACTAATGCCCGTCTTACTTATTGCACGGTCTACTGCGTCCCACTCGTCTTCCTCTATTAACGGATGTCTTAATCTCAGTTCCTCAGCTATCATTCTCATAAGTCTTACCTCATCTATCCCCTTTGCATCTCTTATTGGTTCGTTATAAATCAAATAATCATGCCAGTAACTATAAACGACGTCGTATTTTTCTAAATATGTAGGTGCTGGGATTACAATGTTTGCGATTTTTGCCGTTTCGCTCCAAAAGGGGTCATGGACTATCAATTTTACTTCGCCTTCTTCCACTTTTTCTCTTATCACGTCCCATCTCGGCAATGAGTGATAAGGGTTTGCATTCCACGTAAAAATTACTTTAATTTTCCCTTCTTCCACTTCTTTCCATATTTTACTCATGTTTACTATTCTTGAGGGTTTCGATAAATGATACCCCCTTAAATACTCAAAGTCTATATTAAACCCTTGGCTGTTTGAGTAATAAAAGCCATAACGAAGACCAATGAGTGCTGGTATTAATGAAATTAGGGAAATAGCATGTCCTCCGTTATAAGTTCTGCCCAGTGCAAAACCAATTATTGTCAAAGGCTTTTCCTCTTTATAGAAAATTGAGAGCTCTTTAATTTCTTCTTTCTTTAAGCCCGTGGTATTTTCAATTAACTCCCAATCGTAAGCTCTAACGTAATCCTGAAGAGCTTGTAGATCGTCAATTAAAGGGTTCTCTAATCCTAATTCGATTAAATATTTTATTATTCCTAAAGCAAGAAAGGCGTCACTACTGGGTTTGATAATGTAAACTCTATCGCTTCTTTTTGCGGTTTCGCTAAGTCTTACGTCGATGGTAACTTTACGTTTATTTGCAAGTAATTTCCAGCCGTGGATAAAAGAGAATGCGGTTTCACTTCCCCAGAAAACTACAGCCTTAGCCTTTATAAAATCCTCTGGTAAAGCACCCAATGAAGAACCATAATGTAATTTTATGGCGTTATGCCCTTCCGCGGAACATATTGAATAATCCGTTGACACAGTTCTTAACGCGTTCCAAAGTCTAGCTGGGAAATACCATGTCAGCAACCCTTGATTTCCGTCGTAATCGACATGAAGAATTTCGTCTTTAGATGTTCCATTAATAATTCTAGCTATCTCACGTACCGCTTCTTTTATATCAGCCTCTTTTCCCTCAATATATGCGTTTAAAATTCTATTCTTATCATTCCTCTTTAAGTCCATATTTCCCCTAGAGCATGTAAAGCCTAATGTAGGGAAATCTTTAATTGGTTTGTGGGAATCATCAAATATGCAAGTATCATAACAATCTCTCGTGCATGCATGCATTAGGGTTAATTTGATTTGAGAGTATTTAAACGTGATGAGTGCGACCGTAGCGGAATGATGAAGAAATTCCTTTAAGCTGAAAATGAATATAAGTCAACTCATATGAGGTAGAATTAGAGCAATTTAATAAAATCATGCCCTTACAACTAGATTTATTAGAATTCATGTGTTTATCGCTCGACTCTCTAAGAGAAGTAATCTCAAGCCAATTGTAAGGAACTAAGGGGGTTTCTGTCCTTAAAGAGCTTATGAAGCTAGCTTAAACTAGACTGAACGCGATGATAGAAGCAGAAGTTATGAGTAATCCTAATGTGATGCTGACCGTTAACGTTTGCTCCTTTTTAAAACCCATCTGTCCGCTAACCTCACGAACAATATACCTCCAATAATTGTGGTTAATAAAGCCATGAGTATTATCTGGGAGTATTCATCACCGTTTAAAATTCCGGAGGATAAACCCAGAGTTGCGACTATTAACCCTACTTCGCCTCTCGGTATCATGCCTATAGACGTTAAAAATGCTTCCTTTAAATTTCTAGTATAAAAGTAAGCTACTGGGAAAATTCCTCCAACTTTCCCTATTATTGCTAAGGCTGTCATTAAAAGGCCTAATAAGACGGTATTTAAGTTTAAAAAATCGAATGCTGGAGTTTCCATTCCTACATATATAAAAAAGATGGGGCCAAAAACTGTCAATAGGGTGTTTGTAAACTCGTTAACTCTGGAAATTTTTACACTTTCAGCTATAGCGACACCTGCTATGAAAGCTGCTACTACTGGCGAAAAACCTAAAATTAACATTATTAACACTAGAATAAATAGAATCACTAAAGATACGTTACTTACTAGTTCGTCCCTTACATACTTGATAGCCTTAGGGATAATGTACACTGAAGTGAGGAGTATTATAAGCCATGCGATAATACTTTCAATTAGACTTACTATTACTCCAGTAACGGTTAGAGCTCTAAGAGTAACCACCTCTAGTACCACAGTGAGAATGACTAGTGATACGACATCGTCTAAAGCTGCTGCTGAGATTAGAAGCCGTGAGAACCTCTCCCTATAAAGTCTATATTCTTCAATTACAGAGGATGTTGCAGCTAAACTTGTCGCTGCACTCGCTGCACCCATTAATGCTGCAACTTCAGTCCTATAGATTAACGAGAAGGCAGAGTAAACTAAATAAGTAGGTAAAACTGCACCAGTAGTCGCGGCAACGAAACCTAAGAAACCAGAGGATTTTAAACCCTTAAATCCGTGAGATAAACCAGATGCAAATATTAACAAAACTACTGAGAAGTCAGCAAAGAGCTGAAGGTATGAGTTTAATGAGAATAAGTCCACACCAAGAAGGTTATTAATCACACCGCCTAATGCGTAGGGGCTCAAGGCTATTCCAATAAAGATTTCGGTAACTATTGCCGGCAAAAAGTATTTTTCAGTAAATAGTCTTCCCGTTTGAGCAATTGTAAGTAATGTGAAAAGTTCTAGCAAAGTCAGATAAACTACATTGCTACTACTTTGCACTTCATAGTCCTTTCATTCAATAAATTTATTTTTAATCCTTGTTATATTCTGTTATAATGCCTTTATTCGGTAAGGGAGAGGAGAAAATATACCATATAGATCAGTTAAATGAGCATATGAGGAGAGTTATAAAGACAATAATGGATGTAAATATGGCGGATGTAGCTAAATATTATGGATTAAAATACCTTACGCCTAGATGGGGAGAACCAATATTCATACCCTTAGGACGCCTCAATGGGAAATTTAAAAAATTTGAGGAAGCCTTTGATAGGCTTTATGAAGAGATAAATAAAGTTAAGGATGAAGGGTTAAAATTATATTCTCAATGGTATCCTAACTCTCAGTTCTTGAATCATTATAGGATCGTTTTTTACTCTTTCGTTCAAGAGGAAGTAGTTTACGGGATTGGTGCGGAACCTCTGGCTATAACGGAGATTCAATATTTATTACCTCAACTTTCCTCATCAGATATTACGGTTATCGGTATGCAATTATCTCCCTTAGCATTGCTATCTAATTTTAAGGCAAAGTTTTACGATCTCTTATATGAGAGAAGGCAAGAGATAATTGAGTCATATAACTGGTTATATACACAGTTTCACGCAAAGTATGATTTTAAAGACACTCAGTTCGTTACTGAAATATCAACTTACTACATGAACAAATTCTTTGAAAACGTTGATACCTCAATTAGGAAAAAGGTTGAACTCACTAATACTCTTAAGGGCGATGTTGCCATAATGCCTATAGTTGACAGTATAGCTAAAACGAACGGGAAAATAATAGATATTTGGAACTCAGACTTTGCCTCTTTACTCCAGCAAGGTAACTACTATAAGGTTGAAGCTGTGCCAGCCATATACAATGAGGAATTTGTGAACGAAATGCTAAATAAATTAGCAAATAATTTCAATAAAGTGGTCTTACTATTCGAGAAGAAAATTAGGCTTCCAAACATTCAAGGACTAAAAGTTGAAAAACAAGGGGCTAACTTTGTTGTACTAAGCAAATAATCAGCCATATCTATAAGATACTCCACCTTCTGGAAACCTGAACTTTATAGCCCCATAAGGACAGATTACTAATGCCCCTCCGCATTCTAAACACCTTTCATAATGTACCACTATTCTGCCATCTGGTGTAGCTTCATAAGTGCCAGCTGGGCAAGACAGTGTACACGGTTTATCCTTACAAGTTATGCAAATGTCTGTGTTAACTTCTATGTGAGGGCTCTTGTCTACATTATAAGTGTTTAATCCGAGCCTTTTAAGTAACGGTATCATTTTAGCATTTTCCATAAATCCACCACCGCCTGTGTTAATCCTATTCCCTTTTCTTTTAATTTAACTAGAGCTTCCTCGATTAACGTATTCCTATTTTCCTCGACTGTAAACATCGAAGACAGGACTTCACATAAGATTTCTGGGTAAGTCGAAAGTGTATAAGCTTTATTTATTACATTAAATCTATTCCAGGCTAGTTCCAGATGTTTAAGTATGAAACTCTCCTTAAGCATTGTATAATAAATGTCAGTCCTACTGTAATCGTGTAACTCAATAATTTTCTTAGAAGCTAGACCAGCTATCATACCAGACGCTATAGCTAAATCCATGCCGTGAACTGTGAACCCGTCATTTACTACAAACCCAGCTGAATCCCCTACTGCAATCACGTTCTTATCATAAATTGGAGGTAAGTTTTTGTATCCATAATAAGGTATTGCGTGGGCAGAATACTCTAATACTTCCCCTTCTATTCCCAGTTTTTGTCTATATAATTCGACAAGGTCTTTTGCAGCTACCTCAGATTTAGGTAAGCTATCAAAAGTTACGGCCATGCCTATTGAAAGCGTGTCTTTATTAGTGTAAACAAATCCACCGCCCTTAACCCCTTTTATAATACCTACTATTGTTTTCGCCTCCCCCTCATCTTCTGGTAAATTTACGTCCGTTTTTATTACCTCTTTAACACCAAGTAGCCATTTATCTGGTGCAAACTTTCTTAAGCCTAATGACCTAAAAACTATTGAAGTCACACCAGAAGCATCTATCACTAAAGGAGCCTTTAGAGTACCTCTGTTAGTTTCAAGCGTTATTCCTTCACCTTCTCTATAAGCGTTTAGTACAAGCGTAGAATACGAGATTAAAAGGCCCATGCTTTCAGCTTCACTAGCTAACCATCTATCAAATTTAGCCCTTAACACCGAAAAACTGTTCTTTTTCCCTTTCTCTTCAAAAGAGAAATATAACCTCTTTTCTCCACAATAGAACTCGAAAGTCTCCTTTGTTATAGGCCTCTCTAGCGGTGCTCTCTCCAATGCGTCTGGAATTAGTTTAAGAAGTGAATGAATGTAAAGCCTTCCCCCCGAGACATTTTTTGCCCCGCTATATTCTCCTCTTTCTAAAAGTATAACGTTTAATCCTTCTTTAACAGCGGTTATTCCAGCAGAGAGCCCAGCCAGTCCCCCTCCTACAATTATTAGATCAGCGTCAAAACTCAATCCTTTTTCACCTTTTCAGCCATTATCTTACAGAATTCTATTGCATCTCCTACAATCACGTAGTCCGCGTTTTCGGTAATCGGGGCGTTTTTATCCTTATTTACCGCAACTATTACCTTTGCATCTTTTATCCCAGCTAAATGTTGTGGTTGTCCAGATATGCCTAATGCAATATATAATTTGGGTCTAACCTTATTACCCGAGAGACCTATTTGCCTATCTTCGGGTAACCAACCGAGCTCTGCGGTAACCGGCCTACTTCCTCCTAGTGCGGCATTTAATGCCTTTGCTAATTCTTCAGCATATTTTATATTTTCTTTAGACCCTATTCCCCTTCCTACTGAGACTATAATTTGTGCGTTTGACAAGTCTGCACCCTCACCGCCTTTAGTCTTTCTCTCTAAGACTTTCACTCTACCTTGCTGAATTTCAACGCGTATTACTTTAGGATTATTTTTCTCTTTAACTTCTACCGATTTTTTGCTAACTGTTAAGACAATAGGGTAATTAAACTCTATTTCCGCAATTCCCATCCCGCTATATACTACTCTCTTAGCCTTATTCTTTTCCAGTTCGATTACATCGGTGACTATAGGAATACGTAGTATTCCCGCTACTAGACCAGCTATAACTTTATCCCTTTTACTACTCCCGGTTATTACTACATCGGGCTTTAAGGTTACAATATATTTGGCAATTCCCTCTTCATCGACAGAATTAATTAAGTGTACTTCATCCGCAAAGTTTACTTCCTTCTGTGATACCGCAATAACGTATTCTGATTGGAAATAACTTATTGCAGTCTTCAAAGAGTCTAAATCCTCTGAATAAGCTACGATCCTCATTATAATACACCTTCATCCTTTAAGTAGTTAATAAGTTTATCAACAGCTTCCTCCATTTTTCCTTCGATAATTATTCTTTTACGTTGTATGATGTAAGGCGTAATACTGGTTATTTTGATTGAAGGTGTGGCATTGTAAGTGATTGTTTTAACTGGCTTTTTAGAGGATTCTAGTATTTGTTTTACAGTAGGTATTCTGGGAGTGTTAATTTCTCCCACGACTGATACTATAGCTGGCAATTCCGTTTCTACAAGTTCTGAAATAGTCGTTAGGTTCCTCTCAGCTTTTATCTTGTTTCCTTCTATCGAGATAGATTTAACGTACGTTATTAATGGGTAGTTTATTAAGGCTGATAAATATGGTGTAAAAACTCCAGTACTACTGTCAGTTGTGGTCTCTCCAGTTATTATTAAGTCCGGTTTTATGGCGTTTATTTGTTCAGCTATAGCTTCTGCTGTAGTTCTAACGTCTTGCTGTTTCATTTCTATTGCTATTACTTCATCTAAACCCATCGCTAGGGCTTCCCTTATGCTTTTCCTATCAACGTTTCCAGCAGTAACCCCTATTGATTTTACGTTATATTTCTCTTTTATCCTAACAGCTTCCTCTATCGCGTTCTTATCGTAAGTACTTATCTTTGACGGCACGTTTAGGTCTAAGGAGGAACCAGCTATCTTTATTAGGGTGTCGTCGGGTACAATCTTGAACAGTGCTACAACGCTGTTCATAATTTATTTTTGTCTCTTTGAATTATACGTTTAACTGGTACTAAATAAGAGAAGTTCCTATATAATACTGTGTTTGAATCAGAATATGTTTTTTACTTTATTTACTTTTTAATCTTTAAATTAATAACATTTTAATTTTTTAATCTTTCATTCTAATATCCCTAGTTTTTTAAAATCTTTTATATTCTGTATGGGAAAAATTTTTAAAAGGGCTCTTCTAATTCCCCTTCAATGCATAAGCTGAAAGTTTTGGACTTTACCACTTTAGACCTCGAGGACGCTAAGGATAAAATAAGAAGGGAACTTAAGAAGTTAAGAAACGGTGATGAACTTATACTTTTGTCACCTATTGATCTCTCGTATATGTGTAAGGGGTATAAGGTAGATAAGGGAAAGGAAGAGGATTTGTGGATTATAAGAGTTAGGAGAAATTAGCGAACTCTTCTATATTCTGGAAGTGCTAAGCTTTTCGTTCCCAGATCTGGAAGTAGGGCTTTTATAACTAGGTTCCTTACATTTTATATGCTCATAAAAAACGCTAAACTATTAGATGGGAGGATTGTAAATATCAAGTTTAATGAAAAGATAGAGTGTATAGGGGAATGTTTTTCTGATGACAATGAAGTAATTGACGCTAATAGAAAACTAGTTATCCCTCCCTATTTTAACATGCATTTTCACCTAGATAGTGTATTTTTGCAAGTGAAAAACGAGAGTGGTACTTTATGGGAAGGGATAAGGATTTGGAAAGATATTAAGGGAAAGCTTACTGAAGACGATGTCATACATAGGTCTTTAACTGCAGTAAAGCTTATGGTGGCTTACGGTACCCTATGGATAAGGACTCATGCTGATATTACTGAGAAATCTCTGAAACTTCTAAAAGCTTTGCTTAAGGTCAAAGAATTAGCAAAAGAAATAGCGGAAATACAAGTCACCGCTTTTCCGCAAGACGGTATATTTACTGACAAGGGAAATGATGAGCTACTTTATAAGGGGTTAGAGTTAGGGGCGGATAATATAGGTATGATACCTCATAACGAACTTACTAGAGAGGACGGTGTTAGGTCTATTGAATTCGCATTTAACCTAGCTAAGGAGTTTAATAAGGACATCGACGGTCATATAGACGAGACTGATGATCCTAATTCCAGGTTTTTAGAAGTAGTAGCTAAGTACAGTTTACAATACGGATGGCAGGGTAGAGTTGCTGCTGGTCATGTTACTGCTATGCATAGCTGGGATTCAGCATATAGGAATAGGATATTACCTATAGTCGCAAGTGCTGGTATTACCGTAGTACCGAACCCTTTAATTAATGCTGTCCTTCAGGGTAGGTTCGATGGATATCCTAAAAGGAGGGGGATGGCTCCAATCAAAGAGATGTTAAAGTACGGTGTTAACGTTGCATTAGGCCACGACTGTATAATGGATCCATGGTACCCTTTAGGTAGTGGGAATATGTTACAAGTACTCTTCATGGCTATCCATTTGGACCAAATGACTGGTTATGAGGAACTGGTGAATTCAATTAATTTGATAACTTACAATTCGGCTAAAGCGTGGAGGGCTGAATACGGTATTCACGTAGGTAAGAGGGCTAATTTGCTCATCACTAATGCTGATGATGTTATAGATCTGTTAAGGTTCATGGACCCTCCATTATATGTTATAAAAGATGGTAAGGTTATTGCTAAAGAAGGTAAATATGTATTCTTTAACGGTAAATGGGAGGAGGTTAAGAGGAAGCCGTGATTGAATTTGTATTTTATAATATAGAGGGTATAAAAATTGATTCTTAGATAAGAGAATAAGGTATGAGTTAGGAACTATATGGTAATACTTTAGGGTGAAAAAGTGGTATGAAGAATAATATTTATTATTTATGGGGGAAAAATGAATGATATTAAATTTCTCTTTATAAAGAATAATGTAAATGTTTATTTGCTCACGTAGATAATTATGTAAATATTTATCAAGTTTTATGTTAGTATTGCTTAATAACCAGTTAAAATCTAAATTTAATTAGATCTGGTATGGCAAAGAAAAAGAAGGAGTCTGGCCAGCAACAATCTGGGCAATCAGGAGGGCAAAAGAAATAAGTGAGTAATAAAATATAATATTTTCTCAAGATAAACTTTTTTTATACTTGTTACACATATTTTATTTTTCTCAATTATCTTTTCTCCTTCTCTTCATAGTTAATATGAACAGCAAGGATAGCTATATTATCTTGATAAAATACATAAAGAGATATATCTACTATCGGTTTCGAAAAATTTAAATTTTATACTATCGGTTTCGAAATTATGAGTGAATTACTATTAAGGCAGAAAGGTAGACTGAGATTAATGATCTTATGGTTACTTTACCAATCACCAAGGAGGGGAATTGACATAATAGATGATATTTATAAAATGACGTGGGGATGGTGGAGACCATCGCCTGGATCTGTATACCCATTACTTAATAAAATGGTTGAGGATGGAGTAGTAGTAAAGGGCGAAGAAGATAAATACGTAATCACTCAGAAGGGTATAAAGGAATTAGAAAGTATATTTCCATTGAACCGAAGGTCTAATATAGAAGATGCAATAGAAGAATTAGAGGGTTTAGCTAATTTCTTTAATGAAGCTCCAAGAGAACAAGTTATTCAATTCAAAGAAAGAATAATGTCTGCTTTAAATAAGATCAGAAAGGTGGTGGAAAATGCGTGAAGTCTCAATAAAGGCGATCAACCTCACTAAAGTCTTTGGAAAAGTTGTTGCCGTAGACCATATTAACTTTGAGGTATATGAAGGCGAAATATTTGGCTTTTTAGGCCCTAACGGTGCTGGAAAATCTACTACTATAAAAATGCTCACTACAGTGCTCAAGCCTACTGAGGGTACTGCAATAGTTAACGGTTATGACATTATAAAAGAACCCGCGAAAGTTAGGCAGTCAATTGGAGTTGTTCCACAAGAATATACTGCGGATGAGGATCTAACGGGTTGGGAAAACATGATGATGATGGCCGGGTTATATGGAATTCCATGGAGCACAGCAAAGGAAAGGGCTAAAGAGTTACTTGATATGGTGGAGTTATCGTTTGCCGCAAATAGGAAAGTGCAGTATTATTCGGGTGGAATGAGGAGGAGATTGGAAATAGCTATGTCGTTAATAAGTAGACCTAAAGTGTTATTCTTAGATGAACCAACTGTGGGCTTAGATGCGCAAACTAGGGCTGCTATTTGGGATTATATAATGAAGTTGAAAAAGGAGTATAATATGACGATTTTCGTTACAACACATTATCTGGAAGAAGCTGATCTATACGCTGATAGAATAGCTATAATTGATCACGGTAAGATAATGGCTATAGGAAGTCCTAAAGAGCTCAAGGAGAGAATTGGAGGTGATATAATAACTTTAGAAACCTCTAATAATGAGTTGGCACAAAAAATAATTTCCACGTGTCAAGAAGTTATAGACTCAAGAATTGTAGACTCGTCGCTTGTTGTAAAAGTTAAGAACGGTGATGAGGTGGCGCCTAAACTTCTGGAATTGCTTCTAAAAAACAGCATAAAGGTTTCAAGGATGTCAATAACCCAGCCTACCATGGACGAGGTTTATATGGAGATTACTGGGAAGAAAATGAGGGATGAAGAAGGTGATTCACAAGAGGTATTCGCGTTAAGAAGAACTTTAAGGAGGGCGAGAGGGGGTTGATGGAACGAGAAGAAAGGGTTAGTAGGTCTGTTTTTCACGGTCTGTGGACACTAACGAATAGGGAGTTAAAGAAGTGGTATAAGGCTCCTACAATACTCTTACTCTCAATAGTCCAACCAATATTTTGGATCTCACTATTCGGAAAAGCAATGAACTTACAATCGTTGTTCTCTGGCACGTCCATTGAAATCCCCGGATTAGTGGTACCTAAACAAGTGATCGATGAGATAGGGCAAGAAATACTTAAACAAACCTTTGGTACTACAGATTACTTTTCTTATCTGGCCGCGGGTATGCTGTCATTTATAGTCCTATTTACCTCAATGCAAAGCGGAATGTCTATGGTGTGGGACAGAAGGCTCGGCGTATTGGATAGACTATTAACAACTCCAGTACCTAGGGGTAATATAATATTAAGTAAAGTAATATCATCCGTAATTAGGTCTTTGGTTCAAGCAACTATAGTCCTAGCAGTTGCTACACTTCTAGGTATGTCATTCCAACCTGGCATAAACGCTTTAGACTTCCTAGGTGCCTATGGTGCGCTATTCCTAATGTCTTTCGGGCTCTCTTCATTATTTCTATTGCTCGCTATAAGGGCTTCATCATGGCAGTCACAGATGGCTATCATGAACTTACTGAATTTACCGCTACTGTTCACAAGTAACGCATTTTATCCCATTAAGTCTATGCCTTACTGGTTAAAACCTATAGCTTTAATTAACCCATTAACATATTCTAATGCGGTAGTGAGGGGGCTTTTATTAGGGATAAACACGAACTATCTAATAGACTTTACATACTTAGGGATATTTGCAATAATATTGTCAGCAATTGGTATAGTTCTCTCGTGGAAGTATTTAAGCCTATGATGACCTTGACCGATTATGATAGGTGATTAAAGGCCCGGATCCTGAGATAAATTTTTTATCTTAACCCTTTCCCCTACCTTATGATCAACCCTTACATCCTTGTTTTAATAGGGATTGCTGTAGGTGCCTTGACTGGTATTACCGGCTCTAGTGGTGTTCTCATAGTTGTCCCCGCATTATCTTATTTAGGGCTTACCTTTCAAGAATCTATAGGGAGTAGTTTACTTGTTGATGTTATAACCACAATTTCGGTAGTTGTAGTATACTTCAGATATGGTAATGTAGATCTGAAGTTAGCAACTTTGCTTGCAGTGGGTGCTATAATTGGTGCACAAACTGGTGCTCATATAGCGTTTATAGTACCGGAGAAAGCCTTAGAAATTGCCTTTGTCTTTTTTACATCTTATATGGCTTATATTTCCTTTAAGAGGTCAAAAAATCCAAGGCTCCAATTAAGAAGTATTAAAGTTGGGGAAGGGGTTGCCAAAGTTTTAGCAATTTTATTAGCATTCGTTATAGGTAACGTTACTGGGACTTTAGGGGCAAGCGGGGGAATAATGTTTATTGCGGTTATGATGTTATTGTTCCCATTTATGGATATTAAGAGGATGATAGGGTCTGCGACATTAGCAATGTTATTTTCAGCGACTAGCGGTTCGATAGCATACATCATTGCTGGAAAGGCTGATGTTATCGCGTCACTAATCATAGGGCTTATTGCATTAATCTCTGGCTATTTCTTTGCAAAGATTGCTAATATGATGAAAAGTTCTCAAATCTATATGTTTTTAGGAAGCGTTTTTGTCCTAACGTCTATAAGTGAAATTATTAGAGTATTATGATCAGGAAGGCCAGGTTAAATCACCAATCATATACTGGCGATCTCATCACAATTTAAAAACGTAACCACATGCTTTACATTTATATAAGTTCTTTCCGATCTTAAAAACAACTGCGTTTCCGCATTTAGGGCATAAACTTAGGGCTAAATTACTTTTACCAATTCTCCTACCATCAGCTACAATGGTCTTGTCATGAGAGTGATCGAGAGTTTGTGTAAACACTATCTTTTCCTTCTCGTCCTTATAACCACACTTTGGACAAACGGAGTACTTACCCTTGGGTAAAAGCGCTGAACCACATTTAGGGCAAAATTTCATAATTTTAAGTTCAGTAACTGGTATTTTACTTTTCCTCAATATTAGCAAATTCAACCGCAGTCTTAAGGACATTAAGCCATCCCTCCCACGTAAGCCTACCGGTTCTAGTGTTTTGAGCACTTACGTGGTAACTTGATATCAGATATTTTCCATCAGGGAGCCTAATGATCTTGCCGTGTTCAAATTTAGCTTTTACCCCATAAATTTTACAAACAGAATCAAATGCAATTTTGCCTAAAGCAACTATCACTTTTAACTTTTTTAACTCCTTAATTTCCTCAATTAACCAATGAGAACAGTTTTTTATTTCCTCCCTACTAGGCTTATTCTTTGGTGGAACACATTTTACTGCATTAGTTATGTAAACATGATAAACCTGAAGCCCATCATCCTTACTCACACTTTCTGGCTTATTCGCTAAACCCAGTTCATATAATCCTCTTATAACCCATTTACCAGACTCATCACCGGTAAAAGCTCTACCGGTTCTATTTCCTCCGTGTGCTGCTGGTGCCAAACCTAATATCATAATTTCAGCATTAGGGTCTCCAAATCCTGGAACCGGTTTCCTCCAATAATTCCATCCCTTAAACCTAGGGGGAGGGGTAATAGAAGATGCGTACAGTCTCAGCCTAGGACATAAACTACAATTCAAGAGTTTTTCTAAATCCACGTTTAACTTTAAATCCTCACATTGTTTATAAACTTTGAATGAAAATAGGAATCGTATACGATAATTTTTTATCACCTTCCTTTGCTGGAGGCGGAAGCGTTCACGCTTACGAGGTTACAATACGTTTAAGGAAGTATTTTGATATTGTATATATTCCCTCTTCAAATTCACTTAGATGGAGTAAAGAGGTTTTGGAGAAGAGGGTTAAAGAAATTGAAAGATTGGGGATTAAGGTAGCTGGTGAATTTTATGAAATCTTAGATAATTACGAGAAATTTAAGAAAGTTAACGTTAAGGATTATGTAAAGGTATTTAATGTGAAAGAAATAGATGTTCTTTATGAACCAGATCATAGAAGTTTTGATATATTTTACTTCGGGAAAAAATTTGGGATAACATTTCATGAGCCTCCCTTCTATGCGAATTCTTTCAAGTACTTGCGTAGACTTATTAAGTTCTATAAGTTTAATCCTTCAACAGGTAAAGGTTTTTACACACGTTTCCTTTATAACGAGTTAGTAGCAAAACCTAAACATAAATCATTATTAAAAAGACAACCCCCAACTTTCATAGGTGCAGTAAGTGCAGCTGCTTTGGTTGAAAGTGGTTTAAAGGGAAAAGTTTTGAAACCGGGTAACGCGTTTGATCCTTCCCTTTTAAAATATCGGGGAAGGGGAAAAGAGGAATATATTGCTTTTTGGAGTAGGTTAAACCAAGATAAGGGATTCCCCGAATTGCCAGATATTCTAAAAATCGTGTATAGAGAGATAAAACCTAAGCTAATAATAATGGGTAAGTTTTTCGATGAATATAATAAAAAATTATTCTTTAAGAAGGCTAAAAAATATGGGTTAGACGTTGAATATCTGGGATTTGTTGATAGAGAAAAGCTCTATGAAATAGCCTCTAAAGCTAAGCTTCTTATTTACCCGTCTCACGTTGACGGTTTTTCGCTAGTAGTCTTAGAGGCTTTAGCCCTAGGGACACCGGTAGTAGCATATGACATTCCAGCTATAAGGAGTGTATACGGAGAGCTGGAACAAGTTAGAATAGTTAGGGAATTTGACAAAGAAGAGTTGGCCAGAGAGGCTATTAAGATTCTTAAAATGTCGGAAAAACAGATCGAGGATTTCATGAACGACGAGAAACTGCTGCAATTTCTAAAACTTCATTCGAGTTGGGATAACGTTGCTGAAGCAGTAAAGAATTTAATAATTGAAGGTTTAAAAGGTCAGTATTCTAATATTACATAGCTCCAAACAGCTTATTTAATTAAAAAGTGGCAAATAGCGGATCAATTGAAGAGGAGATCGGGATTTCGTTTTTTAGTAATCGTTTTTCGATACCTCTCTTATCCTCTTATCCCCCTCAATCTCTTTTATAAAATTATACACGCTTTTTGGCACTAGATTAGCCCATTTTTCATCTCCTTCATATATCATCTTCCTAATTCTCGTGGCATTGTATATATCCCTATTAAACATTGGGACTATATCAGTGAGGTAACCAGCCTCTTTAGCTACCGTATAAACTAACGGATTCCCACTTACTACAATATCGAATTTTGGTGAATAGAGTTCCACGGTTCTAATCCAGTTCTTGCTCGTAAACGATTCCATTATGGGGAATAAGATAATTCTGGTGAAATCTACATTATATTCTTTTAACCCCTCTTTAATCATTAATAGCCTTTCTCCAGCAGTAAATGGGTTATAAATCGTATGACTCTCTTGTCCGCTTCCGATAAGTATTATTACCTCGTTATATTTATCGAGCAACCATTCTACTGCCGCTAAATGCCCTAAGTGGAATGGCTGAAACCTACCTGGGAATAACGCCCTCATCATTTGCCACCTTATAAGCTAACTCGACGTATTTATTAGGGTTCATTATATGGTATGGGTCTATTAAATCTTTTATACCTTTCATAATCTTTAGTACATCATCCCCGTTCAGTCTAGTTATTTGCTCTGCCAGAAGCTTAGCCTTCTGTACTCCTATACCGTGCTCACCGGAAATTGAACCGCCTAGTTCAATTGCTATTCTAGCTACTTCCTCAAAGACCTTTTCTGCTATACTTAAATCATTAAGCATAATGTTAGGGTGTAAGTTACCATCGCCTATATGAGCTATTATCGGCATTCTTATATTGTATTTTTTCTCTAATTCCCTAAGCTTCTTAATTGCCTCATTCAATTTAGACACAGGGACAACAATGTCCTCAACGAACATGTACTTTGACTCAGCCCTCAAAGCTAAAGCTGATTGAGCCCTAATTGAGTATATTCTCTCTGCTTCCTCACCTTCAGCAATTATATACTTCTTCCCCTCAATTATCCTCTTCAGATCGTCGAGCAAATAATCCTCAACCGAAACTATAAAAGCCCCACCATTACTTTCCTCCAAATTAGCGTTCAATTGCCTATTCAAGGCTTTTATTACTTGATCGTCTATGAATTCGGCAACCTCGGGTAAAATTCCGCTTTTCCTAATTCTCACTACGAAATCGCTAGCCTCCTCTAAACTGTCAACGTAAACTAAAACTGTATATATTTTCCTTTTTGGTAAAGGCGTTATTCTAAACCATATTTCAGTAATTATACCCAGAGTTCCTTCACTTCCCACGAATAAGTGAACTAAATCATAACCTCCTCTGTCCTTTCGCAATGGCCTTCCTATGGTCACTGCTTTGCCGTTGGGTAGGACTACTCTCAGTGCTAAAACCCAGTCTTTAAAAGTACCATACTTGACCCCCCTCATCCCGCCTGACGCGTTAGCTGTTGCCCCTCCTACTGTACATAAGAAGAAGCTAGCTGGATCTGGCGGTAAGAAAAAGCCCTTCTTTTCCAATTCTTTGTTCAACTTTTCAAGGTTTACTGCGGGTTGTGTCCTTACATACCAGTCTATGTCATTTATTTCTATGATCTTATCCATATATTTCATATCGACTAATATACAACCGTCACATTCTAAGTGACCTGCTAAGCTAGTCCCAGCACCCCAAGGGACTATAGGTATCTTTTTCTCCCTTGCGAAATTAACGATTTTTATAACATCATCTTCGCTTCTAGGGTAAGCTATCAGTTTCGGTCTAACTTTAAACCCTACAAAATCCTCCCTTTCCTCGCCTTCTTTTACCTCTACTCCATCTATCATCTCATGATATTTCTAACCCTATTAACATAATTAATTAATTCCTCCTTCGTAACATCCTTTTCATAGAGGGAATACGCTTCATTTAAGAGCTTAAAGTGTTCATCACCTATTGATTTGGCAATTACTTCAATATTTGAGGGTGTCCATTTACCATACTTTTCCAACTTTTCAGCTTCCTCAATTCCTCTCTCTAAAGATATTGACCTTATATACAACTCTATTGATTTACAGAGTTTTAACTTAGCATTGTCTAATTCTCCATTTTTTATGAGGTTACATACTTGGGACAAAAGTGTATTACTTAGTTCCTTGTAGATTTTAACCTTTATATCCTTGTCCAATTTGAAGTATTGTAAGATAAGTTCTGTAATATCAGCTTCGTCAATGCCTAGTTTATCAAGTTCATTAAGTAAACTTTGGGGTAATTTCATTACAATTTCACTTTTTCAAAAGTTAAGATTTAAGCGTTTTCCAACATTTAGTGAAAAGTTTTTTATTTAAGTAGGGGAATTAGAGGATATGATTAAGACAAAGAAGATATTATTTCTCTCAATAGTTCTCATTGGTATAATCGTTATTACAATATCTTCAGTAACCCTTTTAAAGGCTTCTAATTCAAGTGCTGACATCAATACGCTTAATCCTAAGATTTTGGGTAAGGTCTACATATATAATGTGTCTTATCTGCTAACGTTTGCAAATAATTATATTAATACGAGTAGTATTTCAAATATTTCTTCAGCTATAGGTGAAGGTGTAATTTATTCAATAGAATTAAATAATACTAGAGCTATAACTGGTTATATTCAACTCATAGGGCCAGAGGCTAGTGCTATATTTTATGAAATAAACTCAACCCTCGTCCAACACGGTTTTAAACAAGGTTCATATCATAATTTGATTTATTATTACAAACATAAGACTGTTATCGGATTTGACGGTAAATTCTTATACTTCACCCATACTAATTCTAGTACAAAAGAGGCTATAAATATTACTATTTATGAGTATGAGTCCAACAAGATATTACCGACTCCGGTTAAAGGCATTATTGCTGAAGGCTACTATAAGCGCCTAAACATAACTATGTATTACAAAGACGGTAATATTGTACTTAATTTTACTGGAAAAGCAAACTTTACAGAAATAGAACATATGTTTAAATTTATACTATTCGAGACCAATAACTTAACAGTGGAGGGAAATGTAGTCTATAGCTCTTCGGATGCAATAGTCTATTCTTTAAATATTACTTATTACAATGAAGAATTATACGTAATGTCTGGCATTAGTGAAGGAGTTAAAGGAGTTGTTATAATATCCTCACAACCTATCTCAATATCAGAAGTATTAGACCTATTATGAGATGGATAGTTATTTTAAAATATTTTTTACTTTCTAGGTTTACTAGAACATTTCTTATAATGACGATAGTTTTCTCAGTTTTTATTTCAATTGCCTATCTTTCAATTCTTAAAATTCTTCCCCTAAACTTAATAATCGTGAATTTAAGGACTACTACAGCGGAATTCGTAACATTTTTCTCCATATTTAGCGTCTTTTCATCAGTAGTTCAGAAGGCGGATTACGACTTCCTTTTAGTAGCTCCTTTGAAGAAAGAGACTATCTCTATACTTTATTTAATAGCAAGCGCGTTGATAGGAGGATTATTTTTTGTTTCTCTGAGTTTAATTTTCCTATTCTTATACACTTTTCCCTATTCTATAATCTCTACACTTTCCTTTGTAATCTTTGGAATTTCTGTCAGCTCATTATCTTTGATAAGGAAAAAAGTTTACGTTATAATACCTACAATAATATTAGTTTGGCTTCCGTTCCTACACGTCTATTACTCTCCTACAGCTTTGTTATTCGGTAAAGTAATTTACGGGTCTCTTTCGTCTTTTCTTTACTCTATTCCAGTATTATATCTCTCTTTCCGTAAACCAGATTTGCATTTAAGCGTTCCTTCAAAATCGTTAACGACTACAATTATTAAGGGTGATTTTAGAGGGGGTATCGATTTCATAAAGTCATTCTATCTAAGGTATTATGAGTTTGTTTGGGGTTATGGTTCTGCATTTTCTGGTAGGAGATTATTCTTTTATGTAACTCCCTTCTATAAGGCTTTTACTATCTCCTCACTCCTAGCGTTACTATATTATTCGTTAGTGAAAATTATTAACCCAGTAGAATATAATGGTATTATCGCACCCAATGTCTTAGTTTTAGCATTTCTTTCAACTACTGGAATTTATTCGTTATCGCAAGAAAGACCTTGGATAACGTTCATTTCATTGGATATAGGTACATATTTATCAAGAAAAGTGTTGATTAAAACTCTTCAGACCGGGTTACTCTCACTCCCCTTCTTAGTTACTGATTATTTTTTAGGAGCCCTCTCCATGGGTTTAGCACTATTTTTCGGTGTTTCCTTAGGCTATTTCCTCACATCATATATATCTAGTAAATATAACCCCATTCAATTTAGGGGTGAGGTTTATAACTATAGGGCTGGTAGCGGTATGCTTTTAGTCATATTTGTTGACTACCTTTGTATTGGCATAACTTCAGTTTCTGGGATAACAATAGTTTCTTCACTTATTTACGGATTTTTGTCCTTTTTAGTTATATTGTTTCTAAGTAGGAGAAAGGAATGGGAAAAAATCGGATTAGGTTTGATTGAGAAGGGATTTGTCTGAAGCAGTGTACTCTACTGGCACATTATTTGTATCATAACCTTTAAAGAACCACCAGACCGAAGCGAAACCACCTATACCCCAGAGGATTAAATTGTAAATTATAGTCTCTTCAAGAGTAAAGGCTGAAGTTAAATAAGTAGAAATCGAGTAAGAGATTATTGGTACAGCTCTTACAAGACCTATTAAGAATGCTCTCCTCTCCGTAGGGAATAAAAGGGGTTCAAGGATTGTCCTAACTGCCCAACCGAACTCGCTAAAGAGCATGTTTAATGAGAGTAGTAAATAAAATAGTATAAGGTACACGCCATAAACTTTATTAACGAAAATCACTAGGAGTAGGATCGGTATCATTGTCACAGTACCACCTAAGTACGAGATGAGAGTAAAAACTCTTGTTCTTACAAAGCTAACTAAGTAAGTAGCTAATAATCCCGCTAAAGAAGTAGCTAATCCGGCTACGAAGATTATTACTGGTATTACGTTCTGTGGAAAATAGTAATCAGCTACGATATAAGCCATTAATCCGAATGTAAGATATTGTGATACTCCTATTAACACTAAGAAAACATATCTTAGAGATAAAGGTATAGTGGAAGTAATTTTTTCCTCCTTTATTTTTTCCTCATCCTTGACTAGAATCCTTATGTTTTTCCTAACTTCTTCAGTCTTATTATGTGCGATCAACCACCTTATTGATTCCGGCATTGAAAGTCTTATTAAAAGAATCACTACCCCTACTATTATTGCAAAAATTCCCAGAGAGAGTAATACGAAAACTGTGGATTGTGTAAACGTATAAGCTATAATACTTATTAGTGCGGCTACAGTTATTCCTATATTGTCAAAATTAGGGATTAACACTAGCATTCTTTCTCTCCACTTTAACGGGAAGTTCTCTGCTATATACGATAAACCTGTTGGTACTTCTCCTTCAACTCCTACATAAGCTAACAATAGTCCTAGCAATATTAACGGTATATAAACAAACGAGCTGGGTTTAACATAATAGGCTACTAAAGATACTATTATGGCACCAGTAATGTACAAGGATAAAGTTATAAAGAACGTCGTTTTCCTTCCCATTCTCACATCTGAAAAGTAAGGTAAGAGGAGGGTACCAATAAGAGGGAATAGCGCCGGTAAAGCCAAATATATTACGTTTCCTTTTACCAAGGAGTAAGAGAGAGGTGCTATAGAAGCTACTATTCCCCACATGAAATAGCCGAGGCTAAGAGAGATGAACAGATTCCAATGTGCTTTACCCCATTTTGCCTCATCTACTTTTCTAATTACCTCTGCCATTAACATTATTTTGAATTAAGTAACTTATAAACTTACTTTTATCCTATAACATTTCATGTATGTGTAATAGTACTAAGAAAATTATTACGGCTCCTATGCCTGACACTAAAAATGATGATAATATTACGTAAATTTTTCCCTTAAATGAAAATTTATTTCCTAAAATTACGGATGTCAGTAAGCTTATAAGTACTGGTAATATGAGTAAGTCGACTAAGTTAAACCACCACCCTGGACCGTATAAGAAGAACAATAAATCGAGTGTTAAGAATAGGAAAAAGCTTAATGTGCCGCTCAACGAACCCAAGATCATAGCTTTCTTAACTTCACTCATAATTTTCACCTTTCATTAGTAAAAGGGTTATAAATATTTTCTCATAATCGAAAATGAAGCTTATCAGAAAGGCCTACTACAATCACCGTTCAAAGTGGCGGGCTCTCATCATTTACAATTATTTACTATAAATTCAACCGTTTCCTTTATCGAATCCACATAATTCTCCCTCTTTACAAACCCGTGGCCCTCACCTTTATAGATCTTATATTTAACCTCCCTCCCTAATCTTTTAAGCTCTTCTACAACTTGTAAAGTTTCCTCAGCAGGGCACCTAGGATCATTTTCTCCAGCTAAAATCAGCAACGGTGCTTTCACATTTTGAATAAAAAATATAGGTGACCTCTCCTTCAACAACTTCTCATCATTCCCTATCTTTACCTCATCATATTGCTTGAGGACTTCCCTCTCAAATTGTTTCTCAGTGAACCAATTAACAAAAGGTACTATTGCGACTGCACTACACCAATTTTCTGGGAATTTCGTAATAGCCATCATAGTAAGGTAGCCTCCATAACTTCCGCCAGTTATTGCAACCTTTTTAGTGCCGAGAATTTTAGCTGAATTGATAACGTCAATTAAGTCACCACCCCCTAAATCCTTATCGTTTAAGTGGTTAAATTTCCTACCGAATCCTATAGAACCGCGATAGTTAGGACATATAACCTTAAATCCTTTATTCACTAGAAGTTGAATAGTAGGATTAAACCAATCTGAGCATAACCAATCGGGTCCGCCGTGAATATAAACTACTCCTTTATCCTCTCTACCCCTAGAATATAGGAACGCATGAATTCTCACACCTTGTGATTCATAATATATCGGCGTTGGTTTAACGAACTCTCCAGAAATACCGCTCATTGAGTCGGTAAGTCTTTTAACATTCCCGTCGTATTTGTATACATCGTCTTCCCTATCATACGTTGACATAATAAAGTAAAGTGAGGAGTTCGTTGTTTTCAGAGAGTGTATAAATCCTCCTTCAATAACTCTTTCATTAATCTTAAGGTAACTTCTTCCCTCTTTTAAGTAGACGTAAGCTAAAGGGTTATATGGCACCGCCTCATAGATTTCAGCTTCATTCTCCTCAGCTAGAAGGCTAGCTTCACCTCTTTTTAAATCGTAATAGTAAAGGGAATAATAATTAGTATGATTGGACAAGAAAAGAAAACCGTCTTTATACTTACACTGTTCTAGTACTAGTTGCTCGCTATCACGATAAGAGATTTTAGTTATTATATCTCCATTAAGATTTATTACGTGAACATCATTATCATAAATACCTTGTGAATATACTATTAATTCATCATTTAATACACAATAGGACTCTACTGGTTCCTCTCCTTTACTTAATTTTACTATACTTTTACCGTCATAAAAATAAAGGTGAAGTGTTTTTCCATCCCTATTAGATATGAATAGTAACCCCTCTTTTACGAAAGTAGGATTAAAATTGTCATGCTCATCCTCTAGTATCTTATCTATTTTACCTCCGTCATATAGGTAAATACTTCTCCTCTCACTTCCCTCTTTGTCCACACTTACTAGAATTCTACTCCCATTCCATTTTACTTCCTCTGGTTCATAAGGCATTTCTACTCTACTACCTTCTACGTATAGTGTAGGTTTATTTTCAAGCGAAATATATGCCAACTTGTCATCATTACTTACATCGTAATCTAAAACGGGTTTTAACTTAAATAAGTCCTCGTAATCCATATGTTTATTATGATGAGGGGTTATTCAAAAGTAGCTGTCTTTCTTACAAAAGTTCCTCTCCTTAGATCTCTAAGAGCCTCTAGAATTTGTTCCTCAGTATTCATAACTATTGGCCCGTACCATACTACTGGTTCATAGAGTGGTCTCCCAGAAAGTATTATAACTCTGCCCTTTCCAGAAATAGTTATCTCTTCGCCTTCTCTACTATACACTACTAAATTTCCGTTTTCTATTGTCGGTGTTGAGAATTGCGGTCTTACTTTGCCTTCTACTACGTATAGTAAAACCGTGTACCCGTTTTTAAATTTAAGGTTAGCTTCGCCATTTAATTTTATATCGAGGTATGTTGGATCAATTGGGCTCTTAACCCTAACTGGTCCCTCAATCCCCATAAAGTTTCCAGCCAGTACTTGAACTTCTCCGAAATCGAATCTCTCTTTAGGTATTTCTTTAACATCTCTGTAAACGGGATCAGTCATTTTCATATTCGCTGGCAAGTTTATCCATAATTGTAACCCGCTAACTGTTTCAGGGCTCTGCGGATATTTGAGTATTTCTTCTTTCTCTAGTGGTCTTGGCATCTCTTGATGGAAGATACCGCTTCCAGCGGTCATCCATTGCGATTGACCGGGATATAACACACCTTTATTTCCTTCACTGTCTTCATGTTCCACCTTACCCTTGTATAATAATGTGACTGTTTCTATGCCCCTATGAGGATGCCACGGAAACCCGGCAATATAGTCTTCCTTATTTTCAGATCCGAAAAAGTCGAGTAATAAGAATGGGTCAGTTAGCTCTACAGTTTCCATTCCTCCAAATACTCTATAAAGTCTTACTCCAGCCCCATCTATTGTATACCTTCCTTTTATTAATCCTTCAATTTGTCTCTTCATAAGCTAAAGTTCTACGCCGAACAATAAAAATATATTTCACCATAACTAAGTAAAAAACAATTACATGATTGAAGAATAAAATAACCATAATTGATTATGTTTTTAAACATTCTTTATTAGTATCTGCCCGAATTTTTACTCATGTATATAGAAGGCGAAAGAGCGGTAAACGGAGATTGCGAATACATAGCCGATATACCAGATTTGCCCGGAACACTTTATATGGCAATTTATAGGAGCCCAGTAGCTCACGGTATTATTAAGAGAATTGATGTTAGTGAAGTTAAAAACCATGGTGGGATTGCTTTAACCCCGAATGAACTGGAAAGAGTTATAATTAACCCTTTTCCCACGACTGTAGATAAGAGAGTAGATTATTTTCCTTTTGCTAAAAGAAAGGTACGTTTCGTAGGAGAGCCGATAGTCTTAGTTTTAGCTAAAGACCCCTATAAAGCAATAGACTTACTTGATTATGTTAGTGTAGACTTTGAGGAGTTAGAACCGGTTGTCACTATTGAGCAAGCTATCAAGGATGAGATCTTAATTCATGAAGAAGCTGGTACTAACGTTGTAATGGATAAGCACATGTCCTTTGGTAATCCGTCACTCTTCTCCAGAGCGGAAGTTATTGTTACTCATCCCTTTAAATTTGGAAGGCATTCGGCTATGCCTTTAGAGACTTTCGGTGTACTGGCTTCCTATACTGATGAGCTTAATGTTTGGGCCAATATTCAAGGGCCTATGCTACAAGTATATTTCATTAGTAGGGCGTTAAATTTACCTATAAACAAGATTAAGCTCAGAAGTCCCAAAGATATAGGTGGTAGTTTCGGTATAAAATATTCCCTTTACCCTTATATCGTTCTTGTCTCGGCAGCGTCAAAATTAATAGGGAAACCTGTTAGATGGAATGAGAGTAGGACGGAGCACTTTATCGCAAGTAATGCTGGAGCTGAGAGACGAGGTACTGTAACAGTTTACTCTACTAAAGATGGTAAGATATTAGGTTTGAAGTTAGATTTCATAGAGGATGTTGGAGCTTATGTAAGACCACCGGAGCCTGGAGCTTTGTTTAGAGTACAAGGTAACCTTAACGGAGCTTACGATATAAGGGCAATAGAAGCTCATTACAGAGTAGTTTTAACCAACAAATCTCCTACTGGTTTAAATAGAGGTTATGGGGCTCCTCCGTTTTATTTCGCATTGGAAACTGCAATAGATCGTTTGGCTGATGAACTGAAAATTGATCCTTTAGAACTAAGATTAAGGAATTTAATCCGTGAGTTTAATAAAGAAATTAACGGACAGAAATTTTATGAGACGGTTAGTGGTGGTCTTTACCCAGAACAGGATTACGAGAGAGTGGTTTTACAGATTAAAGAAGAATATGAGAAGTGGAAAAGCGTTAAACAAGTGGGTGTTGGGATAGCTGTTTTTGTCGAACCCTCCGGGACTAATTTAGCTTATGTTGATCTGGCAAGCGAAAATAGGAAATACCCACATTCTGCCTCAGCTGAATACGTTACTTTAACCCTTAACCCAGACGGTAGTGCGACCGTATTTATAAACGGTACTAATGAGGGTCTGGGTCATGAGACTACTGTAACTCAAATCGTTAATGAAGAGCTGGGTATTAAAGATGTAAAAGTAGTAAATGTAGTAGATACTGAGTTACCATGGAATATAGCAAGTGGGAGTTATTCGAGTAGATTTGCACCAATAGTCATTAGTGCACTACTCGATGCAATTGAAAAAATGAAAGAAAGGTTAAAAGTTCTGGCAAAGAAGTACTTAGAATGCGAAGAGGTCGAGTTCAGTAATGGTAAGTTTTATGATAAAAACAATCCAGACAAATACGTGGATATTAAGAAGCTAGTGTCAGCATATAATTGGGATCCCTCACAGTTTAACCCTAAAGAAGCACTTACAGTTACTGGTTACTTCTATTCTCCCCTTTTAAGACCACCGGATAGGGATAAGATAAATTCCTCATTAGGCTATAGTATAAACGCTCATTTAGCTATAGTTAAGATTGAGGACGGTGAAATAAAAGTTATAAAATATGTTGTAGCTCATGATGCCGGTAAGATCCTGAATAAAGAAATACTAGAGGGTATCATGATAGGTGGTATAGTTCATGGAATTAACATGGCATTGTATGAAGAGTTAGAATATGATGAAAGAGGAAACCCAATAATTACTACTTTCGACTCATATGAAAGCTTAACCCTCGGTGATTTAGTAGACCTAGACGTTAAATTCATTCACTTTGAAACACCTTCTAAATATATACCCTCAAAGTCTTATGGTGGTGGTGAAGGACCTATAATGGGTGCACCTGCGGCAATTGCAAACGCTATTTCTCATTTATTGGGTAAAAGGATTAGCGAAATTCCCATAACAAGAAAACTCTTAAGGGAATTATAATGTTTGTACTCGGTATTCCTAGAAGTTTAAATTACATTAGGGTTAAAGATTTAAGCGAAGCATTAGAAGTAATTAAGGAAGGTAATTCTAAGCCTCTAGCAGGAGGGCAGAGCTTATTACCTTTACTTAAGTTCAGAATAACAAATATTGATACTTTAGTAGATATAAATGAGTTAGATTTACGTTATATTAAAAGGGAAGGGAATTTTATACGAATTGGCTCCTTAACCACCCATAATGAAATAGCATCAAAGGTTGAATTTCTGAGGAGTACTGCAATAACGATTGCAGATTTACAAGTAAGGAATAGGGGAACTATAGGCGGATCATTAGCCAATGCAGACCCTTCAGCTAACTATTATCCCTCATTATTAGTGTTAGGTGCTGAGGTAAAACTGGTTAGTAAAAGAGGGAGTAGGGTAGTTCCAATTATAGATTTTTATGTATCTCCATATACTACTCTATTGAGAGAAGACGAAATAATAGAGGAAGTAATAATACCTATTAAGGGCAAACTTTACTTTAAAGTTTTTAAAAAAGGCGGTTCCGCTTACCCCATTGCCTTAGTTTCAGTCCTTGAGCTAGAGAATAAGCTGAGAGTTGGCGTGGGAGGAGTTTTCGAAAGACCTTTAGTCTTTGAGGGTGAAAGCGTCAAGGATATAGAAAACGCGATAATTGACTCAAGGGAGAAGAGGTTAAGTGATGTTCATGCTGATTCAGATACGAGACTTAAAATAGCTCTTCAGCTACTAAGAAATTACAAGGACTTTAAGCAAATTCCTATCAAAGAAAACGTGGAAATCTCATGGAAGAGTGGGATTGGCTTTAGGGCAGAAGACGTCTATAAGATTGAATTAAATGTAAATGGTATAAAGGTGGAGGACTTGGTCGAACCTAGGACACTTCTATTAGATTTCTTGAGAAAGAACGGCTTTAAGGAAGTTAGAAGGGGCTGTGATGAAGGTAAATGTGGTGCGTGCACAGTCCTCATTAATGGCCATGCCGTAAAGTCTTGTCTAATTTTAGCTGTGCAAGCTGTAGGACATGAGGTGAGGACTATAAAAGGCGTTAAGGATAGTGAGAGATTAAAGGAAGCTTTTGTAAAGAACTTCGCTTCACAATGCGGTTATTGTACTCATGGTTTTCTTATGACGGTTTACGACTATCTGAAAAACATAGATCCTACTGCAAATAAGGAGAGTTTGAAGGTAAGTATTAGGAATATATGTAGATGTACTGGATATGTGAACATTTTGAAAGCTATAAGAGAGGCTAAAGATAATCTATGATTTGCACTCATCGAAAACCTTAACTAAATTGGAATTGATAATAAAACTGATGATAGAGGAATTACCTCCTTCAGCTAAATTAGTGCTAAAAGTTCTTGAAAATAAAAGGATTGTGAAGTTTAGCGAATTGCAAAGAGAAACTAATTTGCCTACTCGGACTCTGAGGTATGCTATAAGAGTTCTTAAAGAGAGGGGAATAATAAAGACATTGCCTTGCTTAGAAGATGCTAGACAAAGGTTTTATTTGCTAGTTGATGAGTGTTATAAGCTCGAATGATTTTTATATACTCGTATATACAAGTATATCTTATGCAAGTAATAACTGTGAAAGTGCCAGATGAATTGTATGAGAAAATGAAAAAACATAAGGAAATAAATTGGAGTGAAGTGATTAGGCAAGCCATTGAAAAGAAAATTAATGAGTTGGAAAGTGTAAGGAGTGGGGAAGAGTTGTTGCACGAGTTGGAAAAACTGGGAATAAGAATTGAGGATTTAGTACTAGAACCGCCTCAGGGTGAAGACAAATTTCAGAAAGAATTAAAGAGAAAATCTACGATACAAATGCGTTAATAAACATTTTTAAAAGCTCTAAGATGGATGAGGTAGATTATCTAATAACCTCTATCTTTAACGTCATAGAGTTCCCTCCGATCTTAAAATTCGGTAGTAAACTAGTTATAATCTATCCAACTAAGGATGAGTATCTTTTAGCACTTGAGATGATGATTAGATTAAGAAAGATAGGAAAGCCCGTAGGAATTACAGACTTAATGTTAGCGGCTATTGCTGTTCAGAGAGGGTTAGTTGTAGTGTCTAATGATAAGGATTTTGAAACAATTAAGGAAATAGAACCTAGACTACAAATATTACCTTATTAAAGATTGAGTATTCTTCTAGCGTTTTCTGAAAGGATTTTATTCTTTATGATAACGTCTAAACTCATTGAGTTGAATTCACTTAACCACCTCTTAGGGCTTATTAGAGGGAAGTCGGAGCCAAAAAGGAACTTATCGGGAAACCTCTTAGCGTAATTCCACACTACTTGGGGGATATACTTAGGAGCCCAACCCGATAAGTCAAGGTACACGTTTGGTTTATGAATTGCAATAGCTATTGCCTCCTCAGTCCACGGCCAGCCGAAATGAGCAAGAACTATCTTCAAATTGGGAAACCTTATAGCAATTTCATCAAAATATATTGGTCTACCGTAATCAAGTCTTATATTGTTTCTAACTCCAGCTCCTATCCCAGAAGTGCCGGTGTGAAATACTACGGTCAATTCCTTTCTATCAATTATTTCATATAGTTTTTGAGCTCTTTCGTCTAAAGGGTGAAAACCTTGAAGCTGAGGGTGTAATTTTATTCCTTTAGGTTCTATTTCAGATATCAAGTTTTTCAATTCATCAATTGCGTTTTGTTTTAGTGGGTCTACAGAGATAAACTTAATCACTCTATCATCCCTTATATTTTTCACTACCTCATTGGGGATCTTCCTACCAAGAAATGTGGTAGAGTCTATGGGTAGTATTACAACTTGTTTAATCCCATTACTTTCTAGTTCGTCCAGCACTTGTTTAATGTCCTTTATCTCAATTTTTGAATTAAAATAACGTAAAGTAGGGTCGGCATATTCTCCTAAAAAATCTAAGAATTCCTTTATCGGTGCGTGGAAGTGGAAATCAATACTCATATTGTCACATTTGTTTCATTGCAGATTTTAATTCCTCTAGGATGCTCATATCATCTAATGTTGAAACGTCTCCTATTTCCTCATTGTTAACTATAGCCCTTATTAATCTCCTCATTATTTTTCCGCTCTTGGTCTTAGGAAGTCTTCTAACAAATATTACTTTGTCTACTATGTACCCACTATTTCTTAAGTACTCTTTAATGTTATTTGCCAACTCGGCACTCTCTGCGTAACCCTTTTTAGTTACTGCGAGAACTAAAATTCCCTCTCCTCCACTCTCTTTTTTATAACCTACTGCAGCTGCTTCAGCTACAGCTGGGTGGCTTACTACTATACTTTCAACTTCTAAAGTCCCAATTCTCTCTCCAGCTTTAATTACGTCATCGGCTCTACCTAACACGTATAGATAACCGTCTTCGTCTATGTATCCATAATCCCCAGTGTAAAATACTCCTTTAAACCTAGACCAATATGTTTTGATTATCTTCTCACCATTAGGGTCATTATGCATTTTAGCTAAAGCTGGAGAGATGGGCTTTAACACTATATATCCTTTATTTTTAGGTGGTAGTGGGTTACCCTCGTCATCGACAACCATGAAATTAGACCCTGGCATTCTTATACCCGCAGAGCCGGGCTTATAGGGGATTTCAGCTATTCCAAAGGGGGTCGCAGCTACTGGGAATAAGTGTTCGGTCATCCAATAGGCGTCAGCTATGTACACTTGTGGTAGATTATCTCTTAACCATTTCCAGGCTCCTACGTTTAAAGGCTCTCCCGTATTGAGTATTATCCTCAACGTTGAGGTATCCCCAGATTTGATCGACTCTTCGCCCAAACTTTTTAGAGTGTAAAGGGTGGTTGTTGAAGACCAAACTATATTTACTCCGAATCTCTCAACTATTCGTGAGAACATATCGGCCTTATAACCTATGTAACCCTCATAAAGTACCCCAGTTAGTCCCATCACCGGGATCGTGTACAAATTAGCCATAGGCCATACGGGCCAACCGAGTTCAGATATAGTCCACCAGACGTCATTCTCCCTAGGCCCTAAAAGGGATTTAAACGCGTAGTTTAAGGCTATTACATACCCCGCTGTACTATGATACAATCCCTTAGGCCTACCGGTTGTCCCGGAAGTATAATAGATCGTTGATGGTTCATTCGACTCTACTGGCTCTGGTTTAACTTCCACCTTTCCTTTTGGTTTTACTTCCTCATATACGATATCCCTTTTATTAACGTTAAAATCCTTATACCCTCTTTCTAAAACTAACACTTTTTCGACCGGCGTTTTCTCTTCATCCAACAATTTATCAACAAAATCTTTTACCCTTATTTCGTTACCATTTCTAAAGGTTTTAGAGACTGTTACCAAGATTTTAGAATTACAATCGTTTAACCTATAAGCTAATGTAGGTTTGCTCAGTCCCAAATAATGGATAACTAGCGTTGCACCAAGTCTATGTACTGCTAGTGAGAAATAGACCGCCTCTGGTATACTGGGCATTAAGAGGGATACTGTATCACCTTTCTTAACACCTAATTCCTTAAGAACATAAGCGGCTCTGTTAACTTCACAATAAAGATCTCTATAAGAAATACTTCTTGTCTCTAACTTCTCATTTATCCAGTAAAACGCAACCTTGTCAGCTTTATCCTTTAAATGTCTATCTACCGCATTATAACAAATATTAGTTAACCCACCTACAAACCATTTATCAAAAGGGGGAGAACCCTCAAGTACTTTTTGCGGTTCTTTAAACCAGCTAATTAAGTTAACCTTTTCTGCCCAAAAACGTTCTGGGTTTTCGAATGCCTCCTCACTTAGCCTCTTTATTTTAGTTAATCCGTAAAACTCTTGACTCATACTAATATAGTTTGTAATTCTTATTATATACTTTACTTTAAATAATTACCTATTTTAGGATGTATTCATTATTTTATTTATGAACGAACTAATACTCTCCTCGATTAAGGAGTTTGTTAGCAGAGAAGTAAAGCCATTAGCTGAGCGAATCGACCGGGAAGACTGGTACCCTAGAGAATTGGTAAGTAAAATGGGAGAACAAGGTTTTCTAGCTCCATTATATGAGGGACTAAGTTTGGAAGATATGGCTGTGATTATAAGCGAAACTGCGAAAGTAAGCGGTTCGTTAGCCCTCATACAAGACGCACAAGGAGAGTTAGTGGTAGAGCCCTTAAGAGTTTATAGTGATGATAAGAAACTAGTTGAGGAACTAGCAAAGGGCAAACTTATAGGTGCGTTCGGACTAAGCGAGCCTTGTTGTGGAAGTGATGTGGCGTCAATGGCTACGAGGGCTGAAAGGGTTAATGGTAAATGGATTATAAGGGGTAAAAAGATGTGGATTACTCAAGGTCTTTATGCAGACATATTCTTAATAGCAGCGAAGACTGGTGATAACGGTCTTAAGTCTATAACGTTGTTTTTAGTCCCTAGATCACGATGCATAAAAACTAATAAAATAGAGGTGATGGGAAATAGAGGGACTGGCACTGCAGAAGTAGAAATTAACGATTGTGAGGCAGAAGAGGTAGTAGGAGAGGTTAATGGGGGTTGGAAGATTATAAAATACGCACTACTTGTGGGGAGGATTGCAATTTCTTCAATAGCTTTAGGATTAGCGGAAGGTGCTATTGAAGAGTTAGTACAATGGGCAGAAAATAGGAGAGTTTTTGGTACGAGATTAATTGAGAAGCAAGGTATTCAATGGAGGCTCAGTAAGATAATAGCTAATTTGACTGTAGCTAAGCGTTTTCTACTCGACGTAGTAAGGAATATAAGTGATGTGATTTCTGATGAAGGTAAGATAGCAGTATTAAAGTTTTTCTCAGCCAAGGTAGCTAATGAGGTAATAGATGAGGCGTTACAGTTGATGGGTGGTATGGGGTACGCTAAAGGTACAAGGGTTGAAAGGGCTTATAGGGACGTTAGGTTGACAAGAATTGGTGAAGGTACTGATGAAGTTCAATTAGAAATAATATTCAAGGTACTAAAAAAACATGGAGTGAGTTATTTCTTCTCTTATTCTAGTAACTCATACTCTCAGCTAACATAACCGATAGAGCCCTTGTCAAATCCCTAATTGAGATCACTCCTATACATTTTCCTTCTTTTTCCACTACTAAATGCCTGATATTATTTCTCATCATTAAGTCATAAGCCTCGTATATACTCTTATTGTAATCTATTCTTATAATCTGTTTTGTCGCCGTATCCATTGCGGGAGAATCATAATTTATCCCCTTACTTACGGCCCTTACTATATCCCTCTCGGTTATTATTCCAACTATCTTGTCCCCATCTTTCAGAACCACTGAACTAATAGAGTTTTCAGTCATGATTTTTGCTACTTCCCTTATTGTCGAGTTATGAGGCATAGAAATTAATCCTTTCTCACTTATTAACTGGCCTACAATCATATATAAATTTATGAAATTATGAAATATTAAGTTTTGCTCTTAAAAAACTTGATATGTTAAAAAAAGAAAACCTTTTTATCCATATCTTAACGCTATTCCAAGACCATATCTTGGGTACTTCCAGAGAATGTTATTAAACGGACAAACTATTTTACAAGCCCCACATTCAACACAGTTCTCATAAGACACTACCAACTTACCATTAACGAAAGAGTAAACGTTTGCCGGGCACACATTTATACAAGGATTTCCGTATCTTTCGTGGCATTCCTTACATTTCTGTTGATCTTTAATAACTAAATGTGGTACTTCATCCCTCTTATACCGTAATGTGTAAAGCCTTTCTTCTATTCTCATCCTATCACCCCAAGACCTAGAGTTATATGCTTTAACAACTTACCTAAGTACGACTTATAGTATGATAACTTGGACAGATCACCTTCTGACCAGTAATTAAAGAAGTCCACGATTAAGTTTACGTAAAAGCTTAAGTTCTCCTCCTTAAGCAATTCTTTAGTCAATGGCCTTGATTTAATAACTTTCGAAATTTCCTTAGCGTGAAGTAAGGAACTCTCATATTTTTCACATTGTCCTAAGTTTTCAGATGCTAAGTATCCAGAGGTAATTGCTGGACCGATGCCGTCAAAGGTTAATGGATCAACAAGGCCTAATGCATCCCCAGTAACGTAAACTCTATCATTACAGGCTTTGAAAGAAGGAAATCCGTTTTCTGGGATTATTTTAGCCGAGTATTCTCTTAGTGAGAATCCTTTAATTATTTCAGATAGGTCGGCCTTGTAAGAATCCAGGAATTCATAAGGTTTAATATCTTTAAGTTCGCTGAGGGGTATGCCTACACCTATTGCTATAGAATCCTTGTAGGTGTATACAAACCCAGCACATGGTAGTGGTGAATCTGAAATGATACGCCAAGCTTCACCGTCATCCCCCTCTAAGTTAAATCTTTTATTTACCTCATCTTTATTTAACGAGTAAACTTCTTTAACTCCCAACACAGTTTCTTCCGGTTTTAATTCCCTCCTTAAACCTTGACTTATAGACAAGAGAGCATTAGCCCCCTCACTTATTATTATGTATTCAGCCTCCACTCCTCCTCTCTCAGTTATAACTTTATTTCCTTCAATACCCAACACTGTAGTTTTAGTTATTAATAACGCTCCAGACTCTTCGGCTTTTTGTGCTAGCCATTTATCAAACTTCAGCCTGGAGATCGTATATAATCTTTCTCCCTTAGGAGATACTTTAATCTCAACAGAGTTCCCCTTCTTAGATTTAAAGATCAATTTAACTCTTTTAACAGTTCTTTCATAAGGCAAGCCCCCAGTGTCTATAAACTGTGAGATACTACTTTCCCTTATCATAGCACCAGAAACGTTCTTGGCACCGGGCTCTGGTCCTCTCTCTAAGAGCAACGTCTTGTATCCTTTTTTAGCTGAATTTAGTGCCGCAATACTACCAGACGGACCAGCACCTATAACTACCACATCAAATTTCATAATTTCACACCCCTTTCCTTAATTATCTTTATCAATTCGGGCACAATTTCGAATAAATCACCTATTACGCCGTAATCACAATTGTTAAAGATTTGAGCTTCTGGGTCTATGTTTATCGCTATAATTCTTCTAGCCCCCGCAATACCGACTAAATGTTGAACTGCACCAGAAATCCCTAAAGCTATATAAAGTTTAGGTCGTATCGTAGTTCCGGTTTGGCCTATTTGTCTCTCTTTAGGATACCAACCCATATCAGCTAGAGGTTTACTAACACCAACAACGCCGTGTAATACTTCAGCTAGTTCTTCAGCTAATTTTATATTTTCTGGGGATTTTATCCCCCTCCCAACCCCTATTACCACGTCCGCCTCAGCTAGGACATTAGGTTTTTCTAATTTGGAATGCTTAATAACTTTGTACGAAGTTGAAGTATCTTCAATAGTTTCAGTTATCACTTCATTACCCTCTTTAGGGAGTTTAATGGGGTAGAAAACTCCTCCTCTAACAGTCACCATTATTGGCCTATGATTTGGACATATTATTGTGCTCATTTCCTTTCCTCCGAAATCTGGTCGTATTGAAAGTAACCCTACTTTTTCATCTACCTCAAATTCTACACAATCCGCTATTAATCCCGTATTTACTTCTATTGCAGTAGTGGATGCAAGTTCCCTAGCATTTCTAGTTCCGGGAAAGAGAAGTACTTCAGGCTTATATTTTATTACTAATTTTGACAAAGCTCTAGTATAAACATCGTTAGTATAAATATCATAGGGTACTTTAACATGATAGATTTTATCAAAACCGAATTCAAAGGATTGTTTAATTAATTCCTCAACCTCATCTCCTATGATAACTCCCGCAAGTTTAGTGTCCATAGAATCGGCTATTTTTCTCCCTTCTGAAGTTATTTCTAATGAGACTCTATTAATCTCGTTTTCTGCATGATCTATGTATACCCATACTTCGCCCTTTGCCTTATATTTAGGGGCGGGTTTAACGTATTCATATTTTACCTCTTGTGTTTCCCTCAAAGACTTAATTATCTTATCATAAACCCATTCTGGTGCGTCATTTCCTCTATAAATTTCTGGTTTCCTAGTTTTAGGTGGGGGGTTAACTTTAATTACTCTTGTCGGTGATCCGGCTAAACCAATCTTATTTGGTTCAGCCCCTATATCGTCTTTATTAAGCCTTGGAATTTTTGCTTGTTTTGCCTTAATGAGACTCTCTAACGTTGGTTGCCTTGGTTTATTTATGGTCTCTAAAACTGTAAAAACTGAAGGTAACTGCACTTCTATCTCCTCTTCCTCGTTTTCCGTAGTCCTTAATACTCTAGCTCTTCCCTCTGATATTTCAGAAATTTTACTTACATAACCCACAACTGGAATACCTAGCCATTTAGCAGTTTGAGGACCTACTTGTTCTGTTTCACCGTCTACAGCCCTTCTTCCAAACAAGTATACGTCTGCCTCGCCAATTCTCTTTATCGCCTTATAGAGAGTATAAGAAGTAGCCCAAGTATCTGCCCCAGCCATAGCCCTATCAGTAATTAAATACGCTTCATCCGCTCCCATTGCTATTGCTTCTCTTAGTGCAGATTCAGCTTGTGCAGGTCCCATAGTTATAACGATGACTTTACCACCATATCTTTCCTTAATTCTTATTCCTTCTTCAATTGCGTGTAAATCCGGTGGGTTAATAACGGCTGGAACCCCTTCCCTTACGAGATTATTAGTAATCGGATCTATTCTTAAATCGTCAGCATCTGGAACTTGTTTTATGGATACAAGGATTCTCAGCATCCTCTCTCAATATATAATATCTCTCAATTTTTGTATTTAAGCTTATATTCAAGAGTTTTAAAATATAATTGAAATGTTTAAGTTTTATAAGTAACAACAGAAATTAAAATGATGAAAAGATCAAAATCAGTTCAATTTAGTTTCCTTTATGGCTTCTTTTATCTCTTCAAGTGCAGATTGATTTTCGAGTGAGCTTACGTCACCTAGAGGCTTACCTGTAATCAACGCTTTTATTAATCTCCTCATAATTTTAGCGTTACGAGTCTTAGGTAATTCCTTTACGAACAAGATATCCCTTGGTGATAAAGCTTTGCCTATTTGTTGTTCAACATAATGTAATAACGATCTTTTATCAACCTCTCCTTTCCTTACCGCAAAACACAAAATTTCCTCTCCTTTTAGCTCACTAGGAACCCCAATACATGCGCTTTCGACAATTCCTGGATATGAGTTAATAACTTGTTCTATCTCGGCCGGGCCAATTCTCTTACCGGCGACCTTAATTGTGTCATCACTTCTCCCCACAATATAATAGTAACCCTCGTTGTCATAATATGCTAAGTCCCCATGTACCCACACGTTCTCCCACTTGCTCCAATAAGTGTTAATATACCTTTCGTTATCCTTCCAGAACCCTCTGGTCATACCGGGCCACACACTTAAAATAACTAACTCACCCTCAACATTAGGCGGCACATGTTTACCGTTCTCGTCAAATATATCAGCTTTAATCCCCGGTGAAAATCCGTTAAACGATGAGGGCTTGATTTCTTTAATTACATAATTTCCTAAAATACCCCCAGATATCTCAGTCCCACCAGAATAGTTTATTATTGGCCCTTTGAAAGTACTATAAAGCCATTTCCAGCTTTCTGGGTCTATTGGTTCCCCGGTATTACCAGCAGTTCTTATGTCCAGTTTCCCCTCACTTTTTTCACTCTTTAAAAGTCTGACTAGACTGGCAGATAATCCCAAAATGTCGACTTTCAAATCCTCGATAAACTTACTTAAAATTTCAAAGTTTACATATCCTTCTATCATTCCTACTTTACCTCTTAATAATAGACTACCGAGAATCATCCATGGTCCCATCATCCAACCTAAATCAGTAATCCAACTAAGGGTTTCTCCCTTTTTCATATTAAATTGAAAGAATATATCGGCACTAGCCTTAATAGGGAAACCATCATGAGTATGAACACACCCCTTAGGTTTACCAGTAGTACCGCTTGTGTAAATAATCATGAACGGGTCTTCGCTGTCGGTCACCTCTAGACCGTCTCCACCACTTTTTATAACATCCTTATAATTAAACTGGTCTTTAGACCCTTCTCCTCCTCTCTCTATGACAACTAACGGAATGTTTAGTCCTTCCAGGTTAGAAAGTGGGTTAATTTCCTTTCCTTTACGTATCGTTAAATCCACAGTGAAAATCAACCTCATTCCACTATCCTCAGCCCTAACTCTTATTGGCTCCCTTCCAAATCCAGAAAATAGGGGCACTGCTATCATCCCAGCTCTGGCAATCCCTAGAAATACTGGAACAATTTCTGGTATCATTGGCATATAAATTCCTATAGTATCTCCTTTCTTTAATCCTTGTTTTTTGAGCCATGAACTTATGCTCTTAGCCTCGTGTAGAACTTGTGAATAAGTTACTTTCCTCTCTTCACCCTTTTCGTTCATCCACTTTATAAATACTTCTGATGAGTCTGGTATTTGATCCCCTATATTTAATTTTCCCCCGTTAAACCATTTAGCCCAAGGTTTACCTCTTGATAAGCTTAAAACCTCATCATAATCTTTCGAAAACCTTATTCCGACCACTTTAACAAATTTATCCCAAAAAAGCTCTGGTTTTTCTGAACTAAATGATATGAAATCCTCTAAGGTTGATAAGTTATTAGAAACCATGAATTGATAAACGTTACTCTCTTCTATCCATTCCTTAGTAGGAACCCAACTCATTTATTCCTAACCCTCAGAGGTATTTCAAAACTAATTATTTCTACTTCCCCATTAAGTTTAGGCTCACCCTCCACAATAGCCAACAACCCGCCTATAGTACCTTCAAACCTTACAAACCCTATTACTTGCGGGTTAGGAAGTGTATTCCCCTCAAAATCCTTATAAACTATGGTGTAACTATCTAAGTACGCCCTTCCCTTCACTTCTGTGAACTCGGTCTTCATAAAGCATTCCTCACAGTAAAGGGTAGCAGGAACGTAAATTCTTCCGCATTTGGGACATTTAGAACCTATTATCTTACCTTCCTTCAAACCTTTGAAGAACTCCTCTCCGGCATAACCCACTGTATAAACGTACTCCTCTACTTCCATGTTATCTTTCCATGATAATAGTTTATCATCCCTTCCAACTTTGTCCCAACTCATTCTATCACCTTAAAGCATTCTATATCGTCTATACTCCCTATTCTTTCCTCCCTCCATATTGCCTTAACCTTTTTACCAAATATACTCATATTCTTAACAGATTCGAAGTCACTGCAGATTCTATGGAATAAGCCAGGGAATACCCAATCACGGTCATTAGAGGGGAAAAGTCTGATTACTCCTACTATCTCTGGCTTTTCTAGCCTCTCTCTAGTCCATGATATAAAGCTAGCGACAACAGTCTCAACAATTCCTTCATCCTTAACTTCAACCCACTCGTCTGTTGGTCTAAAACAATCATCACAGTACATTCTAGGTGGTACGTAAACCCTACCGCACTTATTGCACTTTCTACCAATTATTTTCTTTTCTTTTAGGCCTAGTAAGAATTTACTATATGCTTGTCCGGCAGTATATGAATACTTAGCGTTAGGCTTGTATCTTACAGTAAATAGTTTGCTTATCTCCTCTTCTTTCAAATAGGTTATTTCAATTTTTTCCTTTTCTTGTCTTACGACCAACCTAATCACCTCAATTCCTCATAATGACTACTGTAGAAGCTTGCATTAAATCACCCCAGGCTTGAGCTAAACCCGTATGAACTGGCTTCTTAACTTGCATCCTCCCAGCAGTGCCCTTCAACTGCCAATATATACTTATTGTCTTCATTAATCCCGCCGCAGCAATAGGGTTTCCCACCCCTAAAAGTCCTCCAGAAGGTGAGCTAGGGATATCTCCATCAATATCGAAAATACCTTCCTTCAAAAGTTTTGGTGCCTCCCCTCTTCTGGCTATCAGCAAACCTTCGATGTGGTGTAGCTCTTTATAATCAAATGGATCATAAGGTTCAATGACGTCTATTTCTTTATTTGGTCTTTCTATTCCGGCCATTTTATATGCCATCCTAGCTGCGTTCTCTAAATATCTTGGATATGCCAACTCTCTTCCAGTCCATTCGGTGTTATCTAGAGTCCATCCCACACCTTCAATCCATATTGGCGTATCAGTATATCTCCTCGCAATATCTTCGCTAACAATGACCATTGCTGCTGCTCCATCACTGACTGGGCTAGTATCTAAAAGTTGTACTGGCCATACTAATACTTCACTCTTTAAAACATCATCAACGGTTATGTTTGCTGCAGCTTGTGCGTAAGGATTATTAAGTGCATTCCTCTTATTTTTCACTGAAACAAGAGCAATATCTTCTTTACTAACCTTGTTAACGTACATGTATCTATGCATCTCCATTGCAAAAATCCAAATAAGATTAGGGTTAAGCGGTTTTTCAGTTATAGGATCCCATATATATCTAAATACTGCTTGAGGATGGGGTCTTCCTGGGCTCATCTTTTCTTCAGCAACTGCTAAAACGCTTTGACATAAGCCACTGGCAACATGATACCATGCAGTTATCGGTACCATTACTCCAGTAGCTCCTCCTACGAAAACTCTACTCACCATTTTTCTAACCCCTCCAGCCCCATGTGCTAAATACTCTCCCTTCATATGAACCCCGTCAAAAGCATCTGGTGCGCTTCCTATAACTACACAATCTATGTCCCTTAGCTCTAGTCCAGCCTCGTCTAATGCTTTTCTGGCAGCAATCCAAGACATCTCTCTAGGAGTCTCTAAAATTCTCCTACGAAACAATGTTAGCCCAGCACCTATTACCGCAACCCTCTTGAAAAATAAGTTAGTCCTCATTATCTATTCACCACCAAAACCCCACCAGTAAATGTCGGTACCCCTCTCCAACTCGCTATTACTGCTCTAGATGAATTTCCCTCCCTTAAATAATATGCAGCATCTAATAGTAACGAAAGACCACTTGCCTCTAAAGGTCTTCCAGTTGACAGATGTCCACCTAACGGATTAACTGGTATTTTTCCTCCTACATGAAATATGCCTTCTCTCAGATCCTTTACCGGGTCTCCGCTAATTTGTAGTGCTTCTATATGTTGCAGTTCTTTATAACTGTAAGTATCATCAACAAATGCAGAATCGAAATAATTTTTAGGAGAGTATACCTTTGCCATTTTATAAGCATTTCTTGAAGCTATTCTCAGATATGTCGCTTCGCCAAGTGAAGAGAACTCCATAGAAGAATCGGTAGCGAAATATGCACCTTCTATCCAAATAGGAGTGTCATTAAATTTCCTAGCAACTTCCTCACTTGCTAACACTACAACTATGGCACCATCAACAAAACGGCTTATATCTAATTCAGTAAGTGGATAAACTACGAAATTCTCATTTAAGACGTCAGTAAGAGTGATATTTGAGGCGAATGAAGCCCTAGGGTTCTTAAGCCCATTATTTTTGTTCTTTACTACTATTTCAGCTAAGTCTTCCCTTGTAGCCCCAGTCTTTGACATGAACTTTACTGCATCTAAACCGGCTAAGAAGTGTGGGTTTTTAGCACCTATACGACCATAAATAGGATCGTAAGCGAATTCAATTATACTATCTAGTGTTAATATATCACTAGGCTTTGCATGGGCTTCCACAACAGTTACTTTTGATAAACCAGAGTTTATGTGCATTATCCCGTGAATTATTCCTTGTAATCCATCGCCGGTGACAGTCATCGTGGGTCTCATCGCGCCTCCTATGGGATCTGGTGCAAACTCATCAGATATTGCTATTCCTTCCCAGAAGTCTTCTTGGCAAGAGATAAATGTATCAACATCTGTTCTAGGGTTTAACCCTCCAGCATCTTCATACGCTCTCACTGAAGCTTCAAACATCATCTCTCTAAATGATGAGTCCTTGATTGCTGGTTTAAACCCATACCAACCTACACCTACTATTGCAACTTTCATAAAAAACACAAAATAATATTCTTAAGAAAGATAAAAAAGTTTTCCATTGAAAAGGATAAAATGAAAAGAATATAAATTAGGTAGTTTTTATAACACGCCCTTACCCTCATACAACGTCTTCAATCTCTTCCACATCTCATCTATGTAATTCTCAAGTTGCTTAATCTTTTCCTCTTCCAGATGTCTATATCTTCCTTGAACTTTTAAAAACTCAATCAAAGGTTTCCTAGTTCTCTTATCTAGACAATGTAAACATTCATCTGAAATTTCGAGCTTGCCGTTTTCATATTCTATTAAAGGCCAATAACACGTTTGTACCGCTAATTTAGCTACTTCTACTGTCTTAGAGGGATCGAATAGCCAGCCATAAGGATCTGGGCAGAGAACGTGAACGTAGGCAAACCCGTTTACTTCCTTAGCTTTCCTAACCTTCTCCATTAGGTCGTGAGGGTAGCCTATACTAGCTGTAGCCACATAAGGTACGTGATGTGAAATCATGATTAACGGTAAATCCTTTTTATTATGTTTTTTCCCACTGGGAGTAGTAGTTGTTGAGGCCCCGAGGGGGGTTAAACCGCTTCTTTGCCCCCCAGTATTCATGTAGGCTTCATTATCTACACAGATATAAATTATATTATCGTTCCTTTCAGCAGCAGCACTAAGCGAGGCCATTCCTATATCAGCTGTACCGCCATCTCCAGCCCAAACTACTGGTTTTATGTTCTTACCTTTACTCTTAAATGCAGCGGCTATACCAGCCGCTGCAGCAGGGCCGGCAGCAAAGGCAATATTTAGTACGGGATAGTTATAAGCGGATTTAGGTCCCATTCCTTGTATTACTGACGAGCAACCAGCTACTACAACGATTATCGTATTTTCACCTAATATAGTACTTACCAGTCTCATCGCTATGTTCTCTGGACACCCTGGACATGCAGATGTACCGGGTAGTAATCTGTGCTTATTTAATATATCTTGGAGACCTAAGCTCAACTTTTTCCACCTCCTTGGGGTAAAACCACTCTACTCCTTCTGGTCTTTCAATGAATTTACGGATTACCATCTTCATCTCGTCCTTACCGATCGAAACCCCTCCTAAACCCGTGATAACACCCTTGATCTTAACGTCTGGTAAAGTGGCTTTTAGCTCAAGGAATAAATGCCCTCCTCTACCGAAACTTACAGATCTATCAAATACTAAGATCCCGTCCTTATTCCCTAACCACTTTTTAATATCGTCTTCATCCCAAGGTCTGACAAACCTAATCCTATATAAGCCTACCTTTAAGCCTTCCTCCCTCAGTTCATCAACTGCTTTCATAGTATCTAACGACCAAGCCCCCATAGTTACTATTCCGTAGTCCGCATCATCAAGTCTGTATTTCTCATTTAATGTTGAGTAATTGCCGATTGGTATAACTTGTTTCATGTATTGGTTTCCGACTTCTTTAATTACTTCTTTAGAAGCTACTATTGCTTCATGCATCGAATGCCTTAGTTTCATATAATCTATTGGTTGGAACATGTTACCCATTGATAGTGGCTCTTCTGGGTCAAGCGTATAAGGCTGTCTCCTAGGTGGTAGGAACTCATCAACCTCATTCTGTGATGGTATATAAACTCTTGTCTTTGTGTGTGAGAGTATAAAGCCGTCCATACCTATCATCATAGGTAGGAAAATCCTCTCATCCTCTGTTATTTTAAACGCCATTAATGTTAAGTCTAAAGCCTCTTGTGGTGTTGACGCAAAAGCCATTAACCATCCACTGTCCCTTTCGCTCATAAAATCGGTATGCTCATTCCAAATATTCCATGGAGGACCAACCGCTCTAGTACCTACAGTCATAACTATTGGTATCCTGCTTCCAGCTGCCCACCATATCATCTCATGCATGTAAAGTAAACCTTGAGATGCAGTTGCAGTATACACTCTTACACCGCTTATGGCTGCACCTAAAGTGGCGGCCATAGCTGAATGTTCACTCTCAACTCTTATTATTTCAGTCTCTAGTTCTCCTCTATCCTTCATCTCACTTAAAGATTCAATTATGTATGTCTGTGGAGTTATTGGATAAATTGCAGCAACTTTTACTCTAGCTAATTTAACTGCGAGTGCTACTGCATCGTTTCCAGAAATAACCTTACTCATCAAATTCCTTCACCATTTCAATTGCTTTAACCGGACATATATTAGAACAAATACCACATCCCTTACAGTATGTATAATCTATATCTACCTTTCCATCAATTACTAAGATTGTACCTTCTGGACACCACAAGTAGCACGCTTTACAATTGACGCATTTTTCATGGTGTATTATTGGTCTAACTACTCTCCAGTTACCCGTCCTTCCTCCAGCACCTTTACTGGGTGTACTTATGGGGAACATTTGGTAGCTAAGCGACAATCTCTTTCACCTCCATTACTTTTTCATAAGCTTGTTCTACTGCCTTTTTATTTAATTCCGCGATTTTTCCTTCAAATTCTTCGTCAATTGCCTTTTTTAAAGAATTTAATGAAACTACTCCAAGCCTTGCTAATGCCCCTAGCATTACAATATTAACTAAAGGCCAACCAGATTTTACTAAACCTAAATCAATTGCTATTTTAGTAGCATTTATCACGTACGTTAGGTAGTTAAGTTTAACTGGTACTGGTGAGTTTATAACTACTTTCCCATAGGGCTTTAATCCTCTGAGCGGGTTGGAGATCTTAAGTAGTGAAGGGTCTAGTATTACTACTATATCTGGGTTTTCGATTGGGGATGTTACTTTAATCATTGAAGTATCTATTCTACAATATGACTCGATTTCAGCACCTCTTCTTTCAGCACCGTAAAACGGAAATGCTGAAGCCCAATATCCATCCAAATCAGCCGCTATTGCAAGTAAATTAGCCGCTGTTACAACTCCTTGCCCGCCTCTTCCATGAAATCTTATTTCGAGCAATAATAGGTCACTTCCAATTATTCAATTTATTTTCATGCTTTAAAAAAGTTGTGATATAAAAAGTATCTTAGACTGGAAGACCATAATATAAAATCTTTTCAAAGAACTCCTTTCTTTCAATTACTTCAGATGAGACTGCTAGTGCTGAAGCTAATATACTTATTAACGGCAATATTATAGATGAAATTAAAGTAATAAGAAATACACTATTTAGAATTATCCTCATCTTTCTTCTACTAGTTACTATCTCCATTAAGCTAAATATTAGTGGTAAAACTAATATGAGAGGTGTAAGGTGAAAGACGAAGTAACCTAACGGGAATACGGTAGTAAATATTGTTCCGATGAATGACACTGGAGTATTTAAATTATACCAAGAAGGCGTAGATTTAAGCATGTAGACCATAAGCGATGAGAGTACTGCTAATGATGTTAGGGCTAACGATATATAATACACGATTTGTAAATTCGTTAGTAGAAGAGTTAAGAGAGATAAAACGGATAAAGAGCTGAAAAGTACTTCCCTACTTAACCATGAAGACTTAAGGTTTCTTATTACTTTGTAAAACCTTTCTTTCCTGTTTATGTGTAATATAGCTGGTAATAAGGCTATTAACATTAACATGAGGGGGATAAAGTTATTGAATTTCAAAATAAGTGTGCCAAGTGATAACTCAGAAGCTATAGTAAAAACCAATAACTGCCAATAATTTTTCTCCCTTCTGGTTTTCAACGGGTTGGCGTTTATCTTAACTTTGCTTTCCCTTATAGTTATTTTCGGTTTAGTTATGGAATAAGGCGCAAGATAATCAGCTTTGTATTCAGTCTCCTTTACCCAACCAAATGATAGAGCACCAGTAGGGCAAGCTTCTACACAAAGGGGTAAACCCTTCTTATTTAATAACCTATCCATACAGAAATCACATTTCGTCATTATTCCCTCTTTATTAAACGTAGGCTCCTCATATGGGCAAGCCCAAGTACAGTAACCACAACCTATACACTCCTTAGAATCAATATAAATTATCCCCATTTCATTCTTTTTGATAGCATCAGAAGGGCAAACCTTCATACACAACGGGTTTTCACAGTGGTTACAGGAAATTGAAACTCCTACTTTTACCCCTTCAGACTCAAAGACCAATAGTTTTCTCCAATTTAATCCTCCATAAGCGTTATTACAAGCGTTAACGCAAGCGTTACACACTATGCACTTATTAGGGTTAAACACGAATTCCAGCTTTAATTTTTCACTACTCCTTAAAACTTCTTCCATAACATAAATTTGGTTATAAACAAAATAAACTCAAGTATAAATAAGTTTGAAAATTATTATATCTATCTAAGGAGTGTTTAGACTTTTATCCCTTTAAACCTATAATAGAATTGTCTAGCAGCACTTATCCTCTGAATATCATTAGTCCCTTCATAAGTTTTCAATATTTGCAAGTCCCTTAATAATCTCTCTAACCCCGAGGAAACTGAAACACCATATCCGCCATATACGCTCATAGCCTTTAATACTATTCTTTCAGCTGCTTCAGTAGAGTGGAATTTAGCTAACGAGGCTGCAACAATGTATTCCTCCATCTTTCCTTTTTGATATAGTGTACCAGCCCAATAAGTGAGTAAACGAGATGTAATTATATCTGAAAGGGACTCACTAACCTTTTGCTGCACTATTTCGAATTCGGCTAACTTCTTCTCAAATGCCTTCCTTTGTAAAGAATACTCTACCATTTTCTCAAAAGCGGCTTGTGCAATACCTAAAGCTTGTGCTGCTACTATAGTCCTCGCATAATCAAATGACTCCACAGCATACTTAAATCCCATTCCTTCATCTCCCAATACGTTCTCTTCCGGAACTTTTACGTCCTCCAGAACTATTTCAGCCGTGTGGGAGGCCTTTAATCCGGTAGTTTCAATTCTACTTACGGTCTTAACTCCCCATTCTCTTTCTACTAAAAACATCGTAATTCCTTTCCACCTGGCTTTAGGGTCTGGTGGAGAAGTCCTCGCTGTAATAATAAAATAGTCCGCTATATCCCCGTTTGTTATAAATATTTTTCTAGCATTCAATATATAATGCCCATTGACCTTTTTTGCAGTTGATTTAATTCCGGCCACATCAGAACCGGCATCTGGTTCTGTGTTTGCAAAAGCCCCTATTTTCTCCCCTACAACGGTTAATGGTAAGTATTTTTTCTTTAACTCATCTTTACCATACTTCAGTATTGCCCTATTTACCATCCACTGGATAAGGAAGAACGTCGAAAAGGAAGTCCAAACTCTTGAAATTTCTTCTGACGCAACAAGTAAGGTAAGATAATCCCCTCCTTGTCCTCCATACTCTGTTGGAACATCAAGACCGTATAATCCTATTTCCTTAGCTTTTTCTTTTAATTCTTTAGGTAGATCCCTTTCCATTTCGCCTTTCTCTACGTATTTGCTCATTGAATTTTCAGCGAAATCCCTTATAGCGTTTCTTAATATTTCATGGTCTTGTGTTAAACCTAGGTTAAAGTCCTCAATTGATTTAAATGGGAACATAATATCATCACACTCCGTGAGTTTAAATAATTAGAGAGTCCCAGAACATTAGCTCATACGCTTGAATAAGCCTAGCTATCTCCTCATACCTACCTTTATACTTACTGATTATTTTTTCTGCCTTATTATCTAACGCGACAAAGTCCATCGATGCAAATGAATCAAGGAACTCTGTATTATTAAACCCATAATTTTTCTTTAAGGCCTCAGATAATCTCTTACAATTCTGAGCCCATATGGGTAAATTAATTACTAATGCTAGCGCTTGTTCTCCCGCATTAGCATAAAGGGCAAGCCAGCTTAAGAAATGTGTATATGCTACACTTTGAGGATTAGGAATTACTTGAGGTCTTACTTGATCCTTTAATGATTTTAATGCATTATAATCTCCTTCCATAGCTTCAATAAAGAAGTCTAACTCCTCTTCTGAGGTAGATCTACTAATCATTATGGCGAGTGATCTAACATCGTGATTGACAATGTACCATTGCTGGTTAAAGAACTCTCTTATTTGTGTCTCCGAAAGCTTTCCTTCATCAGCCATTTTGATAAAATTATGATTTAGTATTCGTTCATTAATTTCTTTTAGTTTCTCTCTAATTTCATGTAACATAAGATTACTACTACTTTTGTCTAAAAAAGTTAATTATTTGTTTAACTTTCCTCTTACCCAATTCCTAAAATCGTAAATAAAGATGTTGTCGTGAGGGCAAGCTTCTATGCATTCACCTGTTCCGATACATTTTAGGGCCCTAAACTCACCTTTCTTTATAAATGAGGCTCTCATATCAGTTATACCCACTGGACAAGCAGTTGCACAATCTACTGTTTTACAGTTAATGCAAGTCAATGGGTCTTTTACTTTAAGTTTGAAGAAGCCCAATCTTCCGAATAGCTGGTTGAAAGTCCCCCAAGTACATAAGCCCATATTTACACAACTGTAATTCCCTAAGAACGGTATTAAGAGGAATTGTATATACCATATTAAATTGAAGTAAAAGGCTACGTAAAGCATTGTAGGGTCATTGCCTAAAATGTAAAAATTCGTATAGCCTATCTGATTTAAGTATGATATTATACCAAAGGTTAATAACATAACCCAGATAATAGAGGACGTTATTTTATAAATAATATTCAAGCGCGAAGTCAGCATCTTTCTACCCAATTTGCTAGTTCTATTAAAAACTCTAGTATCCATCATTACTGACCCTTGTAGCATAAATGGTGCGGTACAAGTAACTGAGCATATCTGTCTGGAACCGAAGAATAAAGATAACACTGCTGAAACCACATAAGTTCCTACTATTCCTAACAAAAGCGATGGCTCAACTGGTGCATAAGTTCCTAGCCCATTAAACCAAGAATATGGTATCAATGGAAATATTGAAGCAACTGGAGAAAAGTTAGGTAAATATGTACTGTAAATCCAATATGCTAAGAGCATCAGTGAGAGTCTTATTCTATTCTTTCTGCTATACACGATTTTATGAATTACTAATGGCGTAAAAAAGGATCCAAAAAATACTAGCATCCATTGACTCCCTGTAACTGAAACGAAATAAGAGATCAAATTCCATATAGAGTTTAAGGTTCCTAATGCCGGTTGCAAGGAATTAGACATTATTAGGGCATCTAGCGAAAAGATAAATGAAGATATGAAAGGGAGTAAAAGTATGATGAAGGCGAGAGATTTGTTTTCATTTATTTTGATTTTTTTCTTAAATAGGAAAAGTGGTAGAAATACAATAAGTATCCATAATGGAAGGTTAAATAATATCAATATTGCACAGCTTAATGTCATTCCGTTAGCAGTAATTATTCTGTAAATGTCTATACTTAATCTCTTATAATTCAATATGTACATTATTCCTTGAAATAAGGAAAAAATTATACCTAGTATTAATATTGAAATTAATATCATAATTATTTATCCCAAAACAAGAAAAAAGAAGACTACTATATAAATATGTGTTAAAAACTTTTTCACAAGGTATTCGACAAAGTAATAATATATTTCTTATTAAATCTTATTTGCGAAAAAACACTTTTACATTACGAACTGAAATGGATAACAAGAAAGAAAGAAGAGGAGTTTCAAATATAGTTTTTGCCGGAGTAATTATACTACTACTAGTAGTTGCTATAGCAGGGTTTTACTTATATGCCACTAAGCCCTCTACTACTTCTACTGTTACTACAACAGTTCCAACTACAGTTCCACAAGTCATAACGAAGATGATAAAATACAATTTATCTGCAGCATTCTATAACGGAATGGTTATAACATTTAATTATACCATGAACTTTAACTGCTCTCCCTCGCTATTAACATTCTTCCCTAATGAAACTCAAGCTAATCAAGTTGCGATGGGTTGCGAAGTAGGGGCTGCACCATCGTCTTTCCCACCTGGAACAGAGCCAGTTTATGTAATAGTACCAGCTTTTGCTGGACTTTCGATATTTGGAGTACCCAGTTTAGGAGCAACACCTCAAGGTTTCCCAACCTTCACATATAACGGTACTACATATACTATACTAACCCAATGTGGAGCCGCAGGAACACCAGCAGCTTGCCCAGATCACATGACGTACATATATTCACCAGCATTTACTGCAGTAGAAGAGGCTTTAGGAATTAAAAACGGAGCATTCGGGCTACCAGAGGGAGTATTACCAACTCCAGCTCACGATCACATAGTAACTTTCACTACAACACAGTCAATACCTTGGGACATAGTAGTAGTGTTAGTATTTAACCCCAATATATTCCCTAACCCGTTAACTGGACAATGCCAACAAATAGTACCCTCAAATATAACTAATGACACTTCACTATGTCTGAACTCCTATGCTAATTTAGAGAAGGCTTTAAACACTTATGATAGCGCGGTATTATTGGCAAACCAAAACAATCCGATATGGAAGACATTACTTAATGGCAAGGCTATTGATGCAATAGAGGTTCCGTCTAATATGATATTATACTTCAGTGCCCCGCCAATATATCCATATCCAGACTCAATGTACACGTATACTAGCTAAGGTGATTTAGATGAAAGAATATAAGAATATTTCATTAATTTTTTTAATTATTCTTATTATTATAATATCAGTCTTTATTTCACTTAGATATACGATTAATTCTTCTTCCTCAAGTGATTCGTTAATTGGAGTTAAGGTCTCTCCCTCAGTTTATTTTCAATTTAAGCAACTCTCACAAATGGGATACAATATAACTAATACCTCATTGCTACTAGCTGTACAACCAACATACGCTACAGAAGCAATTGATTACAACGGTAAGCCCGTAATCATATTCGTAGGTGCTGAGTGGTGTCCTTACTGTGGAGCTGAAATGTGGGCTTTTATAATAGCGTTAGAGAGGTTTGGAAACATCTCTGGTCTTGAATACATGTTATCTAGTTCAACAGACGTATATCCTAATACACCCACTTTTACTATAGTTAACGTCACATATCAAAGTCCTTATCTTTATTTGCTTGAATATGAATATCAAAACAGAAACCATCAACCGCTTCAATCAATTCCAGCTAATATTTATCAGCTTTGGCAAAATCTGGGAAGAGGCTCAATACCATTTATTTATGTTTCTGGGTTATACTATCAAGTTGGTTCAACAGTTAATCCATCTCTGCTCTCTGGGAAAAACTGGAGTTATGTTTTTCAACAGTTACATAACTTATCATCTCCAATAGCTAAAGAAATATATGCATCTGCCAATCTTTTAACAGCTGAATTCTGTATAGCCACAGACGGGAAACCCTATAATGTATGTGGGATTCAAGAAATAAAGCACCTAGAGAGCTTACTAATTCAAAGAGTTAATAGTACAAACGGAAATTTGGTTGAGTACTACCAATACCATGATAACTTTAAAAACGTAAACTATACGGATCAGAATTTATCACAAGTAACAGCCTGGGATAGAAAAGTAATCATTAAAAGTGAAAATTTTCTTTTCAAAAAATTAATGAAAATTAAAGTAATCATTTAAATATTCTTAACTATATTTAAGAGCTTAAGCTACTGTCTTCATATGAATCCGAAAGTCCTTTACGGGGTCTTCTTGGTAGTAGGTTTAATTGTGGGTGGTGGAGTTGGTTTTTTAATACCTCACCAAACTAAGATAGTTACGCATACGGTAACTTTAACGCATACAATGACCCAAGGTATTATAGTTACAAAACATGAAATGACAATGAAATCTCCTTTAACAAGAGTTCCAATGAATGTAACTGTTTGTACTTATAAAAACCAGTCAAGTACGTGGTATGAATATATATTCACCTCATATGGTAACTGCCCATTACCTATGTGGACAATAGTACAATATTATCCAAATAATCTCCCAAATACCTCAGATCCATCAAGTAATTGGGTCGTTTATGCGTATCAGCAAGACCATGAGTCAGTATTAAATATTCAATTCCCGGCGGTAAGTTGGGAATACGCTGAGATGGATTCAATACCATTATATGATCCATTCCCGGCATATCAAGCATTAGGTAATAGAAGTGCACCAGTCGTATTAACACAACTAGTTGGTGATGCGGTAGGAGTTAGTTATTGGAACGGTATAGTATTTGTTCCCTCAGACGCTAACACACTGTATGCAATAAACGCGTACACGGGCAAGCTAATTTGGTATGCCACTACTGCGAATTCAGTTATGAGTAATCCTATTGTAGTTAACGGTATAGTTTATGTTTCGGTAGGTGATGCTGGTTTCTCAGCCTCTCATTCATTATTTGCCGTATTAACTGGTAACTTAAAGAACGTTATTAGAGGATATAGTTACGGTGCCGTTTACGCATTTAATGCTACTGATGGGCAATTATTGTGGGTACATTTCGATAAAGGCAACGATATGCCAACTCCAGCTTATGTTGATGGCTTACTGATTTATGGCGATGGTTCTGGTCATATAGTAGCCTTAAATGCTACTACTGGGGAAGTTGTATGGAAAGATTATGTAGGAGTTTCGGCATTTGATTCTATGAGTTCTACAAACTTTTATGTGATGCCTAACGGTACAACAATAGCTATTATGGGCTTCACATTCGTCAAACCGCCATACGGCATGCTAATAGCTGTTAATGTCAAGAATGGACAAATAGTATGGAATTTCACCTTACCACCCGGCTATACTCCGTTTAACACCGGAATGGGAGATGTAAGTCCAGCAGTAGATCAGAAAAATGGTATAGTAGTTCAGACTACAATAGTAGATTTCATAAAAGCTAATAGAACTGTTAATCTTGCATTATTTGCACTAAATGCCACCAACGGTAAATTATTATGGATAACATTACTGGGTAGAGGTTACGTTCCACCAGCATTCAAAGGTGGTGTCCCAACAATTTACAATGGAGTGATCTATGTGGGTAGTCCAGTAACAAGTATGGTTTATGCTGTAAATGAAACAACTGGAAAAATAATATGGGAAACCCCAATTCCTAACGTCCAGAGTCCGCCTAATGGTGCGGGCGGTGGTAGAGGGAATCCAGTTTATATCGACGGTTATATAATAGAGCCAGCTGGTGCCTATGTGGATGTTTATAATGCAAGCAACGGCGAGTTAATCAAAAGCGTTTATCTTGGTGGAAGGTTCGGGATAATAAATGCGGTAGTTGTTGGGAATACAGTATTCTTAGACAATAGCTATAACTGGGTGTTTGCGGTACCACTATCAAGTCTAATTTAATTCTTTTCTTCTTCCTTTTTACTTTAAAATTATCCTACTTTGCCTTATTTCTCTCCTTAATGGGTCTAACACTAGCCCGAATATTTCTAATGTAAATACTCCTAGCAGATTCTCGTCTTCACTTTCTCCTAAAATTACCGGTGAATGTCTTTCGCCATACGGGCTGAATCCTTTCTCACGTTAATAGAAATCTTTTTATATTTATTTATTATCAACTAATTTTGTGGAGAGACTACTGAGACCTAAGGAGGCTTGCCAACTGCTCAGCATTTCATACTCA